>Ga0116175_1001962_pt1 | contig 12781 bp, 14 predicted proteins | sample AD_UKC125_MetaG_FD_89802 | JGI IMG/M metagenome (GOLD analysis project Ga0116175, IMG submission 89802) | Active sludge microbial communities of municipal wastewater-treating anaerobic digesters from USA - AD_UKC125_MetaG | ecosystem: Engineered > Bioreactor > Anaerobic > Digestate | place: USA... | reverse complement strand
TATTGAGCCATTGCAAGGTCACCTCCGGTTGTGGTTTGTTTTGGTCACTTACCATTCTAAACCAGGGGCCTTGTCTTGGCTCTTCATTTTACACAATTATATGGACTTAACTCAACGGAATATGGGTCAATTTACTCCAAAAATGTTGTAACATATAAGTAGCTACTCATAAGATGGGGTTACATTGCCTGGGAGGTGCAATAGCATGAGTATCTTAGATGCGGAATTAGCCGAACTGGTATTTGAGCATATGCGTGGAGTCATTATTGTTGACACCGACGCCCGTGTTATATACATCAATAAGCAGTGGGCAGACATCATAGGAATTGATAGGGATGAATCTATCGGCAAACCGGTAAAGGAGGTTTTGCCGAATACCAAAATGGATCTTATTGTTCAGACCGGGAAACCAATGAATTCTGATCTGTTTGAATTAAATGGCAAAGTATATGTTTGTAAAAGGGTACCGCTATACCAGGATGGTAAGTTAATCGGTGCCTTTTCTTATGAAATTTTTGAAAATATGAAAATTGCAAATGAATTTATTAAGATGATTAATCAGATGTCAGATGAATTGAATTACTATAGAAGCGAAATGCGGAAAATTAGGGGAGCCAATTATTCTATTAATAATATCAAAGGCGAGAGTAAAGCTATCAAGCGTCTAAGACAGCAAATCTATGATGCATCAGCAAGTAATTCCACAGTTTTAATACAAGGAGAGACGGGCACTGGTAAGGAATTAGTAGCACACGCTATTCATGATCTTAGTCAGCGCAGTATCAATAACTTAATTAAATTAAACTGTGCTGCTATACCGACTGAATTGATTGAATCTGAGTTGTTTGGTTATGAGGAAGGTGCCTTTACCGGAGCGAAAAAAGGAGGCAAAAAAGGGAAATTCGAGTTAGCCCATATGGGCAGTCTGTTTTTGGATGAAATTTGCGAAATTCCCACTCAGGCACAGGCCAAGCTTTTGCGAGTCATACAGGAGAGGGAAGTCGACCGGGTGGGAGGATTTAAGAGTATACCGGTCGATGTTAGGATTATCGCCGCTACTAATAGGGATATAGAAAGAATGGTAGAGGAAAAGAAGTTTCGTGAGGATCTTTATTATCGCATTAATGTTATTCAAATAGTGGTGCCACCCTTACGCAGTCGGAAAGAAGACATCGGACCTATATCTCGAAGTATTATAGAAAATCTAAATCGCACTCTTAACATGCGGATAAAAGGTATTTCTGATAAAGCCGTACGAATGCTACAGCATTATGATTGGCCGGGAAATGTTCGAGAGCTGCATAACGTGATAGAAAGAGCTATGAATGGAGCTCGGTATAATGATGTTTTAGATGAAGGGCACTTTGAGGACTTTAAGGATAAATACTTAAGCAGCAGTCTTACCAACATAGGTAAAACGTTAGAAAGGGGCCCCCAGCCTTTAGAAAATATTAGAAATCAGGCCGAAAGAGAAGCTATAGTTGCTGCGCTCAACTTATTTGATCACAATAAGTCGAAGGCCGCCAAATATCTGCATATATCAAGGCCTCTTTTATATCAGAAAATGAATCGGCTCGGTATCAAATTGTAAGTACAGACTGACAGTGTAAATATAACTTACACCACGTTTAAAGGCTTAAGCAGTTCGTTGAAGATGGTTATAAATTTGGGAGGTGTCAGTATTATTTACACTTGTACAAATAATATTCTTCGAAGTCGAGCCTGCATAAAGGAACCAGTAAATATATTAATTATAAGCCTGCCTTCTGCCGAAAGTGGCGCTAGCCGCGTTCTGGCAGAGGACAGGCTTTGTTTGTGAAAAAGATATCATAAATTTAATGGTGTAATGGTACGTCTTTTGCAATTTAGATTATTACCAGAACAAATAAGGTATTTGCCATCCAATTAATAGTAAAGGGGGTAGAGTCCTCGCGTAATGCAGCGGAATACTGGGTAGAGGAATCGATGAGGAGGTAATGATCTTATTATGAGAAGGAATTCAATTATTAGTGTTTTGCTAGTGATAATGTTGCTGATGACAGCCGTAGTTGGTTGTGGTGGAGACCAGGCTGGCGATAATAGTGGCCAGCAGGCTCCTGTAAAAGAGGAATTTGTAATTGGCAGTGTTGGTTGTATGTCGGGGGGCGGTGCCAGCCTGGGTAAAAACATGCGTATTGGCGTGGAGTTTGCTGTTGAAGAAATTAATAAGAATGGCGGAATCAATGGTATGCCAGTACGTGCTGTCTTCCGCGATGATGAAGCTGATCCTACCAAATCATTGAGTCTGGTACGTGAATTAGTGGAAAAAGAAGGTATTGATGCTTTTATTGGACCTACTAATACCACTTGTGCCATAGCAATACAGCCCTATTTAACGGAGAAAAAAATTATTCATTTAATTGGAGGATGTACTGGAACCGATTTAATTAATCCGAGCAAGTATCCTTATAGTTTTAGAACTCACATTAACGACAGAGACCAGGCTCTATTCTTAGTAAAGGAAGCCATCGAGAAAGGGTATCAAAGAATTGCAGTAGCTCATGACACTTCAGCCTTAGGAATGGGCGTGCAGAAAGATATGGCAGCTGTCTTGTCCGAAAACGGAATGAAAGCGGCCGTATTCGCTACTTATAATGCTAATGATGTTGATATGTTGCCAGTTGCTCAAAAGCTTAAAGAGTCTAACCCCGATCATATTCTCTTGTTTACCCTCATGCCTGATGGTGCCAGAATATTGAAAGCCTTGGAAAAATTAGATTTCCTGCCGCCTACAGTACCTATCACAGGTTATGCCGCTACAGCACTTCCCGCCTTCAGAGATTTGGCCGGCTCTGCCTGCAAGGGAGTCTGGTCACTGGCTCCAGTGAACACCACCTATTCTGAAACCGATCCGGGACTTCCTGAAGTAGTTGAATTAGCTAAGAGGGTAGAAGAGGCTTATCCGGGTGATCAGGGTAAAGATTTGAACTTTTTTACTATCTGTGCCTATTACGATTGCGTACAGCTAATTCGGACCGGGGTTGAAAAAGCCAACAGCTTAAATGCTGATGATATTAAAGCTGCTTTGGAATCTCTTGATGATTATAAGGGTGCTCAAGCTAACTACCAATTTAGTAGTACCGATCATGAAGGACTCGATGCAGAGTGCTTGGTTACTGTAGATGCCAATCAACTCAAGCATGGAATGTATTTGCGTATAGAGGATTAGAAAAGGCAAAGCGGGTGGTAATTCTGCCACCCGCCAATTCAAAAAGGTGAGGATGTGTATATATGCTTGAGCTTATCATAGCGGGGCTGACAATGGGGAGCATTTACGCCCTGTTAGCCTTGGCGATTAATATAATCTACTCTACCACCGGAATTATTAACTTCGCCCATGGAGAATTGGTAATGCTGGGAGGAATGTTCGGAATAGTCTTAGTAGTCAATTCGGGATTACCGATAATAGCAGGAATGTTTATCGCCTGTGGCATGGTAGCTATGATAGCTATTACATTATACTATTCCACCATCAGACCTTTCGGTGACAATTTGACCAGTTCTTTGGGATGGTTGATGGCTACTCTGGGAGCAGGCATTATTTTTCGTAATGTTGCCATGCTGATATGGGGCACTCAGCCTAGGCCTTTCCCGCCTCTGGGTTCAGAAGAGTTGATCAATGTTCTAGGGGTCAGAATTCTGCCGCACGAGATTTGGACTCTGGTGATTACGTTCTTAATTGCCATCTTTTTTACGGTAGTACTGGATAAAACCATGTTAGGGAGTGCCATAAAAGCTACAGCCAGCAATCGCAATGCTACACGTCTCATGGGAATTAGTGTCGAAAGAATGGTATTGGCTTGTTTTACTATGAGCGGGGCGGTAGCCGCAGTAGCAGGTTTTTTAATAAGCCCAATAGTCTTTGCCGGGCCAGAAATGACTGCCACTATTGGATTGAAGGGCTTCGGTGCCGCGATTATTGGTGGCCTAGGCAGCAGTCGGGGAGCATTCGCCGGGGGAATTATGCTGGGTGTTCTGGAGGCTCTGTCTATGACAATGGTAACTCCTGGATATAAGGATGCTATTGCTTTCTTAATCATGATTTTAGCCATTACCATAAAACCAGAAGGGATATTTGGTGTTGCCTATGAAAAGAAAGTATGATTCAGTATTAAATTCATCCAGTAAAGAACAGAAAGTCCTGTGGGTAATAGCAATTCTTGCTGTACTTAGCTTTCTTGCGGCCCCGGCGGTAGTCAGTTCGTATTTCTTGCGGCTGATGAGTTTGACTCTCATATATTTAATACTGACCACCGGCTTAAACATTATAGCTGGATATACCGGTCAGGTATCATTAGGTCAAGCTGGTTTATACGGAATTGGTGCATACACCGGAGCTATACTGGCAGTAAAGCTGGGCGTACCTTTCTGGTTATGCTTGCCAGCTGCCATGGTGGTTGCCGGATTATTTGGGTTAGTCTTAGGAGCACCTACTCTAAAGGTATCTGGACACTATCTAGCGTTGATCACTATTGGTTTCGGAGTTATTGTAGAAAAGGTTCTGATAGAATGGCAGTCTTTGACCGGTGGGGCCATGGGACTATCGCTCCCAGGCATAACTTTATTTGGACAAAACCTTAGTGAAATGGGCTTTTACTACCTTTTGTTGGTATTGTGCTTGCTGACCTTGCTAGTTACTAACAACATTGTCCGCAGCTACTTTGGCCGAGCTTTTATAGCCATTCGCGACAATGAAATAGCGGCTAGCTGTATGGGGGTTAACCTTACCAGCTATAAATTGCTGGCTTTTGTACTGAGTGCAATATTAGCAGGGGCAGCAGGATGTTTATATGCTTTTTATAGTGTATTTATTAGTCCTGATACTTTTATTTTTAATCTCTCAATATTCTTCCTTCTCACTATCATAGTAGGAGGGGCGGGCACCATTGCAGGTCCTATTATTGGAACAATGTTGCTCACCATTGTCCCCGAATACCTTCATTTTCTCGATGACTATCGCCTTATTATCTATGGAGCCTTACTAATTCTGTCAGTGATTGGTTTGCCACAAGGAATTACAGGGGCCTTCCGCAATAAATTTCCGGGAATTGTGTACTTTGCACCTCCTGCTGATATTCCTGATGACCCGCTTACCGATAAATCATATGAATTAGAAAATAACATTTTACTGGAATTGGAAAACGTGTCCAAAGATTTCGGGGGGCTAAGGGCGATTGATGAGTTCTCTATGGCAGTGAAAAGTGGTACGGTGCACAGCCTGATTGGCCCCAATGGAGCGGGCAAGACTACGCTTATCAATATCATTACTGGTGTTTACCAGCCTAGTGTAGGGAAGGTCTGCTTTAAGGGTAAAGATTTATTACGATTAAAACCAGATCGCATTGCTTTAGCTGGCATCGGCAGGACTTTTCAAAATGTGCAGGTTTTTGACAACCTTACTGTTCTGGAAAATGTAATGGTAGGCGCCCATGGAAAGTTCCGCAGTAATATTTGGCATAACATCTTTCGGATTGGAAAGGCTCGCCAGGAAGAAGAAAAGGCTCATCTGCAAGCCTGGTCTCTTCTGAAAATGGTGGGACTGGAGGATCGAGCCAGTGAACCAGCAAATAGTCTGTCTTCCGGCCAACAGCGTTTGCTTGAGATTGCCCGTGCCTTAGCCATGGAACCCGATTTGCTCTTATTAGATGAACCGGCTGCCGGATTGAATGAAATTGAAATTGAACGCCTGGGTGAAATAATTGGCCGAATTAAGGACAAAGGTATAACCGTTTTTCTGATCGAACATCACATTGATTTTGTTATGGATATTTCGGATGTCATAACGGTTTTGAACTTTGGACGTAAACTTACCGAAGGCTGCCCCAGTGAAGTTCAATCCAACCCTGAGGTAATTAAAGCCTACCTGGGCACAGAGGCGGTGGAAGCATGCTAGAGATTAACAATATTAGGGTCAGTTACGGCAAGGTTGAGGTAATCAAAGATGTATCATTTCACATTGAAAAAGGTGAAGTAGTAGTAATTATTGGTGCAAATGGTGCTGGTAAGACAACAATAATGAGGACTATCACCGGTTTAATGAAGCCGAGCATTGGCTCAATAGTATTTAAAGGACAGGATATTTCCAAGATAAGTGCTGAAAGAATTGTAGCTGCTGGAATAACCATGTGCCCAGAAGGCAGACAGGTGTTCCCGCAGCACACTGTCAGCCAAAATTTGAAGCTGGGCGCCTACTTAATTCGCCATAATCGCAAACTGGTACAGGAACGCATGGAGAAAATGTATGAGCTCTTTCCCATTCTCAAAGAGCGTCAGCAGCAATTGGCTGGTACCTTAAGCGGTGGAGAACAGCAGATGTTAGCCATTGCGAGAGCGATGATGGTTGATCCGGAATTATTGCTGCTGGATGAACCTTCTGCTGGACTAGCTCCCATTTATGTCAAGAATACTTTTGATATGATCAAAAAGCTTTCTGAACGGGGTACTACTATCTTGCTGGTAGAACAGATGGCCAAAATGGCACTAGGTGTTGCTGATCGGGCCTACGTTCTGGAAACCGGCCGCATAGTGATTTCGGGAAGTGCCCAGGAGATAATGCATGATCCGCGAGTGGAAGAAAGTTACCTGGGGCAGAAGAAATCTTAAATCAAATAGGTGTTATATACAATGCGAAAGGAGTTTTGAACATGCTCAGGTTTGAAGGTAAGGTAGCCGTTGTTACTGGGGGAGCCCGAGGAATAGGAGCTGGATGCGGTGAGATATTTTATCGAGATGGTGCCCGGGTAGCCCTGCTGGATATAGATGGAGAAGCTGTACAGGCCAAAGCATTGTCCATAGATCCCAGTGGAGAAGCAGTAATTGGAATTCAATGTAATATAGCTGATCGAACGGATGTTAAGAGGGCTTTCTCTGAAATAATAAGCAAGTTTGGTACTGTTGATTTTTTGGTAAACAATGCTGGAATCGCACGAGATGCAATGTTTCATAAGATGACTGAGGAACAGTGGGATCAAGTTATGTTGGTTAACGGCAAGGGGCTTTTTAATGTTACCCAGGAAGCTTACCGAATAATGCGTGAGAAAAGATACGGAAAAATCGTTAATGTTTCCTCAACTGTTTCCAGTGGAGTAGCTGGACAGAGTAATTATGCCTTTACCAAAGCAGGAATATTAGGATTTACCAAATCCCTAGCCAAAGAGGCTGGCCGCTATAATATTAATGTTAATGCGGTTCGCCCTGGATTAATTAATACTGAAATGATGAACGCAGTGCCAGAGGACATATTAAAAGGCTATATAGCAAATACCGCCTTTAACCGCATGGGTACGGTTGCAGAAACTGCAGGACCTATATGCTATTTATGTTCTGAAGAGGCTGGTTGGATTCATGGAGAGGAGTTAATTATAGGCGGGGGTATTGTGTACAGGTAATAAACTTTTATTGACTGTATTTTACCCGGATAAAGCTTAGTTTTTCTTTCAGTTGGAGGTGCTGAAATGTTGAAAGTATTAAGTGCTGCAGAGGCTGCTATGCTAATTAATTCAGGAGATATTGTATCTGTTAACGGCTTCGGTTCTGTTTCTCATCCTGATATCATGGATAAAGCTATTGAAGAGCGTTTTTTAGCAACTGGCGAGCCCCGTGATCTAACTTTGGTTTTTGCCTCAGGCCAAGGGCAGAACATAAGGTTTGAATATATAGACCGACTGGGGCATAAGGGATTGATAAAAAAAGTGATTTCCGGCCACTGGGCTTTAATGCCGGAAATTCGGGATATGGCTGCCCGGAACGAAATAGAAGCCTACAACCTTCCTCAGGGAGTGATTTGTCATCTTTATCGAGCCTGTGCCAGCAAAAAACCAGGAGTCATTACTAAAATAGGACTTCATACTTTTATTGATCCCCGTATTGGAGGAGGACGCCTCAATGAGGTTTCCAAAGAAAGCTGGGTAGAGCTTATTGTTTTGGATGGAGAAGAATATCTCTACTACAAAACTCCGCAGATTAATGTGGCTATAGTAAGAGGTACCACAGCTGATCCCAACGGGAATATTACTTCCGAAAAAGAGTGCTTGATTGTAGATGCGCTGCATATCGCTCAAGCTGCCAAGGCGAATAACGGGAAAGTGATAGTCCAGGTTGAGCGCTTAACTACGATTCCTGCCAATCCGCATGAGGTAGTTATCCCCGGTGTACTAGTGGATGCGGTTGTGTTGGCGCCGGAACAAAAGCAGACCATATTAGAAACCTATAATCCAGCCTATTCTGGTGAAATTCGTATACCAGAAGAGCAGATTCGAAATAAGATGGATGAAATTAAAGAGCTGGACCGGAAGGCCGGAATTGCCAGGGAAAGAGGTTTCGCTCATATGATTATCGGCCGTCGAGCAGCTATGGAACTGAATCCAGGCGATGTTATTAACTTAGGGGTGGGCATGCCGGAGATGGTTATCCTGGCAGCTCAGGAAATGGGTATTATAAAAGATCTGATATTTACTGTAGAACCTGGTGTAATAGGAGGAGTACCGGCGATAGGAGCAAGTTTCGGCGCCTCGTTTAATCCGGACGTTATTTACAGTCAGGCCAGCCAGTTCGATTTTTATGATGGCGGTGGCCTTGACATCTGCTTCATGGGAGCAATGGAGATAGATCAACAAGGAAATGTCAATGTCAGCAGGCAAAATGAACGAATAGTAGGAGTGGGAGGCTTCGTTAATATTACCCAATCAGCCAAAAAAGTAGTTTATATGATGCCTTTCAGGGGCGGTGGACTGGAAGTCGATTTTATAAACGGTAAACTAGTTATTACTAATGAAGGACGCCTGCAGAAATTCAATAAGGAAGTGCAGCAAATAAGTTTTAGTGGCAAATATGCTGCCAGCCTTAATCAGCCTGTTTTATATGTAACGGAACGCTGTGTCTTCAGCTTGACTGCCGAGGGCTTAAAATTGATAGAAGTGGCCCCGGGCATCGATGTACAGAAAGATATATTAGATAAATTACCCTTCAAACCCATTATTGCTGAACCACTGAAAACTATGGACTTAAGATGCTTTGCCGACGTATAAAGAACCATATAGACAGGAGGCATGAATCATGAAATTTAATACGATTCTTTTTGACGTAGATGCCAAAGGTATTGCTACCATTACTTTGAACCGCCCTAATGAAGGCAACGCCTATAATCAGGAAATGGCTGACGAATTCATGGCGGCACTAGCAGAAGTGGAAAGTAATCCCGATATTAAAGTGCTGGTTACTACTGGTTATGGAGATCGGTTCTTCTGTGGAGGCGGAGATATGGGGATGTTATCCGCTATACCGTCAGCAGCAGAAGCTATTGAATGTTATAAAGAATCCGGCAAGATGATACCAGCCTTATATCAGCTTAATAAGCCTTCCATAGCAGCTGTAAATGGTATTGCCAGTGGGGCTGGAACTGCCCTGGCATTGGCTCATGATATTGTTTTAGCAGCTGATAATGCCCGTTTTGGTACCAACTTTATTACCATTGCATTTACACCTGACAGTGGAGCCAGCTATTTTCTCTCCAAAGCCACTAATCGCCACCGTATGGCCGAGATGATGTATACAGGCAAAGTAATTGATGCCCAGCAAGCTTATGAGTGGGGCTTCTTTAACCACGTCTATCCCCGCGATAGCTTTAAGGATGAAGTATACAGCATGGCAGCTCGAATTGCACAGAATCCACCGCTTACTCTTCGATATGATAAAGATTTATTAAGAGAAGCATTCAAGAACGATTTTTACACTCAATTAGAATTAGAGACTATTTATAATGCCGTATGCTGGACCACAGAGGATTTCCGTGAGGGCATTCGCGCTGCTATGGCAAAGATGCGGGGAGAGAGGATCACCCCCAATTTTAAGGGCAAATAGAATACCATAGCCAGTAATAATAAGCCGCCGGTTTCATAATTGGCGGCGTCATCAATCTTGCCCTGAATCATCCAGTATTATTCTTTATACTTATTTGTTTGGTTGGTGCTGTTTATCTAATTTCAGTATCCAGCCGTGGAAAATCAGCCGAGGTAGAGCCTGCGGTTAAGGATAATACTGGACTTTTTGATTAATTTTGATTAATAAGGGTGGTTTTGATGCGGTTCATAGCTTCAGTAGTTCTAATTATTATTATGTCTGCTGTTGTTCCTGAGCCAGTTTATGCCCCCTTACATTATCCTATGCCACCGCCCCCTGAACCCCTGACAAGGACATGATACTTCGTTTTGTGGAAGCAGGGGTTAATACCGAAGAAATAATATCCGAAACAAAAGAAACCCTTAGCGGGAAAACCTTTGTGCTAACAGGTACTATGTCCCGGCCACGTTCAGAAATTGAAACCCTAATTAAGCAGAACGGGGGCAAGGTTTCCGGCAGCGTAAGTGCCAAAACTAGTTTTTTGGTAGCTGCCCCAGGGGAAATCGGGACAACAAAGTACCAAAAGGCTCTAAAGCTAGGGATTCCAATTATCAGCGAATCCCGGTTGATGGAAATGTTGGGATAAAGGAGGGGTTTAATGACTGGTCAAACTATTGTAATCAGTGGAACACTAACAAAGAAACGTTCTGTATTTGTAAAAATGATTCGTCAGAACGGGGGCAGGGTGTCTAATTCGGTTACAAAAAACACCAGTTATCTCCTGCTTAGACCGGATAAGAAAGGTGGAGGTAAGCACCGCAAAGCTCTTGCTTATGGTATTCCGATTGTATCGGAAAACCAATTCCTCCAAATTATCCAAGGAGGAACGCAATGAGTATGCTCATTGTAGATGGCAGCAGTATATTAAACTCCTGTTTCTTCGGGACCGTCCCGCAAGAATATTTCCGTGCCAAAACTCCCGAAGAAAGAAGGTTTATACTGCCAAACATCATGCAAACCCAATCAGGCATTTTTACTAATGGTGTTTATGCCATGTGTAAAAGCCTGAAAAACTTGATAGAAAAAAGTAAACCGAAATACATGGCTGTAGCCTGGGATGTTACCCGTGATACTTTTAGACAGAAAATATATCCTGACTACAAGACCAACCGTGCGGAAACTGCCCCTGAGTTAAAAAGCCAGTTTGCCATTATGCAGGATGTTCTGAGGGCTGCGGGTATTAAGCAGTTCATGGACCCTAATATTGAAGCAGACGACTTCAGACGACTTCATAGGAAGGCTCAGCCAGCAGTTTGAGTCACGCATACCGGTTTACATCTACACCAAAGATCAGGATGCTTTGCAGTTGGTTTCCGATCGTACCCGTGTATGGTTAATAACCAGCAAAGCAGAAGATCTGAAAAAAATTTACGGTAAATCAGAAGGTTTCGTCCCCAATGGCGCCTTTGAGTTCACTCCGCTGTTGGTTAAAGAGGTCTATGGGTTATATCCAGAGCAAATTATTGATAAAAAGGCTCTCGAAGGAGACCCGTCAGACAATATTCCTGGGATAAGAGGAGTAGGCGAAAAAGCCGCTGTCCCATTACTTCAGGAATTCGGCACAGTGGAGGGGATTTATGATGCCTTAGAGGATGAAAAACACTTCAAAGATATATGCAAAGACTTGGGGATAAGAGCCCCAATAAAGGCTTTAACAGAAGGCCGGGAAATGGCCTTTTTATCCAAGACTTTAGCGACTATCAAAACAGATAGCTTACCTGTATCTTTGGAAGATCTTCAGTTGCGAATAGATCGGTATTCACTTGATCTAAAATTTCGTGAATTGGAGTTTACTAGTTTGGTGAGCACACCAGCACTACCTAAAAAAGTGGAAGCGCAGATACAGGGAGCCTTATTTTAGGGTGAGGTTGCAAGAAAATCCCGTAAAAAATATCGGGGAGGGTTGAAAATGAATAATGGCATAGATCTGGATAAAGTTGAATTTAATTACACGCAAGCTAAAAATGAAGGTCGGTTGGAGCAATTTGCAGAAGAGATTATTCCTCGTTTAGTTAAGGAATTGTGCGAAACCCGGATGGAGGTAGTAGATTTAATCCTTCAAACCGGCAAGAAACCTGCCAGAAAGGCTACGGACTCAGTCGATTCGGACGAAATATCAAAGATGATTTATGAATCCGCAGAAGCAGAAAAGATATTTGACGCCTTAAGAACCACGCAATCCATGAGCGAAGTAGCTGACACTGTAGAATCGCTAAGTGAAGGTATGGCTAAACTGGTACTTAAAAAATTTGTATATTTCTGAGGGTAAAGTCATGGCTTTTATTGATAAAAACGGAGTCGAGAAGAAAACACTCATTGAATATGGCTTAAAATCATTGGCATCTATACGAATTCAATGTTATTGGTTTACTTTTGAATCCATGAAACAAGCTGACGCGACAAGTATCCTGATAAAAATGCAACAATACCATGATCAAGGTGTGTTTAAGCCAAGAGAATTTATTGATTTTCTCCGTACACGAAAAATAGCATTCAAAATGAAATGGATACCTTGTGACTTTATGACCTTTGGAGAAAACCTTACACATTTTATCTTTATAACTAAGCATAATCTGACAAGCTAAATAGGTTTTAGAAAGCGGCCACCAGGCCGCTTTTTATGAACAAAAAACAAAAAAATCCTTTACAAAAGAAGGGAGGAAGTATTTGAAATCCGCTTTATGCGGTGGGTTTTTACCCGTTTCCCCACCTAGCTGAGAAGCTGCTTATTCTCGTCAATTCAGACCATCGTTCCTATAACATCCGGCCAAGCATTCCTGAAATATCCGGACACCGTTCCTGCGGCATCCGGCCACCATTATCGTATGATTCGGCCAACAGCCGG
>Ga0116175_1001961_pt1 | contig 12783 bp, 11 predicted proteins | sample AD_UKC125_MetaG_FD_89802 | JGI IMG/M metagenome (GOLD analysis project Ga0116175, IMG submission 89802) | Active sludge microbial communities of municipal wastewater-treating anaerobic digesters from USA - AD_UKC125_MetaG | ecosystem: Engineered > Bioreactor > Anaerobic > Digestate | place: USA... | reverse complement strand
GGCTTGTGACGCGGCGGGGTCACGCAGAGAGAGGAAACAGTTCATAACAGTTGACCACAGACTCGCCCGAGGTGCATAACGTCGGCCAATTCTTAGAATCGACGGCCGTTCTTACAAGTCGACACTAGAACGGTTGGGCCATGTTGGTGAAGCGGCTGTAGTGGCCCTGGAAAGCGACCACGATCGTGTCGGTCGGGCCGTTCCGGTGCTTGGCGACGATCAGGTCGGCCTCACCCGCGCGCGGTGACTCGCGCTCATACGCCTCGTCGCGGTGCAGCAGGATCACCATGTCGGCGTCTTGCTCGATCGAGTTGTGGACGGCGATGCCGTTGGCGATGAAGTTGTGCCCACCGACCACCGTCGCATCGAAGACCTCCTCGACCCCGTCAGCCTCGACCGACACGACCTTGTCCCAGAGCACGTCGTTCACGGCATACAGCTCCAACTCGGCGGAGTCGAGCACCGCGGCGACCCGTCCCAACCGTTCCCGCGACGGCGCGCTGCGATACAGGGCCGTCCCGTTGTAGGCCACCCCCAGCGCCGACTGGAACTCCCGCGCCGACATCCCGCGCTCGGACATGACCGACCGAACGGTGTCCCACACCTCGACCGGCACGGTGTCGATGTTGGTGTTGGCGGTCACTTCGCGGACGATCGACAGCAGCCGCTCGGCGGCCTCGCCGCGCGCGCCGTGCACACCGATCTCCTGCAGGAAGCGCCGCTGGCTGTCCGCCCCCGAGATATCCAAGGCATACCCCGGGCGATACCCCTGCTTGTGCACGGTGCGCAGCCGGGTCGAGATGCCGAACCGCAACAGCAATCGGGACAGGTCCTCGACCAGCCGCCTCGACGTGGAGGCGTAATAGACCCGTCCGCCACGCCCAGCCCGGTTGACGGTGACCGACCCATCGGTGGACCAGATGTGCCGAAGGAACAGCGCGATCTGCCGCTTTGACGCGTAGAACAGCCGCTCGGGCACGAACTTCTCGTGGCTGCGCAACCCAAACAGCCCCAGTTCGCTCAACCACGCAGCGATGGGATTGCGCACCCCGTGCGTGATCCGATACGGCGCGCGCAGCCGCAGCGTCGTCGCCCGCGCGGCGGCATAGTCGTCGCGCACCGCCACCACCCCGAAGGCGAGTGCCGCCTTCGTGACCGCGCGCAGGTTGTCCTCGTCAACCGACGCATAGCGCAGCGGCTGCCGCTTGACGAACGACCCGTCGCCGAGCAGGTGCGCAAGCAGCACGACCTCGTCGTCCACCCAAGGCTCGAAGCGCTCCGGAGCGGGGGTATGCCGTGGCACCGCCACGCGCGCGCCGGTGCGCAACTCCCCCAAGGGAGTCCACCCGGCATACGTGAGGAAGGGGTGGTTGTCGGTCGCGCGGATCTGCTTGCCGGATGCCAAGGTGAGCCGCCAGACCGGTCGCACCCCGGTCGAGAAGACGTGCGTGAGGTGCCGGCGCACATACCGCAGCGACTCGTCGAGCGACCACACCGGCACGTCGCGCGCGCCCGTGTCATAGAGCTGGCCAATTGTCGTCTCCGCGCCGGTGTCGGCTCGCAGGATCCGGGTGTCGGCGGTCAGGCAGCCAGATTCCCTCAAATCGGACATCTGGGGGCGCTTGTCGGTGCGCTGCTCGGGCCCACGGTTGAGCTGCGAGATCGCGATGACCGGCACCTCGAGCTCCTTGGCCAGCAGCTTCAGGGCCCGGGAGAACTCCGACACCTCCTGCTGGCGACTCTCGACCCGCTTGCCCGAGGACATCAGCTGCAGATAGTCGATGACGACCAGCTTGAGATTGTTACGCTGCTTGAGGCGCCGGCACTTGGCCCGGATCTCCATGAGCGACATGTTGGGCGAGTCGTCGATGAACAGCGGCGCGTCCGACACCCGCCCCATCGTCGCGGCCAGCCGTTGCCAGTCGTCGTCGCGCATCGTGCCCTTGCGCATGTGCTGGAGCTGAATCTGCGCTTCCGCCGACAGCAGACGCATGGTGATCTCGGTCTTGCTCATTTCGAGCGAGAACACGACCGAGGCCATCCTGTGCTTGATCGCCGCCGACCGCGCGATATCCAAGCCGAGGGTCGATTTGCCCATGGCTGGGCGCGCCGCGACGACGATCATCTGCCCCGGGTGTAAACCGTTGGTCAGCGCATCCAGATCGGTGAAACCCGTTGGCACGCCGGTCATTTCGCCGGACTTGCCGGAGGCCACCTCGATCTCGTCGACGGTCAGCTCGAGGATGTCGCCCAGCCGGTGGTAGTCCTCGCCACCGCGCTTGTCGGCCACGGCATACACCTCGGCCTGCGCAGCATTGACGATGTCCTCGACATCGCCGCCGCCCTGCGCGTAGCCGAGTTGCACGATCTTGGTGCCCGCCTCGACCAGCCGACGCAGCACCGCGCGCTCGGCGACGATCTGCGCGTAATAGCCCGCATTGGCCGCCGTCGGCACCGACGAGATCAACTGATGCAGGTATGCCGTGCCGCCCACCCGCGGCAGCGAACCCCGCTTGGTCAACTCGTCGGCGACGGTCACCGCATCGGCCGGCTCACCACGCCCGTACAGGTCGAGGACCGCGTCGAAGATGACCTCGTGAGCCGGCCGATAGAAGTCGACGCCGCGCAACGTCTCGACAACATCGGCGATCGCGTCCTTGGACAGCAGCATCCCGCCGAGCACCGACTGCTCGGCCGCGACATCCTGTGGAGGAAGCCGGTCTTCGCCGGGCCCATCGCCCGACTGCGGGAACAGCTGCTGGATCGACACCGCTCCCCCGCCCGTCCCTTCCCAATCGACCAGTTGCGACACACCCGACGGCCCGAAAGCACACAGCCCGCCGCTCGCGAGCCTTTGACACACCTCACCATCGGCCACCGACACCCCACCTCGGGAGTCCGCGGCCGACATACCTCAAAATCCTGAAAAAGACCCGCTGACCTGCGCAAACACGCCCTGGCCCCACGTCTCGCGCAGCACCCTCAAGCCGAGCCGGTATGCCGTCCGGCGCGTCCTCCGCGCCGGCTCACCACCCTGCACACTGCCCTGCCGTCTGGGCCTGCGAACACGCTATTGCCCCCCGCCGACCCCCTCAACTTGCCCCTGTGGACGACCGGTGGACAAGGTGTGCGACACGCCCAACCGCGGTGTGCACAGTCATGCACAGGTTGTGGACAACCTGTTGATGACGGCCCCAGATAGGCCTCTGACACCCGCCCGCTGAGCACCCCACACCGTCCACCGCTGTGGAGAACAGAAACTTTCCGGGCGTGTCTGCGCCGCTGCCTGAGCCCGACGTAGCCTGTCGCCATGTGCCGAAACATCCGCCCGCTGCACAATTTCGAACCTCCCGCCACGGGCGCCGAGGTGCAGGCCGCCGCGCTGCAATACGTCCGCAAGATCGCCGGCACCGCCGCCCCGAGCCAGGCCAACCGGGCCGCCTTCGAGGAAGCCGTCGCCGCCGTCGCCGCAGCGACCGCCCACCTGCTCGACCACCTCACGACCAGCGCCCCGCCCAAGAACCGCGATGTCGAGGCGGCCAAGGCCCGCGCCCGCAGCGCCGCCCGGTTCGGCACGGTCTGACCGGTCACGACCGCGGCCGCCACACCCCGTCGGGCACCGGCCGCAGGGCGGTCACCGGCAGCACCCACTCGTAGATCCACACCCGCGCGGGTATGCCGTCCGGCCACATCCCAGCCCCACTCGCCGCCGCGCCAATCCCCTCCCCAGGCCCCTCCGAGGGCCCTTCCCACGGCACGAGCACCCGCCGATAGCGCGCGGGACCGGCCTCGCCATCGGTCACCCGCTCATACGCATCGAACTCGGCCCACGCCTGCGACACTGGCCGATCCACCCCCACCTCGACCAGGTCGCACTCGATCATCGACGTAGGCGACGAATCGCCCTGCACCGCAGCCCAATCCACGATCGCCGCCGGATACGCCCCGGTGTCGTAGAGCCACCCCGGCACCCGAACCCCGCGCACGAGGGTCCGCACCGCCGGCACCACGGCGCCCCCGACCGTCGCCATCCCCTCACGCAAGGTCCCGTAGACCGCCAGCACCGCCCGCTCCTGCGCCATAGCCTCGGGAGCGTAGCCTCATCGCTCATGGCCACCTCGCCCGCGTCCGGCTCCCCACCCGAGCCATCTCGGCCTGAGTCGTCCAAGCCCAAGGCATCTCGGCCCGAGCCCCACGCAGCGCTCATCGCGGCGATCCACGCGGCACTCGCCACCCACTCGGACCCGGTCCGCGCCGCCGGCCAACAGCGCTACATGAAGTCCGCGATCCCCTACCTCGGCCTCACCAGCCCGCTGCTCAAGCGGACGCTGCGACCGATCCTCGGCGACCCGGCATACCGGCTCGACAGCCGCGAGCGCTGGGAGGCGACCGTCCGCGGGCTCTGGGACGGCGCCACGCACCGCGAACATTGGTATGCCGCGCTGGCCCTCGCGGGGCACCGGCACTACCGCGCGTGGCGCGACCTCGACGTGCTCGGCCTCTATCGGCACCTCATCCTCACCGGCCAGTGGTGGGACGTCGTCGACGAGATCGCGACGCACCGACTCCGCGAGGTGCTCGACGACCACCCAGTCGCGATGTCAACCACGCTGCGGCAGTGGGCCATTGACGACAACCTGTGGGTTCGTCGCAGCGCGATGCTCAGCCAGGTCGGTCGGCGCGACCGCACCGACCCCCGCCTGCTCGCCGACACGATCACACCCAACATCGAGGGACGAGACTTCTTCTCACGCAAGGCAATTGGCTGGGCGCTGCGCGACTACGCCCGCACCGAGCCCGACTGGGTGCGGGCCTTCGTCGCGGCACACCCCGACCTGTCCGGGCTCTCCCGCCGCGAAGCCCTCAAACACCTCACCTGACGTGCCCCCGCCCCCACCGCCGCCGGCGCCCCAACACCCGACTCCCCCGCCCCCTCCCGCCGCTCGACGGGAGATCCTCGGGTTGGCCGTTCCGGCCTTCCTCGCCCTGGTCGCCGAACCGCTCTACCTGCTGGCCGACTCCGCGATCGTCGGCCACCTCGGCACCGTTCCGCTCGCCGGGCTCGGTGTCGCCGCGTCCGTGTTGCTCACTGCCAGTGGGCTGTTCATCTTCTTGGCCTACGCGACGACCTCGCAGGTGGCCCGCCATCTCGGCGCCGGCAATCGGGCCGCCGCCATCTCGGTGGGGCTGGACGGACTCTGGCTGAGCCTGGTTATCGGCACGATCGCGGCCGTCGGGCTGGCCGCCTTCGCCGACCCGCTCGCCGCAGTCTTCGGCGCCACCGACGCGGCACACACCCAGGCGGTCGCCTACCTGCGGGTCGCCGCCGCCGGCCTGCCCGGCATGCTCGCCACCCTCGCCGCCACCGGCACCCTGCGCGGACTACTCGACACGATGACCCCGCTCCTCGCCTCGGTCGTCGGCCTGAGCGCCAACGTCGCCCTCAACGTCCTGTTCGTCCACGGCCTGCACTGGGGCATCGCCGGATCCGCCTGGGGCACGGTCATCGCCCAGACCGCCATCGCCCTGGCGCTCACCGCCGTCGTCCTACGCGGGGCTCGCGCCCAGCACGTGCACCTGCGCCCGCACCCCGGTCGCATCCTCGCGGCGGCGCGGGACGGCATACCCCTCGTGGTGCGCACGGTGGCCCTGCGCGGAGTCCTGCTGCTCTCGGTCTGGGCCGCCGCGCACCTCGGCGACGCCCCGCTCGCGGCCCACCAGGTCGTCGCGACGATCTGGAGCACGCTGGCCTTCGCGGTCGATGCGCTCGCCATCGCCGCGCAAGCCATTGTCGGGCGCAACCTCGGCGCCGGCGACCTCGCCGCCGCGCGCGCGGCCACCCGCACCATGCTGCGCTGGGGTGTCGGCAGCGGGGTGGTCCTCGGGGCGGCCGTGGTGGCCGGGCAGGGGGCCCTCCTGGCTGTGCTCACTCCCGACCCGGCAGTGCAGGGGTATGCCGGTCGCGCCCTGCTCGTCGTCGCGGCCGGTCAGCTCGTGGCCGGGTATGTGTTCGTCGCCGACGGCGTCCTCATGGGTGCCGGCGATTTCCGCTATCTGGCCTGGGCGATGCTAGCCAGCTTCACGGCATACCTGCCGATGGCGGCCTTCGTGCGCGCGCTGGGCGTCTGGGGCGAACCCGGCCAGGTGCTCGTCGTGCTGTGGATCGCCTTCGTCGCGTTCATGGCGGTGCGGATGGCGACCCTGTGGTGGCGGCTGCGCGGCGACGCCTGGGCCATCACCGGCGCCACCCCCCGCTGATCGTCCAGACCCGCGGACCCGCCGACCGCCCGGACCCCCGCCGGAGGCCCGAAACCCCGCCGACCACCCCGGTAAAGATCGCGATCTATGCACCTGGGTGCCGTTGCAACGCGAGCCGGGTGCACGGATCGCGATCTTGACCACCGCGCGGGGGTCAGCGGGGGCCGGGAGCCCGGCAAACCTTCCGACCCGCCGACAAACCCGCCCTGCCACACCCTGGGTATGCCAGCAAACCTTCCGACTCGCCGTCCTTCACGACCCGCGGGGCCGCGACACGCCGGCAAACCTTCCGACCCGCCGTCCTTCACGACCCGCAGGACCCCTTCACGACCCGCAAACCTTCCGACCCGCCGTACTTCACGACCCACCGGGCCCCGACACGCCCGCAAACGTTCCGACCCGCCGACAAACCCGCCCTAGCCACCGCCGGAAGCCCCGATCCCACCGACCAACCCAGCGAAGATCGCGATCCATGCACTTGGGTGCCATTGCGACGCGATCCAGGTGCCCGGATCGCGATCTTGACACCCCTGCGACGACCCGCGAGGGCCAGCGGGGCCCGGCGGGGGCCAGCGGGGCCCGGCGACACCCCGGCGGGGGCCAGTGAGGGCCGGCCAGCGACGCAGAAGCCGCCGAGGCCGCCCCTGTGGTCAGCGGACTTCGGACGGGGCCTTGAGCTGGCCGATCCCCGGGTTGTTGAGCAGGAACTGCGGCATCTTCTCGGCCGCGAGCGCCTGGAACATCGCCGTCGTCAGCGGCTTGTCGGCGTTGAGAATCGAAGCGCCCGCGGACGTCGTGCCGAAGCTCGTGATCGGCGAGGTGAGGAAGGTGACGTCATCGGTGCGAATGTCCTTGAGCGACAAAGCCAGTTGGCCGATCGCCTGATTGGACAGCGACTCGTCGACGACAAGATTGCGGGTGATCGCGCCGACCGATTGGTTGAGAGTGACCGGGTTGGTCAGGGTGCCCTTGGAGACCAGCTTGCGCAGCATCTCGCGCAGGAAGTTCTGCTGGCGCTGAATGCGGTCGAAGTCGCCGCCGGCGAGGCCGTAGCGGGTGCGCACATACATCAACGCCTCGTCGCCCATGAGGGTGTGCTCGCCCTTGGTCCACAGCACCTTGCCGTTGTTGTCCTTGACATCGGCGGGGATGGTGACCGTCACCCCACCGAGGGCGGTCGACAGGTCGCGGAAACCGTTCCAGTCGATGATGGCGACGTGGTCCATCCGGATCCCGGTGAACTGCTCGACGGTCTGCTGCATGAGGCTCGGGCCGCCGAAGGAGAACGCCGCGTTGATCTTGTCCTCGCCATGCCCTGCGATCGGCACATACGTGTCTCGCGGGATCGACACGACGAAGATGCGCTTTCGGTCGCCCGAGATGTGCATGACCATCATCGTGTCGGAGCGGTGCACGCCTGCCCGCCACCGGCCGCTGCGCAGCACCTCGGCGATGCTCGACCCGTCGTCGCCGTTGTCGGCCCCGGCCAGCAGGAAGGTCGTCCCGGGCCCGGCCGGGTCGTCCACCGGCACCGGCGCCGGCCGAGCACTTTCGGGCACGGTTGAGGTGAACCGCCCGATCCCGGACAACTGTTGGTTGGCATAGAACCCGACACCGGCGATGCCCGCGCCGATCATTCCGAGCAGGATGAGCAGCGCCAAGAACGCCTTGTGCCGCCGGAAGAAGCCGCCCCGACGCGCGCGGTGTCGCTCGCCGCGCGAGACCACGCCGACCCCCTGGAAGACATCGTCGGCGCCAGCGTCGACCGGCTCGACCGGCTCGTCGCCTAGCCCGCGTTCTACATCGCTCATCGCACTCTCTCCGTCAGCTGCGTCGGCCCCGTCAGCCCCGTCAACCTTGGCAGGATCACCGCGAGCAGGCCGTCGATCTCGTCGGCACAGATCCGTGCCGCCTCCTGGCCCCGCCCGTAGGGATCGGCGACATCCCCGGGCGACACCCCCCGCATCCGGTATGCCGTCCGCACCAGGTCCGCAGGCGACGGGCCCGCCGCCAGCTTCTCCGGCGCCATTGCCTCCGGCGCCATTGCCTCCAGTGCCGCCGCGAACTGCCGAATGGTGAAGGTCCGCGTCGTCAGCTCGGGGTACTCCTCGAGCACGAACGACCGGTGCGCCTCCTGCATGGTCAGCACCAGGTCGGCCGACCGCACGTGGGAACCCAACGGCATACTCGCGAAGCCTTCGGCCGACCCCCCGCGAGCCTCGAGTTCACGCGCCATCTCGGCGCTCATCGCCATTCCCGGCCGCGCGTGGGTGCCTGCCCCGGCAAACAGCACCCCCGAATCGGCCGCCGCGAGCGCGACCGCACGCCGCGTGGCGTAGGCCGAGCGGCAGATGTTGGCGGTGCAGACAAAAAGGACCTTCACGACGGCCCACTCTCCACGAGGAAGCCCCGAGCCACCAAGTCGGTGAGGAAACCCTCGACTTGGACGGCCAGCTCCTCGACACTCACCGAGGCCTCGGCCGCAGCCTCCCGGGCGACCTCCAGCACCTGCGCCCCCAGCGCCCCGGCCGGTTCCGCCGCGACCGCCCAGAAGAGCAGGAACGCCGACCCTTCGAGCACGACGATCGGGCCGCGCGGCAGGAGGGCCAGGTATGCCGTGTCCGTCGCCGCCTGCTCGTCCTCCTCCGCCGTCACGTATGCCGTGTCCGGCCCGACGGCATACCGGCAGTGCACCCAGCGCGGCTCGGCCGGCGACGGGGAGGGTGTTGGCCGGTCGGAGCCCGATCCGGGTAGGTCAACGCGGGTGCAGTCGGCTGTCATGACGAACCGCCCCGAGGGCGGCGGGCGGCGCGGCGGCCGAGGCGCGTCCGCACCGAGCCGGCGACCACCTGCGAGCCGTCGCGCAGCCCGAGCCACACCCGGTAGCCGAACTCCTGCGCGATCTCGGCCCGGGTCGGCTCCCGACCGAGCCGCAGCGCGAGCGCGTCGGTGTTGACCGGCACCGAGTGCAGTGCAGCGCGGGCCTTGCCGCGCAGTGTCGGCTGGGCCAAGACCAGGCCGATGGCCTTCTCGAATCGGGTGCCACCTCGCGAATAGGCCGCCCAGAGTGCGTAATCGCGCGCCTCGCGGTGCTCGTCGAGTTCACCGAGGGCGGCGGCCAGCGCGACCGTCGAGCCCAGGTCGGCGGCGAGGGACCGGACGGCGCCCTGGCCGTCGCTGCCCAGCACCGCCCAGATCCTCGGCACGTCGGCCGTGCCGCGGGACTCGTCGCGGGCGGCGTGCAGCAGCAGCACGAGCGCCTGGCCGGTGCGATCTGGCACCTGGCAGGACCACCTCGCGATCGGCAGCTCCTGTCGGTCGGCCCACAGCCGGTCGAAGACCGCATCCGGGGTGGCCCGGAACCCGGGGAACTGCCGGTGCACGTCGATATATCCCCAGTCGGAGTTCCAGTAGTTGGCGGCGTGTTCGAAGGGCGACCCGGTCTCGAATTCGGAATAGCGCTCCCAGCCGAGGTCGGTCAGCGCAGTGACGAAGGTGTCGAGGTGGGCCGGGCGCACGAGCACGTCGACATCGGTGCCGGACCGGCCGGGGTAGCTCAGGGTCGGGTCGACGGCCGGCCCCTTGACATGCAGCAGGTCGACGCCGTGCTCGTCGGCGACCCGTTGGGTGAGAGCGTGGGCCAACCGGACCCGCACCGACATCGGCATGGGCATCGGGGTCGGCATCGACGTCGGCGCGTCGGTCATCGCGATTCACCCTCGACAAGATCGACGGGATCGACGGGATCGCCGGGATCGCCGGCGTCCCCGGCATCCACCTCGACGACGATCCTCTGCTCGATGAGGGTGCGCAGCTTGTCCTCGACGAGGTCGACGATCGGGGTGTCGGGCTCCCCGAAGAGCTCCCGCAGATGGTCACACGCCTGCGCGACCGTGTGCGGCTCGGCGAGCAACTCGACCAGCGCCGTGGCCACCGCCGACAGCCACACCACCGTCGAGTCGACGAGCACGATCGAGTCGCCGTCGACGACGAGCTGGTCGGTGACCCGCGCGAGGTATCGCGTCACGACAACCTCCCGGCCGGCTCCGTCGAGGGATCACCGAGCACCTCGGCCAGCGCCGGGCCGAGCGAGTCCACATCGCGATAGCTCAGCCGCAACGCCCCACCGACCGATTCCAGCAGGTCGGCCATCCGGTGCAGCGGCCGGGGGATCCGGGTGAGATACGAGGTCTGCGGCACGAGTTCCATGATCGCGGCCAGGACGGGCACCGGCGTCAGCTCCGGCTCGGCCGGCCCCTCTGCGGTGCGGCTCAACAAGACCACAGCCCGCAGGTATGCCGGCCCCGACCCCACTCGCACGTGGTCGGCGGGTGCGAGGGTTCGTTTGGTGCCCTCCCCGCCGACCCGCAGGACGATCGGCCGGGGGAAACCGTGGACGACCCCCTCCGGGTCGATCCCGACCGTCTCGTCGGACAGATAGCGATACGAGCGGCCCCAGGTGCGCGCCAGGGTCGACTTCCCGGTGCCGGACGGGGCGACGAACGCCGCCGCGTCCCCGGTCACGGGGTGGGCCAAGCCAGCCGCGTGGAGAAGCACCCAGGTGGGGTCGGCGTGATCGATGACGGTGCGGGTGATCTCGGAGGACAGGTCGACCGCCGCCGAGTCCGACCCGTCCGCGAAGGGCCCGGGGTAGTGCCGGGCCGGCACGGCATACCGGGACTGTTCGTCTGGATCCGGAGCGCAGTCGGCCCAGGTGCGCGCGACGCGGGCGAAGTCGGCCGCGGGGCACTCGAGACCCGGCAGGACGCGGACGTCCACCCCGAAGGCGCGGATCGAGAAGCCTTCTGGCGCGAGTCCGCCGTCGACCACGGAACGCCTCAGCTGCCGTCCGTCGGATGGGTGGTCTGCGCGCCCAGCTGCGGCAGGCTCACCGTGGCGTCATTCGGGCGCGGGCCATCGGCCGACCGGCCGCCGCCACTGGAGCCCGACCGCGAGCGCCGCCCGCCAGACCCCGACGAGCCCGACGATCCCGACGAACCTGACGAACCTCTCCGGCCCGACGACCGGCCTTTCGAGGACTTCTTGCCCTTGGGCTCCCACCACCGGCGCTTGGTGCGGCGACGGTTGCCCGAGCTGTAGGCCTTGTAGGCCTTCTCGTAGCTGGCGTAGCCCGTGCCATAGCCGTAGCCATAGCCGTAATAGACATTGCTCACCCCACGCTTGGGCGCGAGGTTCATGACGACGCCCAGCAGCCGGCCACCGACCTGGCCGAGGATCTTGCCGCACATCTCCAGCTCTTCCTTGCGGGTGCGCGCGGTCGCCAGCACGAGGATGGCGCCGTCGCACATCGCGGCGAGCAGGCCGGCGTCGGTGACCGGCAGCAGCGGCGGGGCGTCGAGGATGACGACGTGGTCGCGGCTGAGGTCGTCGATGAGCGCGTGCATGCGCCGGGAGCCGAGCAGCTCGCTGGGGTTGGGCGGGATGCGTCCGGCGGGCAGGATCGTCAGCCGCGGCTCGGACGTGCTCTGCAATGCGTCGTGGATCGAGACGTCTCCGGCGAGCACCTGGGTCAGGCCGATGGTGCCGTCGAGGTCCATCCGCTCGGCGACCCGCGGGCGGCGCAGGTCGGCGTCGATGAGGACGGTGTCCTGGCCCGCAGCTGCGAGCACCTGGGCCAGGCTGAGCGCGAGGGTCGACTTGCCCTCACCGGGGGTGGCGCTCGTCATGACGATCGCGCGGGGCGGGTTGTCGACGTGGACGAAGCGCAGGTTGGTGCGCAATTGCCGGATCGCCTCGGCCGCGTTGCCCAGGCCGTGCGGCCCGGGAGCGATGGCTTTGGCGAGCTCGTCGGTGCGCGGGATGACGCCCAGCACACTGGCATTGAGCAACGACTCGACGTCTTCGACGTGCCGGATGCGGCGGTCGATCTGCCGCTTGACCAGCGACAACAGGTAGCCCAGACCGAGTCCGCCGGCCAGACCCATGAGTAGGTTCATCCGCAGGTTGGGGGTAAACGGCGCACCCGGCAGGTATGCCGTTTCGACCTGCACCAGCCGCACCGTCGGCTCCACACCGGGGATCGGGTCGCCGCCGAGCGGGCCACCGGACTCGACGGTCTTGACCTCGTTGATGAGGGCTCGCACGCCGGCGTCGGCCAGGTCGCGGGCTGCCTCAGGGCTCGATGCGCGGGCCGTGACCTGCACCAACACGCCACCTTCGGACCCGTACGCCGACACCGACCCCGGCAAACCGGAGCCCGGCGCCAGGCCCAGTTCCTTGACGACCCGGGCCTGGGTGGCGCGGTTGCCCAGGAAGGTCGCATAGATCGGCGCCTTCTTGCCGGCGAGGGTGAGACCGGTGAACGAGTCGCCCACTGTGCTGGAGTTGCCCGCCGACACATAGGCGGACGCGTCCGAGGCGAAGATTCGCGGTTGGGTGCGGGTATAGAGGGCCATGACCGCCAATCCCACGGCAACGGCGAGGATCAGGAGTTTCCAGTTGGCCCTGGTCATCCTGATGAAATCGAGTATGGTCACGTGATCCTCGTCGGTCGTGAAAGCGATG
>Ga0116175_1001959_pt1 | contig 12785 bp, 14 predicted proteins | sample AD_UKC125_MetaG_FD_89802 | JGI IMG/M metagenome (GOLD analysis project Ga0116175, IMG submission 89802) | Active sludge microbial communities of municipal wastewater-treating anaerobic digesters from USA - AD_UKC125_MetaG | ecosystem: Engineered > Bioreactor > Anaerobic > Digestate | place: USA... | reverse complement strand
CGCAGTGCAGCCGGGTTCTACGCCCGGCTGGGCTTCGAGGAGCGGGGCCCAGACTTCGAGGAAGCGGGCATTGCACACGTCGAGATGGTTCGGCGGCGCTGACCGGCGGGGCGTCGCCGGCGCTTCACACGAAACGGCGACAATAGCCGGTTTGCCGCGTCCGGTGCTTGCCGGAGTGCCCGGCGGCCTTTCACCACGTCATTTCTGATTCATGGCAACCAAGAAAAAACGCAACGCGTCCAACAACAGCACGCCGGCGGCGCCCAAGGTGGAGGCCGCCGTGGCCTCCGCGCCGGCCGCACCTGCCGCCAGCCCGAAGGAGGCTCCTCGGGCCAAGCCTGCGGCGCGCACCGGCAAGGCGCCGGTGCTGAGCCTGCCAGTCGAAATCGTGCGCGGCGACTGGACCGTCATCATCCTGGCGTTGATGATGTTCCTGGCCCCTGCGGTGGGCGTTCCGCACGAGGAGATGCTGCAGGACACGCTGAAGTCCATCGTGGTGTCCTTTGCCGCGCTGGGCGCGGGCCTGATGTTTTTCTGGCACCAGCGCAACCGCCGCGACGGGCTGCGCTGGCACGCCCTGATGTGGCTGCCGCTGGCGCTGATGTTTTATGCGCTGGGCAGCATGGCGTGGTCGCATGCCTTTCTCGGCGGGGTCGAGGCCATTCGCTGGTTCATTTTCAGCGTGCTGCTGTGGCTGGGCCTGAACACGCTGAGCCGCGAGCGCATTCCGCTGCTGGCCTGGGGCATTCACTGGGGGGCCGTGGTGGCCTCGCTCTGGACGGCGCTTCAGTTCTGGATTGATTTCAAGTACTTTCCGCAGGGGCCCAATCCGGCGTCCACCTTCGTCAACCGCAACTTCTTTGCGGAATTCGTGGTGTGCACGCTGCCGTTTTCGGTGCTGCTGATCGCCCGGGCCCGGATGTCTTCACAGATCGCCCTCCTGGCGCTCACGACGGGCTTCAACCTGGTCGCCCTGTTCATGACGGGCACGCGTTCGGCCTTGATTGCCCTGGGCGCGCTGGTCATCATCCTGCCGATCATTCTGTTTCTGTACCGCAAGTCGCTGGCCTTCAGCCTGTGGGATGGCACCAGCCGCATCTTGCTGTTCGGGCTGTTCCTGGCCACCGTCGTCGGCCTGGGCCTGATTCCGACGGGCAACCAGAAGCTGATCGAAGAAAACCAGAAGTACCAGACGGGCTCGAACGCGCTGGAGCGCGCCTTCGCCCGCTCCAAGTCGATGACCGCGACGGAGGAGTACACCGAACGCTCGTTCTCCCTGCGCGTGATCATGTGGAAGGCCACGGGGCGAATGGTCCAGAAACGCCCCCTGACGGGCGTGGGGGCCGGGGCGTGGGAGGTTGATATTCCGCTGTACCAGACGGAAGGGTCGCAGCTGGAAACCGACTACTACGCCCACAATGAAATTTTGCAGTTGCTGGCGGAATACGGCGCCGTCGGATGGCTGTTCTTGTTGTCGCTGTTCTCGTACCTGCTGCTGGCGGCCTGGCGGACGCTGAAGAACAAGACCACGGAGGGCCAGGCTGAAGCGCCGATCCGGGCGCTGGTGCTGCTGAGCCTGCTGCAGTTCCTGATCGTCAGCAATGCCGGCTTCCCGTGGCGGATGGCCAGCACCGGCGCGATCTTTGCCCTGGCCCTGGCGATTCTCGCGGCCTCCGACGCGCGTCTGGGCTACCGTGGCATCACGGCGAGCACACGCCTGCCCTGGAAACCCGGCTATTCGCAGGTGGGTGCGGTATGCATGATGGTTTGCCTGGCGTTGGCGGCCTTCATCACGCAACAGGCGGCGGCGGCCGAGAGCAAGATCGTGCGCGCGGTGAAACTGGCGCTGGCCGTTTCGCAATCCGGTGACTACCAGAACCCGAAGTGGGACAAGACCAAACGGGAGATGCTGACCCTGATCAAGGAGGGCGTGGACATCACGCCGCACTACCGCAAGATCACCCCGATGGTGGCCGATGAACTGGCCAAGTGGGGCGACTGGAAGAACGCGGTCTGGATCTGGGAGTCGGTGCTGAGCTCGCGCCCGTATGTGGTGGCGATCATGTCCAACGTGGCGCGCGGCTACGCCCAGGTTGGGCAGAACGAGAAGGCGCTGGAGTACCTGGCGCGGGCCAAGGCCCTGCAACCCAAGGCCACGTCCGTGAACTCCCTGGAGGTCATTCTGCTGACCCGCACGGGCAAGGAGCCAGAGGCCTACCGCAAGGCCAAGGCCCTGGTGGCCAGCGGCGACTTCGACTTCGACCTGATCAACGCCGCTTACGTGCTGGGCGCGCGTGCCAAGGATTGGCCGATGGCGATCCAGGCGCTGGAACTGCGCAGCAAGCGCTGGCCCGAGCAAAAGTCCGACGGCGGGATCAAGCTCGGCAACATCTACGCCTCGGTGCCCGAAGTGAAGGACGAGGCCAAGGCGCTGGCCGCCTACAAGGAGGCGCTGGCCGCCACGCCCGAGGCCAACAAGGCGGCAGTCCGCGCGCAGATTCCGGCGGCTTACCAGGCGCGTCTGTAGGCGATCCGCAGCGTCGGGCGGCTGAGAACCGGCCGCCCGGTGGCGCTGTCAGACCTCGGCCAGCAGCGGATAGGGCAGGGGCAACAGGGTCAGCGCCGGGCCGTCGGCCGAGCCCAGGCGCAGGCCGTTCGATTCGGCCGCGCTGATCTGGATGGCGATGATTGCGTCGTGCCCGCCCGAAGGCGCCGGCGCGGCGGCCGCGACCAGGCCGCAAGGCTGATTCGCGTCGGTCACCACGTACACCTCTTGCCCCACCGCCATCGGCGCGTCGCCGTGAACCACGAAGGCGCGCCGCTTGAGGGTGCCCCGGAACTGGCTGCGCGCCACCACCTCCTGCCCCGGGTAGCAACCCTTGCGGAAGTTCACGCCGCCAACCGATTCGTAGTTCAGCATCTGGGGCACGAAGGCATCCACGATGGGTGCCGTGATGGGCGCCACGCCGCTGAGCACCTCGCCCCATTGCCATTGGGCCGTGTCCAGGGCCGGGCCGGCCGGCAGCGGCTGTCCGGCCGGTGCGATCCAGAGTGCGCGGGCCTGGGTGCCTGCGGGATGCAGCCAGACCAGAATTCCACCCTCAAAATCCGCTGTTCCCAGCGTGGAATGGTCATTGTTTGCTATCGATGAAATAGCGTCTCCCGCCAGTCCGGCCAGCTGGAAGTCCGCGCTGGCGTCGCTGATGCGGACCTTGGCCCGCAGCACGAACAGGCTCAGGCGCTTGACCGTTGCGGCCAGGATGTCCTGGCTGCAGACCAGCAGGACCTCGTCGGCCCCTCGGCGCAAGCCGATGAAGCTGGCCAGCATGCGGCCCTTGGGAGAACAGTAGGCGGCCAGCCGCGCCTGCGAGGCCTCCAGCAGGGCGAAATCCTGCGTCAGCTGACCTTGCAGGAAGCGGACGGTGTCCTCGCCTTGCGCACGGATGACGCCGAGGTGGGGCAGGGGGGCGACGCCGTTGAGGCGCAATGAGGTGGTATCGGTCATGGGTGAATTATCATCCCCGCTCCCATTGTTGGAGGTGGCAGGGTTGTGCGTCGTTTATTGATCATCGGGCTGTTGCTGGCGGCCTCTCTGGCCGCCGCCGTTGCCTGGTGGCTGAACCACCCCCTCACGCTGGCGGCGCCCACCCTGGATCTTTCCATCGAGCCGGGTACGTCCCCTCGCGGGGTGGCGCAGGCAACCGCCGACGCCGGGGCCGATGTCCAGCCCAGCCTGTTGTACTGGTGGTTTCGCCTGTCCGGGGATGCGCGCCAGATCCGGGCCGGCAGTTATGAGCTGGTCAGCGGGGTGACCCCTGTGACCCTCTTGCGCATGCTGGTGCGCGGCGAGGAGAGCCTGCGCAACGTCACGCTGGTCGAAGGCTGGAACTGGCGGCAGGTGCGCCAGGCGCTGGCCCGTGCCGAGATGCTCAAGCCCGACAGCCAGAGCCTGGATGACGAGGCGGTCATGCGGGCGCTGGGTCGACCGGGCTTGCCGCCGGAGGGGCGCTTCTACCCCGATACCTATACCTACGCCAAAGGATCGAGCGATCTGGCTGTGTTGCGCCGTGCCTTGGTGGCCATGGACCGCAGGCTGGACGCTGCCTGGGCGCAGCGCGCGCCCGACACGCCCCTCAAGACGCCCGAAGAAGCCCTGATCCTGGCCAGCATCGTCGAAAAGGAGACCGGCAAGCCGGCGGACCGCGCCATGATTGCCGGTGTGTTCACGAACCGCCTGCGCGCCGGGATGATGCTGCAGACCGATCCAACCGTGATTTACGGACTTGGTGCGTCCTTCGATGGCAACCTCAAAAAGCGCCACCTGCAGACCGACACGCCCTGGAACACCTACACCCGCGCCGGGCTGCCGCCGACCCCGATCGCCATGCCGGGCTCCGCGGCGCTGCTGGCCGCCGTACAACCGGCGCAGACCCGGGCGCTGTATTTCGTGGCGCGTGGCGACGGCAGCAGCCAGTTCAGTGCCACGCTGGATGAACACAACCGCGCCGTGAACCGGTTTCAACGTGGACAATGACGGCATGAATCCGCCTTTTTTCATCAGCTTCGAAGGGATCGACGGTGCGGGCAAGTCCACCCACATCGAAGCCCTGGCGGCCGAGATCCGCGCGCGCGGTCGCACGGTCACCCTGACGCGCGAGCCCGGTGGCACGCCGCTGGCGGAAAAGCTGCGCACCATTGTGTTGGCCGATCCCATGGATGCGCTGACCGAGGCGCTGCTGATCTTTGCGGCACGGCGCGACCATCTGCTGCAGGTGATCGAACCGGCGCTGGCGCGGGGCGAGGTGGTCATCTGCGACCGGTTCACCGACGCCACGTTCGCCTACCAGGGCGGGGGGCGGGGTTTTGATCTGGGCGTGCTGTCGACGCTGGAGGAGTGGGTCCAGCGCATCGCGGCCATGCCGGACGGGCGCATCCGCCAGCCCGACTTGACGCTCTGGTTTGATCTGGCCCCGGCGGTGGCGGCCAGCCGGCTGGCGGGCGCCCGGGTTCCGGACAAGTTCGAGGCGCAGCCGGTGGTTTTTTTCGAGCAGGTCCGCGCCGGGTATGCACGCCGACAGGCGCAGGATCCCGGGCGGTTTGTGCGAATCGAAGCCGATCAGGCCAAAGAGGCGGTCTGGGCCGATGTTCGGGCTGCCGTGGCCTTGGAGCGGCTGGCGCCATGACGCCGGCATTGACCGCGGCGCCCTGGATCGCCGGCCAGACGCGCCAGTTGCTGGTGCAAAAGGGGCATGCGTGGCTGCTGCATGGACCATCCGGCTTGGGGCAATATGAGCTGGCGTTGTCGCTGGCCAGCGCCTGGCTTTGTGAACAGCCGACAGAGGAGGGCGCCTGCGGGCAGTGCGCCAGCTGTCACGCCATCGCCGTGCGGACCCAGGCCGACCTCGCCGTCCTGATGCCCGAAACGGTGATGATGGAGCGTGGCTGGCCGCTGAGCGAAAAAGCCCAGGCCGAGATTGACGACAAGAAGCGCAAGCCGAGCCGCGAGATCCGGGTCGAAGCCATGCGCGAGACGGTTGAATTTGCGCAACGCACCAGTGGTCGCGGGCGGGGCAAGGTCGTGCTCGTGTATCCGGCCGACAGGATGAATCATGTCACCGCCAATGCGTTGCTGAAAACGCTGGAGGAGCCGCCTGGCGATGTGCGTTTTGTGCTGGCGACCGACGCAGCCCATCAGTTGTTGCCGACCATTCGCAGCCGCTGCCAGGGCCACGCCATGCGCTGGCCGGATGAGGGGCAGGCCTTGGCCTGGCTCCAGGGGCAGGGTGTGAGTGCCGCGGACGCGCGGGTGCTGCTGCGCCTGGCCGGTGGGCGCCCGGATGACGCGCTTCGACTGGGCCAGACGGGCCGGGACGTGGCCAGTTGGTCACGCGTGCCGAAGGCCTTGGCCCGTGGTGATGCCACGGCGCTGGACGGATTGCCGCCCCCCCAGGCGATCGACCTGCTTCAGAAGCTTTGCCATGACCTGCTGAGCCACCATTGCGGCGCACCGCCGCGGTTTTTCGACGTGGCCGATTTGCCCCCGATGGGTGGGCAGGCGCTGGTGGCGCGTCTCACGGCGTGGGCCCGGACTTTGGCACGGGCCGCGCGCACCGCGGAGCATCCATTCAATCCGGGCCTGATGCTGGAAGATCTGTCTACGCAGGCCCACCGGATGTTCCACTTGCCCTAAACTAGTGGCCTTGGATATCCGCACTCATGAGCTCTGCCAACCCGTCCGCCCCCCGCCCCAGCGTCATCCAGCTGGCGATCAAGGAGAAGGCTGCCTTGTATGCGGCTTATATCCCCATGTTCGAGGATGGTGGGATTTTCATTCCCACCACGCGGGAATACCGGCTGGGGGACGATGTCTACGTGCTGTTGTCCCTGCCCGATGACCCTCAGCGCTATCCGGTCGCCGGCAAGGTGGCCTGGGTCACACCGGCTCGCGCGACGGGCAACCGGACACAGGGCGTTGGCATCCGTTTTCCGTCTGACGAGAAGTCGCGGCTGCTCAAGCTCAAGATCGAGGAAGTCCTCGGTTCCCACCTGGCGTCTGAACGACCCACTCAGACGGTTTAGCCTGCAAACCATGCGGCGGAACGTGCCGGCTGGCTTCCGCCCCGACGGTGGCGCAACCAACTTTCCACACAATCTGCCGGCACCTGGCGCGGCCATGCTTTTCTGATACCCATGTTTACCGATTCCCACTGTCACCTGAGCTTTCCCGAACTGGCGGCGGATCTGCCCCGGATCCGGGAAGCGATGGCACAGGCCCAGGTGGGTCGGGCCCTGTGCATCTGCACCACGCTGGAGGAGTTTCCCGCCGTGGCGGCGTTGGCCGACGAGCACGACAACTTCTGGGCCACGGTGGGCGTGCATCCGGACAACGAAGGTGTGACCGAGCCCTCGGTTGCCGATCTGGTCGAGCGTGCGGCGCATCCCCGGGTGCTGGCGATCGGTGAATCGGGTCTTGACTATTACCAGATGGAGCAGCGAAAAGGCGGCCGATCCGTGGCTGACATGGAGTGGCAACGCGAGCGGTTTCGGGTTCATATCCGTGCCGCCCGGCAGGCCTGTTTGCCGCTGGTGGTCCATACCCGAGACGCTTCGGACGACACCTTGGCGATCCTTCGGGAAGAAGGTGAAAGTGGCGGTGCCGGTTCGGTGGGTGGCGTGTTCCATTGTTTTACTGAGACCGAGCGCGTTGCCCGGGCGGCTCTGGACCTGGGGTTTTACATCTCGTTTTCCGGCATTCTGACGTTCAAGAGTGCCGGCGACCTGCGGAGCGTGGCGGCGCTGGTGCCGCTGGATCGCTTGCTGATCGAGACCGACAGCCCTTATCTGGCGCCGGTTCCATTTCGTGGGAAGACCAACAGTCCGGCGTACGTGCCCTATGTGGCTGCCGAACTGGCGCGCCTGCTGGGACGCCCCGTCGAGGAGATCGCCCGCCAGACGAGCGAAAATTTTGACCGACTCTTCATGCGAGCAGAGTGATGAGAAATTACCTCAGGTTTATCGGCTATCTATTTGTTTTGTTTGCAGGTTCCTGGGCGTCTGCAGGTTCCTACGATGACTTTTTTATGGCCATCAAACAGAATGACGACCGAACCGTCGAGTCGCTGCTGAAGCGGGGCTTTGATCCCAACGCCCGTGATCCGCGGGGCTTCCACGGCCTGTTCCTGGCCGTCAAGGAGCCTTCGCCGAAAGTAGCCGTGGTCCTGATCGACTGGCCGAAGACCGATGTGGAGCCTCGCACGGCTCAGGACGAGAGCCCGTTGATGATTGCATCGCTCAACGGCGATCTTGAACTGGTTCAGCGACTGGTCAACCGGGGCGCTCATGTCAACAAGACGGGCTGGACGCCTTTGCACTATGCAGCGACCAACGGGCATCTTCCGGTGATCCGGTTCCTGCTTGAAAAAAGCGCCTATATCGATGCCGAGGCACCCAGCGGGACCACGCCCTTGATGATGGCCGCGCACTACGGCACGCCTCAAGCCGTGAAGTTGCTCCTGGACGAAGGCGCAGACCCGATGTTGAAGAATCTTCAGGGCCTGACTGCCATCGACTTTGCCAATCGTGCGAACCGCAAGGAGTCCGCCGACCTGATCGCCGCGTTCATCCGCAGCCGGCAGCCTCGAGGCAAGTGGTGAGGTTTCGAGGCCGTGAAGCGAGTCTTCTTTTGGGGCCGTTTTACTTTATACGATGTATATTTATCCATAGCTGATTCAACCCCTGCAATATCTACCGATTATGTGCAAAAAAAGGTCAGTGATTATCTAAAGCCGACTGTTTATCAGGGCGCGATTCACCCGATTGCGTAAAAACAACACCGCCACCGCGAATATCTCCCGGCTGGGTTTTAACCACCGAGTCACCATGGGGGTGATTACCCCCATACCCCCCGCGGTATAATTTTGGTGACATGGCAGTTTTCGATCCGTTGGTTTGCAGCCAAGTCCTGTACAGGCGATCAGTGAATGAACTCAAACAACCTCCTGCGCCCGTGAGTCGCGGAACCGTGCCGCAGCGCCCCGGAAGCACTCCGGGGCACCCTCGACGCCGGCCTCATGCGCCGCATCCCACATGAGGGCCTGAAAGTTAGCCAGCAGCCCTTCTGCCGCATCGGCCGGGGATTCCGTGCCAAAGTCGTCCAGGGCATAGGCATACGCCTCAGCAGCGATCCGCTGCACATCGGCCAGAGAGAACACGGGAAACGAGGGATTGGTCATGCTGACACTCCTGCTGTGGTGAAAGAAGGGGAACGGGGGGAGGGGGCGCAGCGCACGGCCGCACCACCCCAGAAGCAGCGATACGCGAGATCCAGCGCCGCACGATCACAGTCAAAACCACGCGGGTAGGACGCCTCAGCGGTCCGCCCGTCAAAGTCCCGGAGGGCATCACGCTGACGCCGCCGCAGCTCGCGCACGTAGTCAGCGACCGCCGCCTTTCGATCCGGCTCCGACATGGCCCGCAGCTGGGAACGGAACGACTGCGGCTGCCCGCTGGCCTGTCGGCGCACCTCGGACCAGTAAGCCGCCGCCTCAGGGGCCATAGACGGCCCTGCAAGGCCCGCCGCGCTCATGCTTTGCCCCCACGCCTTGGGGCCGTCAAAACGGGCTTGTAAAGCTCGTCAACGAACTGGTCATCCCGATGCACAGACAAGGCTTCGAGCATCGTTTGCCCGAGGGCTTGAAGCACCATCCCGGTGACCTGTGCCACCTGACACGTCTCAGGCGACGAGCCATCACTCGCCACATCCGCCAGAAGCGGCTGCAATTCCTTGATAGCCCGTACCCAGCGCACCACCTGAGCCCGGATAACCGGATCATTCAGGGCCGTAGAGCCCTCGAAGGCCCCTGAGACGGGATCACGCTTGAGCTTGGGCGCACGCTGGCGCTTAGACGCCTTTCGGGAAAAGGCATCGGTCATGATGGCACCCGATCGGAGGGATTTGTAACACGGGAACTACTCCCCGTGATTACCATCGGGGATGATTGAGAGTTGACCCCAAGACCCCCCAGCCGACCCAGCCGCGAGGCCGTCATGGCGGAGGGCTCAGGCATCGACCCGAGAGGATCGACCGTGAACGCTGGCGGCTCAGCCGGCCAGCCACGCCCCGCAGGCGGGTCCCCTCTGGCCGGCAACGCCGCCGACTCCATGGGAGCTTGACCGAGTGCGGCCAACTCAGAGCGCAACCGCTCAATGATAGCCCGGAACTCCCGCTGCTGCTCGAAAAGAACGCCTGAGGAGCGGGCCTGACGCACCAGCAGCGACCACCACGACCCGTCGTGGCCCGTGAAGCCGTGGCCCTCTGGACTCCACAGCTTGCCGCCCGCGAAGTGCCAGCCGTGCCACGACTGGAACGGGATCTCGTGGAAGCACAGCACGCGCAGCAGCTTGTAGGCCGCATAGGGAACCGCCGTGGTGCCCGAAACCCAGTTATGCAAAGTGCGCTCGGACACCTGCAAGGCCTTCGCGGCAGCAACCCGTGTGTAGCCTAGCTGGCGGCACATGGCATCGAAGCGCCGTGCCTTGTGCAGACGCTCCAAACGCTGGCGCTCGACCTTGCGGGCCTTGTTGTCTACTTCATACGATGTATATTATGTTAACTATACAATGGATCTGTCTGAATCCTTGAACCTCTCTTTGGCTGAGCCGCAAGTCACCAGACACCCTCACCCCCAAACAAAAAGGCCACCTCGCGGTGGCCTTTTTGTGGGACCGAAACTGAATCAGTTCAGGGCAACCTTCTTGCCATCCTTGTAGACGTACAAGGTGATGGCCGGGTTCTTCAGTTCGCCGTTGGGTTCGAACGCAATGGTCGTCGTCACGCCCTTGTAGTTGGCGTCACCCAGCTTGGCGGTGTAAACCTTCGGGTCGGTCGAATTGGCGCGCTTCATGGCGTCGACCAGCACGAACGTCGCGTCGTAGGTGTACGGGCTGTAGACCTGGAACTGGCCAGGGTACTTGGCGTCGTACTTGGCCTTCCAGGCGTTGCCGCCAGGCATCTTGGCCAAGGACGCACCACCTTCGGCGCAAACCACGCCGTCCAGGCTCTTCGCGCCGGACGAAATCTTGATGATTTCAGCCGTGCAGATCCCGTCGCCGCCGAACATCTTCACGTTCGACATGCCCAACTGGTCCATCTGGCGCAGCATCGCGCCGGCTTGGGCGTCCATGCCGCCGTAGAAGATGGCATCAGCGCCCTTGGCCTTGATGGCCGTCAGAATCGCCATGAAGTCCGTGGCCTTGTCGGTGGTGAACTGCTCGTCAACGATCTGGATGCCCTTGGCTTGGGCGGTCTTCTTGAACACTTCGGCCACACCCTGGCCATAAGCCGTACGGTCATCGATGACGGCGACCTTCTTCAGCTTCAGCGCATCAGCGGCGTAGAAAGCCAGGCCAGCACCCAGCGCGTTGTCGTTGGCGATGATGCGATAGGTCGTCTTGTAGCCGGGCTTGGTCAGGTTGGGGTTGGTGGCAGCACCGGTGACGTGGGGAATGCCACAGTCGTTGTAGACCTTCGAGGCAGGAATGGTCGTGCCGGAATTCAGATGGCCGACCACACCGGAAACCTTGGCGTCACAAAGCTTCTGCGCCACGGCCGTGCCCTGCTTGGGATCGGCTGCGTCGTCTTCGGCAGCGATTTCAAACTTGATCTTCTTGCCGCCGATGACAATGTTTTGCGTGTTCAGCTCTTCAATGGCCATGCGCACGCCGTTTTCGTTGTCCTTGCCGTAGTGCGCCTGGCCACCCGACATTGGGGCGACGTGGCCAATCTTGACCACTTGCGTGTCTTGCGCGGACGCCATGCCGGCCACACAGGCAATAGCAGCGGCTACGGTCAGTTTCAACTTCAATTGCATAAAAGATCTCCAGGTAGTGAAAGGTTGAGAGTTCGGGTTATAGCTCAACGGGCTTGAACATATCGCAATTTTCAGGCCCGAACCATAGGGAACACGCGAGTGTGGCATGGATAAGCGGCTTTACTGAGCGCCAACTTGCGCTAATTCAATCTTCGTCCGGCAGGCGCCTGTAGACGGCAGGCGGGTTGTCTGCGGACAGGGGGGGCGTCCGCCCCACAGAAAGCTTCTCGCCCAGGGCCGCTGTCACCGATTCCCGAACCACAGTCCTGATTTCCCGGCGCAGCCGTTCGCTGACCGCAAGAGCTTGCTCGTGCAGCATCACCGCCAGCAATTCGGGCAGCTTCTGGGTCAGAACCACCTCGGCCCTTCGGATGGATGCGTCCGTGATCTCTTCCAGAATTTCCGGCGTGATCAGCGATGCCGGCTGGGATGGCTCCGAAGCCGCAAACGCCGCAGGCGTCGGCAGCACCACTTCCGTGAGCGTGGGCACAAAACGGTGCACCGGCCGTGCCGGTGGGGTGTGACCCGGGTCAGGCATGTCGCCTTCCGCTTTGGGATACGTCATGATGACTCAGAGAAAAGCCCTGTGCCGAATACTGTTTCCAGCGGGCACGCGCCGCGCTGCGCTCAGATTCACCCTCCCCGACCACTTCGATGACGCGATCAAAGCGCGCCAGATCGCCTTCAACCGACCCACCGAGATGCACCCGCACGGACGCATCACTCACGGTCTGACCCAGGACGACCGGCGAGCGCCGCACGATGGCCGCAGGCGCGTCAGCCCGGCAATGAGGGACAAATTCCAGCGCCGCGAAGGCCCACAGACCCATGTCGAGCTGTGCCAGGTCGTCGGGCTCGCCGGTGACCACGACCCGACTGCCCGTGGCGGCCGCCTTTCGAAGCAGGCGGCAGGTGTAAGCCACCTTGTCCACCGCATTGACATGAAAGGCAACCTCGGTCATTCGGATTTCACGCGCTTGCTGGCATGCGCCGAGGGCGCTCTGGCCTTCGCAGCCTTGCTGGAAGGGCCATCCTCGGCCGACAACGCGGGCGGTTCGCCCAGCAGGTAATCGATGAGCAGCGCGACCGGGCGCCCGGTCGCGCCTTTCGCGGCCCCGCTCTTCCAAGAGGTCCCGGCGATGTCCAGATGCGCCCAAGGGATGTCCTTGACGAAGCGCTGAAGGAACTTCGCCGCCGTCACAGCGCCACCTGCGCGCCCGGCCACATTGGCCACGTCGGCAAAATTTGTCTTGAGCCCTTCCCCGTATTCATCGTCGAGAGGCATTCGCCAGCACAGATCCAGGGACGATTCGCCCGCATCGAGCAGCGCGTTCGCCAGGGCGGTGTTGTTGGAAAACAGCCCGCTTCGCACGCCGCCCAAGGCAATCACGCAGGCGCCGGTCAGGGTGGCGATGT
>Ga0116175_1001958_pt1 | contig 12787 bp, 9 predicted proteins | sample AD_UKC125_MetaG_FD_89802 | JGI IMG/M metagenome (GOLD analysis project Ga0116175, IMG submission 89802) | Active sludge microbial communities of municipal wastewater-treating anaerobic digesters from USA - AD_UKC125_MetaG | ecosystem: Engineered > Bioreactor > Anaerobic > Digestate | place: USA... | reverse complement strand
TAATTCATGGGGGAGGTATAGTCGATCATCCCAATCTCGGGTATGGATTAATTCTTCTATACTATTAATATAAGAGGGATGTTTCATCATTACTCTAATATCGAATATTAGTTTCATCCAATAGTCGCCATTTTGTTCGATCATGAATATATATTTGAGTCTACTTTAAAAAATGGCAATTTCGAGTTTAAAAAAGCAATCACGATAAAAAATTTCTCCAAAATGGAGCCTTTTATACGGCGAAAATCGGACATTAAACCGGTTTCATGCGTTCTTTGATCTGTTGTTATCGGATAATTTCCAAGGCGGACACGGTTTATCCATAAACATCCGGCGAAAGCAAACAATTTGTGCCTGAGCAATCCTCCATTTATCCCCCGCTTTGTGTGCAGGGATAATCTCTCCCGTTTCGATATGGGAGATAACCGGTTCACCGTCCTTCATCCCCAGATCGTATTTGGATTATTTTCGTTATAAGTTCAACCAAATTTTTCTCGGCAAACTCCCTGTTATCCTTCGATTGGTATGCTCCATCGGCGTAGACTTTCTCTGTTTTATCGGCGCTTGCCTTCTCCCGGATAGTGGTAAGGGCATCCTCCGGGTAGCCGTTGTCAGCAGCGCTTGCCGGTTTCACCTGAACGTTTACGATCAGGTTGGGTTTATCTGTCTGTTCATCCGCATCATCACAGGTCTCGGTGATGTTCACTTGGTCTCCTTTTTCCCGATAATCGGCATCGGGGTCATTGGGGTTTTGAACGCTTGTGGCCGCGATATCTTCCTTGGGTTGAAGAATGACTTGTCCTTTGACTGCCTCATATTGTTCGTGGAAGACACGACGACGAAGGTCATAGCAGGTAGCGGTTTCTGCAAGGCGTTTTAGAACCCGAGAGATGAGCCGCCCAAGGGAAGAGATTTTCTCAGCGATGGTTTCACTGTTTAATCGACACATCATTTTTTGTGCATCTCCTTCTTCCAAAAAAGAAGGAGATGCTTTCTGAGCTTGGGGTTCAAAAGAAGCATGCCGCTCTCTCCCAGGCCTTTGATAAACCCACGAAAAGTGTCGCAAATACCCGGTGATGTTGCTGCCAATGAGCTTACTGTCCATACGTACCGATTTATCGAATATCTTGAAACGGGACAGTTGGTTACCGGTGAGCTGTTCGAAGCTCTTTTCCATCAGGTTGACGCCATGCCGGTTTTCGTATTCGTAAATCCGTCTTCTCAGTAAATAATAGGTATCGATAGAGGGCACGACATCACACAAGGAGAAAAGGGCCAAAGCCTTGCGCACCGGCAGATCGAATCGGCATTTTTCAAACAGCTCTTCATCACTGCAGCCGAAGCCTTCCTTGATAACGGACATGTCGATAATCGCCCGTATGGAAGCATTTGAAGCACCCATAATATTACCCTGTTTGAACAGAGGGGAAAAAATGGTTTCGTCTATCCTGGAGGTCACATTTGCATAAAACAAATTATGCCATTCGTAGGGATCATCATATTTTTTTGCTTCACGCTGTGGTTACCAGACCTACTTTGTTGGCAAATTCATAAGAACGGTGGAACTTCCCTCTGGAAATGCAATGAGTAATCGGTTTGTGAAGACCGTAAATCTTATCCTTCTTTTCTTTTAAATTTTTCAGCCTGCAGTTAATCAAACATCTTTTTACTATAATTGATGAATACGATCTCAATACGATAAAAGATACCAGATATTCTGCAGGCTATTATTAAAAAATTTCAGGATTACATTTTAATAAACCTCAATGATCTGAAGTTATGCCCACTTTCAAAGTAATACTTGATTTTATGCCTTCCTTTAGTTAAAGATAAAGTCAGCTTCTCTTCTGGTGTGGAGACCCATGTATAGTTTCCCCAGCTACCAGTATTAGGAACTTCAATGGTTCCAGTCACGTTTACTCCATCTACCTCAATATGGAAGCTACTAGTACCAGGTACAGCTACTTCTGCTTCAACCAAATAGTCTCCTTCGTCAATAACTTCTATCGTATACAACAGCCATTCACCGGGATTGGTATACCCAATGTTGATGCCATCTCCTTCCACTTCAACGGGTGTACTCTGGTTATCACCGTTGCTCCGCCGGTAATTGTCATTACCTATTTGATTGTGGGCATCCTGATCGTGGAAAGCATACCCTTCGCCACCAAAATCAAAGTTTGCTGCAGGGAGTAGATAAGGTGTCTTGGCAGAAAGAATATGTGGCCCTTTGAAGGGACGGGTATAAGCTACATCTACCTTGATTTTTTTAACGATATCGCCTATTTGATAATAAACTGTCGTAACCCCTTCATCTATTCCTACTATTTCACCTGCAATATTAACCGTCGCGATACTTGGATCTCCCGATTTCCAGGAATAGCTCGGTAAGTCATTCACGTTCTCCGGTATATAGAAAATCAGTACCGTTTTCTTCGCGCCGGGAGTCAACTCTACTAAAGTATCACTTACTAATACATCTTCCAGTGGAATTCTTTCTACTGCTGTCAGTGGAACTTTAGTAAAAAGATCACCATTGCTTACAACAATATTAGTAAAGCCTTCACCAATAACTTCCACCAAGCCACTTGATGTGACGGTTGCCACCGATGGGTCCTCGCTCGACCAATGATATTGATATGTCCCGTCTGCTGGACTTGCATGAAGTTGAACGGTTTGTCCTACAAAAAGCGACAACGCGGGTTTATCTACGTAAATTTTTCTCTCTATAATTTTTTGCTCGTAGTCATCACATCCTAATATGTATCCAAGTAAAAGGATGTACAAGCCATATTTTAAAAATTCTGTTTTCATAATTCCAACTATATTATAGTTTTACAATTCTTCATCCTCTTCTTCATCAAATTCAAGGCGAAGTTCTTCTTTTATCTCGTAAATCGAATTTTCCGACTTATAGTCGTATCTCAGCAAGAATGTTTTATAGGTTTTGAAACCGTCGTCTTCAATTTTGAAAATATTGGGAAAATTTTTGTCGCCATCAACCTGAGTGACTTCCAGGTTTTTATAAGGAGAAATGGTCACTTTGTTGTTCTCTCCAATTTCCAATATCATAGCGTATTTATTAAAAATATTGATATCAGGTTCAAATGTCTCGTTTCCGGCCATAATACGGACGCTATTCTGAGTAATGGGATGCATTACTTTCGTTCCCGGCATTTCAAGTTCACTAGTTGATCCCTGTATCCGGAGTTTAGCTCTCATGTTATAAATAGTATTTCCATCTGCTTGAGACCAATAGTTTTTGGTTCTTACACGATATAGTATATAACTTTTTTCGGGATTTACTTCGTAGGATGAGAATGATTCTACCCGTAAAGCTATGAAATAAGAAGAGTCGGGTGACAATCCATCGGGTCGAATACGAATCGGCATTCTTCCGCTTATCGTTCCTGCAGGGATAGTAAATTGATAACTATCTATATCATATTTATCTTCTGGGAGAGGGAGAGCATACTTTGTTACATCTACATCGAAATTCGTTCTATTGTACGTGTCAATCAGTGTTTTGTCTTCTACTAGATTTACCACGATATCTTTAGTAGTTGGGTTAGTTCCCCCTAGAGAGGCTGTTACATATCCCGTTGACTCCTCCCCAAGCTTATGAAATTTTGAAGAAACATTATCGCTTTCACTTATTAGGGCAAATACATTTTTATATTGTTCTCTTTCGAAAATCTCATCTCTATTACATGCATTGGCCATGAATAAAAGGAGAAACGCAACAGCTATAATTTTAGTTGATGGAAAACGATATAACACTCTTTTCCTGTTTTTTTTCTCTTTGTTATAAATATTATACGAGTATTTCATATTATTCAATTTTTAAGTTTAGTTTTCCCAGCCCGGGTTTTGATCTAAAGAAGGGATCAACCTTATCTCGTTGAGAGGTATTGGTAACCAGTTTAATCGCCTGTTCACGATTCTTGCTCCTATACGTGCCGTGTTAGGAATAACACGGGTATAATAAACCTCTTTCGTTCCTTCCACATTCATTCCTCTAATTTGCTCACTTTCGGTTTTTTCATAAATACCCCAACGTCTCACGTCATAATAACGCCGGTTTTCAAAAAGAAATTCAATCAGTCTCTCTTTCTCGATAAGTGATTGTACCTCAGAAACATCTTCAAATCCATATAAACCAGGTAATCCGGCACGATAGCGTACTTGATTAAATGCTTTTTTAATTTCCTCCATATCCCTTTCAAAAACCTGCGTTTGACCATCAATTTCAATACTATGGCTGGTTGTCAGGTTGTTGAGAGCTTCAGCGTAGGAAAGGAGAATTTCAGCGTAACGAATAATAGGAAATCCTTTTTCCATTACTCTGGCATTAGTACCTCCCCAAGCATCAGCTGGATGAATGAATTTTTTTATCACATAGCCGGTGATAGGGTAATCTTGTGGAGCGGTTACCCCACCTTTCCCGTTTGGAGAATCGAAATAGTATGTGATAGTTTGGTTATAATAACCGGATGATGTTGAGGATGTCATCGGCCAGAAACACTCGCTAAAACCAATGGAAGCATAAAACCGGGCTTCACGATTTGCGTACATGTTGCTGACACCGGCATTTAGCCTGTATCCCGAAAACATTTTAATTTCATTGGTAAAACCAGTTTCACTGTATGGGTATCTTGTACTCGAGTTATCGATTGATCGACCATCAATCATATAATAGGAATCCACCACTTTTTGTGTAACACACATTCCGTTCCACCCGTCCAATCTTTGAGGAAACGACATTCGCGTGTTATCCCTGATAGCACCGCTTTTCCGTCCCCAAACATATTCCGGGTTTACAGGAATTACAGACTCACCGTTAAACATTTCTGAATACGAACGGTAGGGATCTATGCCAGCCGCACCTTCCGGCCACTCCTTGTAGTAGTTTGGATCTGTAGTAACTCCTTCTGGTAAAGGGGGCGTTTCAGAGTCTGCTTGCACTGTGTGTAGCCTATACATGGGGACACCGGATGACTGCAAATCCATTACTCGCTTGGCTGCAGCCGCTGCAATTGCCCAACGTTTTTCATCGTATGTCTGAGACACATAAAAAGCATCATCAGTTGAACGTTTCCAATTGCCGAAAAAGGTTCGAGCGGGTGCTCCTCCGTTGTACAACGGACTCGCGTGAATCAAACGAATCCTGGCGACAAGCCCATATGCAGCACCTTTGGTAGGAAGTCCAAACTCCATTAGTGGAACTGTTAACGGTAAATACTCGGCTGCCTCCTCCAGTTCATTACATATATATTCTACCGCTTCATCATACGTGCTGCGAGATATATCATACTCGGAAAGAGATGCATTCGACTCCAAAATCTCATCACCTAGCAAGATGGGTGGTCCAAAATCCACTAGAATATTGTAGTAGGCATAGGCCCTCATGAAACGAGTATATCCAATAATATTAAATCGTTCTTTGGTTGTCATGTCGGTAGCCTCGTCAATTCGAGCAAGAATGGTATTGCACTTTCGGATAATTCGATAGTAGTTTCCCCATGTTCCCCCGAATGAGTGCATATTATTTGCAGTTATTTCGCCTAATACAAAACGCAAGCCATTATAGCCATGCATTGTTAAAAAACTGGAAAATGCCTCATCGGTTGCCAACGGCCCGGGAGTATGTTGATTCTGCAATAGATTTCCTTCATCGTAAAACATGCTCGCAGTACCCCACATATAGGCTTCCACGTACCTTGTTTGTGCAAAAATAGAGTCCAATTTCAACTCGTCGCTGAAGTAATCATCCACGCTAAGGTAATCTTTACATGATAGAAAGGAGAATATTAATAACAGGATTATTGCAAAAAGTGGATATGTGATAGCCCTGAGTTTTTCGTGACTATTTTTAACAATCGTGTTTATATTTAGGTGGTTCATATTTTTATAATATTACAGGTTGATATACATTTGTAGAGTATAGGTTGTGGGAATTGGATAGACTTCACCGTTGCGGTGTGCTTGCTCTGGATCGAATAGTTTTACCTTATCCCAAGTCAGAAGATTATTCCCAACCAGCTGAAAATCGATAGACTGAATCTTTAATTTTCGCAGGAAAGAAGTTCTTAGGTTATAATTAATTGTAAGCTCCTGCAAGCGCAAGTAACGAGCATCTCCTTTCCAAAAATCTGACAATTGAGAGTTATTTTCATTATATCCATATGTAAGCCTTGGAAAGCGGGCATTTGGATTTTCAGCCAAAGCTGGATCTATGTTGTTGGCTATGGCGTATTCTTTTGGAATCCAGCGATTAGACGGGTCGTTTGCAATAGTAAGAACATTCCCGTTAATGCCATTGTAAAATGGCACGTATCCTGTTCCGTTGCCATTATACCCAACGTGGAAAAAGTCGGTTTTGCCAGTTCCTTTAAAAAGGATACCTACCGTAAGATTCTTGTATCTGAATTCACCTCCAACACCATACATCAATAATGGAGGAGAGGTTGCATAGGATAATGGTACTCTATCGTCTGAATTTATCACCCCATCTCCATTTACGTCTCGATACTTGATATCACCAGGCATTACTTTACCAAATTGAGCTGGACTGTTTCTCACGTCATCCCAGTCTTTAAATAGCCCAACAGCCTGGTATCCCCGTATCACTCCATAGGGGTATCCTGAAACTTCTTGGTATGGATACTTAGGGTTAGCCTCTTCCCAGTTTTGAACCTCATTTTTGGAATAGGTAAAGTTCCCTCGTACAGTGAAACTCATATCCTTTCCCAAGTCCTGTGTAAAGCTAGCGTTCCCATCCGCCCCATAACTCCTCATTTTTCCCACATTACCGAAAGGCATTGTAGTTAATCCAACATAATCAGGTATCTGCACACGTTGCATAAAAATCCCGTTTCGTTGATCGTTGAACACGTCTAAGATAAGTCGCGCCATATCATTAAAAAAGTTTATTTCAATTCCCAAGTTGGCCTTCAATGCTTTTTCCCACCGGAGATTATCTGCTCCAACGACTGCTTCAGAAACACTTTCCTTCGGTGCTGAAGATCCCCATGGGAAAGCTGTACCTCTGTTAACCATGGTCAGGTAAGGGAAACGCCGATTGGTAATCCGGTCGTTCCCAACAGTACCGTAAGAGCCTCTGAATTTCAAAAAACTAATCCACGGTAAATTGTTTTGCATAAAATCATAATTCGAGGGGACCCATCCCACCGCGATTGATGGGAAAAACCCATACTGCTTACCAGGCTGAAAGTTCTCTGATCCCGTGTATCCAAAGTTAAAATCAACCATGTAGGTATCTCGGAAACCATAGGTTAGTCGACTTGAAACACCTTGGTAACGGAGAGGAATTGCACTAAGGTTGTTGACCCCTTGAGAGGCTCTTTTCTGATCGCTAATATAATAGTAGACTAATCCTGACACACGGTGATCTTCAGATATAACATTCTCGTAGGTCAACGTGCTTTCGAGGTGATATTTTCTAAATTGATCTGTGCTTTTTGAGTAAGAAATACCTCCCTCTTTTACTCTTTCAATGGTAATAAGATTACCTTGCTGATCGCGACCAACCGCTTGGAACAAGGCGGGTTGAATGATTCTAGATTCAGAAAACCAGCTGATTAGGTCGTATGCTCCCTGTACTTTTAATTTTAAACCTTCCGCGATCATCGAGAGATCTTGATCAACTGCAAGGGTAAATTTACCCTTGTACTCTTGATCGCTACGCTGGCCCATATGATTAATCATTACCAATGGTGATCTTAATGATTCACCACTAGAAGATGCAGGGAGCTGACCATTTGAATAGATGACAGGTAATAACAGCGGATTCAAATTTGATTGTGCATACCAGATATAGTCGGTGTTTGCTATCCCAGGGTTATTATTAATAGCAAGAAAGCCATCTGTCCCAAAATAAAGAAGGGTGGAGGGAGATATCTCCAGGTCAATATTCGCGCGATAGTTAAAAGTGTTGTAACCGGTATTTGATGCATATATACTGTTCTTATCGTATCTATAGGCTGCTGTTTCATTGCTAGCTCCTAGACTAAGGAAATAGCGAGCAACTTGGGCTCCTCCTCTGGCACTAATATAATAGGTCTGTTTTAGCGAATGGTCTTGCAATACTTGATCTTGCCAACTCACATCCGGGTAAAGATCAGGATCTAGACCATCCCGTATGATATCCAATTCAACTTCGGAATAAATAGGTGAATCGCCGCGCACGACTCGTGCTTCATTGGCTAATTTCGCGTAATCATAGGCTCGTAGGTATTTAGGCGTTCTACGTAATTGTGATACCGTGTAATTGGCACGACCAGTAATACTTAATTTTCCAGCTTGTCCACGTTTGGTAGTGACCAAAACAACCCCGTTAGCACCTCGAACACCATAGACAGCAGTAGCCGAGGCATCTTTCAATACAGAGAAGCTCTCGATATCAGCCGGGTCAATAGAGTTTAAATCGCCTTCCAATCCATCAATTAACACCAGCGCACTCGCATTCGCGCCAAAAGTTCCAATTCCTCGCACCCAGAATTCGGCGATATTCTTGCCGGGCTCACCACTAGTTTGCATGGAAATCACACCGGGCACACGTCCTCCTAACAAGTTGACAACTGATGAAGCAGGAGTCTGTAACTCCCCTACATCAATACTACTAACGGCACCAACAGTGGAAATTTTCCGTTGACTTCCCAACCCGACCACCACTACTTCTTCTAATTCCTGAGCTGTTTCTGTAAAGGTGATCACGATATCTTTCTCTTCTTTGGTGACTAAATACTCAATTTTCTCGTAACCAACAAAACTAAAAACGATCATATCTCCACGTGAAGCACGGATTCTGAATTTTCCATCCTTGTCGGTAATCGTTCCAATGTTGATTTTATCTCTTAGGTAAACCGTTACTCCCGGCAAAGGCTCGTTTGTTTCGTCATAAACAGTTCCTTCCATTATAAAAGTACTTTGTTGAGCAGGAAGAATAAAACTTGCCGATAACAGTATCCATATTATACATGCTAATTGTTTCATTAAGCTTAAATTATTTAGTTATATTTTTTTAAAAATAGTTGTTACTTGTTATTTAATTAATGGAAAGTTTTCGTACTCTGGCATTGCCATTGTCTCCAACATAAATCGATCCATCCGTACCTATACCGATTCCCATGGGCCTATTAAATAAAGCTTCCTCTTTACCACCATCTTTCCATCCTGGTGTACCAGGCATGCCCAAAACAGTTTCCACCATATTATCGGGTGTAATCCTTCGGATGCAGTGATTTTCGGTATCTGCTATATAAATGTTCCCGTCTGCATCGCTAAAGATTTGAGCGGGAGATCTAAACTGGGCGTTTTCTAAAGCCCCATCACGATGCCCAACGCCGGACCCGCTAAGTTTTTTAAACGTGTTCTCCGGGTCGGTTACATCGATGCTGCAAATACTATGGGCATTTACACCTGCATTGCCAATAAATGACATATAGAGTATGTTTGGTTTCTGTGGGACAAATGTAAGCCCGAAACTATCACCTTGTTGAGTTTTGTATATTGTCTCCACCTCGTAAGTTCGGGGGTCAATTTTCACAATATGACCAAAATAATAACGCGTATATATACAGCCATCTGTTGGATTAACGACCATCGAATGTTTATATCCAGCATCCGGTCTATCGCCTTCGGGTGGCCATTTCATTTCCCTGTATCTCAAACCCCACATCTCTTTGGGATCGAGAGTGCAAAAGGATCCTACCGTCGTTTCAGTAGGAAAAGATATTACACCGGTTTCGGGATCCGCAGCGGGTGCATTAGCTATGACGTCTCGTGCAATCGTGATTAACTCGTTTGCCTCTTGGTCAATTCTGGTAACATGCATGTTTGTACTTCCCCAGCTTCCGTCTGGTCCCTTGCTTCTCGTCATTACAAAAATGTTATCTTCCTTGTCTACGCACATAAACCATGGTTGAAGTATCGATTGTGACAGGTCTCCATCCTGGTAATCTTCATGATTCCCGTTCCCTGCAATGGTAGTAACAACAACCGAAGTAAAATAACGGAACGTTTTGTCGTAGACTACCGAATCGTTCCCAATAGCTACAGAAATAACACAGGTATCACCTGGCAACCTTGGAGCTAACACGTACATTCGCGAACCGGTTGATCCAACAACTGCGGCTCTCCTGTTATTAAACCAAACCCTTATCTGTTCTGGGTCTGTTCCAAAATTCTTTCCCGTTAGCAATACCTTTTCTAAATATCGCCCAGAATCGGGATAGAATGAATTAAGTTCAATTGGTTTCTTTGGATCATACTCTTCTCCAATAGTTTTATCATCGCTTTCTCCACAAGAAAACATGATAAAAGTAGATACGAGTAAAAAGACATATGCCTGTTTTAAGGCTTTGTGACTGTTTAACTTCATGTTATTCATATATTTATATTTATTATGGTTGTATGTTTAGGGTATGTTTATAATTAAATGTATCATCACTAGATTAATCATAATGGATAATTTTACGGACTTTGGTTTCTTTTTTAATGTTGCTGGTTGACTCTCCTTGGGACTACGCACACCCAGCCGTTAGACCAACCCCAGCGGTGTTTTTTTATGAATTATTTTGAACAATCCTTTCAAAAAACCAACCCTGGTTATTGCACTTCTAAGTTGAACTTACGCTACCCACTTTTTATTTATAATTATAAAATCATTTTTTATTTAAATACAAAAGTATGTTTTTTAATAAAATAATAAAAACAAAAACATATGTTATAAAACATATATTTTAAAAATATTTCAACAGTCCATTAAATTGCAATTATCAAGGTTTCACTATATTTTTTCTCAATGCCTAAAATCGTCCGCAAAAATGTGCCTCTTATCTGCAAATTTAAGGGGAGAAAAAGTGATATTTCATCCTGCTTTTAACGTCAAGACATATTTTACCCTTTCACGTTTATTGATTTGAGTAGACAACAGGAAGATATTCAGGATAAACACAGCCGATCGTACGGTCGGTCGGTGTAAAGTCGGAGCTTCCATTGTCGACTCTGTCTGATCCGGTTACCGGCAACACAGATGAATTTGAAAATAAACCGTTTTATTCTTGAGATTGAAGGAATATCTTTGAATACCTCAGATACCTTTTTGATAAAGTAGTTGTAGAAGTTTTTCATCATGACCGTCATAATCAAAAATACGGTATTGCTCTTCATCTCCGATGTCGGAAGACGTCCCCATCCGAAGTCGTTATTTTGGATATCGAACAGCTTCTCGCTTGCTCCACGCATATTGCAGTATTCGATGATTTGCTTTTCATCCGATTCATGATCATTGGTTAAGATGGAGCGATAAATCATGTTGTCTCCCGTAAACAGATCCATTTGGGCATCATTCGATTCTTCCCGCATAACCACCAATCGATAATTGCGCTCTTCAAAAAACCGTTTAAAGGGAATGGACGCTACTTCGTATGTCTTGCAGTTGATCTCTACTTTTTTTCATTCGGTTATTCGGCTTATCCGTTCCGTCATGCTTTCCGATTTGTCGGCTCGAATATAGAAAAGATCGCAATTCTTTGAAACCGTGTCGACGATATCTTTTGCATACGAACCGGCATCCATCCGTGAACGGTTGATCGTTATTCCGTTATCCCGCAGTTGGCCGAACATTCTTGCAAGCGTTTCTGCCTGCTCCGTCTTAACGTTGGCATTGCCGTCCCGATTTTCTACGTAGACAATCCTGTTGCCTATCGAGCCGATACCCGCAAAATATCCCGTTGTATGTTTGTAGGTGCGCTTGGCATCCCATTTTTCGTGTTCGAGGATTTGATTGTCGTAATCCAAATCGTACTTCTTGCCCTTTTCAAGCTGCCCGGTCAACAGCAGGGATTTGATGTTCAAGTCATTCATCTTTTCATTGATGTTGAACCGGTATTCTTTCCCGCTCGAAGAGGTTACAATCGTATCTTCCGTTGCCAACTCTTTTAGTTCCCGAAGCAGCGTATCCGCAGAGGCTACCCTGTTCCCCGGTATGTTTTCCAATGTCGATCGCAAATGTTCCCGCACGTCTTCTGCCACTTCTCCTCCGCAAAAGAATATCTCGAACCACGTCCTGAATAATTCTCCATGCTGATAACCGGAATAATTCCTTCTCCCCAAATAATTGTCTATGAGATCTGATAAACCGCATTTGTTAAATTCTTTATGAACGAAAGAAATTCCTGCAAATGAACTCATGGATTGAGAAACTTTTTGTAATTCCATCTCCTGTAAAATTTACTTTGTTCTTTTTATTTCATTCATAAAGATAGGCGAAATCTTACTTATAGTAAAGTGTTGTAAAGCATTTGGTAATTTATTTTTATCAACGCTTTGCTTATTTAAATTTAAAATTCCATTACGGAATTAAGGTCTATTTAAGCATATTCAAAAGTAAGACATAAATTCAAGAGAATGTTTAAAAAGGGTTATGGATTTTCATTCATCATTCGTTTATTTACTTGTCGGATGGTATCTTTTAATAATAAACTTGCATGAAAATGACCGGGATCCAATATGATTAATTTCACTTCCCCTTCTTTTCTCGAAAATTGTGATTCAGATCGAGAATTGTTTTGCTTTGAATTAGGAGTACATGAAATGCATAATACCAAGAATGCCGTTAATATCCAATATTTAATCGTCAATGCATGTTTCATTATTTTAATTTGCGGATGAGTTTTTCGGCTTCTTTTTCTCCTTTTCGATAAGTTTCTTCCATTGAAATTATTTTTCCTCCCTTGTCTTTGCTTTGATTGGAAGCTTCCAT
>Ga0116175_1001955_pt1 | contig 12797 bp, 6 predicted proteins | sample AD_UKC125_MetaG_FD_89802 | JGI IMG/M metagenome (GOLD analysis project Ga0116175, IMG submission 89802) | Active sludge microbial communities of municipal wastewater-treating anaerobic digesters from USA - AD_UKC125_MetaG | ecosystem: Engineered > Bioreactor > Anaerobic > Digestate | place: USA... | reverse complement strand
TTGTGCAGCCATAGCACTCCTCATCATCGGTTTGAATTATTTCAATTTCGGAGAAAAGCCCTCCAAAACAGATAATCGTGAACTAATCATCGGCAATCTGCTGCAAAGTGAGGATATCCAATTGATTTCGGGGGAAAAATCGCATGAATATCAAAACGATATTGAAGTAAAAATCGATGAAAAAGGTAAAGCAAAAGTGGTGCAAAAGGAAAATAACGAGCAAGAACAGATCGACATATCAACCACCTCTGTCAATAAAATGATCGTACCTTACGGCAAACGCTCTCAATTGAATCTTTCCGATGGAACTAAAATCTGGTTAAATTCGGGATCGGTATTGGAATTTCCTACGCAATTTACCGGAAAAAATCGGGAAATTCGACTGTTGTCGGGAGAAATTTACCTCGAAGTTGACCCAGATAAAAATAAGTCGTTTATTGTTCACACATCCGACTTCAGCGTAAAAGTGTATGGAACAAAATTCAACGTGTCAACGTATGATGATTCGCCTCATTATGTTGTGCTGGTAGAAGGAAGTGTGGGACTGAAATCAACAACGAAATCGACTGAAATAAAATTATCTCCGAATGAACAAGTTATTTATGGCGAAAATGGTATGTTCAACAAACGCGAAGTGGATGCAACCGAATTTGTCAGTTGGAAAAACGGCTATCTCGCTTTCGATAAAACGCCGATGACCGAAGTGCTAAAGCAAATCGGACGTTACTACAACCTTTCATTCAATTTTGATCAAGATGTAAACCTGCAAAAACGCACCTGTTCCGGGAAAATATACCTGTCCGATAATTTAGATAATGTCATGACTACAATCGGACTGCTTACATCTACCCGTTACATCAACCAAAACGGGCAAATCTATATTCTAAACGAAAAATAAACCTTTTTTTAAAACAGCAACGCCTATGATAACGTAAAAAAATTGAAAAACAAACAAAAAAAGCCGGACGATACCCCACATACCATCCGGCCGACAATTTAATTCTTATTTATTACAACAATCATTAAATCAACACAAAGATATGAATAAAAATGTTATTAGGGGAGCAATTACCCTTGATAATTATCATCGAATTCTAAAAATAATGAAAATCACGGCATTTTTCTTATTTCTTGCCATCTTCTTCGCTCACGCGGGTGGTAGTTATTCGCAGGGAACCAATCTTACGCTTAACTTACATTCTGCCACTATTCGTGAAGTATGCGAACAAATAGAAAAACAGAGCAACTATATTTTCGTTTTTTCGGATAATGCCGAAAATGAACTGAATAAGAAAATAGATATTTCTTCGAATTCCGAAAATATCGAAAAGATTTTGGATACTATTTTATCTGACACAGATCTGTCGTATAGAATAATGGGGAATCAGGTTGTCATTTACCATGAAAACAATGAAACCGACTCCGGTGAGATTGTCAACTTGCTATCGGGACAGATTACGCAGCAATCAGACCGATTCAATATTGCAGGAAAAGTAACTGATGCATATAACGATGAACCGATACCGGGGGTGAATGTAGTGATATCCGGCACTACCCTTGGGACAACAACTGATATTGATGGCATCTACGAATTGATGGTCAATGAGGGAGACACTCTCATCTTTTCATTTATCGGTTATGAAACACAGAAAGTTGTAGTGGGCAAGGCGAAAATCATCAACGTAAAACTTTCTGAGCACACTGAGATGTTGGAAGAAGCTATAGTTGTAGCATTCGGCAAACAGAGCAAAGAGAGTGTTGTCTCTTCCATCACAACGGTTAACACCAAAGATCTGAAAGTACCATCCAGTAATTTAACGACCGCTCTATCGGGAAAAATGGCCGGTTTGATCGTCTATCAAACAACGGGGGCACCTGGTGACGAAGATGCTCAGTTTTTTGTGCGCAGCGTTACCTCTTTTGGTAGTGGGTTGACATCACCGCTGATATTGATTGACAATATTGAGATGACCTCAAGGGATCTCTCCAGGCTAAACCCTGACGACATTGCCAGTTTCTCCATTTTGAAAGACGCCTCTGCTACAGCTCTTTATGGGGCAAGGGGTGCGAACGGTGTTGTGCTGGTCACAACCAAAGAGGGAAAGAAAGGAAAAGTAGATGTACAGATCCGTGCGGAGACTTCCATCTCCACGCCTACAACGAAAGTCGATATTGCCGACCCTGTCACATTCATGGAATATTCCAACATCGCGAGCATGACGCGTAATGGCGTGCTAACCTATGCACAAAGTAAGATCGACCAGACCAGGAACCCCAACAGAAACCCATACGTCTATCCTGCAGTAGACTGGAAGAACATGCTGACGAGAGATCACTCGGTAAACCAGAGAGCAAACATCAACCTTACCGGTGGTGGAGAAGCGGCCACCTATTATATTGCAGGTTCTTTTTCCCAGGACAATGGGATCCTGCAGGTCGATAAGGTGAACCCATTCAATTCCAACATCAATTTAAAGTCATACGTTGTCCGCTCGAATGTGAATCTCAACCTATCGAAGTCTTTGGAGGCCAAGGTCAGAGTCAACGCAAATTTTGAAGACTATACCGGCCCCATCGGTGAGTTTGGAAGCGGTGGCGCCAACACCTACGGGAAAACATTGATGGCCAATCCCGTTTTGTTTCCTCACGTATACGCTCCGGACAGGGAAACACAATATGTCGATCGTATATTGTTTGGCAATTATTCTGATGATGATTATGGAATGGGGTCCGACAAATACATCAATCCTTATGCCGACATCATGAAAGGATATGAGGATGTGCGAAACAACACCCTCCTGGTACAACTGGAGCTGCATCAGAATCTGAACATGCTCACAGAAGGCCTAAGAGCGCGCTTCATAGGAAGTATTATACGTTATTCAGGTTTCAACATCCAACGCAGTTACAAACCATTCTTCTACCAGTATATCAAGGGTACACATGACCCGGGAAATACTACTTTCCCGTATGAACTGGCTGTCTTGAATCCGGAAGATGGTTTTGATTTTATCGATTACAGTGCAGGTGACAAGTTTGTCAGATCCAGCTATTACGGAGAGGGCGCGGTGTTGTATAACCGAAACTTTGCAAGCAAACACGACGTGGGGGGGCTTTTGGTGGGTTCTCTCAAGGAGAGCATGCAGGGAAGTCCCACCAACCTGGATTCATCCTTGCCCTCAAGAAATGTTTCGCTTGCCGGACGTTTTACATATGGATTTGATCAGACCTATTTTGCAGAGTTCAACTTTGGACTAAACGGATCTGAGCGTTTTGACCCGGCACATCGTTGGGGATTTTTCCCTTCCATTGGTGTGGGGTGGCAGGTATCAAACGAACCATTCTGGTCGGTTATCAAGAAGGTTGTTCCCAGCATGAAAATCCGGGCAACCTATGGATTGGTGGGTAACGACGTCATTGTTTCAGACAAGGACAGATTCTTTTTCACCTCAAATATCGACCTGAACGGACCCTCGGCAGGCAGGTTCGGCAACAACCCTTATCAGACATACAGTCATCCTACAATCAATATTCTGAGATATGCAAATCCCAATATCACATGGGAGGTATCATACAAAACCAACCTGGCTATCGAGTTGGGATTGCTGGATGATGACTTGACGCTGATAGGTGAGCTCTACCACGAAAAACGCACCAACATTGTTCAGCCCAGACCTGATATCCCTTCAACAATGGGACTGGCTGCAAGCATCAGCACAAACTATGGCGAAGCAGTAGGTAAAGGTGTTGATTTGACCCTGGACTATAATAAATCATTCAGCAACTCAATGTGGTGCATTATCAGGGGTAATTTCACCTATGGGACATCAAAGATTACCAAGTATGACGAACTGGATTACTCCGAGATTGCACCATGGCTATCAGTCGTGGGACAAAAGGTGGGACAGCAGCGTGGCTATGTAGCTGAACGGCTGTTCATCGATGATGAAGAGGTAATCAACTCTCCCTTACAACAGGTTAAGAGCGGAATAGGCGATTACCAGGATTACCAGGCGGGAGACATCAAGTATCGCGACATCAATGGCGACGGGGTGATCAACTCATTTGACATGGTTCCCATGGGGTACTCGGCCAATCCTGAAATCCAATATGGGTTTGGGGGGTCATATGGATACAGGAATTTCGATATTTCGCTGTTTTTTCAAGGTTCTTCGCGGTACTCATTTTTCCTGGAACCAGAAAAAATGGCTCCTTTTGTTGAAGTCACCTCTGGTGGCAAAAAAGGGAACAGAGCAATGTTGAACTTTATTGCCGAAAGTGTCTGGACGGAGACCGACAGAGATATCTATGCTAAGTGGCCACGTTTATCACCAGATGTGGGTTCAACCGCGAAGGGAAACAACAACAACTTTGTGAGAAGCAATTACTGGTTGCGGTCGATCGGTTATCTGCGGTTAAAATCATTAGAGTTTGGATACACCATCCCTGAATTTAAGGGTGTGCAAGCGAGGGTCTATGCAAGTGGACTCAATTTGTTGACATTCTCAAATTTCAAATTATGGGATCCGGAAATGAGTGGAAATGGACTGGCCTATCCCCTGCAGCGTGTTTTCAATGTAGGTCTTCAACTTAATTTCTAAATTTCTAACCTGCTTACTTATTAATAACAACGACAATGAAAAAAATATTTTGCTACATCACAATCATGTTTCTTTTCACTTTATCGGGGTGTAACCAATACCTGGATATTTTACCGGACGATAAAGCAGAACTGAAAGATGCTTTTAAAGACAAATACAATGCAGAGAAATATCTGTTTACCTGTTACAGTAGTCTTCCCACTTATGCCTCACCTACCACCACGTTGGGGCTTACCGGTGGAGGAGATATCATCTATTCGGAAAAAAATACCGGAAGTGGGCTGCCATCAGGTCCTCCTGCACCCATGATGGCTTTTCTCAGGGGAAACAATACGGTCAATCCCTACATGAATTTCTGGGATGGCTTGAACGGTGCTCCAAAAAATCTATGGCAAGGGATCAGGCATTGCAATATCTTTTTAGAGGAGATACTGGTTGAAAATGGCGGCCCCCGTGATGTGGATGAGATGCTCAGAACCAGATGGATTGCTGAAGCCAAGGCTATTAAAGCATACCTGTACTTTTATCTTTTCCAGCTTTACGGCCCGATTCCGATTGTAGACGAGGCGGTTCCCATTTCCGAGAAAGGTGACAAAGTGAATGTGTACCGGGCTCCGGTTGACGAAGTAGTCGATTATATCGTGGGTATACTGGATGAAGCGATTGAAGACCTGCCAACCATGAAAGAGCTGGATGTGGTCAGTGAATTGGGAAGGTTTACGAAAACCATCGCCTTGTCAATCAAAGCCAAGACATTGGTGTTGGCCGCCAGTCCGCTATTCAACAACAACAACTATTACAGTGGCTACAAAGACAAAAGAGGAATAGAGCTCTTTCCGGCCGGGGATAGTGGAGAAAGATGGGAAAGGGCATTGGAGGCCTGTGATGCAGCCTGCCGGGCTGCAGAAGAGGATGGTGCGGTTATTTTGATTACAACTGATGGCGGGAACAATGCGATCAGGGGGATTAACATGACCAATATCAATGATACTACCAAGGCGATGGTAAGCCTGCGTCAGGCAGTAACAGAATCGTGGAATCCGGAAGTAATCTGGGCTGTCAATGAGGGCACCACTTTGTTGCAGAGATGGAGCACCATGCTGAGCAATGACGAATGGTTTAATTTGGCTGGTTCAGGTGGAGCAGATATTGGACAACGTCACGGTCCTACATTGAACTTTGTTGAGAATTTTTATTCATCAAACGGGATACCTATTGATGAGGATGCTGCATGGGAGAATAACGGTTGGTACCAAAACAGGTATAACACGCAGCTTCCTGACGAAGAACACAGTAAATACTTCATCAAGAAGGGAGAGGAAACCGCGATCCTTCACTTCAACCGTTCACTCCGTTTTTACGCATCGGTTGGTTTTGATGGCGGCATTTGGGAAGGGAGAGAAAAAAGTCTGACAGAAGCATCTTTTCCCAATATGATCAGGCATTACGGTAGTGGGATGAAACATTCAGAAAGCTATGGGGGATATCCCTACGCAGGGTATCTGGCAAAAAAACTGAGCCACCTGAAAACAACCTATACTGAAACCAGAGTAATTTTGATGAGTGAAAACTACTCTTTCCCGATCATTCGACTGGCAGATATCTATTTGCTGTTGGCTGAGTGCCTCAATGAGGTAGGTGGTCCGACAAAAACCGACTCAAAGGGGAACAATGCTTTCTTTTACCTGGACCAGATCAGGGCAAGATCCGGCATGGAGGGTGTTGTGGAGAGCTGGAATAAGTATGCGCTTGACAGATACAAGACAAAGCCCAACGACATCAACGGTCTAAGAGATATTATCCGCCAAGAGCGAATAAACGAATTGGCATTTGAGGGACATTTCTACTATGATGTAAGAAGGTGGATGTTGGCTGAGGAAATGTTCAACAACAAGCCAATATTGGGCTGGAACAAGGATGGGGAAAACAAGAGAGATTTTTACAATATTAAAGTTTTACTGATCCCCCGATTCTCGATGAAGGATTACCTGATGCCTATCAGAACCAATTCACTGTTACAAAATCCCAATCTGGTACAAAATCCGGGCTGGTAAATCACAATAGAATACAAGCAAATTTATGAAAATGATGATAAATAAACACCTATTGCTGCCAGTAATCATCGGTTCCCTGCTGATGATTGCATGTACTGATTCCTATATGGGCATAGAGCAAATAAAGACCAGTTCGGAAAAACCGGACAAAATCAGTGTCAGGGAGGTAATACCGAAATCGGGTGCTCTGGAAATCCATTTCACACTTCCCAAAGGGAACCCAAACATTGTTCAGGTAGTTGCAACCTACACCAACAAACGTGGTGAAGAAATGGAGTTCACCGTCTCCAGATACAGCTCTTCAATATTGGTCGAAGGTTTTATCGGTACAGAGGAAATGACTGTGGAACTGGTCTGCATCGATAACAGCGGAAATGAATCGGACATCACAGTTGTTAAGGCTGCACCGTTAATCTCCCCCGTTGAAATTGCATTTCAAACATTGAAAGTTGAACCTGCGTTTGGAGGCATCAAGGTGGAATGGCAAAATCCACATGCCAACCCTTTCGTAATTCATGTTTTAACAGAGGATACCCTACAAAAGAATGTTGGCTCACTAGTGGAAGATTTAAGTAAAGCAATCTACTCCAGTGATTCACTAAAAACATTCGCCTATGTTCGGCCGTATCCCTCAAAAGAACAAAAGTTTGGTTTTATCGTATCAGATAAGTGGGGAAACAGAACGGATACTTTAATAAACGTATTAAAGCCCTATAAAGAAGAGCTAATTGATTACCGCTATGTAAAAGCAGTCACATTCTTTAATCCCACTATTTATGGTGGCAGCCGGGACTATGATAAGTATGCCATCAATCCTGCCACAGGGATACAAAATGATGGTAACTGTCACAGTACAGCTACTGGCCCGCAAACCATGTTCAACGGTGTGATTACCGGCACGCTATTTTACTGTTACAAATTTGTGCATAACTTAGATGATCCAAATCCTGCGAATCGAATTTTTGAGCAAAATGTCTATGCAACTTTTGATTTGAATCTGGAAGTGCGCCTAAGCAGGGTTAAAATTTACCCCCGTCCTACGATTACTTATACATACAACAGATCAAGTGTAAAGCGTTTCCGTATTTGGGGTACCGACGATAACAACAATGAAAGATGGTTGAAATTCCCGGAAACATGGACGTTGATTGGAGAGTATGTGGGAAGAGAACCGGCAAACAGGGACAATTTGACGCCGGAGGAGATTGAGTATTTCAACTTTAACCAGGAATACACCATTAACGAGGACAATGTGAACAGTGAGGCACACCCAACCGCAACTTTCCGCTATATGCGCCTTCAGTTAATGGAGACATATAATCCGACAATACCCTACTATACAATCAATGAGTTCGAGATGTACGGAGATATTCTACAGTATTTTAAAACAATCAAATGAAAAAGATAAATATGAAAAAGATAAAGCAATATTTTTTCAAAGTTGCGGTAATCAGCTTCCTCTTTCTGATCAGTTGTGACAATGCCAATGACTTATTGAATCAATACATCAAGGATGGGCCTATCATCTATGCTGCAAAAATAAATGAACTAAATACCCAATCGGGCTATTATCGATTCAGGGTAAACATTTACCCTGCAGAAGATGTAAACCGGTCATACTGCATTTTGAGCTGGAACAAGGCTGGAGGGTTAAAAGATTCCGTAAGGATTGAGTACAATGAAGAAAACTTCGACAATGATCTGAACTGTTATTACACAATTATCAATATTCTGCCGGAAGAGGGTATTCAGGGAAACCTGGAAATCAGTGGTCAGAATGTAGATCTATTTGGCAACAAGTCGTTGATCGTAAACTGCAGTGCCTTCATATACGACCTGAACTATGTTTCCACCTTGATTAACGCACAGATCAGCTTTTCAACCGGCAACAAATACATCATTTTTGAACCCAGAGTTGGAGCAGTTGGTAATCTGCTCAGTTATGAAAAAAACAGTGGTGGTTTTACGGAAGAAATTTTTGTTTCAGACGACAGTTATCCACTTACCGATGCGAAACCGGGTGGTGTAGTAAGAACCAAAACGAGGTATCACATCTCCGACACGGATATCGATACCCTGGAGGTTGTGGAATATCTGGAATCAACCATTCCGCTTCTCTAAAATTGAGTCCCTTCCGGATAAACAGGTTTTGGTTCAACACTGAAAATCAGGTTTCACGGAAGGGACCAGTTTTTATTGAAAGAAAATTGCACACATTGTTATTACAAAGTTATTACAAAGGAATTCATCATGGGAAAAACAAATATAACGCTGCTGCTGTTCTTCATCACTATTACCATATCTTGCCAGAAAGGGAGTGAGAAGAGCAAAAGAAACAACAGACGCAGTGAAGCTGTTCAGGAGGCTGCAGAGACATTGTCACAATTCAGGAGTACATCTCCCTTTAACCTGGACGATGAGAGATTGTTGCTATGGGAGAAAATCCAATTTTATTCCGATAACTTGGAGAGCACGACCTTCAAGGAATATTTGAATAAACCGGAAGAAGAAGCGGTTAACATGGAAGATTCAATACCCATTCTACATTTATACCGTGAAGGATTCAACAAGGTGCTTTACGAGGTGAAGAATAGCAAGGTTGAACATGGGAGCACGTTGGTATGGATGCTCTATAACATGGGCATTGTGGTGAAAACACCTTCCGGATGTTTCGGAATAGATATTGATCATCGCCTGGCGGAACAATTGGAGCCCTATCTTGACTTCCTCTGTATTACCCACAACCACGGGGATCACTACAACAGTAAATTAGTTGAAGCAATGGTCAATCAGGGAAAACCAGTGCTGTCAAACTTCTACATGAAAAGCCCTGAATATGTTTCTAAAACAGCAACAAGCTATAAAATCGGGAATTTCACTATCCGTACAGATATTTCTGATCACCTTGGCAACCCGGATCTTCCGGACTTCGTCACTCTCTTCCGAATCGAGTGTGGTGAAGATGCCGGGAATTTCTCCATCCTTCATTGCGGAGACTCGGGGTTCAATCCAAAACATTTTAAAAATGTAGAGGGAGATGTCAACATGGTTGTTCTCAGGTGGGGTGCACCAAGAGAAAACAACATCCTGGGCAGTGGTGAAGGTCAGGTAATACCGGATTATGCAATGTTGTCTCATCTGATTGAATTAAGACACAAACCCTACCCACATGGACAGGCGTCGATAACCAAGACACTTGAACATCTGCCAAACGTGAATGCAAATACCATCCTCCCATTCTGGGGTGAGAAGATGACATGGAAAAATGGTGAAATGTATTAAACAATAATGAAAACTAAAAGGGATATTCCTAACCTGGACAAGCCAGAACCAAAAAGGTTTTTCAAAGTTGGATAAAAATATTTCCTTCTGTAGTGCTTGTCAATAAAGCGTTATAGAAGACTATGAAAAATATTGTGCCAAAAAGTACATCAATTTTAGGCATAAGGTTCTAAGAGCCTATTCTTTGCTTTGACAAGGGATACGTGGACTACTCGCAATATGAGGTTTTCACACTTAAGAGAATCTGGGACGTAACCCGCTTAAAGGATAATGCCCTTTATCAGACACGCAAAGAGTTCGATATCACGGATGATGCAGATTCAGGTGTCCTGAAAGACGAACAGATTGAGCTTTCTTACGGTAAAAACAAATCTGAAAAGCATCTTTCCGGACGTATTGCTTATTGGGATTCCACCAATGGACGCCTGTTTGAGTTCCTCTCCAATAATATGGAACTTCCGGCAGAAGTGATCGCCCGGATTTATAAAAAAGATGGCAGATCGAGCTGCTTTTCAAGCAGCTGAAGCAGAACTTTCCCTTAAACCAAGTTGCAGCAATTCTGCGTGGTTGTGTCAAATTATAATTAACCCAACTTTGACCCCAAGAACTTTTTTGATTAAATTTCAGGTGGTAATGTTTTCATAAATTACTTATAACCAACCACTTTTCTTTTTTCGATACTCAAAATACAAAATGTAGTACACAGAGTTTACTGAATCCCTTCGTACCTTCGCACCATGCATTTCATATCAGAGCTGAGATATAACCCGAAGACATGTTGCGATGAGAAATATTATCGCATCAAGGAAACCTTCCGTGACTACACGGGCAAGGTTCACTCCCGTATTCTTCTCAATGTGGGCTACCTTTCCGGCATGCGTCCGGAGGATATCCGCGACATAGGCCACGGGCTTGATTACATGCATCAGCATCAGGGCGAGACGGACATGTTCGGCAGAGCCTTCTCTCGTTACAGCGAGAAGGTTCAGACTTACATTGAGAAGTTCTGGTCGGAGATGGTGGAGCAAGGCTCGATAGATTCCGTAAGGAAATGCATTGATGATTCAAGGCAGGAAGCTCGCAGGTTTCTAGATTCAGAAACGATGAAGCACACTGAAGTCAGGGAACTTGGCGCCGAATGGCTCTGCCTTCAGGCATTACAGCAGCTTGGTTTTGAGAACTTCCTGAAGAATGAAGGATGGAATCAGGCGAAGATAAAGGCAGCCATTTCCCTGCTCACCACCCGCACCGTCTATACTCCTTCAGAGCTGAAGTCGATTCGGATCATGGAGGACAACTCCAGCATCTGCGAGATGGTGTACGATGAACAGTACAAGATGCCAAGCTATAAGGCAATATACAGGACAGCCCCGGAGCTGTACAAGATAAAGTCGAAGCTCGAACGCCACCTCTGCTTGGTGACCGACACGCTGTTCAACCAACAGAACCGCATCGTGCTCTTCGACCTGACGAATTTCTATTTCGAATCACGCAAGGAGCGCAGCAAGAAGGCAAAGTTTGGGCGCAGCAAGGAAATGCGGAGTGACTGCAAACTGCTGGTGCTCGCCTTGTGCATCAACACCGACGGCTTTATCCGCTACTCATCCATACTTGAAGGCAACACCGCCGACCCGAAGTCGCTGCCGGACATGATAGAGAATCTGATGACGAGCAATAAGGAAGAAAACAATCCTGCCAAAAAGACTCTTGTGGTAATTGACGCGGGCATCGCAACGGAAGAAAACCTCGAACTGATAAAGTCGAAGGGATACAACTACCTGTGTGTGTCCCGCAGACGCATGACCGACTGCGAACTGAGCGGAAACCAGGAAAGCGTTGTTGTACATGACTGCCAGAAAAGGGAAATCCGGCTGACGGAGGTGAAGCACGAGGAAGACGGAGACTACTACCTTCAGGTGAACTCCCCGATGAAGGCTCTGAAGGAATCCTCCATGAAACGCCAGTTCCGCGAACGTTTTGAAGACGAACTTCAGAAAGCGAAGGAATCCCTGACGAGGAAAGGCGGAACGAAGAGATACGAGAAAGTCATCGAGCGAGTTGGCCGTGCCATGCAGAAATATCCGTCCATAGCCCGATTCTATAAGGTGGATTACGTCAGGGATAAGAATGATCCGACATTGATGGAAGGCATCACATGGGAAGTTAAGGTTCCCGAGCAGATGGACGCAGACGACGGGATATATTTCCTCCGAACCAATGTGACGAGCCTTGACGAGAAGACCACTTGGGAGTACTACAATCTTATCAGAGACATAGAAAGCACGAACCGGCAATTGAAGACAGACCTAAGCCTGCGGCCTATATACCACCAGAAGGATGAGAACTCGGACGCCCACCTTTTCCTCGGGCTTCTGGCATACTGGATAGTCAATACGATAAGGCATCAGTTACAGCAGTGCGGCATCAACCATTACTGGACGGAGATCGTCAGAATAATGCAGCCTCAAAAAACAGTCACGACAGAGGCCGTGAATGCGTTGGGAGAGAAAGTAAAGTACCGGGTCTGCAGTGAACCTACGAAGGACGCTGCCAATATTTACAGGCTACTGCACTACAAAGACCGCCCTTTTCGGAAAAAGAAAATTTGTAGTACACAGCAGCAAATTTGAAAAACGCAAAAGCCTGTAGCAACAGGATTTACAAAATCAAAAGGTCAAAGTTGGGGTAAATTTCCATCCGTTATACCCTTTTTGGGAAGAAACGTTGCCCCTCCTCCTTCTAAACCGGAAAATGTAAGAATAGAAAATGGCATTTTAAAGTGGAGTGTTACAAATCAAGCAAAATCAGTGGTCTATTATTTTAACGACTTAAATAAAGAAGGTCGAGTATATTCCATTAC
>Ga0116175_1001954_pt1 | contig 12804 bp, 10 predicted proteins | sample AD_UKC125_MetaG_FD_89802 | JGI IMG/M metagenome (GOLD analysis project Ga0116175, IMG submission 89802) | Active sludge microbial communities of municipal wastewater-treating anaerobic digesters from USA - AD_UKC125_MetaG | ecosystem: Engineered > Bioreactor > Anaerobic > Digestate | place: USA... | reverse complement strand
GGATAATCACAATAAAGAAATTATAACAGAGAAATTTAGATAATGGGTAATATTATAACGTATGATAGATTTTATGTCAAATTAACACAGATTTAAAATTTTAGAATAGTAGCCTCTATATTTAATTTAAATAAAGGATGCAAATTTGCATCCTTTATTTAAATTACTATTCAATAACTTTTTTAGTCTTATTAAAGACTAAAATCCCAATGAATCCACCAAAAAAACCGCTCAATAATCCACTAATTCCATTACCAAATCCATTTTGCAAAGGAGTAAGAGGCATAGGTACTAAAAATCTACTTATTAAGCACATATTTAGACTACCTATAACTACTATTCTATATACATTTAGCTATAGCGTTAATAAGCCACTCCTTAAATCTGTCCTCATCTACGCCCAAACACACCTTTACATTAGATTTCTTCCCCCAATAATTATTCAAATCTACAACAGTACATCCCTTGGTCAAAGGCGATGAAGTTTCCACTGCTACGTAACAATCCTGGATCTTAAACATTTCTGGTTCCACTATATAAGCAATAGCAAAACTATCGTACATTTTTAACCCCTTATGTAAACTTCCACCTCTGTAGTGCTTAAATAGGGAATATATCATGTCCCCAGTTTTGTTAAGCCTTCTTATCCTCTCGCTATCTTCTTTATAAAGAAGGGCATTTTCGCCTAAATCTAAGCCACACATGACTATAGATAAACCACTTCTAAACACTATATCTGCCGCCTCAGGATCTGTAGCCATATTGAACTCCCCCATTGGTGTCTTGTTCCCTCGAGTAGTCGAACCTCCCATAAGTACTATCTCTTGGATATTCCCCTTTACCTCTGGATATACGCTAAGCAATAGTGCTATATTAGTAAGAGGACCTATAGGCATCAATGTAATAGGGCTATCTGACTCCATGATCACCTTTTTCATAGCTAAAATTGCCTTATCCTCTAAAGGCTTCCTACTAGGTTCTTTAAATTCATATCCATCCAATCCTGACTTACCATGAATTTCACTAGCATCCTCTAATTCCAATACCAAAGGCTTCTTGACCCCCTTAGCTACAGGTACATCTTTTCCAAAAAACTCCACTAGCTTTAAAGCATTGTTAGTAGTTTTCTCTACATCTACATTTCCAGCAACCGTTGTAATAAGCTTCACATCTAAAGTTTCATCGAACAAAGCTATAGCAATAGCTACTGCATCATCAATCCCTGGATCCGTATCAATGATTATCTTTCTCTTATCTAAAGCATTCATTCAAATATCTACCTCCAAAGCATACTATAGTATTAGATTATATCATTTGTTTTAAGTTTAATATACCATATGCGGGTATATAATATATATGATATTAGATTTCAAGGAGGATTTGCTATGAATATTATTATCAGTAAAGAAGCAAAAGAGCATCTTAGTATGATGGGTAAAAATACCATGACCATATATAAAGAAACTGTAGGGAGTTGCTGAAGCCCTATGCCAGAAATATTTGTAAGGCTTAATGAGCCGGAGGCTCTAGATGATTATAATATGTATGAAGTAGATGGTATAAAAGTATATCTATATAAAAAAGCCATACCAACAGGTAATATCATAGAAATTAAACCTGCAAAGTATAGCTCCGATTTAGCCAATAGGGAATTTGATGTATACGGATTGAAATTAAAATAAATATTCAGGCCCGAAATATTTTCGGGTCGAAATTTTCCCCCTAAACAGAAACAAAGTGTTTTCATTGCTTTCATCAATACTTATTTTCCTTCCCATAGATAATTTCTATTGGATTTGCTTCTTGCTATATGCTAATCTATTTGAGAGTATATTATTCTTTTATTATTCAAAATTAATTATCAAAGGGGAGATGTAGATGAAAGGAATTATAAAAAAACTACCAATACCAGCTGTAGCTTTATTACTAGCTTTAGCAGCTACAGGAAACCTAGTACTATCCTATGGCAATATGTATAGGAATATATTTGGTATCTTTGCAGCAATCATTTTAATTTTAATATTAGCTAAAATTATTATATATCCCAAAAAGGTAGCTGAGGACTTAAATAACCCAGTTATAGCTAGTGTTTTTCCTGCCCTTTCCATGGGGATTATGCTCATGGCTACCTATATTAAACCATTATTTCCATCTTTAGCTTTTGGCATATGGATTATAGGATTAATATTACACATGATTTTAATCCTTTATTTTACCATTAAGTATGTATTTAACTTTAACATTAAAAAGGTATTTCCCAGTTGGTATATAGTCTATGTTGGAATTGTAGTAGGATCTGTAACTGCTCCTGCTTTTGAGATGACAAATGTAGGGAAAATTTTATTCTGGTTTGGTTTTATATCCTATTTAATATTATTACCTATCATACTCTATAGGATTACTAAGGTTAAGGAAATTTCAGAACCAGCATTACCTACAATAACAATTTTAGCTGCACCTGCTAGTCTTTGTTTAGCAGGCTATATGAATTCATTCCAAAATAAAAATATGTTTATCCTTTGGTTATTACTAGCTTTGTCACAGTTTACCTTGCTTTGCGTATTGATACAGCTTCCTAAACTATTGAAGCTACCATTTTATCCAAGTTATTCAGCCTTTACTTTCCCCCTAGTCATTAGTGCTCTTTCTTTAAAATTAACCAATGCATTTCTGATTAATGCTGGGAAAGAAATAGCCATATTAAAATATATTGTAAAGTTTGAAGAATTGTTAGCTGTAATAATGGTGCTTTATGTATTGTTAAGATATATAGTATTTCTATTTTCTAAAACTGAAAGTGCTAAATAATATATAAATAATAAATACCACTGGTTAACCAGTGGTATTTATTATTCTATTTCAACTTGTCCATCTTCTATTAACTTTTCTGCTACCCATGCTGCAACTTTCCCTGTTATAGTTATGCAATGTTCTTTTCTTTCAGGACTTTGAAAATTATCTCCTGCCCATTGTCTAGTTATAACTCTACAACATGTTGAACCATATTCATCTTTAATATAATCATGTAATTCTGCAGCTATTGGGAACATTTTTTCATCCATTGATTCCCCATGTACCCTGCCATAGACCATGCCAAGAGCCATTTGTCCACCACTTACTGCACCACATAAGCAACCAGATTTTCCCATCCCTATTGGGAAACCTGAAGCCATTTTTACAATATTATCATCATAAGGCTTCCCAAGTAAATTATTGATAGTTTGAACTACTGCTTCGGAACAGAAAAATTCTCCTCGCTCAAAATATCCTTCAGCCTCTTTTCTAACCTCTTCTATAAGTTCTGCTTTAGTCATTATTAGCACCTCCTAGAATTTGCTCATATTAATTTTATGATAATATTCCCTTTAAAACAAATTGATATTATTGATAGTATGATTGTGAAGTATAGGTAAAACAAATACATCACAAAATCACTAAATATCTAGGCCTGCAATCAATGAAATCTAGTAAACCAGCCCTAAATGAACCGAACCCATTGGTTAGATTTTTGGTCTAACTTTTGGAGATCAGTTCAAAAGGACTGGTTTATTACAACAAGTTAGTAAGTTAGTGCCGGGGGCAGATATTTTGTGCCATGGACGGATATTTCGCAAGTTAGTGCTAGGCACCTACATTTTTTATTTGTATAAATAAAGGTTTTTTAAAAATTAAATAGAATATTATCTATATACATCATTAGGAAGGTGGTATAAAATGAAGAAAAGTTTTTCAATAATATTAATAGCTATTGTTATTCTTTTATCTGCCATAATGGTATTTAGTTCTAATCTTTTAAACCAAAATTTATCCCCATATCAATTTGAAAAAGCCATAGTAGAAGATATAAATGAAGAAAAGATTGAAGAAGACCATGTAATTCCAGATCTATACTTAGGTTATCAACAGATTAAAGTAAAAATAACTACTGGCAAATACAAGGGAGAAAGCTTTTATATAAAAAATCCTATGAGTAGATTGTACAATGTACATACAAAAATAGGCGATAAAATTGTCGTAAGTATTCATGAAGAAAACAATACCATCCAAAGCATCTCCCTCTATAATTATCAAAAAGAAAAAGTAGTATATGTGCTTGTAATTTCCTTTTTTGCTCTATTGATTCTACTGTCTGGATGGAAAGGTTTATACGCAGTCATTTCCTTAATATTTACAGGAATAGCGATAATTTTCTTTATGATGCCTATGTTATTTAAAGGATATGAACCTATTCCTATAACTATACTAACTGTTGCTATAACTACTATAGTAACATTATTGCTAATAGATGGCCCTAGTAAAAAAACCTTATCAGCTATTCTAGGTACTATAGTTGGTGTCATAATAGCAGGGGCTATCTCATATATTGCTAGCAATATTGCTAATATTTCTGGTCTTACCTCCAATGAAGCTGAAGGATTAATATATATAGCAGAGCATCGAAATGTAAAGATAAAAGGCCTTACTTTTTCAGCCATCTTAATAGCATCATTAGGAGCTATTATGGATGTAGCCATGAGTATTGCATCTTCCATATTTGAATTAGAAAAAAATAATCCTAAAAGCAGCTCCAAAGAACTATTAAAATCAGGCATGAGCATAGGAAAAGATATTATGGGTACCATGTCCAATACCTTGATATTAGCCTTTGCTGGTTCATCATTAAATATGATACTTTTTATAATAGCATACGGTATGCCCTACAGGCAAATAGTAAATTTAGACTTTTTAGTCACTGAAATAATTCAAGGAACTTCAGGAAGTATTGGAATAATACTTACTGTACCGATTACGGCTATTATCGCTTCTAAAATGGCTAAAAAAGTTAATAACGAAAAATCTTCTGCAAAACTAAAATCTAAATAAACAAAAAAGGTATAGAGATATCTCTATACCTTTTTTGTTTATTATATATCAGCTAATGGCTTCATATTATCTAAACTATCCCATATATAAACCTTTATATCTCTAACTCCCTTGGGATAATTTTCTGAATCTAAAATAAATTCTATTACATTTTCTCCAACATTCAATTTTTCATCTCTATATACTACCTTGTAAGGTCTACCATTATCGTCAATTAATTTTAATATTATAACTCCACCTACGGCATTTTCTGTAGTATTATCTACATTTACTTTAATTGTTAGTTTATCATCTACTTCAGTTTTGTCAACTTTTCCTGTAATTAATGGATAATATCCACTTAATCTAACTATCTCTGATGTGTTTCGTACCCTTAGTCTTGGCCCTTTTGGATCTGTAGAGGCAAGTCCTACGGCAGAAACAATATCTCCAACTTTAATCTTAGGATCCCATTTACCTAATCCATATCCATAATCTGGATTTCCACCTATATATCCATTCACATATACTCTAGCTTCTTCCCCTGATTCATCTTTTATATATAAACTATTATCTTCAGTATCAATTCTAGTAACCTTACCTTGTACCTTGACTAGCCAACCCTCATTTTCCTTCTTCATACTATCAGCTGTAGACATTTCTATTGGTTCTACTTCTTCTATCGGATCATCTAGTATTATTAAATCTTCTGCTTCATTTTTAATCTGTAATTGATAATCTCCTTCATATTCTCCGGCAGTACCTATAATTCTTACCTTTGTTCCTAATGGTAATTTAGTTTGAGACACTCCAAATACGGTCATGCCGCCTGTTTCGTCTTGGACATAGATTACTTCAAAGAAAGCATTAGGTATATTATGTTCTTTTGCATAGGCTTCTGACATAGCAGTTATTCTTCCTTCTATGGCAAATTCTTGTCCAAAATTATCTGGCATGCCATCTCTTACTTCTTTAATAGTCTTTACTTCTACTTGTCTTTCTGGTTTTAGCCAATCTAATATATTACTAGTAATCTGGATATTAGAATATCTATTATCTCCAGACATTTCAAAATCTGAGAAAAATGTGGAACCACTGGCTATGACCTTTCCTCCACTTGGAAGAATTTCTGCTGCTAAAACATGAACATTGCCTTCTTCTATTGGGATAAATCCTGTAGGGGTATTACCAGCATTTTCGTTCTTAGTAGTAGAATGACCTTTAACAAGGAAATCTACATTTTCATCATTACCACCATCTTTAAGAAGTACTGAACATCCACTGTAGAAACTATATTCGTCTCCTTCGCCAAGGCCTGAAGTCAAATTATATTTTTCTGATACATAATTTTCTAAATATAGTCTATATTGTTGTCCACCATTCTTTTCATAATCCACAACTTGATCTGAGTTGAATATTACATTAGAGCCTATGGCATCTAATACTGCATTCCCTTGGATAGAGTTCTGATAGTCTCCTGTTCCATCACCATAATTGGCTCTAGATGTAAGGATTAAGGAGCCACCTCTGTCTGTAAAGTTTCTAACTGCTTGAATTTCTTCATCATTTAATTTAGACCTTTTTACTTCACCTTTATCCCTTGGCTGTGGTGAAGTAATTATTAAAATATCTATATCTTCCAATACACTATCTGTAATGGTATTGTGATTTTCCACCATAATCATCTTTTTATTCTTTAGCATTTCCTTTAGACTTTCAATCATATTAGCATAATCCCCGCTTACATAGTGGTTACTATGAGCATAATCCACCATAACTTTTACAGCGGAACCCTCTGGCACTGTCTCTACTCTTTTGCTTGCAGTAAATGTTTTCTCTATCCCTGCTATAGTAGCTACAGCATATATATTATACTCTCCAGCTTTATCTGGTGTCCACTTAATTGAAGCCTTAGCCGTTCCACCTTGACCAATATTGGTTACTGTATCTTCACCTATTTTGTTTTCAGATGAGATACTGCCTACATAAAACTCTACTTTTGCACTACTTAAGATACTGCTTCCATTATTATAAACAGTAGCCATTAAATCTATAGTATCCCCTAGTTCGAAATAATCGGAGGATACATCTAATCCCGATAGGCCTACTGGCAATACTTCCCCTACCCATATTGGGGATGTAACTGAAATATCTCCATTGGCTTGAACTACCCTTACATAATAGTAATCATACATTGGTTCTAGTTCAAAATTCCAATCCACATTATAGTCATCAAATTCCTTTGATGCTGATACTATTCCACCATTGGATATTAATTGTACTTTTTTAATTTTTTGTTCTGGATCATTAGTATCTGGCTCATTTAGATTTATGGAAACATTTAATTTATCTGGACTACTAAGTCTAGAACCCATTAATTGTCCATTTATTTTATACATTATCTCTAAATTTCTATTTTCAGTGGCATATACTCTCATATCTCTTATACCATCGTATATACTATCCCTAGTTAATTCATCAGAAAGTATTACAGTTCTAGCTTCATTGGAAGTTATCCAATTGCCTTTATGATTATCTTGATTATTAGATGGTGCCAAATGCCATCCTTTATCCAAAGCCCTAGTATAGTATTCATAGCTTGGGAAATATCCACTACCTCTAATTGGTCCTTCTCCATTACCTACTTCTATTAATTGAACCACATTATCCGTTTCTTCACTATAAAATCCAAAATCAGCAAAATCTCCAAAGGTTTTACCTGGATGATTTAATTGGTTTATAGACTCTGGCCATTGTGCTATTTTATTATAATAAGCTGGTAGATCCATAGCCTTATTATTTCTAGATGCAAACCAAGGTGTATTAAATGTATTTATATGTCCCCATCCACCAGTAGAACCAGACCAAGTCATTTCGTAACCAGCTAAGGATACATATTTACCGGGCTCATAATAATGATCAGCCCTATTATGAAGTAGTTTCCACTTTTCACTTGTAGATTCTGATATATCTGTAATGTTTTCATTATCTAATTCAGCATCAAACCAGTTTGAGTGGTCAGTTACTGCAAAGAAATCTGCTTTGCCTTTGTCCCTTGCCCAAGTATAGGCATCATCTGGTGTGCCTGTACCATCTGAAACATTGGTATGGGAGTGAAGTTGTCCAAAGCGGAATTTGTAATCTAATTCACCTATGGTGAAAGACCAAGTTTTAGTAGTTTCATTGCCTTTAGTGTCCTTTACTTTGACTGTAACTGTATGGTTTCCTAGTTTTAAATCTTCTTCTGGAGTATATGTTACACTTTCTTCTGTTATAGTAGCTTTTTCTGTTACATCTATATTATCTACTAATATTTGAACAGACTCGATATTTATTCCAGATGGATCTTCATATTCTGCCTTTATAGTTGGTTTAGTATTAGTATCTTCAAGTATAGCTCCTTCTCTTGGCTCAACATTTGTAATTGTTGGTGGTAATATATCTTCATCATTTATTTCTACTGCATATGGATTGTTTATATCTTCTGGAGCTGTTATTTCATTGGTTCCATCTGTTGCCCATATATAATATTCTAAACCAGCCATATCTAGTTCGGATTTTGGAATTACTGTCCCATATTCCCCATTAATTAAAGACATTTCCCTTTCTTTATATTCTGTTTCACCTTTTGTTCTGTAGAATAATTTTACTTTTTCTACTTCTCTATCATCTGTAACATTTGCCTTTATTTCTAAGTCTAGGTTTACATTAGCTTCAGTTATTGGGGTATGTTCTATAACTGGGGTTTCAGTATCTGGACCTAGTTCAGTTTTCGTTATATCATCAGCACTATATACCCGTAATTGGTAGGTATTATTATATACTGAACCAAAACCTATAATATCTACTAAATCTCCTTTTCCAATACCTGTTAATGCAGGTATTCTAAATATTACTAATGTATCACCTGATAAATCAGTTATAGTAGTATTTCCACCAGTATTTATATCTCCTAAATAAACCTTTTCTACCTTAACCCTTTGGCATTCATAGTTTCCAGTCTTAATATCTGCAAAAGTAACTAATTTAGGTTCTGGTAGTTGATTATCCTTACTTACAACAGATACATCTTCATCCTCTTGAGGGATTATTTCCAGTAATCCACCATACTCATCTATCTTACCTGTAACTTGTACTTCATCTCCTATTTCTAAGCCTAAATCTTGACCATTTTTATACACATCTATGGCAGCAGTTTCATCTTGTATAAAGTAGTTCTTATTTGAATCCATGAAAGTTACTATACCTTTTACTGTAGCATAATCGCCTTTGTTAAGTTCTCTTGCTTCGGCTATTGTTTGTATGACTTGAGGTTTTACCTCTATTTCATGAGTTGCAGTTAATTCACTATTATATTTTGATATAGCTGTGATTGTAGCTGTTCCCTCTGCTATTCCTTTTACCACGCCATTTTCATCTACTGTGGCTATGGTTTCATCTGAACTTGCCCAAGTAACACCTTTTTCCGTGGTGTTTGCTGGAATGTAGATTATGTCTAATTTTGTGATACGACCTACTGCTACTTCATTGGCTCCGCTTATAGCTATACCTGTTACTGGAACTGGTTCTTCCTCACCATCTTCATCAGATACTAAAACAGCATCATCTATTTGTATATAACCTTTTTCTTCATCTGCATTTCTTACAGAGAATATTATTTCCACATCATCTACATCTTTATCGTAACTAAATGTATAGGTGATTTCTTGCCATTCATCTGTATCTAGTTCTGTATATTCTGTATATTGTGAATAGTCTTCATCTCTAAAAAAGGCATTTCTTATATCACCTTTACCTTTTGCCCAATAGGTTAATGTGTATTGTACACCTGCTTTAATAGAAATAGGTCGAGTAGTAAATCTTTTATGACTACTGCTATTTTCCGCTAGTTGAACAGCATAATTACCAGATTTAACATCAGTATCTATTTGATTTACTTTGGATTTAGCTATATTTGATTTTAAACCATACCAAGCTACTGGTAGGCCATTAGCCCACTCTTCAAAATCTCCATTTTGAAGTAAATTTTGGTTATTGTTCTCCGCCTCTACTATCCCAGGCAGTCCCATCATAAAGATACTACTTAATATCATTACCAATGCTAAAATTACACTTAAACTTTTATAAGTTCTGTTTTTCAACCTCACTACCCCCTTTATCCTTCAATTAACTCAATTGGAAATTCTAAAAACCTATCTATCGGTTCGTTTAATTTTAATATCAGTTTATATTTTCCCAACATTGTATCTTCAGGTACCTTGAAACTATAACTAAATCTTCCAGTATTATCAGTCTTTAACTGATCCACAGATATTATATCTTTTCCTTCCTCATCTTGTAATTTTAAAGTTATATCTACATTATGCAATGCTGTATCTCCCTCTAATATATTACCAGTAACAGTTATCATCTCATCTATTGTATAACTTTCCTTATTTAGTTTTACATCAATACTATATCTTTCATCTATTTCAAGTAACTTTATAGTCAATTTTTTAACTATATTAACTGGCTCATTAGCTTTTATTATTAATTTATATTCTCCTGGAACTGTGTTCTCTGGCACCATAAATGTATAGATAAATCTCCCGTCCTTATCCGTCTTCAATTGATCTACAGTGATAGGTTCATCGCCTAACTTTAATGTAATGTCTACATTTGACAATCCAATATTTCCCTTAGAAACGTTTCCTGTTAGTATTATTCTTTCATCTAACCTATAGCTATCTTTATCTATTTTTACGGTAAATGTGTAGTCTACAGGAGTTGGCTCTTCCTCATCTTCATGATCATCTCTGTAGTCATCCTTATAATCATCATAATCATCTTTTGGTTCTATCCGTTTATACTCATCATCTTTTTTTGATTCTACAACTTTCCCATCCGTAATACTTAATTCTGTTCCCTTATTAATACTCATATTATTTAATCTGTATTCTTCATTAGCAATAACTGATTTAACATTGCCTTCTACTGCCATTTCCACATCTTTTGATTTAATTTCGACTTTGCCCACTTCAGCATCCTTTTCTATATTAATGCTAGATTTCCCTATAATTTTCATTTGCTCTATTAAAGTACCTTTTTGGGCAGTAAGTTTAGTATTTTTATTTACCACCACCAAAGATGCTTTTGAATTATCAAATATTACATGTACTAGTCCATCTGTTCTATTGATTATAATTTTATTTAACTGGGAATTCCTTATACTAATACCATCTGCTCCACCACCTGTAATATATACAGTCCCATCAATAGTTACATTATCTAAAACAACATCTCCCTCTCCAATGCCTTCTGCTAAGTACAAATCCCCTGGTATATGAATATTTTTCAACACTATACCTGGAGTATTTACTAATAGATTTTTTGCTATAGCTTTAGAATATTCCCCTTTTACATTAATGATTTGCCCACTAACATTGGTAATCATCTTTACTGACTCGGCTCTAGTAATTGGAGCATTAGGACGAAAGCTTCCATCTGCATAACCAGATACATATCCCTTGTTTTTCAATAGGAGAACGTATTCCTGAGCCCAATCACTTATCTCCTTTTGATCGACAAAACTACCACTATTTAGATTATCATCTTCTAGTCTAAAAGCAGTAACTAAAATTTTAGCAGCTTCCTGTCTTGTAATTGGATTGTTAGGTCTAAAAGTATTATCTCCGTATCCTTGTACATAGCCAGATTTGATAGCTTTAGCCACCTCATCATAAAACCAGTCATTTTCATTTATGTCCTTAAAGGACACATGGGATTTTCCCTTATTACCTATTATTTTATTAATAATTTTTACAAACTCTGCTCTAGTAATAGGTTTATCTGGTTTAAATGTACCATCTGGATATCCTGAAACAATCTCTTTTGACAACAAATAATCAATTTCATCCTTTGCCCAATGGCCTTCTCCATAAGATAAGTTTGTCGCAGCAAAGAATAGTAAACAAATCATGATGCTTAGTACTATCCTTCTGCTAGCATTGTGTTGTTTCAATTTTTACCCCCCCTTTAAAATATTGATATTTATTTCCATATGAATGAATATTATACCATATATCAATACAAATATAATTGTAGAAATTTCACAAATATTCACTCCATTTAGTTGTAATAACAATATATTATGAATTGTTTTTATAAATACAACAATTAATCTCCATATACTAAAAAACCAGCCCCTAAGGACTGGTTCCATTTTATCTTTGCAATAAGTTAGTAAGTTAGTGCCGGGGGCGAATACTTGCTGCTTTTTCCTGATGATCTTTGATATTTTCAAACATGTTTCCAGTTACAGCATCTAAAAATTCTCTTCCATTGGCTATAAGTCACTTATCATCGACCTTTTTAAGATTGACTTTTATCTCTGATGAGACCATGTCCAAACTATCTAGGTCTATATCCTCTTTTAACTTTTGTTTGAATTCCTCGCTTTCAATATCATTACCTGCTATGATTTCTTCTACTGAAAGGCGCATCATACGGGAGTTCAATTCTAACATATTTGGAATGGTTATTTTCACATTCATTTCCGCTGACTCCCCCTCTTGATTTACATCCAGTATATCATATTCTAACTTTTTTAATGCTTCATTAAATATCTCATTTCTATCATCTATTATATTCGTATCTTCTTGGTTAAAGTCTATTATATATTCGTCTATCTCGTTGAAATGTCCCTTTTGAATTCTATTAAAGCACTCAATTACAACATCCTCCGAATTGGACTTATTTCTACATCCTGCAATGGTAAATACCAATATCAATAAAATAACAAAAATGGGCATACTCTTCTGTTTTTTCACGTCTACTCTCCTCCCGTATACATAATAGGGTCCCAAATATCTCTGGGACCCTTAATTTTATTTAATTTCTTTCATATATCCTAATATTCCCATTTGCATCAAAGAATTTTATAGTCCTTGGTAGAATATCAATGCTTGCTAAGTTACCTTCCAT
>Ga0116175_1001950_pt1 | contig 12828 bp, 8 predicted proteins | sample AD_UKC125_MetaG_FD_89802 | JGI IMG/M metagenome (GOLD analysis project Ga0116175, IMG submission 89802) | Active sludge microbial communities of municipal wastewater-treating anaerobic digesters from USA - AD_UKC125_MetaG | ecosystem: Engineered > Bioreactor > Anaerobic > Digestate | place: USA... | reverse complement strand
CGCCGTGCACCGGGCGCAGCGGCCCGCTGCCAGCTGAGTCCCTCCCCCGTCGTCCGTGTCGGAGATGCACGACGTCGTCGTGATCGGTGCCGGCCCGTGCGGCCTCGGCGCGGTCCGTGAGCTGGCCGTCCTCGGCATCGATGATGTGGTCGTCCTCGAGGCGGCCGACCGTGCGGGCGGGCTGGCGAGCTCGACGGTGGACGAGGCCGGGTTCACCTGGGACCGCGGCGGCCACGTCGTGTTCAGCCACTACGGCGCGTTCGACGAGCTGCTCGCCGAGGTGCTGGGCGACGAGGTCCTCCACCACGACCGGTCCTCGTGGGTGCTGGCCGCCGGCACGTGGGTGCCGTACCCGTTCCAGAACAACCTCCACCGCCTCGCCCCGGACGTGGCCGAGGCCTGCCTGGTCGGGCTCATCGACGCCGGGCGCGACGCGTCGGCCGACCCGGATGCGGACCTCGCCGCGTGGGCGACGGCCACGTTCGGCGCCGGGATCGTCGACCACTTCTTCTCGCCCTACAACCAGAAGGTATGGGCCAGCGCGCTCGCGGAGCTGAGCTCGTCGTGGATCGCCGAGCGGGTCGCGGTGGTCGACTGGCGCGACGCCCTGCGGCGCACGCTGCGCGGCACCGACGACATCAGCTGGGGGCCGAACAACCGGTTCGCGTTCCCGGCCCAGGGCGGCACCGGCGAGATCTGGCGGCGGGCGGCCGAGCCGTACGCGGCGTCGATCCGCTACGGGACGGCGGTGGCCCGCGTGGAGGTGGACGACCGGACGGTGGTGACCTCCGGCGGCGATGAGATCGGCTACCGCCACCTCATCTCCACGATGGCGCTCGACCGGCTGGTGGCGGCGGTGCCGAGCGCGCCCGCCGCGGTCGCGACCGCGGCCGCGTCGCTGGTGCACACGTCGGTGCACGTGGTGGGTCTGGGCTACGAGGCACCGACCACCGACGACCGCTCGTGGCTCTACTTCGCCGATCCCGAGGTGCCGTTCTACCGGGCGACCAACTTCGGGAAGTACGCCGCCGCCAACCTGCCCGGGGCCGACGACCGCCGCCACAGCTCGTGGATGTGCGAGGTGTCGTCGTCGGACGCCCGCCCCCGCGCCGCCGACGGGCTCGTCGATCAGGTCGACGCCGCCCTGCGCGCCACCGGGGTGGTCACCGGTGACCCTGCGGTGGCCACCCGGCACCTCGAGACGGTCCCGTACGCCTACCCGGTCCCGACCCGCGGGCGCGACGCCGCGCTGCGGACGGTGCTGCCGTGGCTGGACCAGCGCGGGATCTGGTCGCGCGGGCGGTTCGGTACGTGGCGCTACGAGGTCGGCAACATGGACCACGCCGTGAAGATGGGGATCGACGCCGCGCAGCGCGTGGCGAGCGGGACGCCCGAGGAGCTGGTGCCGCGGGAGCTGGTCTCGTGAGCGACGGCATCGAGCTGTCGGTGGTCCTACCGGCCCACAACGAGCAGGACGCGATCGAAGGGGTCATCGCCGAGGTGGTCGCCACGGTGCGCGAGCTCGCGCCGGGCGCGGCCGAGGTGCTGGTGATCGACGACGGCTCCACCGACGAGACCGGTGCGATCCTCGACCGGCTGGCGGCCGAGCACGACGAGGTGGAGGTCATCCACCAGCGCCCGAACCGGGGCCACGGTCCGGCACTGCTGGCGGGGTGGACCCGTGCCCGCGGCACGTGGGTGGGCCACCTGGACACGGACGATCAGATCCCGGTGGACCAGCTGGCCCTGCTGTGGCCCGAGCGCACCCACGCCGACCTCGTGCTCGGCATCCGCACCGACCGCGACGATCCGACCCACCGCCTGGTGGTCACCAAGGTGCTGCGGGCGCTGGTCGGTCGGCTCGCGGGGCGTCCGATCCGCGACGCGAACGTGCCGTGCAAGCTCGTCTCGGCGTCGCTGCTCGCCGATGCCCTGCCGCTCCTGCCCGACGACACGTTCGCCCCGTCGGTGGGCCTGGTGGTGGTGGCTGCTCGGCGAGGCCGGACCATCCGCGAGGTGCCGGTGGTGCACCGGGCGCGCCCCCACGGCACGTCCAGCCTCAAGCCCCTGCGCCTGGCCTCGGGGCTGTGGACCTCGACGCGCCAGACGGTGGCGCTCGCCCGCTCGCTGCGCTGAGCCCGTCGGGGCCGGCGGTCAGGTGCCGGCCGGGTCCGGTGCCGGGTCGGCGGGGACCGGTACGGCGGGGACCGCCTCGCCCGCGGCCGCCGCACGGATCCGCTCCCCGTCGATCTCGGCGAGCACCCGGTCGATCGCCTGGTGGTCGACGGTGTAGATGACGGCGCCGTCGCGCCCGGACCAGGCGACGTCGAGGCCGGGGAGGTCGGCCAGGCCGTCGATCGCGTCGGGGGTCCCCAGCGCGCGCTCGACGGTGCCGACCACCACGTAGTCCGGCCGGTAGGCGGCGAGGGTGCGCAGGGCCTGCACGGGCTCGGGGTCGGCGTAGAGCCGCTGCACCGCCTCGGTGCGCTCGTCGACCTCGATGCCGTAGGCCCGCCGCTGCTGGGTCTGGTGGAACTTCCAGCCGATGACCGTCGGCAGCCCGGTGGCCACCGACACCCGCCCCACCCACGAGTAGCTGGGACCGGCGGCCTCGACGATGGTGGCCCCGCCGGGCGCCTCGGCGCGCAGCCAGGCGATGAGCGCGTCGTCGGCGGTGACGTCGATGGGCGGCACCTCGTTGGCCTCCACGACGATCGGCCCGTGCTCCAGCCAGGCTCGCCCGTCGAGCGTGGCGGCGAGCGGTGCGAACCGGGCGTCGAGTCTGGGGCCGGTCGCCGACGGCCAGAACAACAGGCCGGGCAGCACGGCCAGCGCGGCGAAGGCGACGGTCAGGCGAGGGCGCCGGGCCTCCGCAGCGGCGGAGGCGACGACGCCGGCGGCGCCCACCGCGAGCAGCGACCACGCGGTCATGCCGAACTTGAACACGGTGTTCTGGCGGCCGATGTCGTTCACCACCACCACGAGCTCGGGGACCGCGGCGAGCCCGGCCCCCGCGGCCACCAGGCCCCAGGCGAGCCCGACGCCCAGGCGCCCGGCCCGGAGGTCGTGCACGGCGATCGCCAGGGCGGCCGCCACGAGCAGGGTGCACAGCACGAGCACCGGTCCGCCGGCCAGGGCGGTGAGCAGCCCGCCGCCCGCCACCATCGCCGCAACGCCCAGCCGGCCGGTGCGGTGGCGCAGGACCGGGGGCAGCTCACCGGCGCGCCGGGCGCGGGCGAGGCGCGCCACCAGCGCGACGGCGATGACGCCGAGGGCAACGCCGTACTGCGTGAGGAAGCTGCTGAACGGCGTGTGGTATGGGGCGCCCGTGAAGCCCGAGTCGAACACCTGGCCCTTCGACACGTAGGGGTGGCTCACCACGATCGTGACGGCGCCGATCGTGGCCAGGTGGACCGCCGCGTCCGTCCAGCGGCGGCGCCTCGGCGCGTGGCCGTCGCCGGTCCTCGCGGGAGCGAGGAGCGTCCCGGCGACGACGGCCGCCGCGCTCAGCAGGATGAGCGTGGGCAGGTCCCAGGTGTGGCTCACCCGCGACCACGCCGCCACCGCACCGAGGCAGGCGGCGATGCCCAGCGCGGCGCGCTCGTCGCCGCGGGCGCGGGTGGCCACATAGGCCACGACCAGCCCGACTGCGGTGAGCATCACCGGCGCCCACAGCAGGTGCGGGTGCGGGTCGGCGAACAGCACCGACCAGCCTGGGAACTCGTTGATGTCGGGGGTGCCCGGGTTGGTCCGGCTCACCGCCCACCAGTCGAAGCTGGGAGCGGCGCGGCCGCCGAGCGCGTCGCCCAGGCGCTCGAACTGCTGGCGGGCGCTCGCCAGGTTGCCCACCACCAGGACCCCGACGACGGCGAGCAGCCCCGTGGCCACGGCCCGGGGCCGACCCGAGGTGCGCCCCAGGCGGGCGAGCGCCGCGCCGATCGACCACGCCGCCGCCACCAGCAGCGAGGCCGCGGTGGCCACGGCCAGGTTGAGCGCCACATCGGGCGAGATGCCGAGCAGCCGGGCCGGGGCGGCCACCGTGTACCAGGTGCCGTAGTAGTAGTTCATGACCCCGCCCGAGAACCACGGGTCCGGCGGCGGGAACGTGCCCGACCGCCCGATCGCGGTGAGGTACGCGGCGGCCATCGGCTTCTCGCCGCCGGTGGGGTGGAACCACAGGTCCGGGTTCGCGGCCCGCAGCCCCAGCACGGCGACGAAGCCGGTGAGCGACACCAGCTCCACGGCCGCGATCCGGCGCCAGCGGCGGCGCACGAACGCGACCACGTCGCGCTCCGCGTCGTGGCGGTGGCGCCACCACGACCACGCGCCGGCCGCCACCGCGACCGCCGTGGCCAGCGCGACCGACCACCGGGCGAACGGGACGATCCCCACGGCGATGGTGAACCACAGCGGGATCAGCAACGCGAGCGGCCCGATGACCTTGGTCAGGCCCCAGCCCCGGTCGGGCAGCGCCCGCAGCAACCGGGTCGTCCACGGCAGTGCGGCCCACGCCGCGACCGACCACCACAACCACCACCACAGGGCCGGGAACGGGAGGCGGTCGCCGAACACGTCGTCGAAGGTCGGTCCGGTCGCAGGTCGGTCCGCGTCCTCGCGCTGGAGCAGTCCGTTGGCGCCGGCCTCCTTCAGCGGGACGTGCTCGTCGGCCAGGACCCGATCCGGTTGGATGAGCGCCAGGGCGCGCTCGACGTCGAAGGCGTCGGTCTTGCGCCAGATGTCGACCGGTGGGTGGTCGTAGACCCGGAACGACTCCTCGCTCGCCGAGTCGTCGAGGTCCAGGCCGAACAGCGACGGCCCGCTGCGGAAGGACGCGACGTGCTCGAAGCCCAGGCTCCCGTCGCGCAGGGCGTCGTAGTAGCGGAGGGTGGTGGCGTAGCGCGCCGGGACCTGCGGGAGCGCGCCGGTGACGCGGTCGCTGGTCTCGACCACGTAGTCGATCCGGTCCAGGGCGGCGACCAGTGCCCGGGCGTCGTCGGGCGTGGCCAGGGCGAACGGCGCGAGCACCTCGGTGGTGATGCCCCGCTCGGTGGTGGTGGCGGCGTCGAGCGGCAGCCCGTCGTCCCACTCCTGCACCGAGAGGACGGCGTCGTCGGGCACGTTCGCAGCCACCCAGTCGGCGGCCACCAGCCGCGTGTTGGTGCGCCCGTAGACGCCGTGGGTGAACGCGACGCCCCACAGGACCGCGGCGATGCCGAGCACGGCGCCACCGATCCGCCACGCGCCACGTCGGCGCACCAGGCCCACGAACCCGATGGCCGCGAAGCACGCGATGGCCGGGACGGCCGGGAGCAGGTACCGCCACGGCGACACGAACTGGGTGAGGAACAGGGCGCCCACCAGCACGATCCAGGCCGCGAGCAGCACGACGGCCGGCTCCGCCCGCCACGTGGTTCGGCGGCGCAGGGTGGTCGCTCCGATCACGGCGAGGGCGGTCAGGCCGAAGCCGAGGCCGAACCGCAGGTAGCCCGCGAGGGTCTCGACCACCGGCACGCGGTCCGCCCACTGCACGTTGGGCGGGAAGTCGCCGCCGTCGTGGAGCTCGCGGAGCTCGCGCAGCGTCTCCGTCCAGCGCTGGTCGAGGGTCACCAGGCCGTCGAACGCGTACGGCTGGAGGACGCGGAACGCCGCGAACGCGGCAGCCGCCGCCACCAGGGCATCGACCGCCAGCGGCCCGAGCGCGGCGCGGAGCCGATGGTGGAGCCCCGCCTCGGCGGTCGACGGATCGCGCCACGCCGCTCGGATCGCGGGGAGGCGGGCGGCCAGCGCGGCACCCATCACGATCGCCAGCACGGAGAGCCCGGTGACCTTCGACGCGCCGGCCCAGCCGGCCGCCAGCCCGCCGAGCGCCAGCGCTGCGCGGTCGCGCCCGCGCGTCACGTGCACCGCGGCCACGAGCGCGGCGGTGCTGGCGAGCACCAGCATCGGGTCGACCACGTAGAAGTGGGCGTACTGGATCGCCGTCGCGCACACCGCGTAGGCGAGCGCGGCCACCAGACCGACCCACCGGCCCCGCAGCACCCGGCCCAGCTCGAAGACCAGCGCGATCGTGATCAGGTCGGCGATGGCGGAGATCGCCCGGCCGACGAAGAGCGATTCGTATCCGGCGTCGAAGGTCGCCTGCCCGTCGCCGTCGAGGAGCGGGACCCCGAGGCGGTCGAGCCCCACGACGATGCCGCGAGCGGGCTGGGAGCCGTCGACCGCACCGTCGTGCAGCCAGGTGGCGATGCCCTTGACCGCGAACACCGGCGCGGTGCCGTACACGAAGTTCAGGTCGGTGTTGCCGGGGTTCAGCGGCGAGGCGTCGGTGTCGAAGTAGCCCGCGGGGCTGTCGGGGCCCGACAGCTCGGCGTTGACCATCGTCAAGAAGCGCTCGTCGGGGTTGAGGTGGGCGCCCTCGTCCCAATCCAGGTTCGTGAACCGCAGGGCGCCGCCCACGAGGAGGATCAACCCGAGCAGCGCTGCCGTCGCCCACCGTGACGGCTCGCGGGTCACAAGGCACCCCTGGGCGGGAGCGAGGCGGCGAAGGTCGAGGCGGTCCGGACCTTCGGCATCCGTTCGATCGTACGGCATGCTCCCCTTCCTAAGCTGCGGAGGTGACGGGCCTCACCGTGCTGTTCCTGGTGGTGTGCGCGGCGGTCGGCTTCGGGGTGACCGGCTGGTCGCGCCTGCCCCTGCGCTTCGAGGAGCGCCTCGCGGTGGCCGGCCCGCTCGGGGCGCTCGCGGTCGGGCTCGCCGGGTGGGGGTGGTCGGTGCTGGTCGGTTTCGGCCTCGGGTCGGTCGGGCTCGCCGTGGCCACCGCCACCGTCGTGAGCCTGCCGGGGTGGACGGCCCTCGCGCCGACCCTCGGTGCCGACGCCGCCGACGCGTGGCGGCGGGTGCGGCTCCCGTTCCGCGACCCCGAGAGCCTCAAGCCGCTGGTGGCGCTGCTCGCGGTGGCGTGGCCGCTGACCATCCGGATCTTCTCGCTCGCCTGGATGTCGAACGGTGCCGGCGGGCTCGACGTCGGCCACCTCGCCACCTACGCCGACGGCGCCGCCCACCTGGCCTATGCCGGGCGCTTCGTCGGCAGCGGCTCCGTGCCGATCGACCTGCCGATGGCGGCCGGCGAACCGGCCCGGTACCACCTGCTCGCCGACTTCTTCGGGGCGCAGGTGTCGCTCCTCGGCATCAGCCTCCACTCGGCGCTCGCGGTCACGAGCGGGTTCCTCGCGCTGTTCTTCCCGGCCATCGCCTACTGCTGCGGCGTGCGCCTCGTGGGCGGGCGGTGGGCGGCGGTGCTGGGCGTCGTCATCTTCTGCGCCGGAGGCACCCTCGGTTTCGTGCACCTCGTCGGCGACCTCGGGGACCAGGGCTGGAGGATCCTGTGGGAGCTGCCCCGCGACTACTCGCGGGACCCCGACTCGCTGCTGTGGATGGACAACCCGTCGCTGTCGTACCTCCACGCCCAGCGCAACGGGCTGTTCGGCCTGCCGCTCGGCCTGGTGGCGCTGACCGTGCTGCGGTGCGGCGTGGAGGAGCGGCGGCCGGCGGCGTTCGCGACGGCCGGCGTGCTCGTCGGGGCCGTCCCGCTCGCCAACGGGTTCGCCTTCGTGGTGCCCCTCGCCATCGCGCTGGCGTGGGCGGCCATGGACCCGCGGCGGCCGTGGTGGCGGTTCTTCGTGCCGGCGCTCGTGCTCGGGCTGCCGGTGGCGTGGTGGCTGCAGCCCGCCGAGTCCGTCGTGCGCTGGTTCCCCGGCTGGATGGCCGAGGACGGCGCCGTCGGCTGGGTGGTCTTCTGGGGCCGCAACGCCGGACCGTTCCTCCTGCTGCTCGTGGCGGCCTGCCTGTGGCGTGGCACCGTGCCCGGGCGGATGGTGCGCGCGTTCCTCCCGTTCTGGCTGCTGTGGATCGTGCCGAACCTCGTCGCCTTCCATCCGTGGGAGTGGAACAACACCAAGTACTTCGCCTTCTGGCAGCTCGTCGGGTCGTTCCTCGTCGGGGCGCTCCTCGTCCGCCTGGCGCGCGACGGCCTGGCCGGCCGGGTGGTGGTCGGGCGGATCGTCGCCGCAGCGGCGTTGGTGGCGCTCACCGCGTCGGGGGTGGCGGACCTGTCGCGCGCAGCGGACCGCTCGGCCACGCGCATCGGGTGGGCGTCGGCCGACGCGCTCGAGGTGGCCGACTGGCTGCGGACCGCCACCGACCCCGACGTGGTCGTGGCGGCCGCGCCGGCCATCGACGAGCAGGTGGTCGCCCTGTCGGGTCGGTCGTTCGTCTCCGGGTTCCCCGGGTGGACCTACGACCTCGGCGTGCCCGACTGGTCGGCGCGGGCCACCGACGCGCAGACGATCCTCCAGGGCGGCCCCGAGGGCCTCGCGACCGCGCGCGCCCGGGGCGCGGAGCTCGTCGTCATCGGCCCGATCGAGCGCGGCCCCGCCTTCGGCGCCGACGAGGCCTGGTGGGCCGCCAACGCCGAGCTCGTCCACCGCTCCGGCGACTGGTCCGTCTACCAGGTCCCCACCTGAACCTGCGTCGGTGGACCTGACCCACCCCGCCCACCGGTGGGCCCGTTCGAATGTTCGATGTTGGTGGTGGCAGGGCAACCCGTTGCGTCGAAAGTTCGCCCCGAGCGGTTGTCAGTCGACGGCGAGGTAGCTGCGGGGGGCGGCGCCCATGTTGAGGGAGGGTTCGGCCACCAGCACGAGGCTGTCGAGCTGGTCGGGGGGTACGGCGAGGCACAGGTTGCCGCTCGTGGACCCGCCGACGACGAGGTCGCCGAGGACGTCGAGCTGCGGATCGGGGGCGAAGCAGGAGCCGTCGGTCTCGTCGTACTCCTCGCCCTTGTCGCCCACCAGCGACAGGTCGAGGCCGAAGAACGGGGACTCGGCCTCCTTGTCGCCCTTCACGTAGGTGATCGTGAGCTCGACGGTCACGAACTGCCTTCCCGAGAGGGGCATGCTGGAGGTCTCGGGCGAGGCATCGAACCCGTCGACCTGCACACGCCACCCGTTGCCCACGTCGACGGGGGTGCCGACGGGCGCCGGCTCCGTGCGGGTGGTCGGGGGAGCGGGAGGCACGAGCGTGGTGTTGCTGGGCCCGCCCAGCGAGAACGATGACGAGCCCCCTCCGGGCGAGACCGAGGTCGACACCGTGGTCGACGCTCGGGAATCGTCACGCCCGGCCCGACCTGCGACGAAACCGCCGACCAGCCCGGCGATCAGCCCGGCGACGATGCCGACGGCGATGCCCGCGACGAACCGGTTGCCGGATGCACCTCGCTCGGAGGGAGGCGAAGGCTCGGGCGGCGGAGCGGGTGGGGGTGGGGGGAACGCTTCGGGTGGGTGGGGTGGCCATGCCGACACGGCGACGAGCGTACGGCCGGCGAGCGGGTGCGGATCGCGTGGCCGCTACCGGTCGACGGAGACGACCATGCGGAGCTCGATGGAGCGGCGGATCACGCGGTTGCGTGCGGCCCGTGCCGCGGCCGTCCACGGCTCTGCCCGCTCCCCGCAGGTCGCCTCGGGATCGCGGTGCGCCTCGGCGGCCACCGATGCCATCTCGGCGATGGCGTCGCGCAGTGCCGGGGTCGTGTCCTCGGGGAGGTCGGGGTGCAGGGCGGGGGCGAGGGCGTCGACGAGGGCGACCGGGTCGCCGGCCTCGACCGCGGCCTCGGCATCTTCGAGGGCCCGGTAGCTGCGCTCGGCGACGTCCTCGCCGGGCAGGGTGCCGGCGCCATGCGCGGTGCTCAGCGTGTTGAACAGGTAGGCGCTGCGATGGTCCATCTCGGATCGGAGGAACCAACGCTGGTCCGGGTCGTGCAGGAAGGTCCAGATGTCGTTGATCACCATGTCGTCGTCGCGTTCGAGGAACGTCGAGGTGACGAGCCCGTAGCGGAGCTGGTGGCGCCGCCGGTCGAGGGTGCGCGGGTCGGCCATCGCCAGCGGCTGGGTGATCTGCTGCAGCGGGATCCACGCGTTGACGAGCATCAAGGTGGCGTCGTGGTTGTGGCCGTCGGGCGAGTCGTGGCGGAACAGCGTGGGGGCCCGACCGTCCATGAGCTGGGTGAGCGGTGTGCCGTACACGTCTTGGTCGGCGTGGACCGAGGTGGCGGCGCCGTGGTCGTTCATGTCCGACGACTCCGGTCGGGTGACGCTCAGCCCGTTCGGCCCCGACGAGCGCAGCAGGAGGCCCTCTTCGGCGATGAACTGCACGGTGGCGGTGGCGCCGCCGGTGCAGCGCAGGGTCGCGCCGCTCAGCGCCGACCGGATCTGCGAGGCCTGCTCCTCGGTGATGTGGCCGGCTGCGGCGACCTCGGCCAGCACCTGCTGGAGCTCGTCCAAGGGGGAGAGGTCGACGGTGTCGACCCCGAGGTCGAGCAGGTCGAGGGTGGGTGCACCGTCGGCGCAGAGGTCGGTGGCCGGGCACGGGTGCTGCTCGATGGCGCCGCGCCCGTAGGGGCCCGCCGTGCGCTCGCCCGCCCGGAGCAGGCCGGGGTGGTCCGGGTCGGCGATGGCGGCGCTCGGCGGGGTGAACCCCATCCGCACCGGGATGGTCGTGGCGGGGGTGGTCATCGGTCGGTGAGGCTACGCGGCGCCAGGTCGCACCGCCGCGGGAACGACGGCTCGCAGCCGAGCCCGCCATCGAGCGCGGAGCAGGCGCGCGCTGGCGCCCGCGTGGCCGGTGGGCGGTCGTCGCCGCAGGCCCGCCTCGCTCACCGAGGTTCGAGCGGACCGCTTCCGCAGCGACCCGTGCCCCGCTTGGTTACGGTGCCGCGATGGTTCCAGCGGGCCCGCGCAGCGGGGGTGCGGGCGGGTGACCCGCGACGACGACCTCGCCGGCATCGACCTCACGGACCCGGACCTCTTCGGGGCCGGCCCTCCCCACGATGCCTACCGCCGTCTGCGCGACCAGGCGCCGCTGTTCTGGCACGAGCCCACCGCCACGACGCCCGACGGCGAGGGGTTCTGGTGCCTCACGCGCCACGAGGACGTCGCCTGGGCGGCGAAGCAACCCGACCTCTTCTCGTCGGCCGGCGGTGGCGACCGGGCGGGTGGCGGGACGCTGATCGAGGACCTGCCGTCGGGCTTCGCCGCGGGCGTCCTGTTCAACATGCAGGACGATCCCCGACACCACCACATCCGCCGGCTCGTCACCCCGTCGGTGAGCCCGAAGCAGCTGCGCTCGATCGAGGCGGCGCTCCAGGGACGCTGCGCCGAGATCCTCGACGCCGCGATCGCTCGAGGGTCCTGCGACTTCCTCGTCGACGTGGCCGCCGAGCTGCCGCTCCAGGCGATCGCCTCGCTGCTCGGCGTCGCGCAGGAGGACCGGCACTTCCTGCTCGACTGGGCCGACGCCACGCTCGACTACGACGACCACGACCCGGGCCAGACGTCCGAGCGGAGCCGGGCGGCCGGCGCGGCGATGGCCGACTACTCGGTCCGTCTGCTCGACGAGAAGCGTCGCTGCCCCGCCGACGACCTGCTGTCGATCATCGCCAACGCCGAGCTTCCCGATGCGGCCGGGCCCGGCGGCCCGCTGACGGACCTCGAGCAGCAGATGTTCTTCCACCTCCTCGTCGCGGCCGGCAGCGAGACCACCCGCAACACGATCACGGCCGGGATGCTCGCCCTCATGGAGCGCCCCGACGAGTGGGCGGCGCTGCGGTCCGACCGTTCGCTGCTGCCCGGGGCGGTCGAGGAGATGCTCCGCTGGGCCTCGTCGACGATCTACAACCGTCGGACCGCCACCCGGGAGGTCGAGCTCCACGGCCAGGTCATCCGACCCGGCGACAAGGTCGTGCTGTGGTGGCAGGCGGCGAACTTCGACGAGCGGGCGTTCTCGGACCCGCTGCGCTTCGACATCGGTCGAGACCCGAACCCGCACCTGAGCTTCGGCATCGGCAGCCACTTCTGCCTCGGCGCCAACCTGGCTCGCCTCGAGATCTCCCTGGTCTTCGACGGGCTCCTCGACCGCGTGGACTGCCCGACCCCGGCGGGGCCGCCCGAGCGAACCCGGTCGAACAAGCACGCCGGGTTCCGCCATGCCCCCGTCACCTGGTCCACGCCCGGAGCGTGACCACCACCTGATCGGGCCGTTCGGGCCGTCCGGGCTCTCAGGTTGGGCGCTCGACTCTCAGGAAGGACACCCGGGGCACGGAGGATCCTCCGAGGAGCGCGCCTCACCATGGGTCCCGACGCGTGAACCGCACGCCGAACCCAGGAGGACCACCATGAAGAAGCCCATGCGCAACCTGATCGCCGGCAGCATGCTCGCCGCGACGCTGCTCGGCAGCGGTGCCGCCGCGACCGCCCAGGCGTCGGCGACGAACACCCAGTCGTCGACGCAGACCCCGAAGCCGCCGTCCAAGGCCGAGCGCGCCAAGCACGAGGCGCAGCGGACGGCGGCGCTGGCCAAGGCGCTCGGCCTGTCCACGTCGAAGGTCAAGGCCGCCGAGCAGGCCGCCCGGGCGGCGGTGGAGGCCAAGTACGGCAAGCCGCCGGCGCGGCCCACCACCCCGCCCACGACCAAGCCCGCGGAGCCGACCGACGCCCAGAAGGCGGAGATGAAGGCTCGCCACGACCTGTTCCTGACGACCTTCGCCGAGAAGCTCGGCATCACCACCGATCAGCTGAAGGCGGGGATGCTCAAGGTCGAGAAGGCCCACCTCGCCGCCGAGGTGAAGGCGGGGCGCCTCACCCAGGCGCAGGCCGACGAGATCATCAAGGCGATCGAGGACGGCACCGCGCCGCCGATGGGCCCGGGTGGGCCCGGCCACGGTGGCCCGGGCCAGGCCGCTCCCGGTCGGTGAGCATGGGCCTCGCCTCCCCGGGG
>Ga0116175_1001940_pt1 | contig 12863 bp, 7 predicted proteins | sample AD_UKC125_MetaG_FD_89802 | JGI IMG/M metagenome (GOLD analysis project Ga0116175, IMG submission 89802) | Active sludge microbial communities of municipal wastewater-treating anaerobic digesters from USA - AD_UKC125_MetaG | ecosystem: Engineered > Bioreactor > Anaerobic > Digestate | place: USA... | reverse complement strand
TATAATAGAAGTTTTGTATTCGGAATTAATATTGGATTTTAAAAAAATTAAAGGAATTATGAAAAATATATATCAAACTTCTTATTTTATCATTATTTCATTCATTGCTATATCGATTTTTTCACAATCATGTAAAGATTTTTTGAATGAAGAATTGATAACTAAAGAAAGCACTCAATCTTTCGAAACTAAAGAAGGATTAGATAAACTATCAATAGGACTATATCAAAATTTAGAATTTCATTTCAACTATGAGTGGGCTTACACTATCTGGCAATATGGTACAGATGAAATGGCTGTAGGTAACGATGGTATAATGGAACATTACAATAGCTATACATCCGCTTTCAATTCAGAAAGCGGAAACGGAATGACGAATTTGTGGGATAATATGTATTCAGGTATTTCATCAGCAAATACATTGATCAAAAATGTTCCACTCTTTTACGATAAAAATAGTAGTACATATAACACGCGTTTAGGAGAAGGATATTTTATGCGTGGGTTTAATTATTTCCGTCTCGTCCAACAATTTGGAGGAGTACCTTTAATCTTGGAACCTGTTGAAGGAGCAAAAACCGATTTCGTGAGAAATTCTGCGGAAGAAGTATATGCTCAAATAATTGAAGATCTGACAAATGCCTATGATTTATTGCCGAGTCAAGTTTCTCAGATTGGTCGTCTTTCAAAATGGGCAGCGGCTCATTTTTTGGCAAAAGCATACTTATTTAGATCAAGTGAAATCAATGATTCATGGAATAGCCAATATAAAGAGTCAGATTTGACTAATGTAATCAAGTATAGCAAGGAAGTTATTGCTGCTCATCCATTATGCGATGATTTTGTCTCATTATGGGATTTTACAATGCCTGATGGACCTAATGAACAAGTTTCAGAAGTTATTCTTGCATCACAATTTTCAGATGATACAAATTCACAGGGACGATACGGAAATCAAGTTCATCTTTATTACCCATCAATTTATCAAAATATTCCTGGATTAAAACGTGATATTTCAGGTGACCGTGAATTTTCCAGAATGAGAACAACCAATTATGCTTTAGATGTGTTTGACCGCATTAACGACTCTCGATTCTGGAAAAGTTTTATAACTACATATCGCTGCAATAACCCATCAGCAGCTCCGACATGGGGGAATTATGCCCCAGAGGATAAAAATCCGACCGACAAAAAATTTGTCGGAGGAGAAATCGCTGTAAAATATATTGTAAACAACGCTGGTGATGAAAGATTTACCGAAAATAATATCAAATATATGGCACCTCATATGTTTATAAGATATTTTAAAGATGAAAAACAATCATATTTATCCTCACATGGAAACTATGGATCATATTCAACAAAAAGTCGATATGTAGCGTTAAGTAAATTTCGCGATGGATCACGCGTAAGTATTGCATCCCAATTCGGACAACGAGACGGCATTTTAGCTCGTTCTGCAGAAGATTATTTAATGATTGCGGAAGCTTATGGGAGACAGAAAAAATACAATGAAGCTCTACCATACATTAACGCTTTAAGAAAAAGAGCCGGTTTTTCTGAAGGAGAAGATAGAAGCAAAAACGTAGATGGAGGTCAAGCTTACCTAAAAAATCCAAATATAGCTATTAAAGGCGATGGAGGAAGTGGAACCGGATTTGCAGTTTATTCAGATAAAAACACCTATTATGAATCTAATAATATAAATGAAGTTATCACCACAAGCACCAAATCTGCAATGGAATTTGAAAGTATAAATGATATATTTAACTCAGAAAAAGAATTCTATAGCGAATTAGGTGCAACAACTGATGAAGAAAAATTTATGATTTTTATTATGAACGAAAGATCAAGAGAATTAATGGGTGAATTACTTCGCTGGCCAGATTTGGCAAGAACTAAACAATTGGAAAAACGGTTCAAAACATTTAACGACGGTTCACTCATAAGTGGTTCAAATTTTGATCCTAACAAACATTATTTACGTCCCATTCCTCAATCTTTTCTTGATGCTATAACTAAAAATGGAGTCGCATTAACATCTGAAGAAAAACAAGCTATGCAAAATCCTGGATGGTAATGTTAGATCCTCATTAATAATAAAAGTACCCAATAAGAGATAGAACTTAATGGTTTTAAAAGGCAAAAAGCTTAAAATCGAGTAGTAGCAAAATGTTCAAAAAACTTATTGGGTGCTTTATTTGAATACGATACAACTCTCTTTAATTTGAGTTAGATCTCAAAAAAGTGAATAGAAATGATCAAACATTCTAATACGAAAATAAACAAACATTTAAAAATTATAGGTATATTTTTTATAGTCAATATATATGCCCAAATTAATTTAGCTAATGAGATAACGACTCGCTTTAAAACGATTAAGATAGCATGCATCGGAAACAGCATAACGGCAGGTGCCGGTGCAAGCAATCGTGAAAAAAAGGATATGTAGGTATCATGGCAGAAATGCTGGGCGAAGGATATGATGTGAGAAACTATGGAGTCAGTGGAGCCACAACATGCAGAGGAACACACAAACCCTACGTTGATCTTCCTGCGTTTATGGAGGCAAAAGAATTTCAACCGAATATCGTAACCATTGCACTTGGAACGAATGATTCACAACCGAAGGTATGGAATGCGGATAACTTCGCAGAGAACTTCGAAAAAGATCTTGTCTTTATATGCGACGAATTCATTAATTTACCTTCAAAACCTACCGTTTATCTCTGCATTCCTATCCCTATTGTACCCAATGAGCGTTGGCCACACCAACCCCAGGTTCTATTGAACGAAATTATTCCCATCATCAAAAAAGTTGCTGAAGAAAAAGGCTTAAAAACCATTGATCTATATACCCCTTTGATCGATAAACCCCAATATTATGAAGATATGTTGCATCCAAACGATGTGGGACATCGCGTAATCGCCGAACAAATCTATCGAACACTAAAACCCGGATACGATTTTTCAAAATTAAAAAGAGAAAAATTAAACCGAGGTTTGGTGGCGATTAGAGAAGACGACAAAACAGTGAACATCAGCTGGAGATACTTATCTTCTGATTTATCGACAACTACCTTTAATATTTACAGAAACGGAAAAAAAATAAATGTAACTCCCATTGCTCAATCTACTTACTTTAAAGATACCAATGCTCCAAAAGGAGTGTTGACATACGAAGTCCGACCGGTTGAATACGGTATAGAATCAGCAAAAGAAAAATTTTCTTACCCATTAAAAGATACCAACTCAATCGGCTATTTAAATATCCCCCTCAATATTCCTCCGGAAGGGATAACCCCGAATGGTCAAAGCTATTCCTATCAAGCCAATGATGCAAGCGTTGGGGATGTAGATGGAGATGGATACGATGAGATTGTGTATGGTGCATGTGCCATTGACCATAACGGACAAGGTTTGTATTCTACAGGATTAGGACATGGAGACGCTCTGCATCTGACGGCTTTCGATCCTTCGAGCAAAAAGCTCCAGGTGTGGGATTGTCATGAAAACAGAAAAGACGGATCAACATTCCGTGATGCAGAAAACGGCGCTATAATCTTTCAGGTACCAAGCAATACCGACGTAGGTCGCTGTATGGCTGCCGATATATTTGGCGATTGGAGAGAGGAAGTCATCTGGAGAACAAAGGACAATAAAAATCTTCGCATCTATGTTACACCTTACGAAACTCCCTATAGGTTTTATTCGTTGATGGAAGATCCCATTTATCGAATAAGTGCCGCAACACAGAATGTGGCTTATAACCAACCGACACAAGCCGGTTATTATTTCGGGAGCGATCTCGGTAAGATTTTTCCACAAAAAGAAATCCGGACAACAGAGGATAAAATTTTGCTCGATGCCGGAATGGATTACGATTCCTACAAATGGTCGAATGGAGAAACTTCAAGAATGATCATCCTCGACAAAAAATCCGAGACATACGGGAAACCAATCGAAATAGAATTGGAAGTTACCTACAAAGGTGGTAAATTTAATGACCAAATCGACGTTACTTTTTTTTAAATAAATAAACATGAAGAAAAGAGCTCTTATTGTGTTCTATATTTTAGCATGCACCCTTGCTGTGGTACCTGTTTATGCTCAAAAAAAACAGACAAAACAAACCGATGCGGATGTACCACTTCATCTCATACAACCCGAATATCCAATCCCATATGGCATACCCGATCAAAAAGAGATAAAAAACAATTTGGACAAAATTTTAGGTTATTTGGAAACGACTACACCTGCACAAATCGTCGATGCAAAAACAGGAAAAGCGATAATGGATACTTCGGAATTCGATCAAAATACAGCGCTAAAAAAAGGAGATTTCCGAATCACAAGCTACGAATGGGGTGTAACCTATGCCGCTATGCTTTCAGCCGCTGAAATAACCAACGATAAGCGCTATGAAAAGTATGTTTACGATCGTTTCAATTTTTTCGCTGACGTTTTCCCTGTCTTTAAAAAGCTATTTAACGATTACGGACTCATCGATCCACAAATGCGTCAGATGGTAAAGCCCAAAGCCCTGGATGATGCCGGAGCCATGTGTGCTGCAATGATAAAGGCGCAGCGAAAGGATCAAAATTTAAATCTTCGCCCGATTATCGATAATTACATGAACTACATCATGTATGGCGAATACCGTTTGTTCGATGGCACTTTTGCGCGTAAACGGCCACAAATGAATACGGTATGGCTCGACGATATGTTTATGTCAATACCTGCGCTTGCACAAATGGGCGCTTTAACGGGAGACAATACATATTTCGATGAAGCTGCAAAACAGATACAGCTTTTTGCTACCAGAATGTTTGTCGAGGACAAAAATCTATTTCGACATGGATGGGTTGAATCCGCTCCGGAACATCCTTCATTTTTTTGGGGAAGAGCCAATGGATGGGCATTACTTACCTTGGTAGAAACACTCGATATTTTGCCGGAGAACCATCCTCAACGAAATTTTATTCTCAATCTGATGAAGAAGCATATTCAAGGATTGGCGGCTTGTCAATCAGGTGACGGATTTTGGCATCAGTTGCTCGATCGATCCGATTCTTATCTTGAAACTTCATCAACGGCTATTTATACCTATTGCATCGCCCATGCAATCAACAAAGGATGGATAGACGCGATTTCTTATGGTCCGGTTGCTATTTTGGGATGGAATGCAGTTTCGACTAAAATAAACGATAAAGGCCAAGTTGAAGGAACTTGCGTAGGAACCGGCATGGGATTTGATCCCGCTTTCTATTATTATCGGCCTGTGAGTGAATATGCTGCGCATGGTTATGGGCCGGTGATATGGGCCGGATCGGAAATAATCAAATTAATCAATACGCAATTTCCTAAAATGAACGATAGTGCGGTACAGTTTTATACTGCAAAACAATTCACTGATTCCCCGATTTTTAGTGTAGGAGATCCATCACGTCCTAATGAAATAATAGCCGGGAGTTCCCGAAAAAATGGAAATCCGGTTGTTTTTCTTATTGGCGATTCGACCATGAAAAACGGTAGAGGAAAAGGCGACAACGGCCAATGGGGTTGGGGCAGTTTCTTTGAACAGTTTTTTGATACAACTCGCATTTCCGTTGAAAATCACGCTTTAGGAGGACGCAGCAGTCGCACCTTCTATACAGAAGGATTATGGGATAAAGTATTGCTCGGCATACAACCTGGCGATTTTGTATTTATCCAGTTTGGACACAACGATGGAGGTCCTCTCAACACAGGAAGAGCAAGAGCATCATTAAAAGGTATTGGAGAAGAATCGCAAACCGTCATCATGGAAAAGACAGGCGGACCGGAAGAAGTATATACGTTTGGACATTATCTCCGAATTTACATCCGTCAAACAAAAGCTCGTGGAGGAATCCCCATCGTACTTTCTCCTACCCCCAACAACAAATGGGATGGTGGAAAAATGGCACGAAACGAGACTTATCGTCAATGGGCAAAAGAAGTTGCGGAGCAAGAAGGAGCTTATTTTATCGATATGAATGACCTGATTGCAAAAAAATATGAAGCACTGGGTCCCGAAAAAGCGAAAGATCTATTTAAAGACAGCGTGCACACTTCGCGTGAAGGAGCCATCTTGAATTGCGAAGCACTTATTGAAGGCATTCGCAATATTCCCGAACTTTCTTTAAACCAATACATCAAATAAAAACCTAAAACGAATCATTAAAATAAAACGAATTATGAAACGAGAAGCTTTTAAAATGTATCTGAAACCCGGCTACGAAGCCGAATACGAAAGAAGACACCGTGAAATCTGGCCGGAAGTAAAACAGTTATTAAAAGAATCCGGTGTATCGGATTATTCCATTTACTGGGATAAAGATACCAACATCTTGTTCGCGATTCAAAAAGTCTCGGGAGAGGCTTCCTCTCAGGATTTGGGAGATAACCCCATCATTCAGAAATGGTGGACATATATGGCCGACATCATGGAAACCAACCCTGATAATTCGCCCGTTTCTATCCCCTTGAAAGAAGTATTTCATATGGATTAGTAGTAATAACCAAAAAAGGAGAAACATGAAAGATTCGCATCATCCAAAAATTTATTTTCAACTACTTTTCATTGTCTTTTTGCTAACAACCATGAAAGCAGGAGCAATCGAATATAAATTCAATTTTGGTGCTGCCGACAAAAAAGGGTATTGGAAAATAAAGCATTCCACCGTTTATGGTCCTACATCTCTTTTCGGATATGATATGAATACTGTTCCTAAAGACAATGACCCCTATTTTTTCTCGGTCACATTACCCGAAGGAAACTATAAGGTAACGGTAGTTCTCGGAAATAAAAAAGAAACAACCAATACTACCATTCGAGCAGAATCACGGCGGTTGATGCTTGAAAATGTGAAAACCTCGCCAGGAAAATTTGTCACCCGTTCGTTCATCGTAAACATCCGCAACACAAAAATTGGAAATGACGATTCCGTGAGAATCAAAAAGCGGGAAATCGGGAAACTAAATTGGGACGACAAACTTACGCTGGAAATCAATGGGGAAAAGCCCGGCTTGGTAGAAATGGTCATCAAAGATGTGAATGTTCCCACACTTTTCCTTGCCGGAAATTCGACAGTGGTTGATCAGGATGAAGAGCCTTGGTGTGGATGGGGACAAATATTGCCGCGTTTTTTAAAGCCAAAGATAGCCGTAGCCAATTATGCCGAATCGGGAGAAGCTGCCAACACCTTTATTTCCTCAAAACGATTGGCTAAATTGCTCACAAAAATGGGGAAAGGCGATTATCTATTCATCGAATTCGGCCATAACGATCAAAAACAAAAAGGGCAAGATATAGGTCCTTACACGAGTTTCAAGAAAAGTTTGAAATGTTTCATCGACGAAACCCGAAAAAAAGGAGGAATTCCCGTTTTAATAACACCGGTTAATCGACGCAGTTTCGACGAAAACGGCAAAATAATCAACACCTTGGGAGATTATCCCGATGCCATGCGTCAGTTGGCAAAGGAGGAAAACGTCATGCTGGTGGATCTAAATCGGATAACCAAAACATTGTATGAAGCATGGGGACCCGAAGAATCAATAAAAGCTTTCGTGCATTATCCTGCAGGAACATTTCCAAATCAATCCCAACCCTTAGCAGACAATACCCATTTCAATACATACGGCGGGTACGAAATCTGCAAATGTGTACTTAAAGGATTGATCGACAACAATTCACCATTAAAAAAATACATCGTAAAAGAGGTGTGGACATTTGATCCGGCTCATCCCGATGATATAAACACCTTTTTTATTCCTCCTTCTCCTTTTTATTCATTAGTAAAACCCGATGGAAATTAAAAACAATCAAAAGATGAATACGAAAAAAAAATTAATGCTTGCCTGTTTATTTTTTATTTTTTTATCTCCTATTTTCGCACAGCAAATAACTGACGAAGAGGCTGTAAGAAAAATAGCCGAAAACATATTGGCTCAGCCCGTTACACAGTTTGTGGGAGTCGATAATGGCGTTATCTACAACAGCACGGAAGAAATTCCCGAAGGCATTGAAGTCAAATTCAGAAGTCCGCTCGCAGAATGGCATTATTCCAATGGTGTTCTAGACATGGCCATGATACGATTAGGCAAATACCTCAATGAGCAAAAATACATCGATTATGCCAAAAACCACGTCGCATTCGGTTTTAAGAATTATGAATATTTCAAAAACACCTTCAAAAACGATCGAAAGCACTGGCACTGGCCTTTCGGACAACTCTGGAACATGAAAGAGCTGGACGATTGCGGTGCAATGGGGGCCGCCGTAATCGAGGTATATCAATTAGAAAAAAGGAAAGAGTACCAAGATTATATCGATAAAGCAGCTGACCATATTATGAACAAACAGGATCGGTTGCCTGATGGCACGCTTTGTCGCACATTTCCACGTAAGATGACCGTTTGGGCCGATGATGCGTATATGGGAACCTCCTTTCTAACACGGATGGGGAAATTGACCGACGATATCAACTATTTCGATGAGTCTGCACGCCAATTGTTCAATATCGACAACTATTTGTGGTGTCCCGAAAAACAACTCTACTATCATTGCTATTATACCGATTTTGAAAGAAATGGCGTTGCATTCTGGGGAAGAGCAAACGGTTGGATTATAGTATCTCTTGCCGATCTGATCGAAGCCATGCCTGAAAACCATCCTAAACGTAAGGAGCTCATCCAACTTCTCGAAAAACAAATTGTCGGTGCGTCACGATGGCAAAACGCAAATGGCATGTGGAATCAGTTACTGGATAAAAGTGATTCATACGACGAATCATCCATTACCGCCATGTATGTGTATGGCATCGCCAAAGCCATCAACAACAACTGGATCGATCCATGCTACGCAAGTATTGCCAAAGCGGCATGGAGAACGTTAAAAAATAATGAAATAACTTCTGACGGTCGCTTTACCAACGTTTGTGTGGGCACAGGCATCAGCGATGATTTGCCATTTTATTTTAACCGTCCGGTCGGCGATAACGAAAAACACGGCCTCGGACTAATCATTAATGCCGGAATTGAAATGATGAAACTCAACCAAAGCAAAAAATAATGAAAATAAGGACTCCTTTGTTTATCTTTTTTTTGGTATTTACCCGTCTTGTTTTCGGCTTCAACATATCCAATCTCGAATGGGCTAAAGATGTGGGAGCACGCACCACGCCCCAACGTGCAGCCGTTTTTAGTACAACGGACTTTGGAGCGGTTCCGGATGGGATCACCTTGAATACCAAAGCTATACAAGCTGCCATAGATGCATGTGAAGAAGCAGGTGGCGGAATAGTTACCTTCTCACCGGGCAACTACCATACAGGAGCCATTTACCTGAAAAATAATGTTCATCTCCATATTCCTCAAGGTGTTACATTGTTGGGAAGCCAACAGCTGGAAGACTACCCCGATATTCCGACACGTGTAGCAGGAATAGAAATGGAATGGCCTTCGGCATTGATAAACGTTATCGGTAAAAAAAATGTCATGATTTCGGGTAAGGGAGAAATTGATGGAAGAGGAAAACCGTTTTGGGATTCGTATTGGGAAATGAGAAAAATATATGAAGCAAAAGGATTAAGATGGATTGTAGACTATGACTGTAAACGGCCACGAACAGTTCTCGTATCTGAATCGGAAGATGTGACCATCAAGGATCTGACATTTAAACGAGCCGGTTTCTGGACAATTCATCTCCTTTATTCCCAATACTGTACAATAGATGGTGCTGTTATCCGTAACAATATTGATGGTCACGGTCCAAGTACAGACGGTATCGATATCGATTCTTCGTCGCGTATTTTGGTGGAAAATTGCGATATCGACTGCAACGATGATGATTTTTGTCTCAAAGCAGGAAGAGATGCCGACGGTCTGCGTATAAACCGCCCAACGGAATACGTTGTGATCCGCAACTGCATCTCACGGGCAGGAGGCGGACTCTTAACCTGCGGTAGCGAAACCTCCGGAGGTATCCGATATGTATTGGCTCACAACCTCAAAGCACAAGGGACAACAGTAGGCATTCGATTCAAATCGGCGATGACGCGTGGCGGAACTGTTCACCATATCTATCTTAAAGATATTGTGATGCAAGAGGTGGGTACTGCCATCGAAGCTACATTAAATTGGAATCCTTCCTACAGTTATTCCACATTACCGGAAGAATTCGAAGGGAAAGAACTGCCGATTCACTGGCAAAAAATGCTGCAAAAAGTTGAACCACCTGAATTGGGCATACCACATTTTAATCATATTTACCTTTCCGATATTAAAGTCCACAACGCAAAACGAGCCTTTCATGTTGAAGGAAGTGATGTTTCGATGATCAAAAATTTTTATTTGAAAAACATCATTGTTCATGCACAAACCGCAGGAACAATCGAATATGCCGAAAACTGGACAATAGAGGATGTCGAGATAGTGACTGCCGATCGTCTTCCCATAACCATTTCCAACTGCGAGAACGTCTCCTTCTCCACAAGCGGAAAAACCGAATCGGTTTACATTTATCCACTCAAAAAACAAAATCATATTTCCATTCTAGCCGCAGAATTTCCCGATTTTATTTTTCACTTGCCCGAGATGGCCGGAAACCTCAAATTCGGTATCGTAAAAGATGGCGAGAGCAAATGGATAAAAGATGCGGAGCAGATAAAAAGCGATTTGAAGAACCATGTGCTGACATATCGCATTGCCGATCCTCTTCTGAACAAAGGCGAAATAACATTTAAAGCCATTTCTCTGAAAAATACCAACGGCATTTTGATCGAAGTATCGGCAAATCGCTTACCTGAAAACGTTCACCTTTTTTACACCTTTGGCGGAGCTTACGGCAAAGTGCTCTCAGATGATAAACCCTATGCTCTGTTGCCAAGGTACTGCAAAGACAATGTATTCAATGTGGAACGGACCTCCTTCACGCTTTATTACGGTGAAAGCGGAAATTTGAAAGTTCTTCAAGGGATACTGCCTTTAACAGCCGAAATCCGCATATCCGATGCCAATAGACAAACATCACCATTGGCATTGCACAATTCAGGAAAAAAAACAGATGCTCCTGTTCTTTCAGCTATAATTCCTTTGGAAAACAACAAAAAAGAGTATTTTTGCATTTACCGGCAAAACGCTAAGGCAGATTATAATTATTTTATGCTACCTGAACTTTTTGAAAAAGAATCAAAAGGAACATAATGAAAACAAGATACTTAACTCCAATCATATTATTATTATTCGTTACTCACGACTTATCGGCATCGTTTTATAACGTAAAGGATTTTGGAGCCCGGGGTGAAGGCAAAACACTGGATTCACCCGCCATAAACAACGCTATCGAAAAAGCTGCATCTGCCGGAGGAGGAACCGTTTACTTCCCGGCAGGAACCTACCTGAGCTATTCCATCCGACTGAAAAGCAACATTACCTTGTTTTTCGACAATGGTGCGGTTCTTTTGGCAGCATATCCCGAAAAAAACATGGGGTATGATGCGCCCGAACCGAATGAATTTTCCGCCTATCAGGATTTCGGCCACAGCCACTGGCAAAACAGCCTCATATGGGGAATCGGACTGGAAAACATTACCATAACCGGAACCGGATTAATCAATGGAGAAGGATTGAGCCGCGAAGAAAGTCGGCTTTCCGGTGTGGGAAACAAGGCCATAAGTCTGAAGTTGTGCAAAAACGTAACCATCAGCAATATTTCCATGTTGCGTTGCGGTCATTTCGCACTGCTGGCTACCGGTGTAGATAATCTGACCATCCACAACGTGAAAGTAGATACCAACCGCGATGGGCTCGATATCGACTGTTGCCGCAATGTCCGCATTTCCGATTGTTCCGTAAATTCTCCATGGGACGATGCCATTGTGCTTAAAAGCAGTTATGCCCTGGGCTTTTTCAGGGATACGGAAAATATAACCATCACCAATTGTTTTGTGAGTGGATACGACAGGGGTACCATGCTCGACGGTACATTTCTCAGGGAAGAACCCCAAGCCCCCGATCACGATTTCGTGACCGGAAGAATCAAATTCGGTACCGAATCGAGCGGAGGATTTAAAAACATCACCATCACCAATTGCATTTTCGAAAGATGTAGAGGTTTGGCGCTGGAAACCGTAGATGGAGGTAGCCTTGAAGATGTCACTATCTCTAACATCACCATGCGCGATATCGTAAATGCACCCATTTTTTTGCGTCTAGGTGCTCGCCTTAGAAGTCCCAAAGGAACACCGCCCGGAAAAATGTCTCGAATCACCATCAGCAATCTCAATGTTTATAATGCCGATTCGCGTTTTCCCTCTATCATCAGCGGCATTCCCGGCCATTACATCGATGACGTGATGTTGAATAATATCCGCATCGTCTATCAAGGAGGAGGTACAAAAGAGGAGGCAAAAATCATCCCTCCCGAAAACGAAAACCAATACCCCGAACCTTCCATGTTTGGCACTATTCCGGCATCGGGATTTTTTATTCGCCATGCACGTAATATTAAGTTAAACAACGTTGTCATCAAATTCTTAAATCCGGATTACCGTCCATTGATTTGGGCTTCGGATGTGCAAAGGCTGAAAATTCATGATTTGGATGTCGACATGGAAGCCGGAGTAGAAGTATTTAAACTGACGAATGTCGATCATTTCGAAATACAACATTGCGAAAAACTTGTTACAAACTAAAAACTTATTTTCTCATGCGAAATCTCTTTATTCTATTGACCTCACTATTATGTTCAATCACTTTATGCGCAAAAAACATCTATATGTTTTCCTATTTCGTGGGAAATGGGGAAGATGGTTTACATCTTGCCTACAGTTATGACG
>Ga0116175_1001934_pt1 | contig 12892 bp, 11 predicted proteins | sample AD_UKC125_MetaG_FD_89802 | JGI IMG/M metagenome (GOLD analysis project Ga0116175, IMG submission 89802) | Active sludge microbial communities of municipal wastewater-treating anaerobic digesters from USA - AD_UKC125_MetaG | ecosystem: Engineered > Bioreactor > Anaerobic > Digestate | place: USA... | reverse complement strand
TGTAGACGATGTGGGTGACTTTGAACCGGTCCAGCACCAGCTGGGTGTTCATCGCGGCATTGGTCATGCTGATGCCGCTGTGCAGCAACACCACCGGCTTGCCTTGCAGCTGCCCCGTGGTGAAGCTCACCCCGTTGACGCTGTGGCGCTGGGGCGCCTGCACGCGCGCCAGCAGCAGATTCATTTCCGCGGGGAAGGCCGAGATGATGGCGATGCGCGGCGTCTCATCCAGCCAGGGTGCAGCCCATGCCGCCGCCTGAAGCAGTGCGATGCAGCAGGCGACGCTCATGGCGCGCAGCGTTCGAGCCAGACGATGCAGGATCAATGGGGTCATGTGGCCTCTCGGAAGTCGGGGGATGTCAGGTGGTGCCGAAGATGCGGTCGCCGGCATCACCCAGACCCGGCAGGATGTAGCCGTGGTCGTTGAGTTCGCGGTCGATGGCGGCGGTGTAGATCGGCACGTCAGGATGCGCCTTGTGCACGGTCGCGATGCCTTCGGGGCAGGTCAGCAGGCAGACGAACTTGACCGAGCGCGGTTTCAGCGCCTTGATCCGGTCCAGCGCGGCCACGGCGGAGTTGCCGGTGGCCAGCATCGGGTCCAGCACGATGACTTCGCGCTCGTGCATGTCGGAGGGCATTTTGAAGTAGTACTGCACGGCCTGCAGCGTGGCGGGGTCGCGGTACAGGCCGATGTGGCCCACGCGCGCGCCGGGCACGACGTTGAGCATGCCGTCCAGGATGCCCAGGCCGGCGCGCAGGATGGGCACGAAGACCAGCTTCTTGCCGTCGATCATCGGGCTGGTCATCGCCTCCAGCGGCGTCTCGATCTGCACGGCGTGCAGCGGCATGTCACGCGTGACCTCGTAGGCCATCAGGGTGCTGAGCTCGTTCAGCAGCGTGCGAAAGGTGTTGGTGCTCGCGTCCTTCTTGCGCATCAGCGTCAGCTTGTGCTGCACCAGCGGGTGGGTGATGTGGTGAACCTGGTTCATCGGTGGTTTCTCCTGATCAACGTTTCTTGCCGCCGAAGAGGCTGCCCAGCACGCCGCGGATGATCTCGCGGCCCACGGTGGAGCCCATGGTGCGCACCGCGGACTTGGCCATGGACTGTGCCAGCCCGTCGTGCCGGCCGCCGCGCGGACCGGTGGAGCCAAACAGCACGTCATTCAGTCCGCCCAACAGGCCCCCACCTTCTTCGGCGGGCTTGCCAGCTGGTGGGCCACCGGCCGATGCGGCTGCAGCGCCGGACGCTTCGGTGCGGCCCTTGAGTTTTTCGTAGGCGGATTCGCGGTCCACCGCTTTTTCATAGACGCCGGCCACCAGCGAGCCGGCGAGCAATTCCTGCCGCTGCGCGGGGGTGATCGGGCCGATCTGGCTGCCCGGTGGCAGCACGTAGACCCGCTCGGTCACGCCGGGGCGGCCCTTGGCGTCCAGCAGGCTGACCAGCGCCTCGCCCACGGCCAGTTCGGTGATGGCGGTGGCAATGTCCAGGCCGGGCTTCTGGCGCATGGTCTCGGCCGTGGCCTTGACCGCCTTCTGGTCGCGCGGGGTGTAGGCGCGCAAGGCATGCTGTACCCGGTTGCCCAGCTGCGCCAGCACGCTGTCGGGGATGTCCAGCGGGTTCTGCGTCACGAAGTACACACCGACACCTTTGGAGCGCACCAGGCGCACCACCAGTTCGATGCGCTCCACCAGCACCTTGGGCGCCTCGTTGAACAGCAGGTGGGCCTCGTCGAAGAAGAACACCAGCTTGGGCTGCTCCGGGTCGCCGATTTCGGGCAGCTGCTCGAACAGCTCGGACAGCATCCACAGCAGGAACGTGGCGTAGAGCCGGGGCGAGTTCATCAGGCGGTCCGCGGCCAGCACGTTGACCACGCCGTGGCCGTTGCTGTCGGTCTGCATGAAGTCGCTGATGTTGAGCATCGGCTCGCCGAAGAACTTCTCGCCGCCCTGGCTTTCGATCTGCAGCAGGCCCCGCTGGATGGCGCCGACGCTGGCCGCGCTGACATTGCCGTATTGCGTGGTGAAGTCAGAGGCGTTGTCGCCCACGTACTGCAGCATGGCGCGCAGGTCTTTCAGGTCGAGCAGCAGCAGGCCGTTGTCGTCGGCGATCTTGAAGACCAGGTTCAGCACGCCGGCCTGGGTGTCGTTCAGGTTCAGCATGCGCCCCAGCAGCAGCGGGCCCATGTCCGATACGGTGGCCCGCACCGGGTGCCCCTGTTCGCCGAACACGTCCCACAGCGTGACCGGGCAGGCGATGGACTCGGGCGTGTCCAGGTGGCGCTCCTTGAGGATGGCGGCCATCTTGTCACCGACCGATCCCGCCTGGCTGACGCCGGTCAGGTCGCCCTTGACGTCGGCCATGAACACCGGCACGCCGATCTTTGAGAAGTTCTCGGCCAGGGTCTGCAGGGTCACCGTCTTGCCGGTGCCCGTGGCCCCGGTGATCAGGCCGTGGCGGTTGGCCAGGGCGGGCAGGAGGTGGCATTCGGCGGTGGCGTTCTTGGCAATCAGCAGCGGTTCGGCCATGGTGGGGCGGTTCCTGAAGGTGGAAAAGTAAAATCAGAGCCGACAGATTAAATCAATAGAGAAGGATTTCCGATGGCCGGCCACAGCAAATGGGCAAATATTCAGCATCGCAAGGGCAGACAGGATGAAAAACGGCAGCGTGTCTGGACCCGCGTGGTGCGTGAAATCATGGTGGCGGCCCGCACCGGCGGCGGCGACCCGTCGGCCAACCCCCGTCTGCGGCTGGCGATCGAGAAGGCCAAGGCGGCCAACATGCCCGCCGACACCATCAAGCGCAACATCGACAAGGCCACCGGCAACCTCGAAGGGGTGAGCTACGAGGAAATCCGCTACGAGGGCTATGGCATCGGCGGCGCGGCGATCATCATCGACACCATGACCGACAACCGGGTGCGCACCGTGGCCGAGGTGCGCCACGCCTTCAGCAAGTATGGCGGTAACATGGGCACCGAGGGCTCAGTGGCCTTCCAGTTCAAGCACTGCGGCCAGCTGGTCTTTGCGCCCGGCACCAACGAAGACCGGGTGATGGAGCTGGCGCTGGAAGCTGGCGCCGAGGATGTGATCAGCGACGAGGAGGGCGCCATCGAAGTGCTGACCCCGCCGGCCGACTTCGAAGCGGTCAAGAACGCGCTGGAGGCCGCCGGGCTGAAGCCCGAACTGGCCGAGGTCACGATGCGCGCGGAAAACACGATCGAACTGACGGGTGACGATGCGGCACGCATGCAAAAGCTGATCGACGTGCTCGAGGACCTGGACGACGTCCAGGAGGTCTTCCACAACGCCGAGATAGCAGAATGAAAGTCCTTGTGGTGGGTGGCGGCGGCCGCGAGCACGCGCTGGCCTGGAAGCTGGCGCAGTCTGACAAGGTCCAGCAGGTCTATGTGGCGCCCGGCAATGGCGGCACGGCGCTGGATCCGAACCTGGTGAACCTGCCGATCACCGACCTTGCGGCGCTGCGGGCCTGGGCGCAGGCCGAGAAGATCGGCGTGACCGTGGTGGGCCCGGAAGGGCCGCTGGCCGCTGGCATCGTGGACGAGTTCCGCGCCCATGGTCTGCGCATCTTCGGCCCCACGAAGGCGGCGGCGCAGCTGGAGAGTTCCAAAGCCTTTTCCAAGGCCTTCATGAAGCGCCACGGCATTCCGACTGCGGCCTACGAGACCTTCACCGACCCGGCGGCGGCCCATGCTTATGTGGACCGCATGGGTGCGCCCATCGTGGTCAAGGCCGATGGCCTGGCGGCCGGCAAAGGGGTGGTGGTGGCGATGTCGCTGGCCGAAGCCCACGAGGCCGTGGACTTCATGCTGGTCGACAACACCCTGGGCGTGAGCCACAACGAGGGCGGCGCGCGCGTGGTGATCGAGGAGTTCCTGCAGGGCGAGGAAGCCAGTTTCATCGTGATGTGTGATGGCAAGAATGTGGCAACGATGGCCACCAGCCAGGACCACAAGCGCCTGCTGGACGGCGACGAAGGCCCCAACACCGGCGGCATGGGGGCGTATTCCCCGGCGCCCGTGGTCACGGCCGAGGTGCACGCCCGCGCCATGCGCGAGATCATCCTGCCGACCATCCGCGGCATGGAAAAGGACGGCATTCCCTTCACCGGTTTCCTGTATGCCGGCCTGATGATCGATGCGGCTGGCCAGCCGAAGACGCTGGAGTTCAATTGCCGCATGGGCGACCCGGAGACCCAGCCGATCCTCATGCGCCTGAAGACCGATCTGCTGGACGTGATGCTCGCCGCCACGGCGGGCCAGCTTGACACCGTGGAACTGGAGTGGGACCGCCGCCCGGCGCTGGGTGTGGTGATCGCCGCCGCTGGCTATCCGATGAACCCGCGCAAGGGCGATGCCATCACCGGGCTGCCCAAGGACAGCGACGACGCGATGGTGTTCCATGCCGGCACGGTCGAGAAAGACGGCGTGATTCTGAGCGCCGGCGGCCGCGTGCTCTGCGTGACCGCACTGGCCGAGTCGGTCAAGCAGGCCCAGCAGCGGGCCTACGACGTGGCGCGTGGCATTCATTTCGACGGCATGCAGTACCGCAAGGACATCGGGTACCGCGCCATCAAGGCGACGGGGCGCAGCGAATGAGCGCACCAACCGACTCGGTGCGCGCCTACCTGCAAGGTTTGCAGGCCCGCATCACTGCCGCCATCGAGGCCCTCGACGGCACGCCATTTGTGCAGGATGCCTGGACCAAGGCGCCGGGTGAGGCGCTGCAGGGCAACGGCATCACCCGCATCCTGGAGGGCGGGCCGGTGTTCGAGCGCGCCGGTTGCGGCTTTTCCCATGTGAGCGGCCCCAGCTTGCCGCCCTCGGCCACGCAGCACCGTCCGGAACTGGCCGGCGCGCCTTTCGAGGCCATGGGTGTGTCACTGGTGTTCCACCCGCGCAACCCCTACGTGCCCACCGTGCACATGAACGTGCGCATGATTGCGGCCACCGCGCCCGGGCAGGCGCCGGTGTGCTGGTTCGGCGGGGGCATGGACCTCACGCCGTACTATGGTTTCGAGGAAGACGCGGTGCATTTCCACACCGTGTGCCGGGATGCCCTTGCACCGTTCGGCGCGGACAAATACCCCCGTTTCAAGACCTGGTGCGACGAGTACTTCTACCTCAAGCACCGGGGCGAGCAGCGCGGCATCGGCGGTGTGTTCTTCGACGACTTTTCCGAGGGCGGCTTCGAGAACGGCTTTGCCATGATCCGGTCGGTCGGCGACGCTTTTCTGAGCGCTTACGAGCCCATCGTCGCGCGGCGCCAGGGCACCGCATCGGGCGAGCGGGAGCGCGAGTTTCAGCTGTACCGGCGCGGCCGCTACGTCGAGTTCAACCTGGTCTGGGACCGCGGCACGCACTTTGGCCTGCAGTCGGGCGGGCGCAGCGAGTCCATCCTGCTGTCGATGCCGCCGCTGGTGAGCTGGGCCTACAACCGCACCCCCGCGCCCGGAACGCCGGAGGACGCCCTGTACCGAAACTTCCTGGTGCGCAAGGACTGGATTTGAGGGGCGCTGGGCCGCGCATCGGCATCTTCGGCAGCGCGTTCGATCCGCCGCACAACGCCCATGTGGCGCTGGTGGAGGCGGCGCTGGAGCAGCTGGCGCTGGACCGGCTGCTGGTGTTTCCGACGGGGCAGGCCTGGCACAAGGCGCGGGTGCTCAGCGAGGCCACACACCGGCTGGCGATGGCGAGGCTGGCGTTCGCAGGCAGGGACCGGGTCGAGGTCGATGCGCGCGAGATGCAGCGCCCTGGCCCCACCTACACCGTGGACACGCTGACCGAGGTGCAGGCGCAGAACCCGGGTGCGCAGCTGATCCTGATCGTCGGGGGCGACCAGGCCGCTGCGCTGCCGGGCTGGCACCGCTGGCGAGACATCCTGGAAATCGCTATAATTTCAATAGCTTCCCGTGACCCATCGACGCTGGGAACCGCCCAATCTGGCACAGAATTTCCGGTTTCGGCCGTTGAAAATGGCCATTTCCAGCCGCTCAGGCTGCCCCTCATGAACCTCAGCGCCACCAACGTGCGCGCCCGGGCTGCGGCTGGCCTCGGGATTGACCATCTGGTTCCCGCGGCCGTTGCGCGCTATATTGATCAACACCACCTCTACCTCGCTCCATGACCGAAAAAAGCACCTCCGGGAAAAAAGACATCCAGAAACTGCAGCGCGCCATCGTCGATGGTCTGGAGGACGTGAAGGCACAGGACATCAAGGTGTTCGACACCGAACATCTTTCGCCCTTGTTCGAGCGGGTCATCGTGGCTTCCGGGACGTCCAACCGGCAGACCAAGGCGCTGGCGGCCAGCGTGCGCGACAAGGTGCGCGAAGCGGGGTTTCCCAAGCCCCGCATCGAGGGCGAGGAGAACGGAGAATGGATCATCGTGGACTGCGGCGCGGCCGTGGCCCACGTCATGCAGCCGACCATCCGCACCTACTACAACCTGGAGGAGATCTGGGGTGACAAGCCGGTGCGCCTGAAGTTCGGTGCGGCCAAGCCTCTGGTCAAGGCCGAAGCGCCGGTGGCGAAGAAGGCGGCTCCCCGCACCGGCCGCTCCGCCGCGGGCGCTGCCGACACCGCAGCCCCTGCGACACCGGCCAAGGCGCCCGCGAAGTCCACCGCCCGGCGACCGGCCGGCGAAGGCGCTCCAACACGGCGCAAAGCTGCCGAAACCGTGAAATCCGAACAAAAATCGGCAAAAACCGGTGCAAAGCGGTCATCGGATGCTCCTAAAACTGCAGTGACCAAGGTGGTGGTTCCGGCTGCCGCCAAGCGCGCCCCGGCCAAGAAAGCCCCGGCCAAGAAGGCGCCCGCCAAGCGCGCGCCCGCCAGAAAGCCCGCGGCAGGCAAGGCCTGATCCCCCGGCGCCATGAAACTGCTGATCGTGGCCGTCGGGCAGCGCGTGCCCGACTGGGCGCAGACAGCCTGGGATGACTACGCCAAGCGTTTCCCGCCGGAACTGAAGGTCGAGCTCAAGGCCGTCAAGACCGAGCCCCGGGGCTCCAAGACCCTCGACACGCTGTACGCCGCCGAGCGGGCGCGCATCGAGGCCGTGATCCCGCGTGGTGCCCGCATCGTGGCGCTGGACGAGCGCGGCACCTCGCTGACCACCGTGGCGCTGGCCGGGAAACTCAAGGCCTGGCAACTCGGTGCGGATGATGTGGCCCTCGTGATCGGCGGCCCGGATGGTCTGGACCCGGCATTCCGGCAGGCGGCGCACGAGCGCATTCGCCTGTCCGACCTGACCTTGCCGCATGCCTTTGCCCGCGTGCTGCTGATCGAGCAGCTGTACCGGGGCTGGTCAATCAATGCCAGCCATCCGTACCATCGCGAGTAAGTGAATGACCCCCACGCTTGCCACTTCGTGTGCTGCGCTGGCCTTGCAGGCCGCAGAGCCGTCAGAACCGGCTCTTCTTCGGGCTGTCCGACCCAGCGCAGGCAGGCCCGGAGCCGCAGCCCTCAGCCCCGCGGGGGCCCGCCTTGCTTGGGGCGGCCCGGCGCGGCGGCGCGGTTTTCCGGGAGAAAACCGTGCCTGACTTCATTTATCTTGCCTCGCAAAGCCCTCGGCGGCGCCAGTTGCTGGAGCAGATCGGCGTCCAGCACGAACTGCTGCTGCCGGATGCCGACGAAGACGCCGAGGCGCTCGAGGCGGTGTTCCCCGGCGAAAGCCCGTTGACATACGTCCGCCGCGTGACGGCGCTGAAGCTGGATGCGGCCGTGGCGCGCTTGAAGCGCCGGGGCCTGCCGGTGGCGCCGGTGCTGTGCTCCGACACCACGGTGGCGCTGGGGCGTGTGATTCTCGGCAAACCGGCGGATGCCGTGGAGGCCCGGCAAATGCTGCAGGCGCTGTCGGGCACGACGCACCGCGTGCTGACCGCGGTGGCGGTTCAGGGGGCCCGCAAGCGCTGGGAGGCGCTGAGCGATTCGAAGGTGCGTTTCTGCGCCCTGACGCCCGCGCGCATCCGCGCGTATGTGGCGACTGGTGAGCCTTTGGGGAAAGCCGGTGCCTACGCGGTGCAGGGACGGGCGGCCACCTTCATCGAGCACATGGCCGGCAGTTATTCGGGGATCATGGGGCTGCCGGTGTTCGAGACGGCGGCCTTGTTGCGCCAGGCCGGGTTCAAATGCTGAGGTGGTTTGGCCCCCCCGGTGGGCGGCCACGTTGGCGTGCCAGACTTTATTGCAGGGACTTCACGTGATACAGCAGGAAATTCTGATCAACTGGTCGCCACAGGAAACCCGGGTGGCGTTGGTGGAGCACGGCGCTGTCCAGGAACTGCACGTCGAGCGCGCGCTCGAGCGCGGGCTGGTGGGCAACATCTATCTGGGCAAGGTGGCGCGGGTCCTGCCTGGGATGCAGTCGGCGTTCATCGACATCGGGCTGGAGCGCGCGGCGTTCCTGCACGTGGCCGACCTCATGACCGCCTTTGGTACGCGTTCGCCGGACGTCGATGCCGGTGGCGCGCCCCGCGCGAACGTGAACGCACTGCCGATCGAACGGCAGGTGTTCGAAGGCCAGGTGCTGGTGGTGCAGGTGATCAAGGACCCGATCGGCACCAAGGGTGCCCGGCTGTCCACGCAGATCAGCATCGCGGGCCGTCTGCTGGTGTTTTTGCCCCAGGACAATCACATTGGGGTGTCGCAGAAGATCCCGACGGCCCAACGGGAGTCGCTTCGCGCGCGGTTGCAGGCACTGGCCGGCGATGCCGGCGGGGGCTTCATCCTGCGCACCAATGGGGAGGATGCCAGCGACCCCGAACTGGCCGAGGACGTGGCCTACCTGCGCAAGGCATGGGCGCGGATCAAGGACGCCTCGGTGCGGATGCCGCCGCTGTCCCTGCTGCACCAGGATTTGAACCTGCTGCAACGGGTGCTGCGCGACATGGTGGGCGAGAGCACCCAGGTGATTCGCCTGGACTCGCGCGAGCAGTTCGACGCGCTGATGACTTTCGGCCGCGAGTTCATGCCCGCGGCGGCGGCCAAGTTGCAGCATTACAAGGGCGAGCGGCCCATCTTCGACCTGTTTTCCATCGACGAAGAAATCGCCAAGGCGCTGGGTCGCCGGGTTGAGCTGAAGTCGGGCGGTTACCTGATCGTGGAGCAGACCGAGGCACTGACCACCGTGGATGTCAACACAGGCGGCTTTGTCGGTGCGCGCAGCTTTGACGAGACCATCTTCAAGACCAACCTGGAAGCGGCACAGGCCATCGCACGGCAGCTGCGACTGCGCAACCTGGGCGGGATCATCATTGCCGACTTCATCGACATGGTGCGTGAAGACCACCGCGAGGCGGTGCTGGCGGAGTTTCGCAAGCAGCTCGCCCGCGACCGCGTCAAGACCATGGTGGGAGGGTTCTCGCAGCTCGGCCTGGTGGAGATGACGCGCAAGCGCACGCGCGAGTCGCTGGCCCACATCCTGACCGAGTCGTGTGCGGCTTGCCAGGGCCGCGGGCATGTCAAGACGGCGCGCAGCGTGGCCTACGACATCCTGCGCGAAATCTTGCGTGAGGCCCGGCAGTTCAACCCGCGCGAGTTTCGTGTGGTGGCGTCGCCCCGGGTGATCGAGTTGCTGCTCGACGAGGAAAGCCAGCATCTGGCGGGCCTGAGCGACTTCATCGGCAAGCCGGTCTCGCTGCAGAGCGAAACCGCGATGGGCCAGGAGCACTACGACATCGTGCTGCTCTGAGGCTGAGGCGCTTCAGTGTCGGTCAGCGTCCCGTGCTTTTGCAGCCGGGCGTACAGGCCGTCAGCGGCCATCAGTTCGGCGTGGCTGCCTTGCTCGGCGATCCGGCCCTGCTCCATGACCACGACGCGGTCTGCATGTTCGATGGTGGACAGGCGGTGCGCGATGATCAGCGTGGTGCGGCCAGCCATCAGGCGCTGCAGCGCCTGCTGCACCAGACGCTCCGACTCGGTGTCCAGCGCCGAGGTGGCTTCGTCCAGGATCAGGATGGGCGCATCCTTGTAAAGGGCCCGGGCAATGGCGAGCCGCTGGCGCTGCCCCCCAGAAAGCTGGGTGGCGTTGTGGCCCACGACCGTGTCCATGCCCTCGGGCAGGGCGGCGACGTGCTCGGACAGGTTGGCGGCCTCCAGGCAGGCGTTGACGCGGTCCCGGTCCACAGCCTGGCCGAGCGCCACGTTCGCCGCGACGGTGTCATTGAACATCACCACGTCCTGGCTGACCATGGCGAACTGTGACCGCAGCGCCGCCAGGTTCCATTGCGTCAGATCGTGCCCGTCGAGCCGGACCTCACCGGCACGGGGAACCACAAATCGCATCAGCAGGTTGACCAGCGTGGTCTTGCCCGAGCCGGAGGGGCCCACCAGCGCCACGATTTCGCCGGGCGCGACGTTCAGGCTCAGTCGGTCCAGCGCGGCTTTGTGATCGTCCCGGTAGGCCACCGTGACCTCGCGGAACTCGATGTTGCCCTTCGCGCGTCCGGGCGCCAGCGTGCCGCCGCGCTCGGCGTCCACATCTTCCATCATCGTCAGTCCGCGTTCCAGCGCGGCGACGGCGCGGGTGATCGGGTTTGCGATTTCCGCCAGGCGGCGGATCGGGGTGATCAGCATCAACATGGCGGTGATGAACGCCACGAAGTCACCCACGGTCACACTGTTTCCACCACCCGCGCGGCTTTGCCACAGCGCTACGCCAATCACCGCCGAGAGCGCCGCCGCGGCGATCATCTGCGTGAGCGGGGTCATGGCAGCCGATGCGACGGTGGACTTGAGTGCCAGACGGCGCAGGCGCGCGCTGAGGGTCTCAAAGCGCTCGGCTTGCGCCGCCTGCGCGCGATGCAGGCGCACCATGCGATGGGCGAGTACGTTTTCCTCGACGACATAAGCCAGTTCGTCGGTGGCGTTCTGGCTCGACTTGGTCAGTTGGTAGAGGCGCCGCGAAAGCGCCTTCATGATCCAGGCGACGCCGGGGCCCATCATCGCGACGATGAGCGTCAGTTTCCAGTTCAGGTACAACAGGTAGCCCAACAAGGCGACCAGGGTGAAGCCGTCCTTGGTGATGCCGATCAGCGCCGTCACCAGCAGGTTGGCACCGGTCTGGACTTCATAGACCACGGTATTGGACAAAGCGCTGGCGGATTGACGGGCAAACAGGCTCATCTCCGCGTCAAGCAGGCGGGCAAACATGGCCTTTCGCAGCACCATCATGCCGTCGTTGGTGACCCGCGCGAGGGCATACTGGCCGACAAAATTCGCCACCCCGCGAATGCCGAACAGGCCCATCAGGCCGATGGGCACCATCCACAGGGGCATCTTCCCGCTGTTGAAACCCTGGTCCAGCAAATATTTCAGCAGCGCCGGAATCATGGGTTCGGTGGCCGCCGCCACCAGCGATGCCAGCAGGGCGACTCCCCAGACGTGGCGTTGCTGGCCAAAATAGGCGGTCAGGCGGATGACGCGCTGGACCAGCGTGCGCTGCAGGGTCGGGGTTTCAGGCGGACTCGATGACATGGATGGGGCGCATTCTACGGTTGTGGTGCGGGCCGCCATCGGGGAGACACAGTTTGTGACGCGGGCTAATCTCCAGTGTGTACCATGGAGGGCCTGACCACGGATGCAATTGCCTGAACGACCCGATGAAGATATTTCCCACCGACCAGTTTCCAATCCCTCGTCGCCTGCTGTTGGCGGTGATGCTGGGCGGATCAATGGCGTCGGCAATGGCCCAGTTTCGGGTCGAGATTTCAGGCGTCGGCCTGACCCAGCTGCCTGTGGCAATTGCCGGTTTCCGCGGGGAAGCCCAGTCGCCGGTCAAGATCAGCACGGTGATCCAGGCCGATCTGGAACGCAGCGGGCGCTTCAAGCTGGTGGATGCTACAGGCCAGGCCCTCGATGAGGGGACGCGGGTGGACCTTCCCCAGTGGCGTCAGCGCGGCGCCGACTCCCTCGCGGCGGGCAGCGTGTCGCGCCTGCCGGACGGTCGATATGACGTCCGCTTCCGGCTCTGGGATGTCGTGCGGGGCCAGGATCTTGGCGGACAGGTGTACACCGTGCCCGCTGGCGATCTGCGCCTCGTTTCGCACCGCATTGCGGACTACATCCACGAGAAGCTCACCGGCGACAAGGGGGTGTTTTCAACGCGAATTGCCTATGTCACCAAGAGCGGCCGACAGCACACGCTCTGGGTCGCGGATGCCGACGGCGAGAACGCGCAGATTGCCCTGGCCAGCCCGGAGCCCATCATTTCGCCGGCCTGGTCGCCTGGGGGTGATCAGCTGGCGTACGTGTCGTTCGAAGCCCGCAAACCCGTCGTCTATGTTCATGACGTGGCCACTGGACGCCGTCGTCTGCTGGCCAACTTCCGCGGCTCAAACAGTGCGCCGGCCTGGTCTCCGGATGGCCGTACCGTGGCGCTGACGCTCAGTCGCGATGGCGGCTCGCAGCTGTATGTAATGGATGCCAGCGGGGGCGAACCACGCCGGCTGACGCAAAGCCCCGGCATCGACACTGAACCCGCTTTCTCGCCGGACGGGCGAAGCATCTATTTCGTGAGCGACCGGGGTGGTGCGCCGCAGATCTACCGCATGGCGGCCAGTGGCGGTGCGGCCGAACGCGTGACTTTCTCCGGCACCTACAACATCTCCCCGACTGTCAGCCCTGATGGGCGTTGGCTGGCGTACGTGTCACGCGTCAATGGGGCTTTCAAGCTGCAGGTCATGGAACTGGCGACGGGCTCTGTGACGGCCATCACCGACACGTCGGTGGACGAAAGCCCCAGTTTTGCGCCCAACAGCCGCCTGATCGTCTATGCCACCCAGAATCAGGGCAAGGAAGCGCTGATGACGACCACGGTGGACGGGAAAATCAAGGCGCGGCTGTCCGGGCAGGATGGCGATATCCGGGAACCCAGCT
>Ga0116175_1001924_pt1 | contig 12948 bp, 5 predicted proteins | sample AD_UKC125_MetaG_FD_89802 | JGI IMG/M metagenome (GOLD analysis project Ga0116175, IMG submission 89802) | Active sludge microbial communities of municipal wastewater-treating anaerobic digesters from USA - AD_UKC125_MetaG | ecosystem: Engineered > Bioreactor > Anaerobic > Digestate | place: USA... | reverse complement strand
GACATCGCCAAGCTGATGCGCGCGCTGCGCAAGCTGCTGGATGCCGGGCACTCGCTGGTGGTGATCGAGCACAACCTCGACGTGATCCGCGCCAGCGACTGGCTGATCGACCTCGGCCCCGAAGGTGGCGATGCGGGCGGACTGATCGTCGCCCAGGGCACGCCCGAGGAGGTGCGCCTGCACGCCACCTCACACACGGGCCAGGCCCTGCGCGAGTACGACCGGGCGCTGGGCATGGGCAGCCACCGCGCGGAAGAAGGCGTGCCGCTGCAGCTGATCGCCCGCGCGCGCCGCCAGGCCACGGTGGCCGACAACGCCATCCAGATCATCAACGCCCGCGAGCACAACCTCAAGTCGCTGAGCGTCAACATCCCGCGCGGCCAGTTCAGCGTCGTCACGGGCGTCAGCGGCTCGGGCAAGTCCACGCTGGCCTTCGACATCCTGTTCAACGAAGGCCAGCGCCGTTATCTGGAGAGCCTGAACGCCTACGCGCGCAGCATCGTGCAGCCGGCTGGCCGCCCCGAGGTGGACGCGGTCTATGGCATCCCGCCCACCGTGGCGATCGAGCAGCGCCTGTCGCGCGGCGGGCGAAAAAGCACGGTCGGCACCACCACCGAGGTCTGGCACTTCCTGCGCCTGCTGTTTGTGAAGCTCGGCGTGCAGCACTGCATCCACGACGGCGCGGCCGTTCAGCCGCAGACGCCCGAGCGCATCGCCGCGCAGCTGATGACGCAGTTTCGCGGCCAGCACATCGGCCTGCTGGCGCCGCTGGTCTTGAACCGCAAGGGCGTCTACACCGAGCTGGCCGACTGGGCGCGCCCGCGCGGCTATACCCATCTGCGCGTGGACGGCAACTTCCTGCCGACCTCCGGCTTTCCGCGCATCGACCGCTTCAAGGAACACACCATCGAGCTGCCGGTGCTGAGCCTGGACGTCAAGCCCGAGAACGAGACCCTGCTGCGCGATGCGCTGGCGCGCGCCCTGGAGCACGGCAAGGGCGCGGTCCATGTGCTGAGCGACCTGCAGGGCCTGCGCGAGGCCATGGTGGCGGGTGCGCCCACGGCGGGCATCGGCCGGCTGCTGGCCTTCTCCACGCTGCGCGCCTGCCCGGTGTGCAGCACCAGCTACGCGGAGCTCGACCCGCGGCTGTTCTCCTACAACAGCAAGCACGGCTGGTGCCCCGACTGCGTGGGCACGGGCGTGAAACTGACCCAGTCGCAGCGCAAGGTGTTCGATGACTCGGTGCGCGACGACGACCACAACAAAGGCCGCGAGCAAACCTTTGCCGAGCCCGAAGCCGAAGACGTCACCGACACCGCCTGCCCGACCTGCCAGGGCACGCGCCTGAACGCGACGGCGCGCGCCGTGCAGTTTGGCGAGGGGGTGTTGCCGGGTGCTGCCGGCATCGGCATCACCGACCTGGCGCGCCTGGCGGTCACGGACATTCGCCAATGGGTGGACACGCTGGCCCTGACTGGCCGTGACCGCGAGATCGCCCGCGACCTGGTGCCTGAAATCAAGAGCCGCCTGGAATTCCTTGAAGAGGTCGGCCTGGGCTACCTCACGCTGGACCGCGGCGCGCCCACGCTCAGCGGCGGCGAGGCCCAGCGCATCCGCCTGGCGGCGCAGCTCGGCAGCAACCTGCAAGGCGTGTGCTACGTGCTCGACGAGCCCACCATCGGCCTGCATGCGCGCGACAACCGGATCCTGCTGAACGCCTTGAAGACCCTCAGCGACAAGGGCAACACGCTGGTGGTGGTGGAGCACGACGAAGACACCATCCGCCGTGCCGACCACATCATCGACATCGGTCCCAGCGCCGGCAAACGCGGCGGGCGGCTGGTGGCCGAGGGCCGCGTCGGCGACATCACTGGCGCCAGCGACTCCCAGACCGGCCGCTACCTGCTGCACGCCATGAAGCACCCACTGCAGGCGCGCCGGCCGGTGGCGGAGTCGACCTGGCTTCGCCTCACGGGCGCCCACCTGCACAACCTGCACGGCGTCAGCGGAGCTATTCCGCTCCAGCGCCTGGTCGCCGTCACGGGCGTGTCCGGTTCGGGCAAGTCCACCTTTGCGCGCGACGTGTTGCTGGCCAGCGTGCAGGCGCTGGTCGCGCAGCGCGCCACGCGGGCCGGCCGGGACGCGATGGACGCGGGGCAATTCCCGGCGTTGACAGGCTGTACGGGCCTGACCGGTTTTGAGTCCATCGACCGCGTGCTCGAAGTGGATCAGACCCCCATCGGCAAGACGCCGCGCAGCTGCCCCGCCACCTACATCGGCTTCTGGGACACCATCCGCAAGCTGTTTGCCGAGACCCTGGAGGCCAAGGCGCGCGGCTACGGACCCGGGCGCTTCAGCTTCAACACCGGCGAAGGCCGCTGCCCCGGCTGCGAAGGCCAGGGCATCCGCACCATCGCCATGAGCTTTCTGCCGGATGTGAAGGTGCTGTGCGAGACCTGCCACGGTGCCCGCTTCAACCCCGAGACGCTGGCCGTCACCTGGCGCGGCAAGAGCATCGGCGACATCCTGCAGATGGAGGTGGACGAGGCGGTGGACTTCTTCGCCTCCATGCCCGCCATCAGCCACCCGCTGCAACTGCTGAAAGACGTGGGCCTGGGCTACCTCACGCTGGGCCAGCCGTCGCCGACGCTCTCCGGCGGCGAGGCGCAGCGCATCAAGCTGGTCACGGAGCTCTCCAAGGTGCGCGACGACATCACCCGGCGCGGCCAGAAGGCGCCGCACACCCTCTACGTGCTGGACGAGCCCACCGTGGGCCTGCACATGGCCGACGTCGACAAGCTCATCCGCGTGCTGCACCGCCTGGTCGACGGCGGCCACAGCGTGGTGGTGATCGAGCACGACCTGGATGTCATCGCCGAGGCCGACTGGATCATTGACCTCGGCCCCGAAGGTGGCCAGGCCGGCGGGCGCATCGTCGCGGCGGCCACGCCCGAGGACGTCGTGCGCGCCGGCACGCACACCGGCGTGGCGCTGGCGCCCGTGCTGGCGCGGGGGTGAAGGAGAGTCGTTTTCAGCCGCAGAAGAAATCGATTCAAAATAGATAGCTGACTATGACCATTCCACGCTGGGATGGTGCTCTTTTCATTAGCTTTCTGGTGTTTCAGGCGCATCACCACCGCCCAGCTCGCGCTCAATCTGCTCGATGCTGGGCAGCTTGGATGCCAGCTCGGCCGGCAACGCGCGGGTCAGCTCGAAGGTGGAGACGCCAATCGGCTTGTCCACGCCGCGCAAGGCGTATTCAGCGATCACCTCGTTCTGCTGCTGGCAGAGGATCAGCCCGATCGTCGGCGCGTCTTGCGCGTGCCGGAGCACATCGTCCACCACGCTGCAATAGAAGTTCATCTTGCCGGCATATTCCGGCTTGAACGCACCGCGCTTGAGCTCAATGACCACAAAGCACCGCAGGCGCAGGTGATAGAACAGCAGGTCGATGTAGAAGTCCTGCTCGCCAACCTCCATTCGATGCTGCCGCCCGACGAACGCGAAGCCTTGCCCCAATTCAAGCAGGAATTTTTCCAGATGCCGGATCAGCCCGGTTTCCAACTCGCGCTCGTGAAACGGCTCGGTCAGCGTCAGGAAGTCGAACAGGTAGGGGTCTTTCAATGTCTGTTGCACAAGATCAGACTGCGGCGGTGGCAGCCGCAGCGCGAAGTTGCTCGTCGTCTTGCCCTGGCGGGCGTGCGCGGCGGTCTCGATCTGCATCAGCAGAATGTTGCGGCTCCAGCCGTTCGAGAGCGTTGCAGCTGCGTACCACTGGCGCACCTCGACGTCCTTGACCTTTTGCATCAGCAAAATGTTGTGCGCCCATGGAATTTGGGCAACCGCCGGTTGCCCAAATTCCGCTGGCGTCGTCGTCTCGTTCAATTGGGCAACCAGCGGTTGCCCAATTGACGTGGCGGCAAAAAGTGTCGGGTACTCCCGGTAAAACTGCACCATCAGCTTGATATTTCGCTCCGAGAAGCCTTTCTCCTCGGGCAGTTCGTTGTGCAGGTCTTTCGCCAGTCGCGGAATCACGGCAGCGCCCCATCCCTGCTGTTTTTGCCTGGCATGAATCAGTCCGCCAATGTCCCAATACAAGGCCAGCAAAGCCTGGTTGACCGCCAGAATCGCCCGCGTCTGGGCCTGCCCGATGCGCTGCTTGATGTCGGCCAGCAGTCCGGGGTACTGCGATGCAGGAGGTGGTTCGTTCATGGCTGGGAGCTACTGCAAAATAAATAGCGAAATGTGACCATTCGACGCTGGGGTTTGGCCAATTTCATTGAATTTTTGGCAGTTGACAGGCCTGTAACTGATGATTGGGCGATTCCGGGAGTTGAGACGCCAGCGTTCTGGCCTTGACCCTGGCTGACAGGTGGCTGCTGCGCAGGTATTTCAGGTATTCCCCCCGAAGGTGGTAAGCCAGCTTGCCACCTTCCAAGGGCAATTGGCCCTGCTTTTCCGGGAAACGCCGGACAAGAATGTGGCGCATGGTGCGTAAGAGGAGGTTTTGGGTCGAACGCATGTTTAAACAGCCATGTGGTTCGCTGGCACAGTGGTTCGGGCTATTTTTCCCATGGTGTTTCCCTTTTGAGCTTTGTTGGCTAAAATTGGCAACGCAGGCAAGCGCAAGGTTTGTAGAGGCCAGTGGCAACACTGGCAGCCCGAATGGGTGGGACACTCGAACTTGGGGCCTGCATTTTTTTTGCCTGCTCGCGCATCACTTCGGGGCTAAAAAGCTCGCCAGATGCGTGCTGCTCTCAGCCAGCGCCTCCAGGCTGCCCGGCCAAAACTTCAGACCGTAACCCAACTCGCCCGATTTTTGATGGCGATAGATGGTGGGCCGGAGCATTCTGAAATAGCGGTCTTCCACCTCGCTGTATTGCGTCAAATTCACCGCAAAAAACAAGCTTGACGCGACAGCATCGGCCATTTGCAGACCGGCCAATTGGTCGTGATTGACGGCGCGCACCTGTTGCGGCCGGATGGCCGTCCAGTCAATCCGTGCGTCGGTTCCGGGTTTGTCTTTCAGGTGCACCAGGTAGTTGCGCAGATCCTCATAAGACATAGCACTGCGGTTCGAAAAAATCAGTTCGCAACTACCGTCACCTTCATTGTCCTTGCGGGTGTCTCGACACAGCCATGACACACGCTCCACCAGCAAACGTGTCGCGTAGCGGTACAGGCGAAATGGCTCGCTTTGGAACTTCTCCGGTTCGGTGATGGATGGCTTGTGTATCAGCACACTTACCGTGCGGATCGGGGCGGTGGTCAGCGCCCGAACATAAGGCACCCGGTGCTCATGCTTCATTTCCCGAAAGTGCAACGCCTTTTTTGGATCTTTACCCAGCAAGGTACGCACTTCACGCATCACCCGAACCGCTTCTAGATCCCTGGATTTGCGAAACACAACAGCAGACAACACCAACCAGCGGCTGCTGCCTTTTTCGCCCGGCAGAAACACGAAGCCCTCGTCGCCGGACTCGTCGATATAGGCGGTGAAGCTGGCCGTCATCTATTTCTTCCCAGCCAAGTCAAGAAACTTTTCCACTGCATTCGCCGCGTCAACCACTTCTTGCCTCGGAATATTGGGTGCGCTGGGATGGGAGTAGGGGTTCATCACCACGTTTTTGAACAATTCAATTTGTTGCAGGCAAGAACTCCAATCGACTTGTGAAACGCTCGTTGGTTTGGGCGCATTTTTTATTGCATCCAACAACTCCTGCGCTTGGTGGTCTTTGGCATCCACCCTGTAGTTCAGTTTGACTTTTTGAAACTCGCAACCGCCACGCAATCCATGTTCAAACGCTTGCCGCGTGTAATTGGCTGCAGCCTCCACATAACCAAGCGCCAACAATTCACGACCTTTGGCCAGTAGACCTCTTGCCGGGCGATTTTCAGTTTTGCGAACCACGGGCATCGGTGCATTTGCCGCCGGGTCTCCTTCGTAAATCTCACAACAAGCCCAAGCGGCAGCAGTTAGGTGATGACGCGCCAAATCAAACCAAGACTTGTCGTGGGTAAGCAAGACAATTTGCCAATCAGCGAAACGATTTTCCAGAATTTTCAATAGCGGAAGCCGGTTGGAATGATCCAAACCAATGAGAACATCGTCCAGTACCAAAAGCTTCAGATGCGGTGTTGTCTGCGGTGCGCACGCTAACCGCGCGCCAAGGTACAGCGCCAAGCCCAGGGCTGATTGCCGCGCCTCATTCAAATAGAGCTGTGGCCGGTCAACGACCGTTCCCTTGAAAGAGATTTCCAATCCGATGAACTGGTTGGTGAAGTTTTTGTCGGCCCATGCTTTGGCGTAGTTGAATGCCACTGGCGTGAAAATTAAATCTACCAAAGCCAGCCCATGTGGGCTGAGCGTGGTCAGAATGTGCTGTGCCTCACCTTTCAGCAGGCTCAGCGCTTTCTGCATCGCATTGTTGAACGCAGCGCATCGCCCTGCACAAATCGCCAAAGTTTTAGGCGTACTGCGCGTGGGTTTGCCCTCCAATACAGCCTGCCATAGCTCTTTGATTGTCTTGTTCGTTGCCAAATCACGGTAGTCAGCCAAGAACCCATGAACCGCAAGTTCAAACAGATTGATGACGCCATCGCCATGTTTGTAGTTCGTGTTCAACAAGCTGCGGTAATCCAGCACCGCGCTGAACTTAGCCGCCTCCGTGACACTTGTATTGGGCGGTCGCGTTTGCGTGGGGTGAACCGATACCGCCGCTGGCCCCTGCGCCGCTGGGTTGCCCAATATTTGCACAGCCCCGGCAACAACCTGCCAACTGGCATGGCTAGCGTCGTCAAACTCCACTTCCACGGCCACACTGCCAACGCCCAGCCCTGAAAAGGAATTGCGCAGCCCTACCAGATCTGGCGGCTTTCCTACGGTGAATAGCCCCTGCAAGGCGTAAAACAGCGAACTCTTGCCGCTGCCGTTTTCCCCATAGACCAGCAGGTTCGTGCCGCCCAGCTCGAAAGTGGTCGGCGCAGGGCCGGGGAAGGCTCGGAAGTCGGTCAGGCTAAGGGTTTTGATCTTCACGGACTGGGGCTTGGGGGTGGCAATTTACTTCATAATCAATAGCAGCTTATGACCGTTCGACGACGGGATAATGCCAATTTTTCTTGAAAATAAGCTCGTCATCGGTTTTCAGTGCTGGTTTTCAATCAGGCGGACCACTTCCAGCGTCTGCAGCTCGAAAAGCATGCCGTAGATGGTGTGGCGGGGGTGGAAAACCACTTCGCCTAAGTAGTGGAAAAGCCCCTTCTTGTTTGGCTGGGAAATTTCTCTTGCAAAAGCATCTAATGCAAGAGTCCATATTTTATTTGTCGAATCAAGAGTGTTCTCCGGGAGATTCAACTCATCAAGTCGAATCGCTTTGCATGCATCGAAAAGCCGAATGTCTTTCGCGTGCAGTTCTTCCGGGAAGAAGAGTTCATAAACTAAGCCGTTGAGTAGACGTTCGTATTCGGGAGCATGGATGCCAGCTTCTACCGCGGACATGATCCGCTCTATCATTTCTTGCTGAAATTTGTCTGTTGACGGAATTGGGACCAACTGCATCCGGTCCGAGAATGCGCGCAAGTAGCCACCTTGAATTCGATTGGCAACTTGCTCATAAAACCATTCGATCACCGATGAATTGAGTAACGCCGTTAGCCACCGTTCTGTAGTCGGGATGAAGTAACAGGTGTTTGCAAGGTAATGCTGCTTGGTGTCCCATGCAAAGCTTTGATGCAGGTAAATGTCCGGGTAGATGATTTTCGTGGCTTCAAACTCCTTCCAGTAAGCGATGTTGTCCTGGATGTTGAACCACTCATACGGACCAGCTTTGCGGCCAGGCCAAGCGCCTTGCTTTTGGTCATCCCAATTTTCTGGCTTGGGTTGAAGTTCCGTCTTGAAGGCGATAAGGTGCCTCTTTATTGCCGGGTAGTCCTCAATGGCTATGCCTCGCCTAGTGAAAATTAGCCAAAGGTCTTGTGCTTCCGCATTCCACCGCTTTACATCGCGCCCTCGCAAGAATGGTTTAATGATCTCTGATGATTTCGGGTCGTCCGTGACCAGCGCATCGCGTTGTTCTCGACTAATAACGAAGGCTGCGTTCAGTCCAGTCAAAACTCCTCGATAAAATCGCCCGCCGCAATATTCTCCCAACGGTTTTCCAGCCTTGCGCAGCTTTTCAAGCATGCGGCGTTTGGTGGGTGGCTCCAATTGCCAGCCGTCGAGTTTGAGTTCGCTTTGCGGCAAGGAAAAGCGCTCAGATGCGAACACGTCGGGAAAGTCACTGACTTGGTAGTCAGGATTGCTGCTATCCCAGTTCAGCACCCACACGTCGTTCTTGGCCTCAATTAATGAGACGGGTTTGTCGCGTTTGGTGGCAATCACGATGGTGGGGTAGGCCAGCGCGTCAAATACATCCTCGTCGCCAAAGTCGATGATCTGCCGCAGTTCAGTGTGCGTTGCCATGTACTGGCGCAAGGGCGAACCGTATTTGGCGCGGAACCATCTGTTGCTGGTGATGAAGCTCAGGCACCCGCCGGGATTGAGCAACTGAAACGAGCGCTCGTAAAAATACACGTACAAGTCGGCCGTGCCGCTGTAGGTTGCGTAGTGCGGCTTGAGGCGGGGCTTGTCGTCCTTGATGGCTTCCTGCCGCACATACGGCGGGTTGCCAATCACGATGTCAAAGCCTTGCTGAAACCCGAACATCCATTCAGGGTCGAAAAATTCCGCATGGCGGTTCTGATCGAACGGGTCCCAGGCGGTCATCTGCTCGGCGTCGCCGGGCTTCAGGGTCAGCTCGGCCTTCAGCAGCGCGGCCAGTTCGTCGCGCAGGCGCAGGATGCACGCCTTGCGTTTGCGCTTGTCGGCAAAGCGTTTGGCCGCAAAGTGGCTGGCGTTGGCCTCGCGCAGCTCGGCCTCTTTCTCCGCCACCTCGGGGTTAGCCAGCAAGTCCTGCTGACCACCGCCGCCACGCGGGATGGGCAGCAGGGTGTTGGCGGCGACGATCTTGGTTTCCAGGTTGGGCAGCGGCGTCAGCCGCTGATGGTCGGTGCCCAGCTTCTGCTCCACCACCAGGCTGATGAAGAAACGCAGCTTGGCGATCTGCACGGCAATGGGCTGGATGTCCACGCCGTACAGGCATTTTTCAATCAGGTAGAGCTTGCGGGCGTAGTCCGCGTAGTCGGGGTCGGCAAAGTCGGCGTCGAACTTGGCTAGCGCGGCGAGGGCGGCGGTGGTGTGTTCGTCGCGCAGCGTGGGGTCTTTGACCTTTTTGGCCGAGGCGAGCTGCTCGGCCAGCGGGGCCCGGTTTTGCGCTTTCCACAGCGTGTTGTCGGGGTCGAGCTTGCGCAGCACAGCCACCAGCTTTTGCAACATGCCCATGGGGAAGGCCCCCGAGCCACAAGCGGGGTCGAGCACGCGCAGGCGCTCGATGGCGGCAATCAGTTTCTCCGCTTCGTCGGGGGAAAAGTCGTGCGCGGTCTGCCGGAAGCTGAGCAGGCGGCGCAGGCGGTCGGGCAGCGGGTTGGCGGTGACAGTTTCGGCTGGCGCGCTCTGGCTGGTGATGCCGGCGTCCGAGCCAAAGTCCAGGTCGCCGTCGCCGGCGTCTAGGTCCAGTAGGTGGTTTCCAGTTGAAGTCGATCCTGAACTGATAGCGGATGAAGACCTATTGACGCTGGGAAGTGCCCTTTCAAGATGTGAAACCAGTGCTTCGTCCACCATGTAGTCCACCACTTCGCGCGGGGTATAGAACGAGCCGCTTTTCTTCCGGGCGGTGGTCTTGGTGTCGGGGTTGTAGCTGGCCAGCAGGTTCTCGAACACCTTGCCCAGCAGTTCCGGGTCCAGCGCTACTTCTTCTTCCACCGGGGTGTTTTCCTCGATGGTAAATTTGTAGCTGTCAAAAATCTTCAGCAGGCCGCGCGGCTTGTACTTGCGGTTTTTGGTACCGAACACCTCGTTCAGGTCCACCTCGTCAGAGCCTTCACCAAAGAACAGCTCGTTGGGGATGTGCAGCGGGTTTTCCGGGCGCTCGGAGAAGCCGTCCACGCGCAGCACAGTCTGGTTGCCCTCCTTGACGACGAGCTTGGCGAGTTCCGGGTCACGTTCCAAGTCTTGCGACGTGACGAGTTTGTCCAGGCATTCGAACAGGCCGCCGTTCAAAAACGGCACCTTGTGGAACAGTGCCAGCGCGGCGTCGGCGTCCTTGAACTCGCTCCGGTAGCGGTACACGGTGTGGATCAGGTACTTGTCCAGCCGCTTGGGGCCGGCGGCCTCGCGCCACACGCGCTGCTTGTGGCCGTCTTCGTCCTGCTCGGTCATTTCCGTGTTGAGCGTGGCGAAGAACAGGTTTTGCAGGATCGCCTTGTAGTAGTTGCTCAGGCCGTCGTGCTGGTGCGGCGGGGCTTTCAGCAACTCGCCGAGCGCCTTTTCATCAAACAACTGGGCCGGGACCAGGCGCCGCTCTTTCAGGAACCAGACGAAGATGAGCCGCGTGAGCAGGCGGATCAGTGCGACCGTGGGGCGGTCGTGGGTTGCGGGGTCGTCGGCCTGCTCCAGCGGCTGGCCCTTGGGAAACACCACACCGGTGCTTTTGCGGATGGCCCAGTAGTACCACTCGGCCAAGTCCTGGTAAAAGCGGTCGTTGAGCGCCTTGACATTAAGCACCTTGAGCCATGCCCCATAGAGCATGTCGAAGTTGTGGGGCACATATTTGGTGTCCACTGCGGTGAGCGCCATGCTTTCCAGAATCCGCAGATGGGCGGCGTGGGGTGCGCCAAGGTCGATGTCCTTGATGATGGAAACCTTGCCTTCGATCACGTCACGCGTCGCATCCACTTTGTTGGCCCGGCGGTGTGTCACGGCGACCGACAACAGGGGGGCGCCGTCTTCTCGCGGGTGGCGAAACAGAAGCACTGCCGGCATGGGAAACAGACGGTTCAGCTCGCGCGCGAGGGCAGCCAGGCGGGTGCGCGGCCAGGTGCCCGCTTTCAAGTCCAACGCCAGGAAGACGAAGCTCTCGACCTGCCATGCCTGCACGCCGCCGCTGTCGCCCAACAGGCTCAATTGACCGGCGGCCAGCGCAGGCAACTCGTCGTTGGTGAGCTGGAAGAGGAAGGCGGCGCTTTTCCAGTCCGCCAGACTGGCGTGGGCTGCGTTCAGTTGCTTGCTGCCGCCCAGCAGGTTCTCAACCTCTTTGGCAAAAGCTTCGGGCTGGGTGGGCAGTTCCAGCGTTTTGCGGCTGGCATAACCCAGCTTTTCAAGCAGGGTTGTGGCACTGGCGCGCAATTCGCCGGTGGCCAGGGTCTGCAGGGCAGTCAGCAGCTCCGCACGAAGTTGTATGCTGCTCATGCGGTGGCGCCTTGGTTCGGTTGGATCACCAGCCAGGTAATCAGCTCAAAATCGTTGTTGCTTTTCACCGTCTTGCCAGCATCCATGAGCTTGCCGCCCCGGCCGGTGAACAGGTTGGCGGCGTTTTTGCGGCCGAATTGCGCCACGATGGCGGCCACAGCCTGGTCCAGCAGGCTTGAATACGCGCTCATGTCTTGCCCGTGGCCGGTTTGAGCATCGAACAGCTTGCACAGGTCGCCGTAGGGCTCGGTCTTGCCCTGACACAGGGCGCGGAAGATTTCCAGCACCTGCTTGGGCGCGGTGAAGTTGTAGCGCACGGCGCCGTCGGCCTGGATGTAGACCAGAAAGTAGGGGCTGAGTGGGTTCACCGCCTCACCCCCTTGGTTTGTCTGATGTTGCTGCTGGCGCAGGCAGTAGATGACGCCGGGTTTGATCGAGGCGTGTTCGGCGCTGGCGGCTGTACTGGGCACCACGCCATATAGGCCATAGGGCGCGTCCTGCAGCCGGGCGCGATTGGCCTCCACGTAGTTGCTAAGGTCCATCCGGAAGTCGTCCAGCGTGAACGTGTTCAGGGCCACGGATTCGTTGAAGTCCTCCAGGTCCAGCACCTCGTCTTTCAGGCGCATGAGCTGCTTGTCGCGGTACTTCAGGTCTTGCTGGATCAGTTCTTCCAGCTCGCTGTTGCTCAAGATGTTGTCTTCATTGGTCGCGGCAATGTCCACCAGCGCCATGCGCGCCTCGACCCGGTTTTTCAGGTTGATGTACTTGTTCAGGTCGGGAGTGGGCCAGAAGTTGACGAGCTGAATTTGGGTGTTGAGGCTGCCAATGCGGTCGATCCGGCCGAAGCGCTGGATGATGCGCACCGGGTTCCAGTGGATGTCGTAGTTGACCAGCAGATCGCAGTCTTGCAGGTTCTGGCCTTCGGAGATGCAGTCGGTGGCGATCAGGATGTCGATTTCGCTGCCCTGCGGCATGCTGCTCATCTTGGCACGCTGCTTGGCCCGCGGGGCGAAGTTGGTGAGGATCTGGTTGAAATCGGCCGCGCCCAGGGTGGCCCGGTTGGGGCGCGTGCCGCCGGAGACGAGGGCAATGTTGACCTTCAGTGTCTGCGTGGCCCAGCTTTCAAGCTGTTCGTACAGATAGGCGGCGGTATCGGCAAACGCGCAGAAGACGATGACCTTGCGATTGGCTTCGCCCAGGCTGTTGGTGCTGGGCTGGGTGACTTTGTCTCTGATGATGGTCTTGAGCTCTTCCAGCTTCGCGTCGCGCTCGGGGCCAACGCCGTCTGCGCTTTCGGCCAGCATGGACAGTTGCTGCTTGTCGGCGGTCAAGTCGGCCATCCAACGATCCACGTCCATGTGCTCCAGCCTGTATTTCAGAGTGCCGACTTCAAAGGCTTCGCGCAGTTCCTCGTCCTCTTCGGCTTCCATGAAGAAGAGCTCAGGCTGAAGGTCCGCCGCTTTGGCGCTGCGTATCTCTTGGTAGGCTCGCAGGCGGTCTTCAAGGCTCTCTATCTTCTTGACCGTGCGATCCATGGTGATGGCGAACGAGCGGACCGAACTTTCGAGCCGCTTCAGAAAATTCACCTTCATCATGCCAATGAG
>Ga0116175_1001918_pt1 | contig 12973 bp, 11 predicted proteins | sample AD_UKC125_MetaG_FD_89802 | JGI IMG/M metagenome (GOLD analysis project Ga0116175, IMG submission 89802) | Active sludge microbial communities of municipal wastewater-treating anaerobic digesters from USA - AD_UKC125_MetaG | ecosystem: Engineered > Bioreactor > Anaerobic > Digestate | place: USA... | reverse complement strand
GTCCCAACGGGGCGGGCAAGACGACGACCGTCGAGATCCTCGAAGGGTTCCGCAGCCGGGACTCCGGCCGGGTCTCGGTGCTGGGCTCCGACCCGGCGGCCGCCGGCGCCGCATGGCGCGATCGGATCGGGATCGTCCTTCAGAGCTCCGGTGGGCTGGACCTGCTCACCCCGCGCGAGATCCTGCGCGCCACTGCCCGGCTCTACCGACAGCCCCGCAGCGTCGACGAAGTCCTCGGGTCGGTCGGGCTGGAGGCGAAGTCCGACGCACGGATCGCCGGCCTGTCCGGCGGCCAACGCCGCCGTCTCGACGTCGCACTCGGCATCGTCGGCCGGCCCGAACTGCTCTTCCTCGACGAACCGACGACCGGCTTCGACCCCCAGGCTCGGCGCGACTTCTGGACGCTCATCGACTCATTGAGCAACGAGGGCACGACGATCGTGCTCACCACCCACTACCTCGACGAGGCCGAGCACCTCGCAGACCGGGTCGCCGTCATCCTCGGGGGCCGCATCGTCGCCCTCGACACCCCGGCCGCACTCGGCGGACGCAACTCCCAGGAGGCGCTGGTTTCCTGGGAGGAGGCGGGCACCCGGCATACCGAGAAGACCTCAGCCCCCACCGCCATGGTGACCACCCTGCACGCGCGACTGGGCGGCGAGATCCCCGGGCTGACGGTCACCCGGCCCTCGCTCGAGGACACCTACCTCGGCCTGGTCGCCACCCACACCGCACCGGAGCAGCTGTCATGACCCGCATCCTGTCCCTGGGTTGGGACCGCACCCTGCTGGAACTCAAGATGTACTTCCGCGAGAAGGAGTCGGTCTTCTTCTCCTTCCTCTTCCCGATCATGCTGCTCGCGCTGTTCTCGACGATCTTCGGCCCGCAGTTCAACAGCCCGGAGATGACCGCAGCCGGGGTCGACGCCGGGCGGTTCTTCCTGCCGGGCATGGTGTCTGCCGGCGTGCTGCTCACGAGCTTCCAGACCATGGCCCTGTCGGTGGCCAGCGAGCGCGACGACGGCACTCTCAAGCGACTGCGCTCGACCCCCATGCCGCCGGTCGCCTACTTCCTGGGCAAGGTCGGTCTGGTGGCGAGCACCTCGTTGGCCCAACTGGCCCTACTGCTGGCCATCGCGCGATTCGCCTACGGGGTGGCGCTGCCGACCACTGCCGCAGCCTGGCTGACCCTCGCGTGGGTCTTCGCGCTCGGCGTCCTCGGCGGCACCACGCTGGGCATCGCCTACTCCTCGCTCGGTACGGCCCGCTCGATCGGCGCGGTCGTCATCGGCCCGTTGCTCGTGCTGCAGTTCATCTCCGGGGTCTATCTCGCCTTCAGCGATATCCCCACCTGGCTGCAGCAGATCGCGGCGGTCTTCCCGCTCAAGTGGATCGCTCAAGGGATGCGCTCGGTCTTCCTGCCCGACGGTTTCGCCGCCGCCGAAATGGCCGGCGCGTGGGAGCTCGGGCGCACTGCCCTGGTGCTGGGTGCGTGGGCGGTCGTCGGTCTGGTGCTCTGCGTGCGCACCTTCCGGTGGTTCAAACGGGGCACCACCTGATGAATCTGCTTCGGGAAGAGGGGGATTCGTGCCACTGACCGGCTCACCAGGTACATCGCAGGGCGAGTTCGCGCAGATGTGGCGGCGGCAACTCGTGTGGTGGCATGTGTGGTTCGTCGCCGGGGTCGGGACCACCGTGGTCGCGGTCGCGAGCACCGAGCCTGGCCGGTTCGGTCGGCTTCCCGAGTTCGGCCTCCTGGCGCTCGTGGCGATCGCGTATGCCGTGGTCGGAGCCCCCGGGGTGGCGCAGGAGCGCCCGGCGTGGGGCACGGCATACCTTGTCATCGCCTGGGTCGCCGTGCTCGGGTGTGTGGCCCTCAACCCGGACACCAGCGCGCCGATCATGTTCTTCGTACTCTTCCCTCAACTGTGGTCGGTGGTGCGGACCCCTCGACAAGGGATCGTCGCGAGCTTCGTCGTCGTCGGCTGTTATGCCGTGATCGAGTGGTTCCAGACCGCGGGCGATCCGACGGCGCGGCTGCAGGTGCTGGTGAGCGCCGCCCTGTCGCTGGCCCTCTCCCTGGGCCTCGGGTTGTTCATCCTGCGGCTCATCTCCGAAGCCCAATCCCGAGCCGCCACCATCGACGCCTTGCGCGAAGCGCAGACCCGACTCGCCGCGGCCGAGCGTGCCAACGGGGTGAGCGCGGAGCGCGAACGGCTCTCCCGGGAGATCCACGACACCCTCGCGCAGGGGTTCACCTCGGTGCTGAGCCTGGGGCGGGCGGCCTCGGCGGCCCTGGCTCGGGGCGAGGTTGGGCTGGCCCAGGAGCGACTCGCGCTCATCGAGCGGGCTGCCGCCGACAACCTGCGCGAAGCCCGCCTCATCGTCGCCGAACTCACGCCCGGTCACTTGCAGTCGCGCACCCTCATCGAGGCGATCGAGCGTCTGGTGACGACCCTGGGCCGGGAAGGCCGACTGCCCGTGACTCTCCAGGTGGTTGGCGAGCCGGTCACCCTGGACGCCTCGGCGGAGGTACTGGTGCTCCGGGCTGCCCAGGAGTGCCTGGCCAACGCCCGGCGACACGCAACGGCTGAAGCCGTGACCGTGACGATGGACTTCTCCCCTGCCGACCGGGTGGTGCTCACCGTCACCGACGACGGGGTGGGGTTCGATCCGGCCATCCCGAGCCGGGGCTTCGGGCTCGACGGCATGCGGGCTCGAGCTGATGAGATCGGGGGATCCGTGACCCTCACCTCGGCTCCCGGTGCGGGTACCTCGGTGCGGGTGGAGGTGCCGCGATGAATGCGCCGATGAGTGCCCGATGAGTGCCGCCGAGACGCCTACCGCCGGTCGGAACCGGGTGCGGGTGCTCGTCGTCGACGATCACCCCGTGGTGCGCGCCGGCATGGTGGCGCTGCTGTCGGAGTCGCCGGACATCGAGATCGTCGCGGAGGCGTCCGACGGGGCTCAGGCCCTGGTCGCCGTGTCTCAACACCACCTCGATGTCGTCCTCATGGACCTGCGGATGCCGGTGCTCGACGGGGTTGCGGCGACCGCCGCCATCCAGGCGCTCCCCCGCGCACCGCACGTACTCATCCTCACGACCTACGACACCGATGCCGACATCGTCCGGGCCGTCGAGGCAGGGGCCCGCGGTTACCTGCTCAAGGATGCTCCGCCCGCGGAACTCGCCGACGCGATCCGTCGGGCCGCACGCGGCGAGACCGTGCTCGCCGCAGTCGCAGACCGCTTGCGCACCAGCACACCGGACTCCGCCCCGACCGACCTCACCGCCCGCGAGCTGGAGGTGCTGACCTGGGTCGCCCGGGGGCACTCGAATGCCGAGGTCGGCGCCCGCCTGTTCATCGGCGAGGCCACCGTCAAGACCCACCTGGTGCGCATCTTCGGCAAGCTCGGGGTGACCGACCGCACCGCAGCGGTCACCACGGCATACGCGCTCGGAGTGCTCCCCCTGCCAGGACCCGCGCCGAAGTAGGCTCAGGCGCTGTGACGGCTGAGTTCTCGGAACGCCCCGACTGGCCCGAGTGGGGCTTGGGCATCGCGTATGCCGTTGCGGCGCGCGCCGATTGCACCCGCCGGCGGGTGGGTGCGGTGGTCTTCGACGAGGCCAACCGGATTCTGTCGACAGGCTACAACGGCGCACCCTCGGGTCGTCCCGGGTGCCTGGAGGGCGGGTGCCCGCGCGGCCGACTGGGCCACGACGAGCTGCCGGCGAACGCCCCGTATGAGGACCCTGGCTCACCGGGCTTCTGCATCTCGATCCACGCCGAGTCCAATGCCCTGCTGTTCGCCGACCCGGTGCGCCGCCGCGGTGGCTGGATCGCCATCACGCATCCGCCCTGTCCCGGCTGTCAGAAGCTGCTGGCCAACTCCGGGCTGCGTGCCGCCATCTGGCCCCGGGTGCAGGCCGCGCAGCAGCTCTCGAGCACCGTCGAATGGGAGATCAGCGCGGCGTTTCCTGCCTGAGGATGGGGACTGGCTGACGCCTAGGATCGGAGGATGGACACCGCCGCCGGGGTCGCCGCAGACGCCCACGCCCCGACCCCCGCCAGCCGTGGCCTGAGCGCCGCCGAGGTAGCCGAACGGGTGCGCGACGGTCGCACCAACGACCTGCCCGACCGCAGCGGTCGCTCGGTGGGCGACATCGTCCGCGCCAACGTCATGACCCGGATCAACGTCATCCTGGCGGTGCTCTTCCTCTTCGTGCTCTCGACCGGGTCGCTCATCAACGGTGCCTTCGGCTTGCTCATCGTCTTCAACAGCGGGATCGGCATCATCCAGGAGCTGCGTGCCAAGCGCACCCTGGACAACCTCGCGGTCATCGGCGAGGCCAAACCCACGGTGCGGCGCGACGGCGCCTCGGTCACCCTGACCCGCACCGAGGTCGTCGCCGACGACATCATCGAGATCGGGCCCGGCGACCAGCTCATCGTCGACGGCGAGATGGTCGAGGCCCACTCCCTGGAGATCGACGAGTCGCTGCTCACCGGAGAGGCCGACCCGATGGCCAAGACGGTCGGCTCACCGGTGATGTCGGGCAGTTTCGTCGTCGCAGGCTCGGGCGCCTACCGCGCCACCAAGGTCGGCCGCGAAGCGTATGCCGCCCGGCTCGTCGCGGAGGCCAGCAAGTTCACCCTCGTGGGGTCGGAGTTGCGCAGCGGCATCGACAAGATCCTCGGTGTCGTGAGCTGGCTGCTCGTGCCCGTCGGCCTGCTGACGATCTTCACCCAGATGTTCCGCATCGGCAGCGGCTGGCGGGAGGGCGTCCTCGGCATGGTCGCCGCCCTCGTCCCCATGGTGCCCGAGGGGCTGGTGCTGCTCACCTCCATCGCCTTCGCGGTGGGTGTGATCCGCCTGGGACGGCGTCAATGTCTGGTCCAGGAGCTTCCGGCGATCGAGGGCCTGGCTCGGGTCGACGTGGTGTGCGCCGACAAGACCGGCACCCTGACGGAAAACGGCATGCGACTGGCCGAGATCCGCGAACTCACCGCATGCGACCCCCCGGCCGCCACCGTCCTGGCTCATCTGGCTGCCACCGAGCCGCACCCCAATGCCAGCCTGCAGGCGATCGTCGAGGGCATCACGCCCGTCGCTACCCCGTGGGACGAGACCCACCACGCCCCGTTCACGTCCGCTCGGAAGTGGTCTGGTTCCACCTTCGCTGACCAGGGCACCTGGGTGCTCGGCGCGCCCGATGTCCTCGCCGCTGAGGGCACACCGGCCCGGGTGACCGCCGAGGAGATCGGCGGCACCGGCCTGCGGGTGCTGCTGCTCGGTCGCGGCACCGTGGCCGTCACCGAGCAGACGGCGCCCGGCGAGGTCACCGCCGTGGCCCTGGTTGTGCTCGAGCAGCGGGTACGACCCGACGCCCAGGACACCCTCGCGTTCTTCGCCGAGCAAGACGTCGCCGTCAAGGTGATCTCCGGCGACAACGCCCGCTCGGTCGGAGCGGTGACCAGCGGCCTCGGTCTGGTCGGGGGGTCCGACGCCCTCGATGCCCGGACCCTCGCCGCGGACCCATACGTCGATGCCGGTGGGGCGCCGACCGAGCAGTTCACCGACGCCGTCGCACGGCATACCGTGTTCGGCCGGGTGACCCCCGACCAGAAGCGCAGCATGGTCGACGCCCTCAAGGCGCGAGGTCACACGGTCGCCATGACCGGCGACGGCGTCAACGATGTGCTCGCGCTCAAACAGGCCGATATCGGGGTCTCGATGGGATCCGGGTCGCCGGCCACTCGCGCGGTGGCCCAGATCGTGTTGCTGGACAACCGGTTTGCCACCCTCCCGCACGTCGTCGCCGAAGGCCGCCGAGTCATCGGCAATATCGAACGGGTCGCCAATCTCTTCCTCACCAAGACCGTCTACTCCGTGCTGCTGGCCCTCGTGGTCGGGTTGTGGCAGCTGCCCTTCCCGCTGCAGCCGATCCACGTGACGATCACGGGCTGGTTCACCATCGGCGTGCCGGCGTTCTTGCTGTCACTCGCGCCCAATCACGAACGCGCCCAACCGGGTTTCGCCCGTCGGGTGCTGACGTTGGCGGTGCCGTCGGGGGTCATCGTCGCGGTGGCGACGTTCACGAGCTACCTGATGGCTCGGGCCGCGGCGCTGCCGCCCGGGATATCCGGTCAGGCCGCCGTGCCGGAAGAGATCCGCACGCGGATAGCTACCGCGACCCTGGCCACCCTCATCGTTGCCGCGACCTGGGTGCTCGCCGTCGTCGCGCGGCCCTACGAGTGGTGGAAGGTGGGTCTGATCGCCCTCTCGGCCGCGGCATACCTGCTCATCTTCAGTTGGCCCGCCGTCGCACGTCTGGTCCTCCTCGATGCAGGCGATGCGGCGATGATGACCCGCGCCGTGCTCATCGGGGTCGTGGCAGCTGTCTTTGTCGAGATCGGCTGGTGGGTGCAACAGCGCCGCAGCGCCAATCCGCGTCGGTTCTGGGCGACGGTCGACTGACCGATTCGCTCAGAACAACGCACTCATCAGGGCCCGCCGGGCCGCCGCGACCCGGGGGTCAGCGGTGCCGACGACCTCGAAGAGCCCGAGCAGGTGCTGACGGGCCTGGTTGCGCTGGTCGCCGGAGGTCGCCCGCACGGTGTCGACCAATCGCGCGAAGGCGTCTTCGACATGTCCGCCGAGGACGTCCAGATCTGCGACGAGCAGCTGGGCGGGCACATCGAGCGGGTCTGTGGCAGCGGCTGCCCGCGCAACCGCGAGATCGGCCCCCTCAGTGCGTTGGAGCAGACGGACCTGGGCCAGTCCCAGCCTCGCGTCGGGATCGCCCGGTTGCTCGGCCAACGCCTGCTCGTATGCCGTGACGGCCGCATCCAGGTCACCGCGCTCGATCGCGTCGTAGGCCACCTGGTGATAGGCGGGTAATTCCTCGACCTCGTCGGCAGCGGCCGGCGCAGCGTCGGGCACCGGAGTCTGCCCGGTCACGCCGTATTGCGCTGCGAGCTTGAGCAACTCGTCGATCCACGGCTGGATCTCCGAGGGCGGCAGCACCCCGACGAACAACGGCACCGGTTGGCCCTGAACCAGGCCGAGGACGCTGGGGACCGACTGGATCTGGAAGGCGCGCAGCAACCCGGGGTTGGCGTCGACATCGATCGAGGCCACCTGGAAGCGGCCACCGTTCGTGCGGGCCAGCTCGCCCAGGACACCCACGAAGGACGCCGACTCGGGTGCGCGCCCGGACCAGAGGACGACCACCAGCGGCCAGCGCATCGAGGCGGCGGCCACGTCCTGGAAGGTCGCGTCAGTAGCCGTGACAACGAGTCCTCCACCGTCTCCAGGATGCGTTCCCGGAGCACCCGCGGCCCCGCCAGCGGCGGCTCCTCCCGGGCGGGGCGCCGGTCGCTTCAACGCGGACAAGTCAACGGCGCCGCGCAAGGCAGCAGCGGTGAATCGAGGCTCGCTCATGGCCGACATTCTTTCAGTCAGCTGCCGCTGGCCCCGACCAACTGGTCTGCAGCGGCGAGCAGGGTGACCTTGCCCGACTCCGGGACGTACCAGACGAGGAACTCGGCCGAGGTGAGCACGGCCTTCTTGTCGATGAGGGTCTTGCCCGAGAGGATCGTGAACTCACGCGACGGGGTCAGCGCATTGGTCGTCGTCTCGGTGAGCGTGTCGGCACGGTCGAGGATGCCGAAGACCAATGCCCCCCGCCCGGCGGCCAACCGCAGTGCCGCCGGCGTCGTGACCACGGTGTGCGCCTGGGTCAGTGATCCGGACCGGCTGAGCGTCGACGCCTGCGCACGCGCACCCTTGAGCAGTTCTGCCGAGAAGGCGTCGTCGGCCAGTCGGGCGTCGGCGGGCGGCCGGGGGAAGGCGACCGACGCGGCATACGCGCTGGCCACATCCGGCACCGTCATCGCCAGACCGACCCCGTCATTGCCGGGCAGAGATCCGGCAGCCACGGGTGGGAACTGCACGGTCGGCGCCCCCGGCAGGACAGTTGCCTGGGAGACGATCCGGTAGCCGGCCGCAGCGTCGGCCGCCTGCACGAGGAGCAGCACCGGCGAATTGGTCTGGGCCGACTGCGCCGTTGCGACGATGCTGCGCGGGTAGGCCTGCCCCTGCGAGATCGCGAGGATCGCGACGGTCTCGGGCTTGAGAGCGAGGTCGGCCTTCTGCTCGGCAGTCATGGCCGGCGCGAGTGCCACCCTGGCCTTGGCAGCGTCCAGTGCCCGGCCGCTCAGTACCGCCTCCCGGGCCGCTGCACCGTCGGCGCCCGTGGCGAGCACCGCGCCGGAATACTGGGTCACCAACCCTGAGACGATGGTCGAGGCCTGGGCCGTCGTCTCGGCCGATCCCGGAGTCGCCGCGGGAGCGGATGTCGTCGCGCTGGGAGAACTCGGCGAACCCGCCGTGGCCGTGGTCGAGGCGGAGGCAGAGGGCGATGCCGTTGCGGTCGAGGTCGCGCTGCCGGACATGCTCGCGCTCTCGGGATCGTAGACCGGCATACCGGACCCACACCGGGCGACTCCGACGAGCACGACAAAGCTCGCGACGATCGCGGCAATCGGCCTCCAACGCTCCTGCATGAACAGCTTCACAACGATTCCCTCACCTCAGGCAAGGAATCAGGGTAGCCACAGCGACACCCCGCGCCGCAAATCGAGGCGCCGGTCAGAAGCGGGCCGGCTCGCGGTAGACGCCCCACTCGGCGCGCAGCGCATTGCAGATCTCGCCCAGGGTGGCCTCGGCCCGGACTGCATCGAGCATCGCCGGGATCATGTTGGCCTCGGTGCGTGCGACCTGGACCATGGTGTCCAACGCGGCAGTAACCCGGCCTTCGTCGCGAGCCCGTTTGCGCTGGGTGAGCGCAGCAATCTGGTCGGTCTCGACCTCGTGACTGACCCGGAGGATCTCCAGGTCGGTGCTGATCGACTCGGTGAGGCAGTTGACCCCGACGACGCGCTTGTCGCCCTTCTCCAACGCGAGTTGGTAGGTGAAGGCCGCGTCGGCGATCTCGCCGGAGAACCACCCCTCCTCGATGCCGCGCAGGATGCCGGAGGTCATCGGCCCGATGGGGTGCTCGATCTGACCGGACGGGCCAGGCCGCCGGCCGACGACGCCGAGGTCCTTGATCCGCTGGAAGATCGCCTCGGCCTCAGCCTCGATCCGGTCGGTGAATGCCTCGACGTACCACGACCCACCGAGCGGGTCGGCGACGTTGACGACGCCGGTCTCCTCCATGATGACCTGCTGGGTGCGCAATGCGATCTCGGCAGCCTGCTCGGTCGGCAGCGCCAGCGTCTCGTCAAGAGCGTTGGTGTGCAACGAGTTTGTGCCGCCTAGCACCGCGGCCAACGCCTCGACGGCCGTGCGCACGACGTTGTTGTAGGGCTGCTGCGCGGTGAGCGACACCCCCGCGGTCTGGGTGTGGAAGCGCAGCCACTGGGCCTTGTCGGTCTTTGCGCCGTAGACATCGCGCATCCAGCGCGCCCAGATCCGCCGGGCCGCGCGGAACTTGGCGATCTCCTCGAAGAAGTCGACATGCGCGTCGAAGAAGAAGGACAGTCCTGGCGCGAACGCCTCGATGTCCAGGCCGCGGGACAGTCCGAGCTCGACATAGCCAAAGCCATCGGCGAGGGTGAAGGCCAGCTCCTGGGCAGCCGTCGCCCCGGCCTCCCGGATGTGATAGCCCGAGACCGACAACGGCTTGTATGCCGGGATCTTGTCGGTGCAGAACTCCATGAGGTCACCGATGAGACGCAGGTGCGGCTCGGGATCGAAGAGCCACTCCTTCTGCGCGATGTACTCCTTGAAGATGTCGGTCTGCAACGTGCCGTTGAGCACGCCGATGTCGACGCCCTGCCGCTCAGCGGCCACGAGGTACATGCAGAAGACCGGCACCGCGGGCCCCGAGATCGTCATCGACGTCGTGACGTCACCGAGCGGGATGTCTGAGAAGAGCGTCTCCATATCGGCCGCCGAGTCGATGGCGACGCCGCAATGCCCGACCTCACCGATCGCATGCGAGTCGTCCGAATCGCGCCCCATGAGGGTCGGCATGTCGAAGGCGACCGACAGCCCGCCGCCGCCGCGCGCGAGGATCATCTTGTAGCGCTCGTTGGTCTGCACCGCGTTGCCGAACCCGGCGAACTGCCGGATCGTCCAGGTGCGCCCGCGGTAGCCGGTCGGGTAGAGCCCGCGGGTGAAGGGGAACTCCCCTGGCCAGCCGATCCGCTCCATGCGCTCGCGCTCGGCGTCCGTTTCAGGCTCCGGTATGCCGTGCAGTCCAGGCCCGTAGACCGGCTCGACCGGCATACCGGACAAGCTCGTGAAGTCGGCATCGCGGACCTGACCGCGAGTCATCGCCGCGTCGAACCGAGCCTGCCAGCGTGCCGCACCCGAGGTCTGTTCCATGAGCGAAATCTACCGGGGCTGCGAGTCAATTACTAGGACATCCTAGCAATTGAGGACGTCTCCCCACGCGAGTGAGGCTCCCGAGGGCTCACTCGTCGAGGAAGTCGCCGCGAGCGAGCCGCACCTTGCGCAGCAGGACGAACAGCTGGTCCTGCTCGACGCGAGTGAGCATGGATAGACCGAAACCCGCGGCCTCCAGGTCGGCGGTCGCGGCCTCCATGACCGCGATGCCGGAGGCGGTGATCGCAGCGAGTGCCCCTCGACCGTCGCGCGGATTCGGCAGCCGCTCCACGAATCCCGAATCTGCCAGTCGGCGAACGATATTGGTGACCGAAGTCGGATGCACCATGAGCCGCGCACCCATCGTCGACAGCGGCAACCGTCCCGAAGTGGTGAAAGCGAGCAACACCAGAGCCTCATATCGAGCGAAGGTCAGCCCCTGGCGGCCCACGATCGCGTCGAAATCGGCCAACAGCGCCTGCTGCACCCGCATCACCGACGTTGCCGCCGCCATGGCAGGCACCGAGGAGGCCGCCGGCCAGCGCTGCCGCCACAGGGCCCCAGCCCGGCGAATCGGATCGAACGTCAAAGGAGAGCTGGCCACGGTCGGAGACTACTCATCGGGTCGACCAACCCCCGGAGGGACATCGATGTGCCCCCTGCCGGATGGTGGCGATGCGCCAGGAGACCGAAAAGACGGGCCCCAGTGACTATCGACCGGCGGCGATCCACGTGGCCCGGCCGCTGTCGAGGGCCAGGACGTGATCGGCGACGGCCGCAGCCTCGGGATCGTGGGTCGCCATGACGACCGTGCGCCCGGCCGCGACCCGCTCGCGCAGCAGCCGCAGGACGACCTCGCGGTTACCGTGGTCCAGCTCCGAGGTCGGCTCGTCGGCCAGCACCAGGTCAGGGTCGAGGGCCAACACGCGCGCGACTGCCACCCGCTGCTGCTGACCTCCGGAGAGTTCCTCGACGAGATGGCCGCCCGACTCCCCCAGCCCCACCGCATCCAGCGCCGCTTCGGTCCGGGTCCACGCATCGGCGCGCGGCGCCCCGCGAGCCAGTAGCGGGAAGAGCACATTCTCGGTGGCGGTGAGGACCGCTGCCAGACCGTTGCCCTGCGGCACGAGACCCACCGATGCGGCTCCTGAAGCACGATCGCTCCCGACCCCCCAGTATGCCGACCCTCCCCCACCGCCGACCGGGTCACCGAACACGAGCACCCGCCCGAGTGCCGGGGCAACCGCGCCCGCGAGCACCCACAACAGCGTCGACTTGCCGGCGCCAGACGGGCCCGTGACGGCCAGCAACTGCTGAGCAGGCAGCACGAAGCCCACATCGACCAGCGCCTGCACCGCGCCATAACGCACGGTCACCGCTTCGACCCGCACCGCCGGCCCCGGCGCGCCCGCGACCTCGCCCTCGCCCACGCCAGGTTGGACAGGACTGGACGAGCTACTCATGACGGCCTCGATATGGGGGCAGCGGGGATTCGTCAACATCGACATCGACATCGACATCAGCGGGCAGGATGGTCCACCACCCGTTGACCGGATGCACCCGGACCAAGGTGCCCGGTTCGAGGTCCTGCAGGGCGGCCGGCGGCAGGGCCAGCGACCCGTCAGCCGACACCACGGCATACTCCTCGCCCAAGCGCCCCTCCCCGCCGACTCGACCGTCCCGGATCGTCACGGTGCGCGGCAGCCGGGAGGCCACCTCGGGGTCGTGGGTGACGACGACCACCGTCGTGCCCACCGTGGCATTGACCTGGGCGATGGCCGCCAAGACGGTGTCTCGGGATTCATGGTCGAGTTGGCTGGTGGGCTCGTCGGCCAACAGCAGGCCGGGGTAGGTCGCCACGCCGACCGCGAGTGCGGTGAGTTGGCGTTGTCCCGGAGTGAGCCGGCCCAGCGGAACGTCGGCCGCGGATCGCACCCCGACGAGCCCGAGCACCTCCTCGGGGTCGGGGACCTCCCGACCCCGAGCCAGCGCACTCTGCCCGGCGAACTCGACGTTCTGGCGCGGGGTGAGATAGGGAAACAGGTTCCGACCGGCACCCTGCAGCACCATCCCGACCTGGGTCGACCGGTAGTCGTCCAGCGCCGCCTCGTCGAGCCAGCCGAGGTCCACGCCGTCGACCAGCACCGCACCCGCACTGGGACGCAGGAGGCCGCCGAACAGGGTGAGCAGCGTCGACTTGCCCGCTCCGGAGGGCCCCAAGAGGCCGACGATCTCTCCCGCCGCGACACGGAGATCGACCCCCGACAAGGCCGCGACGTCGTGGCCTTCCGAGCGGTAGATGTGGACCAGACCGCGGGTGCTCACCCCGACGCCCGAGCGGACGCTCACTGGACCTCCTGCAATCGGTGCGGGGTGGCCCGTCGCACGAGCACCCTGGCGACGAGCGCCGCCGTGACCAGGAGCCCGACCAGGGCCACCGCGACGCTGCTCCCGACAGCTGTGCGGTCCAACGTCAAGTCCGGCGACAGCGCCGTCCACGGGCTGGTGAACAGCGGCAGGATCGGCAAAGCCATTGCAGCAGAAACGATTCCGCACACAGCGCCGACGCCGATGGC
>Ga0116175_1001917_pt1 | contig 12978 bp, 11 predicted proteins | sample AD_UKC125_MetaG_FD_89802 | JGI IMG/M metagenome (GOLD analysis project Ga0116175, IMG submission 89802) | Active sludge microbial communities of municipal wastewater-treating anaerobic digesters from USA - AD_UKC125_MetaG | ecosystem: Engineered > Bioreactor > Anaerobic > Digestate | place: USA... | reverse complement strand
TGTCTTTCTGTTCCCAATGCTAAAAGAGCATGATCTCCAGGCATAACATGAATTATAGAAAACACTATTGTTGCAATTATAAACACCTGAAGAAGTGCCAATAGAATTCTCCTAATAAAAAAACGTGACAATCTTCGACACCTTCTTTGCAAATATAATATGAAATCATGAATTATATAAATGGCATGCCACTAAGTGATTACCGTCCGGACTTGTAAGCTGTGGCTCTTTTTCCTTGCAAATATTAGTTGCTCGCCAGCATCTGGTTCTAAACCTGCAGCCTTCCGGTGGATTCAGCGGCGTTGGCACATCTCCCGAAAGTATAATCCGCTGCTTTTTTCCCTCCGATGCAATAACGGGTATGGCAGATAGTAAGGCCTGAGTATAAGGATGCTTCGGAAACTCATACAATTCATACGCATCTGCTATCTCAACTATCTTTCCCAAATACATAACTGCTATCACATCGCTTACATACTGCACTACTGACAAATTGTGTGAAATAAATAGGTATGTAAGCCCAAATTCCTGTTGTAAATCAACTAATAAATTTAAAATTTGCGACTGAATTGACACATCTAGAGCTGATACTGGTTCATCGCAAATTATTAGTTTTGGATTGAGTGCAATTGCCCTTGCTATAACAATTCTCTGTCTCTGACCTCCTGAAAATTCGTGAGGATAGCGATTAGCATCTTTTGGACTTAACCCCACCAGACCAAGAAGCTCTTTTACTTTTTCCATTCTTTCTTGATATGTTAAGACATTTTGAATATCAAAGGGCGATCTTACTATCTCTCCTACGGTCATTCGTGGATTTAAGGAGCCAAAAGGGTTTTGAAATATCATCTGCATCTGGCTTCGCACGTCTCTTAACTTTTTGCCGGAAAGGTTTAATATATTTTGTCCTTCCAGCAATATCTCTCCTTCATCAGGTTCTATTAGCCTTAGTATGACTCTTGACAGTGTGCTTTTACCGCAGCCGGACTCGCCAACCAGCCCCAAAGTTTCGCCTTTTTTTATTGAAAGCGTTACTCCGTCAACCGCCCTGACGTATCCCTTTCTTTGAGTAAACATAGAGCTTTTTACAGGAAAATATTTTTTTATGTTATTTATCTCTAAAAGATTTTCTGTCATGGCCCAACCCTTCTCATAATTTTTATATATGCCAACAGCGGACTTTATGGTTATCGGCGGCATTTACAAGTTCCGGTTCTTCAGTTCTGCATATATCCGTAGCCTTTGAACAGCGGGGATTAAATCGACACCCTTGAGGAATTTCCGACAAGCTTGGAACGGTTCCCTTAATTGTAAAAAGCCTCTCTCTTGGCTGATTTGGTTTTGGCATAGATTTTATAAGGCCTTGAGTATATGGATGCATGGGATTTAAAAACAATGTATCTGTATCCGCTTCTTCAAAAATTCTTCCGTTATACATTACTGCTACTTTCTGAGCAATTTCGGATACAACGCCTAAGTCATGAGTAATTATAATAATGCTCATATTTCTATCGTTTTTAATGCTTTTTAACAGTTCTAAGATTTGAGCTTGAACGGTTACATCTAGCGCGGTAGTTGGTTCATCTGCGATTAGGAGCTTTGGATTACACAAAAGTGCCATACCAATCATAACACGCTGGCACATTCCTCCGGAAAGCTCGTGAGGATAAGACTTCATGCAATTTTCGGGGGCAGGTATGCCAACATTTTTCAACATATCTACGCTCTTTTTTTCAGCTTCTTCTTTGCTGACTTTTTGATGGGCCAATATAGCTTCTATCATCTGAGCTCCGCAGGTGTAAACCGGGTCAAGTGCTGCCATAGGGTCTTGAAAAATCATTGAAATCAATTTTCCTCTAATTTTTTGCATCTCTTCTTCGCTTTTTTTCAGGAGATTTTCTCCTTGAAATATAATCTCCCCTTCGGCAACTTTGCTAGATACCGGAAGCAATTGCATTATGGAAAGAGATGTAATTGTTTTACCTGAACCGCTTTCTCCGACGATGCCCAAGACTTCTCCACTATCCACGGATAAACTTACTTTATCTACAGCGGTAAGAATTCCCTTTTTTGTATAAAAATTAGTAGTCAAGTTTTTTACTTCTAATAAATTTTTTTGGGCAGACATAGGTAAATCTCCCTTTCGCGAAAATTTATATCTTCAAGTATATCGTAGACTCGCATAATTTATTTTGTTTTTTTTGAAATATTTTTACAAATTAATTTAAATAAATAAAAAAATCAGGAAAGATTTTATTTTTACTTTTGTTATCGTATTATATCATCTTATTCTGTATGGATATAATATTACCAGAAAAGTACATGATTGTAAATACCTCAAATTATTCCGTAAATTTTCTATTTTATAATCTACTAAGCAAAAAAAGACGGCTGGTGCCGTCGTCTGTATAAATCAGATTCGCAACTTGTTGTTTTAAACACTAGTTAGCGCCTGCATTAAATTTCGAATTTAAATCTATCGCCTCTAATAAGAGTTTTAACATATTCTATCGGTTTATCATCCTGGGATTTAACAATTGCGCGAAGCAGGAATAAAGGCTGGCCGACTCTTATATGGAGCAGATCTGCCTCATACTTATTGCTTAAAACAATTTCAAGACTGCGTTTTGATTTTGCCGGCACAACACCATACTCTTCTTCCAGGAATTTATAAAGAGAGCCAATGCTTATATCTGCTTCCATTACCTTTGGAAACTCTTTATATGGAAGATAAGTTTTTTCAATCATAACAGGTTCGTTATCTGCAAGTCTTAGCCTTTCAATTTCTATTACTTGATCCTCGTGGCCCAGTTCAAGATATTTTTGAATTGTAGGAGTTGAATTTGTTATTCTCATGCTCAAAACTCTTGAGCCCGGAACCAGGCCAGCCTCACGCATTCTATGGCTAAAACTGTTAACCGCAATTATCTCCCGCTTTATTTTAGGCATAGCCACGAATGTTCCTTTGCCTTGCTTTTTTACCAATAACCCTTCCTCTACCAAATCATTTATAGCTCTTCTTATTGTAATTCGGCTTGCATTGTATTTTTCTACCAGTTCTTGTTCGGTGGGTATTTGTTCGTTCGGCTTATAGGTGCCTCTTTCAATCTCTGCTCTTATTATTTCTCGTATTTGATGATATAGAGGCATCGCAATGTTGGTATCTAACAATTTATTTCACCTTCTTGTGTAATCTGTAAAGTTATACTTATATGTATTATAATATTTAATGCTTTCTAGATACAGGCAATAATTCAAGAAATATTCTGTATTTATTATGTGAATATATTAACCTTTTTTCTCAATTATTATCATATATAATTATATAACATTATATAACTTATGAGAATTACTGTCAATAATTTCTCCGGACGTTTGTCATCCTCCATGCCGGTGTAAAAGTCTTTCGCCTAAAGAAGGCGTTGCATTTATGAAGCGTTGATGCCCTTTGCTTTCATAAATACAACACCTTTAAAATCTACTCAAATAAATCAATATACTTTTCAATAGCCCAAGCCGCGCCTGTGTGGCGATACTCTTTAGGTGTAACCTCTACATGAGGGGGAAGTTTTGGCAGCCAATCAAAATGTCTTACAAAAACTGCGTTTTTTGCAAAGCTCAACATCGGCACATCGCTTTCACCGTCTCCAACAGCCAGGACTTCTTCTGGTAAAACACCGATTTTCTCGCATAAGATTTTAATGCCGCGTCCCTTATCACATGTGCCGCTGTTTATTTCGCAAAGATAAGGATATGAACGGGTACGTTTAAGGGAAGACAGCTCCTTGGGCCAAATACTATATATTTCCAGGGCTCTTTCTCCGCTTTCTACTACCAGCATTATTTTTGCTACATTTTCTCTTGTAAGTTCGTCAGGGCTTTTTGCAACTTTTTTAGGATTTACTTCAAAGGCGCTTAGTCTATCTAATAACCATTCTTTATTTACCAGAGGGCCACAGTACATCTCGATATCCTCAGCCCGGAAGATAACTATTGCCACATCAGGCATCTTCCCGCTAAATTTTATAACGCCATCTGCTTCTTTAGGTGTTATCAAGTCTTCCCATATCAGCTCTCCTTGCCAATATATCAGGGCCCCGTTATTTAGAACCAAAGGAGTTTTAAAATCAAGGCCTAATACATCCATTACTTTTTTAAGTCCGTCCCGATGTCTTCCTGTAACCAGCGCAATTTTGGCGCCGCGCTCCATAGCCTTTTTTATGGCCCTTTCATTTTCTAAAGAAACGTTATTGTCGCCATCTGCAACTGTCCCATCTATATCAAGGGCAATTAATTTTATTGCCACCAAAGATCATCTCCTTCGTTTCTTTTGCTTCATCATCTTGAGATATATCTATGCACTATTACATATGTGCGGCCCTTTTTGCTTTGTCCTCCGACTTCCATAATTTTTGCTCGTCCCAGCCGGTTAGCTGAAATTACATCTCCTTCTTTTACGGGAGCAGACGGATCTTTTACCGTTTTAAAATTAATGCGGACATTTTCTCCTTTTATAAATGGCGCCATCTTTGAACGGGAGATGCCAAAAGCAATGCATGCAACCGCATCTAATCTTAAAGACGCAACTGTGCCCTTAATTTCTTTATAGGCTCTTTCAGGTTTTAAAAGTTCTTTTAATGAAATTTCCTCAACTTCTACCGGGGCATTCCCTACTTTTAAAAGATTCGTTCCTATATATTCCATTATTTCTTCTTTGACAACTATATCGGTATAATCTTTTCCTACCAATATATCTCCAATCTTTTCTCTATTTATGCCCAAGCCCAAAATTGCTCCAAGGTAATCTCTATGCCCAGGATGGGCGCTTAAGTCTCTAGAGGTTATTCTCAAAGCGCCGATAGGTTGCTTGAATGGTTCATCTTCCATTCCCTTAGGGTAAGCCACTAATATCCTACGTTCGGCATTTTCGTAGCCGCCATCAAGATAAAAATCCATATCCGGAAAACCGCTAGCTACATTTCTTGCAATTTCCTGTTCTGCAGGATCTAAGAAGTTTGACGCTTTTTTTTCTCTGTTTTTTTTAGCTATGGTAAAGATATCGCGCAAGCGTGCTTCCATTTGCTTTTCGTTGGTACTGTCCAAACATTTCACCACCAAAATACTTTTTTATTTTATATTATCATATATTTTCTTAAATAAAAGTTTTAATAATTTTATCCTCGCTTTCTTTCAACTTGGTAAAGCAAGCGAAAAACTATTTTCTCCATGCTCTCACTTAGTTTTTTAAGGTCACTGCTTCGGATTCTTGTCTTTTTATCCATCAAAATCGGTTCCCCTATATTCACTACGATTTTACCGGGGCGCAAAAGGTAATGGCCTACCGGCAAAACCTTGCGGCTGCCGGATATGGCAACAGGTATTATGGGGGCGCCGGATTTTAAAGCAAAATATGCCCACCCCGGCATAAATTCCTTTAACTTGCCATCTAGGCTAACGCCGCCTTCCGGAAAAATTCCAATAGCTTCTCCATCTTCAAGTTTTGCTAAGGCCTGCTGTATGTGCTTAAAATCTCCTTTAGGATCGTTTATTGGAATTGCGCCGCCTGCCCAAATTATAAGGCCCACAATTGGAATTTTGAAAAGGTAAGATGCTGCAAGAAAGGTAATTTTTCTAGGCAGACATGCCATCAATACCAAAGGATCTATTATGCTTTGATGATTCGCTATAAGGACAAAGGGGCCTTTTTTTAAAATATTCTCTTTTCCATATACCTTTATGCCGCCTGTTAATAGAAAAATTATCTGGCACAAAACCTTAAAAAACGGATATAGCACGATAACACCTCAAAAAGTTTTGTAGATGAGAACTGAAAACCGATTAATTGTTTTGTTATTTATAAATATCAAAGCGCTTTATAATACTATAATAAATGTCAAGGTCGAACTTCATTATATTATACCATAAACAATTAATCATGCGAATGCAGCAATAAATACATAATAAAGCCCTTAAGCGGTTTTTTGTACAATTTAAAACCCGGCACCTATTATGCCGGGAAAATATAAAAGGGATGAGTATTTACTTAATTTGCAACAAGCCTGCAAAGCTCTTGTGTCATTTCTGAAGTAGTGGCAGAACCTCCTAAATCCGGAGTAAGGTGTTTGCCGTCTTCTAAAAGCTTATAAATCGCAGTTTGTATAGAATTTGCCGCCCGGGTCTCGCCGATGACTTTTAGCATTTCAACTGATGACATTAGTAGAGCCAAAGGATTTGCTATATTTTTGCCTGCTATGTCAGGAGCGCTGCCGTGGACTGCTTCAAAGATCATATAATCTTCGCCTACATTCATACCGGGCACAACTCCCAGACCCCCTACCAGTCCTGCGCATAAATCAGAAATGATATCTCCGTACAAATTTTCCGTAACTATAACATCAAATTTTTCCGGCTGCTGCACTAATTTCATGCAGGTATTGTCCACTATCAGTTCATCATAGGCTATATCACTGTATTTATCGGCAGTTCTTCGAGTTTCCTCTAAGAAAAGACCATCGGATTTTTTCATAATATTGGCCTTATGTACCGCCGTTACTTTCTTACGGTTATTTTGATGCGCATACTCAAAAGCCTTTTCAGCAATCCTACGGCTGGCTTTTCGAGTTATTACCTTTATGGCTTCGACTCTGTCTTCATTTATTACATTTTCTATTCCTGCATACAGGTCTTCTGTGTTTTCCCTAAATATTACCATATCTACATCGCTAAAAGGCGTCTTTACCCCGGGCAGTGACTTTACCGGCCTTATATTGGCATAAAGGTCAAAGGTCTGGCGAAGGGTAACGTTAATGCTCTTAAAACCTTTGCCTATTTGTGTTGTTACAGGACCTTTTAATGCGATTTTATTGGCTTTTATGCTCTCTATTGCAACATCCGGCAGGGGATTTCCATAAATCTGAAGGGCTTTTTGCCCAACCTCCTGCACATCCCACAAAACATCTACGCCGCTTGCGGCGATTATAGACTTTACGGCATCAGTAATCTCGGGACCTATGCCGTCTCCCGGAATCAACGTTATTTTATGCATCGCTTTTTCCCCTCCTGCTCTTCATATAGTTTATATATCCGCCGCAAAGCAGGATTTCTTTTTCTCTCTCGGTAACATCTAAAACCAACTCTATATCTTTGCCTAAGGTTTTATCTGCTGCGATAATTATATTTCCATTCTTAAGTTGGCCGGCTATATCCTTAATTTCTATTTCGTCAAATACATTTATTTCATCATAATCTGATGGGTTTTTAAAGATAAGCGGGAAAATTCCGCTGTTTATAAGGTTGGCTTTGTGTATGCGGGCAAAGGACTTTGCAAATACAGCTTTTATTCCAAGATATAGCGGCGCAAGCGCTGCATGTTCCCTGCTTGAACCCTGCCCATAGTTTTCACCTGCCACAATAAATCCGCCGTCATTTTCTTTGCACTTTTTAGCAAAATCCGGGTCTATTGGCGAAAAGCAAAAATTAGAAAGATATGGCACGTTTGACCTATACGGCAGCAGGCTTGCTCCCGACGGCATGATATGGTCGGTTGTTATATTGTCTTGCACTTTTAGAACGACCTTTTTTGAAATTATATCACCCGGTGGAGTATTTAAAGGAAACGGCTTTATGTTAGGTCCTTTAATTACTTCTTTTGATGGGTTTTCCTCAGGAGTCAATATCATGTTGTCATTTACATAAGAAAATTCCTCAATATCTTTAAATACATCTTCTCCCAAAATAGTCGGATTTGTAATCTTCCCATATATAGCAGATACGGCTGCAGTTTCAGGGCTTACGAGATAAACCTTGGCAGATTTTGTGCCGCATCTTCCTTCAAAGTTCCTGTTAAATGTGCGAAGGGAAACGCCGTTTGTCTCCGGTGCTTGCCCCATACCTATACACGGCCCGCAGCCGCACTCTAAAATTCGGGCTCCGCAGTCTATAAGGTCTTTTAGTGCTCCCGACATGGAAAGTTTTGTAAGAACTTGCTTTGAACCGGGAGAAATAACTAAGCTCACGTCAGGATGAACTTTTTTGCCTTTTAATATTCGAGCAGCTATAGTCAAGTCCCTATAAGATGAATTGGTGCAGCTTCCTATAGCTACCTGGGTTATCTTTGTACCCTCCAGCTCACTTATGGGTTTTACATTGTCAGGACTGTGGGGGCATGCAGCCATTGGGACAATTTTTGAAAGATCTATCGTTATACTTTCATCATATACTGCATCATCATCTGCTTTAAGCTCTACAAAATCCTTCTCTCTTCCCTGCAGCTTTAAAAATTCAAGGGTTCTTTCGTCAGATGGAAAAATAGAGGTAGTTGCTCCTAGTTCCGCTCCCATATTTGTGATGGTTGCCCGTTCAGGAATTGATAGGGTTTTTACTCCTTCTCCAGAGTATTCGAATACCTTACCCACACCGCCTTTTACGCTAAGTTTTCCTAGGATATAAAGGATTATGTCTTTTGCGGTAGCAGGTGGATTTAGTTTTCCTTTTAAGACAATATTATATACTTTAGGCATAACCATTGAGTAAGTTGCATTGCTCATAGCAACTGCCACATCCAACCCCCCTGCGCCTATGGCAAGGCTGCCGATGCCTCCTGCGGTAGGGGTATGGCTGTCAGAACCTAAAAGGGTCCACCCGGGTTTTGCAAATCGCTCCAGGTGCACCTGATGGCAGATACCGTTGCCGGGGCGGGAAAAATGTATTCCATATTTACCCGCCACGGTCTTTATATACAAATGATCATCGGCATTTTCAAATCCGGTTTGCAGCATGTTGTGATCTACATACGCAACTGAGCATTTTGTTTTTATCTTATCGATGTCAAGGGCTTCAAGCTGAAGATAGACCATAGTCCCCGTTGAATCTTGTGTTAATGTGGAATCTATGGCAATTTCAATGTCGCTTTGGCTTTCCATTGATCCTGAAATTAGATGTTCTTTGATGATTTTTTGTGTAAGATTAAGTCCCAATTGCAAGCCTCCTAAATTGCATGTTCAATATCTTTGTTTACATGCTCGTAGTATAGATTCAAAAGTTCTGCGTCAGTCAAGGGCCGCTTAAGTTCTACTGATGTTTTACGAACGCTTTCGAGAATGATATTTGCCAAGCCATCATCAATATTAATATTGTATTCGCTAAGTTTCTTTTTGATGCTTGCAGTTCCGGAATGTTTACCTATTACAAAACGCCTTGTAAGTCCTACATCATCAGGATCGAATACTTCATAGGTTTTCGGGTTTTTAATTGCGCCGTCTGCATGAATTCCTGACTCATGGGTAAATATGCTTGTTCCTACTATAGCTTTCCATGAAGGCAAATCACGGCCGGAAGCTTTTGCTACATACTCACAAATCTCCCGGAATTTCCTTGTATTCTGTTTCATATCAAATCCTAATAGATGTTTCAGCGCCATTACAACTTCCTCTAATGCCGCATTGCCCGCACGCTCGCCAAGGCCATTTACTGTAACGCCAACATGAGTAGCCCCTGCGCTAACACCTGTAATCGCGTTTGCTGTAGCCATGCCGAAATCATCATGTGTGTGCATTTCTATGTCGATATCTACTGCCTGCCTTATTCTTTTTATCCTCTCATATATCTCCAAAGGAGTCATTATTCCTACTGTATCACAATACCTGATGCGATCAGCGCCGGCCTGTTTTGCGGCTTTTATGAATTGTATCAGATATTCCTCGTCACTGCGGCTTGCATCTTCTGCATTAGCTGAAACATATACGCCTTCTTTTTTAGCATATTCTACTGCTTTTACCATTTTTTCTAAAACTTCTTCCCTCGTAGAATGCAGCTTATCTTTTATATGCATATCAGAAGTTGCTATGGAGATTGCAACAGCTCCTACTCCGCATCGAAGTGATTCTTGTATGTCCTTTATTACGGCTCTGTTCCAAGCCATTATGCGTGCATTGAGCCCTAGTTTTGCAATAGCCGTAATTGCCTCTTTTTCGTCTCCGCCCATTACCGGAGTACCTGCTTCTATCTCGTCTACGCCTATCTCATCTAGCATCTTGGCTATTTGGATTTTTTCCCTATTTGCAAAAACTACTCCCGCTGTCTGCTCCCCATCCCTCAAAGTCGTATCAACAATATATATCTTCCGATCCTTTTCTGTCATTTTTATTCCTCCCTGGCTTTTTGTATAATTGTATACAATTATACCTGTTCACCTGGATTTCGTCAATACTTTTTTGCAATTTTATTTTTGCATTTTTGACACCAATTAATAAGGTCATGACTAATTGGGTATCGTTTCTTAACTTTTGCACAAAACTACTTAAAAAAACAGCCTGAACCTCATACATATCTAAGGTTTCAGGCTTTTTATCTTTATCCTAAACTTGTTGTGCAACAACTCATCTTTTAGTAAAAGCGATGATCTTATTTATCCGTCCTAAAGTCATAAATCTCTTGGAAAAATCAGCACCTGCGATGTTTGCTAAATTTGCCTCATGGATTTCATGAAAATTTATGTTATGCCTTATACTCATTCTCGAATTTTTCAAGGAATGCAACGAGAGCCTCAACGCCCTCCTTAGGCATGGCATTATAGATAGATGCACGTAAGCCGCCGACGCTCCTATGTCCTTTCAAGTTATCAAAGCCGGCCGCTTTGGCTGCCGCAACAACTTTTTCATCAAGTTCTTTATTTCCTGTCACAAAGGTCACATTCATTAATGAACGGTATTCCTTTTCTACTGTGCCGTGAAACATTTTGCTATTGTCAAGAAAATTATATAAAATAGCAGCTTTTTCTTCATTTATTTTCTGCATAGCAGAAAGTCCGCCGATATTTTTAAGGTATTTGAAAACTTTGCCGCAAGCGTATATGCTCCAGCAGTTCGGCGTATTGTACAGGGAACCGCTCTTTGCGTGTATATCGTAGCGCAGGTATGTAGGCACTTTTTCGTCTAAATCTTCACGTATAAGATCCTCGCGGATTATCACTATTGCCATGCCAGCCGGGCCAACGTTCTTTTGTACGCCGGCAAAGATTAACCCATAATCTGAAACATTGCAGGGTTTAGATAGAAACATTGACGACTGGTCAGTAACCAATATCTTGCCCTTGGTATTCGGGAGCTTTTTGAAGGTTGTGCCGTGTATTGTTTCATTTTCACAGATGTACACATAATCGGCATTAGGATCAACCGGCAGATTCGAGCAATCTGGAATATATGTGTAGTTTTTATCTTTACTTGTTGCAATCACGTTAACTTTTCCGTATTTCTTAGCTTCCAAATAGGCTTTTTCCGACCATGCACCGGTTATTATATAGTCGGCAACACCGTTTTTCATAAGGTTCATAGGCACCATTGCAAACTGCAGTGTGCCGCCGCCTTGAATGAACAATACCTTGTAATTATCAGGAATATTCATAAGTTCACGCAAATCCGCTTCAGCCTCATCCATGATAGTTTGGAAAACCTCAGAGCGGTGTGACATTTCCATAACGCTCATGCCGCATCCTCTGTAGTTTAGCACTTCCTTAGCAATCTCTTCCAGCACCGGTGTAGGCATCATGGCGGGACCGGCTGAAAAATTATAAATTCTGTTGTAATCCATTTATAACACTCCAATCCTTTCTACTTTGTTTTACTTTCATATCAAGTGTTGAAGTAGGCAACCTTGAATGCAAAAGTTTAACTTAATATATTCTATAACAATTTTACTTTTCCTCTTTTTGTATTAAGAAAACTTCATCAATAATACCACTTGCTCCAACATACCCTTCATATATAACTTTATTATACTGCAAAAAGGATTTTTTAACTATTAAAATTCCTTAACTGTTTTTTGCTAATTTTTTCACCTTACTTTTTATTATACTTATTATCAAAAATCATCCTTCTGTCGATAGACTAATTCTTACTGGTGTCTTATTTTATTAAAATGATATAATATTGGTAGACAAGGATATTTTTAAGGTTTCCGACGACAATTTCAAAGGAGGGAAGAATATGGCCAACACAGCGGCATTTTTTGACATTGACGGCACACTTTTTCGAAATTCTCTCATGATTGAGCATTTTAAAAAATTAATAAAGTATGAAGTAATAGACCCTCGTGTTTGGCACGGCCGTCTTAAGGATTACTATTCTGAATGGGAAAAGCGCTACGGGGATTTTAATGATTATATGGATGAATTGGTAAAAATTTATGTAAAAGAACTTAGAGGTATAAATAAATCCTATATTGAATTTGTGGCAAGTCAGGTAATAAATATGAACTGGGATAAGGTCTATCGATATACCAGATCAAGGATTAACTGGCATAGGCAGGAGGGGCATATGATATTTTTTATATCCGGCGCTCCTGATTTTCTTGTGGAGAAGATGGCTGAAAAATATAAGGTTACAGCATATAAAGCAACTCAATATATTGTAGACGAAAACAATAATTTCACAGGCGAAGTTCTCAGCATGTGGGATTCGGAAAATAAGCAAAGGTCTATAAATCAGCTTGTATGCTCATATCAGGTGGATTTGGACAAGAGTTTTGCATACGGGGATACCACAGGAGACCTTTCAATGCTCAAAATAGTAGGCAATCCCGTTGCCGTCAATCCTGTCAAAAAACTGCTTCAAGCTATAAAAAAAGATGAAGATCTTTCAAAAAAAGCTAAAATTATCATAGAGCGAAAAGATGTAATATACAGGACAACGCCTGAAGTTGAGATATTAGATATTTAGGCTCGCATATAAGCAGGAGGTTAGTATGGAAAAAATCATAAAAGCTTTAGCTCAAGAATTAAATATAGAAGAAAGACAAGTTGCGGCAGCCGTTGAACTTCTAGATAGCGGAAATACGGTGCCTTTTATAGCTCGGTATCGAAAAGAGGCAACTGGAGGTCTGTCAGACGAACAGCTTCGCCTGCTTTCAGATCGGCTTTCCTATCTTAGAAATCTTGAAACAAGAAAGACTGAAGTTGCAAGGCTTCTAGAGGAAATGGAAAAG
>Ga0116175_1001914_pt1 | contig 12991 bp, 14 predicted proteins | sample AD_UKC125_MetaG_FD_89802 | JGI IMG/M metagenome (GOLD analysis project Ga0116175, IMG submission 89802) | Active sludge microbial communities of municipal wastewater-treating anaerobic digesters from USA - AD_UKC125_MetaG | ecosystem: Engineered > Bioreactor > Anaerobic > Digestate | place: USA... | reverse complement strand
GACGGTCGGCACCCACGAAAGGACCGACGCGATCGTCGCGCGGGTCGACGCCGGATCGATGACGTCGTCGATCTCGAAGACGCGGGCCACATTCAAGGCATCCACATGCGTGCGGTACGCCGCTGTGAGATCCCGCACTCGTTGCTCACGCTCGGCGGGCGGCAGGGCATCGAGTTCCTTACCCATCGCCAGGCGCACTGCCCCTTCCAGACCCATGGGCCCCATGTGTGCCCCGGGCCAGGCCACGGTCAGGACTGGCTCCCGGGTACTGCCCGCGAGCATCGCCTGGGCGCCCAGACCGTAACCGCGGCGCAGCACCACCCCGACCATGGGCACCGTCATCCGCGCCGTCGCCACCAGCAACCGGGAGGCGTGGCGCAGGATCGCGGTGCGCTCGGCGTCAGGTCCGGCCATGATGCCCCCCGTGTCGACCAGCGACACCAAGGGGATGCCGAACGCATCGCAGAACTGCACGAAGCGGGCCGCCTTGTCGCCCGCGTCCGCCGTGATGGATCCGGCCATATGCAACGTCTGATTGGCGATGAAACCCACGGGCTGGCCTTCGACAGCCGCCAGCGCGGTGACCAGTTCGGGCGCGAAACCTGAGCGCAGGAACACCACAGAGTCGACGTCTGCCAGCGTCTCGATGATCGGGCGCACGTCATACGGCGTCCGTTCCCGCTCGGGCAAGGCCGTGCGCAGGACCGTCTGATCAGGGGCTTCCCATCTGGGGGAGCCCGCCAGGAGCCCCAACAGTTTGCGGGTCACGGCCACGGCCTGCACCTCATCGTCGACGAGGACGTCGATGACACCGTTCGAGGCCATCACCGACGAGGGGCCGATCTCCTCCGGGACGTAGTTTCCCAGACCCGCACCTGCGATCATCGCTGGACCAGCCACTCCCAGCGTGGCGTCGCGGGTGGCGATCAGGATGTCCGACGACGCCGCGATGACCGCGTTGCCCGCGAAGCAGCGACCCGCCACGATCGCGATCCGAGGCACCACGCCGGACAGCCCAGCCCACAGCGTGAACGTGCGTACATCCAATGCCGAGACCACGGGGTAGTCGGTATCGCTGGGGCGTCCACCGCCACCCTCGGCGAAGAAGACTGTGGGTGTCCGCAGCCGCTCCACCAGACCGAGCAGGCGGTCCGACTTGTGGTGACCGCGGATTCCCTGCGTGCCGGCCATGACGAGGTAGTCGTAGGAGAGGACGGCGACAGTGCGGCCCGACACCTGCCCGATACCCCCGATGAGTCCATCGGCCGGGCTGGCTTGCAGCAGTTCCTCGGGATCCAGGCGACGCTCCTGGGCCGCGCTGGCCAGCCTGCCGTACTCCACAAACGTGCGATCGTCGAACAGGTCCGCGATGTTCTCGCGGGCCGTCCGCGCCCCCCGCGCGTGGCGGCGGGCCACCTTCTCGGGACGGGCGGTGTCCTCAGACAGGGCCCGGCGGCGCGTGAGTTCGGTCAGGGGATCGTCGGCCATGAGGCCATTGTGCTGGCGGGGGGAAATGACTCATGCAAAAGCCGATGTTTGCCGATGGGAGATTGGGGGCATCACGGCCTCGGTGGGGCCGTGGCCGAAAACGACCCCAGAGTCTGGACGGTGATGAAGATGGGCCTTATGCGCCACAAATCGCACAACGAGTTCACAGCAACCTGGCCGCACGGCGCCGGCCGGCCAGACTGGATGGGCCACGAACGACACGCCCACCTGTACGCCGGTGACGTCGAATTGCACGTCGTCGGTGAATCCAACTTCCAGGAGAATCTCTGGGCACTGGTCGGACGCACCTGCGAGCGCGTGCACCTCGAGACCATGGCTCTGCTGCTCCCCGAGACGGACAATCCTCACGACCCCGATGCGATCGCGGTGTGGATCAGTGGCCTGCAGGTGGGCTACCTGTCCGATCACGCGGCGCACGTGCTGCGCCATGACGTGGTGGGGTGTGCGGAGTTGACCGGCCAGGCCGTGGCGGTGGCCGCGACGATCGCGGGCGGCGGCGTTCGCCGCGACGATCTGATCGGTGACCTCGAAGTCCTACTGCACATCGACCCGGTGAGCCTCGAGGTCGTCGGCACGTGGGGCCCTGCACCTGCTCTGTAGGCGCAGGGCCGCACATGCCGAGTGTGCAACGTTCCGCGACAATGAAGGCGATGTCTGTTCTCAGTACTGATCTGCTCGTCGTGGGCGCCGGTCCGGCCGGCTCCTCGGCCGCTGCCTGGGCGGCACGCCAGGGCATGGATGTCCTGCTGGCCGACGCCGCGGCCTTCCCGCGCGACAAGGCCTGCGGGGACGGGCTCACGCCGCGCGCGATCGCCGAGCTGGATCGCCTCGGCATGACGTCCTTCCTGCAGGGCAGGGTGCGCAACTGGGGGCTTCGGACCAGCGGCTTCGGCCAGACTCTCTTCCTGCCGTGGCCGGGAGGGGCCTTCCCCTCCTACGGCTCGGCGGTGCCGCGCACGGTCCTCGACGATGCGATCCGTGATGTCGCCCTCTCGGCCGGCGCCACGGCCCTGGACGAACACCGGGCCATCGAGGTACGGCGATCCGGCGATCGGGTCACCGGCATCGTGTTCCGGACCCCATCAGGCCCCAGCGAGGTCGCGTGCCGCCGACTGGTCGTGGCTGACGGCGCGCGCTCCCAACTCGGCCGTCACCTCGGCCGGGAGTGGCACAAACAGACGGCCTACGGAGTAGCGGCGCGCAGCTACGCCAAGAGTGAGCGCAGCGACGATCCCTGGATCACCTCCCATCTGGAGCTGCGCGACGCTGACGGCCAGATCCTTTCCGGTTACGGCTGGGTGTTCCCGCTCGGCGACGGTGAGGTGAACATCGGCGTCGGCACGCTGGCCACCGACGATCGGCCCGCCGACGTGAACCTGCGCAACTTGATGGGTCTCTACGCCGAGCAGCAGCGCGACGATTGGCGCCTGCACGGCAACATCCGGGCAGCGAAGTCAGCGCTGCTGCCGATGGGTGGCGCCGTCAGCGGCGTCGCGGGGTCCAACTGGCTGCTGGTGGGTGACGCGGCCGGGTGCGTGAACCCGCTGAACGGCGAAGGGATCGACTACGGCCTGGAAACCGGTCGCCTCGGTGCGGAGCTGCTGGCAGGTGGTACGTCTGACCTGGCGGGTGCCTGGCCGGCCCTGCTGCGCGAGCACTACGGTCAGGCGTTCAGCATCGCCCGTCGGCTGGCCGGTTTGCTGACGGTGCCGCGGTTGCTGCCCACGCTGGGGCCGGTGGGCATGCGCTCCACCACACTCATGAAGGTGGCGTTCCGGGTCATGGCCAATCTGGTCACCGACGAGGATCTGGACACGACGGCACGAGCCTGGCGCGCCGCCGGGCGAGTCAGCAACCGCTTGGATGACCGCGTCCCGTTCAGCTGAACCCAGACACGAGAAAGCCGCGGACCCCGCGTTCAGCGAGGACCCGCGGCGACTCGTACTACTGAACGTTGACCTTCAGCCAGCGGGACTGGATCGCGCCCATGTTCTGCTCGACGACGACGCGGATCTTCTGGTTGCCCTTGCCGAACAGCACGACGTGGAAGCTGCAGTCGCCGTTGGCCGACACCGTGCGGGAGGCGTTGATCGAGGCACCCTTCTCCAGCAGGATTGCGTCCGACCCGGCCCAGTTGTTCATCGCAGTGTCCAGCTGACACTTGATGATGAAGGTCTGCCCTGCCTGGACCGTCTTCGGCGCCTTGACCTTGGTGAAGCCGGGGTCGTTGGCGGCGTTGGCGGCACCCGCACCAGCGAACAGCGCGCCACCAGCGATCGCAGCGGTCGCGCCCAGTGCAGCTACCTTACGAATCTTGCTCATTGCGTCTCCTTCTCCTCCGCCCGGCCTCCCGAGCGCCCTTGGGCGACACGTGGCATACGTACCTCGTGCCATCTCTTTCGACACCAGCCGGATCACCACGGTTCCCCTCAATCCCGGCGGGTGGAGGTCGCGCCAAGGATTAATCCCCGACGCGAGCCATGCCTTGATCCTCGCACCCGTTAGGACTGGAACCGGACATCCTGCATGAACGTGTCGCATCGAGGCAGCGCCAGGTGGGGTGCGTTCACCCGGTTGGCGTAACGACGGCAGGCATCGCAAGGGTCCGGCGCGCACCTTCGGAGGTGACCCCCAATGCGGCCAGGTCATGGGCGTCGGTGGCCCAACTGTCGTACGCGCGCACGTACAACACTCGATTGTCGTGATCACGGGCCACGGACCACTGCGTGTAGTCCCCAGAGGCCGCCAGATGCCGGGGAACACTGACCAGGTTCAGGCAGTGGAACGCCTGGTTGATGGCGGCGTGAGCATCGGCTGCGGCAGTCACAGTCTGGGCCATCACCGTCGCTCGGACGAACCGAGACGGCGGGGTGACATCGCCGGGCATGCCCAACAACCCGGTCCCATTGCCTGTCGGGGTCACCGCGATTCCACTGAGCGAGTAGGGCTGGTCCTCGACGTTGGTGAGGCCCACGTAGTTGCGCAGATTTGTCAGGTGCCAGTCGAACGTCGGGGAGTTGGTGAGCACCCCGGCAGGGTTGTCGTGTACGCGCATCTGGCCGTCCAGGAATTCCACTACGAGGTCGTGGCCGTGAGCGTCGTGGATGGCAAGGTGCTCAGGGATGGCCCAGTCAGCCAGCGCCTCCAGGCCCTTGGGCATCGGTCGCTGCGCCGGCCAAAGCACCCGCAGCGGCGGATTCCACACGCGCACACTCGACAGCGCCGTCTTGACCTCTTGAACGCTCGCGCAGGTTCCGAGCAGCCAACCCGCAACGCTGAGGAAGTCGATGGCGGGCGTAACGCCTGCGGGCGCCGTCGCGGGCAGTTTGGTCTCGGGCAGCCAGAGGGTACCCACCGACAATCCGGCCTCATTCAGACCGTCAGCGAAATAGTCCGGGAAGCCCAAGCCATTGAGCGCCACGAACCCCAGATGGTTGCTCCAGGACAGCGCACCGTCGGTGGCGGCAGCCTGCCACTGTTGACCGCGGGGCACGATCTCGATCTGGGACTGCGTTTCGAAGGAGAAGTCCAGGGTGCGCGCCGAGACGTGCAGGTCGGACAGCCGGACAAGTCGAAGGTCAGTGCACATGATGCCCTCCTGCTCGCCAGCCTAGGCGTTTGCGGTCCGCAACGCAGTTAGGCTGGCACGGTGCCTCGGGCCTCGAGCGACGAGCTGCTGTGCTTGCACGCGGTCCGGATCCTCGGCGGTTGCGACACCGCGCGCATCGCAGGTCGCTTCGGCCTCGACTACCTGGTCACCGCGGAGATGCTGCTCGATTTCCAGGCCATCGGGTGGGTTACCCGCAGCGAGTTCGCCGATGATGTGGTCTGGTCGCTGACGCCGGCCGGGCGTGTGGAGAACGAGCGGCACCTGGCAGTCGAGCTGGACTCGGTACAGGGTCGGCCACAGGTCGCGAACGCTCACGTAATGTTCCTACCCCTGAACGCCCGGTTTCAGCAGGCCGTCACCGCTTGGCAATTGTCGCCAATGCCCGGTGGCCGGTTCAGCACGAACGATCACACGGATTTTCGGTACGACGACCGGATCCTGCAACGACTGGCCTCGATCGGGACTGGTCTGGCTGACGTGTGCGCCGTACTGGCGAGCCAGTTGTCCCGCCTCGGGGGATACTCCGATCGGTACCGCGCCGCCCTACGCCAGGCCCAGGCCGGCCAGTTCCGATGGGTGGATTCGATCGAGGTCGATTCCTGCCATACGGCATGGATGCAGCTGCATGAGGACCTGCTCGCGACCCTGGGCGTGCAGCGCGGTCACGATTAGGGGCACCTGACGGTGCGGGTGAAGTGGGCACCCACCCCCGATTCTGCAGGTTCGCCTGTTTCGTTCAGTTGCGCCTGTTCGGTGGGGGCGACTCTGAATGAAGGCGGCGAAGTTGGTTGGGGCGGGACGCCAGTGCGACTTCTCGCGCCGGTTGCCCCTCGCCGAGCCGGCTCAGTGGTCGTCAGGCCCTCGATCAGACCTGCGCTGCTCTGTCGATCGCCTCGACCAGTCGCGCGCGCTCCTTGCGCTGCCAGCCGCCGTCGGAGTAGTTGGCCAGGAAGGTCTCGGCGAACGACACCGGGTCGTCGCCGACGATGTCGCGGACTGGCGTGTCATGGGCCGCCGCCTCCTCGAACAGGGTGGCGAGGTCGTCACACATCTTCACGAGGACCTCCCCTTGCACAATCCCGCCGCAGTACATGAAGTAGCGTTCGAGGGCCTCCGCCGCCTGCCGGTAACTCCCGGGGAGGGCCCGCACGCGCTCCTTGTACTGCCGGTACTCCTTCTTCTGCTCCAGCGAGCCGGTGATCTTCTCGATCCAGGCCATGTCAGTTCCCTTCTGTTCTGAGGTTCTCGATGCGTTCTGCCACGAAGTCCCAGGTCAGCCAGAACTGCGCGAGGTGGTCGCGTCCGGTGTCGTTGAGCGTGTAGACCCTGCGCGGCGGACCTTTCTCGGAGGGCACCTTCGCAACGTCGACCAGCCCTCGCTGCTCGATCCGCACGAGCAGCGCGTAGACCGTGCCCTCGGCGATGTCGGTGAAACCCTGATCCCGCAGCCAGAGCGTGATCTCGTATCCGTAGGCCGGTCGGCGGGCCAGGAATGCCAGGACGACGCCCTCCAGCGTGCCCTTGAGCATCTCCGTGATCTGCTTTGCCACGGCTACCTCCTGGCAGTACCTAGTCTCAATGAGTACCACTAGATAGTATCACTGAGTACTGGGGTCCGCCAGTCTCACTACCCGCACGAATTGGCACACCCCGCGCCCCCGATTGACATACGAATACACGCGGTCGCTGGCCAGTCTCGCCGAGCCGCCGGCGGGCACCTGCCGCTGTTCGCCCTCCACTTCCAGCGTGAGCGTGCCCTTGTGTACGAGGAACAACTCCTCCGAGCCGGCGGCGTCGGGTAGTGCGTCGTACCGATCGCCCGGCTGCAGGATCCAGTCCCACAACTCCGCGGCCGGCCGTCCGGAGGTGGCCACCTGCAGGGTCGCCCGGCTGCCCAGCGCAGAGGACCAGACGCCGGCTGCCTCACCGGGGGCATGGATCGAGACCGGTTCACCGCGGCTGTCGGTGGCCAGGGACGCGAAGTCGGTCCCCAACGCTCGCGCGATCCGGTCGATGGTGACCAGGCTGGGGTTCGCCTGACCCTGCTCGATCGAGGTGAGCATCCGTCGGCTCACCCCGGCGGCGTCAGCGAGCTGCTGAACGGTCAAATTGCGCTCCTTCCGCCGCCTGCGGACCTGTGCGCCGACGCGGGCGATGAACTGCGTCGTGGCTCCCGCGGCGTCCGACACCCGACCTTCCCCTTCACAAGTATGTGCACTATATTTCTCAATATGAGCATTCCTATCGTATCCTCCCAGCCTGACCAGTTGCCCGCAAAGGCGACCCAAGCGGCGGTGCGGCGGGCCTTCGAGCAGATGGCAGCGGGCCGCGCGGTGCAGCCCTTGCAGGTCGTCACCGACATCCCCGGCGGAGGCGACGTCATCGCATACCAGGCTGTCCTCGCCGACGAGGGCGTGTACGCCGTCAAGGTGTCGCCCTACCTCCCACAGGCCGAAGGATCCGCGATCGTCACGGCGTGGACACTGCTGCTGTCGCTGCGCACCGGGGAGCCGCTGCTGCTCATCGACTCCAAGGCGCTGACCGCCGAGCGCACGGCCGCCACCACCGCTCTGGCGGTCGACCTGCTGGCTCGACCAGACGCCAGGCGGCTGGCCGTCATCGGCCTCGGCCAGGTGGGTAGGGCTCATCTGCGCCACGCGCAGGCGGTGCGCGGCTTCGACGACATCCGGGTGTGGGCGCCGAACGCCACGCGCTGGGACGGCGCCGGCGCACTGGCGCCGTCAGCGCAGGCCGCCATCGAGGGCGCCGACGTTGTGCTGCTGTGCACCTCCGCAGCAGAGCCGGTGATCGACGTCAGCACCCTTGCGCCCGGCACGCTGGTCACCTCCATTTCGACCAACGCGCCACTTGCCCATGAGATCGACCCGGCGGCGCTGACCGACCTGGACGTGTACGCCGACTACCGCCCCGCAGCGTTCGCGGCCGGCGGGGAGATGCGGATCGCGACCCGGGATCTCGGCTATGCCCAGGCGGACATCCGCGGCGACCTCGCCGGCCTGTTGTCCGGGTCCAGCCCGGCACCCACTGGCGACCGCGTCGTGTTCTTCCGTAGCGTCGGCTTGGGCATCGAGGATGCCGCCGTCGCGCTCGCCGCCCTGCAGCAGAAGGAGCAGTCATGAGGATCGCCCCATTCGGTGTCGAACAGTGGATGAACGAGTACGAGACCCGCTGCAGCCTCAACCTCGCCGAGACGTGCGTCGAGTCGTTGACGGTGTCCCAACTCCTCGAGCTCGCGGACGTGGACGACCTCAACGCGCAACTGCTGCCCATGAAACTGACGTACGGCGCGATCGAAGGGTCTGACCGACTGCGGGCGGCAGTGGCCGCCCTCCACGAGAACCAGACCGCCAGCAATGTGGTGATCACCCACGGCGCGATCGGCGCCAACCATCTCGTACATCTCACGCTGGTCGAACCCGGTGATCGCGTGGTGTCGGTGCTGCCGACCTACCAGCAGCACTACTCGATTCCGGAGTCCATCGGGGCCGACGTGCGGATTCTGCGCCTGCGCGAGGAGAACGGTTGGCTACCCGACCTGGGCGAACTCGCCGGCCTCGTGGACGGTGGCGCGAAACTGGTGGCGATCAACAACCCGAACAATCCCACTGGCTCGCTGATGGACCGCGCGATGTTGGAGCAGATCGTGGCCATCTGCGAGGGTGCCGGCGCGTGGCTGCTCTGCGACGAGGTCTACCGCGGCATCGACCAGCACGATCCGGGCACCACGGTCTCGGTGGCCGACCTCTACGACCGGGGCATCAGCACCGGCTCGATGTCGAAGGCCTTCTCCCTGGCCGGGTTGCGCCTGGGCTGGGTCGTGGGCTCGCAGAACCTCATCCATCAGCTGTCGGTGCAGCGCGACTACAGCACGATCAGTGTGGGCATGGTCGATGACCTGCTCGCGACGATCGCCCTGGAGAGCGCCGACGCCATTCTGGAGCGCAGCCGCAGCATCACGCGCACCAATCTCGCGATGCTGTCCGACTGGGTCGACAGTCAGCCCCTCATCCACTGGGTGAAGCCCCACAGCGGCACCACGGCGCTGCTGAAGTACGACCTGCCGATGACATCGCGTGAGCTGTGCGTCGATCTGGTGGAGTCCACCGGGGTCATGCTGACGCCGGGCAGCGCCTTGGGCGTGGAGGGCTACCTGCGGATCGGGTATGCGAACAGCACCGAGGTCCTGCGCAAGGGCCTGGACGTGTTCGGCCAGTACCTGGCGGAGCACGCGTGAACCCAGCAGAGATCGCCACGGCGGCTCAGGCTGTCGCGCCCGCCATCTGGGAGCACCTGCCGTGGACGCCGCTGGTGGAGTTCGCGGCAGCCAGCGAGGCGGCGGGCGCGACGATTCTGGTGAAGTGCGAGCATCACCAGCGCACCGGCTCGTTCAAGGCCCGGGGCGCATTGGCCAAGGTGTCGGTGATCGATGAGCCCGCCCTCGCACGCGGCGTCGTCACTGCATCGACGGGCAATCACGGTCTCGGGGTCGCCTATGCGTTGCAGGCCTGCGGAACTGCGGGAACCATCTGCGTACCGCACGGTGCATCCCCGGCGAAACTCGCCGCCCTGGCGCGCTTTGGCAATGTGGAGATCTTGACGATGGGCCAGGAGGCGGCCGAGACCGAGGGGCTTGCGCGTGGGCTGGCCGCGGAGCGCGGCGCTACGTTCATCAGTCCGTACAACGATCCTGATGTGATCGCTGGACAGGCCACGATCGCTCTGGAGGTCTTGGAGCAACTCGGTGATCGACCGGTGGACGCTGTGGTGGCCTCCGTCGGTGGCGGCGGGCTGATGTCGGGTGTGGGTTCGGTCTTCCGGACGCTACGGCCCGCGGTTCGGATCGTGGGCGCATCGCCGGCCAACGACGCGGCTATGGCGGCCTCCGTCCGGGCTGGAGCCATCATCAACATCGAGACCAGCCCGACCTTGAGCGACGGCACGGCAGGCGGGATCGAGCCGGGGTCGATCACATATCCCCTGTGCCGGGACCTGGTCGATGAGTGGGTGTTGGTCAGCGAGGAAGAGATTGCCGATGCGATGCGCCTGGCGATCGACACCGAACACACGCTGATCGAAGGGGCCGCGGGTGTCGCGCTGGCGGCGGGCATGCGCTACGGGCGTGAGCACCCCGCCCAGACGATCGTGGTGGTCTCGTGCGGTGCCAATATCTCTGCGGACAGACTCGTGGCGGCGCTGGGGCGTTAGTCGGACTCGCCGCGAGATCCGAGCGGATCAGCTCGGCAAGGATGCCCGTGCGCGATAGCGTTTCGCCCGTGGCTGTGAAGAGGACCCGACGCGCCCGGATCGCACGGCGACGTGCCCGCCGGGTGGCCGCAGCCGATAACGACCTCAACGACGCGCAGTGGGCGACGCTGGTAGCGGCCTGGGGTGGCTGTGCGTACTGCGGCGCCTCAGAGACTGCGCTGCAACGCGACTGCGTCCTGCCCATCTCCCGCGGCGGTCGGTACACGGTGACTAACGTCGTGCCCGCGTGCCGGTCGTGCAACGCGAGCAAGTGCAACCAAGAAGTGACCAGTTGGCTGCGCCGCAAGGGGTTGGACGAGCCGGCGTTTCTGACCGCGCATGCGACGGTGCTGGCGGGTCTGGCCGAAGCGACCTAGGTTCTCACGGCGTGTACTCCCAGGAAGGTCGTCTGCCCGACGACCACGATGCCCAGACCGGCACGCGTAACCGCCCCTGAGCAGTCCGAAGACGAACACAATGGCGAGTTCAGCGCCCTGGCCCGGCGTCGGTCGCCTGTGCGGCCTGGAAGTGCGGATTCTCGATGATTCCAAAGACCGCTCCGGTAGCGACTCTCACCGTGGCGACACGGATACCGCCACCGACCTCAGCCACCGCACTGAGCTCGGTCGCTCCATGTTGCACCAGCCATGTCAGTGCATGCTCGGCATTCGCAACGCCCCAGTAGGTAACGGCGCCGGCCGATGGATCAGCGTTGGGATCGAGTCCCAGTTCGTACCCCTCGACCTCGAAGCCGACGTAGAAGGGTTCGTCGAAGTAGGGGCCGAAGCCCAGGAGTTCGGTGAAGAACGACCTGGCGGTTTCCAGGTCTGGCGCGGGGTAAATGACGGTTCGTAAGCCGAGCAGCACTGTGACTCCCTGTCTGTGGTGTACGGACTAATGCTGCCCGTCTAAGCCCCGACGGACCACCCGAGGTGGCTGCCACCCCGAGCCGTCCCGGATCTTCGGGATTGCGGCTTGCTTTGGCGCGAACAGGCGCCAGGTGATCTCGAAGCCCTGCCCCCTTGTGACGGGTAACCAGTTGGCCCGGCGTGCCGCCTTCTTCGGTGCGTTGGCCTGGACGTAAATGTCGATGGACCCGTCGCGATTCTTCGTCAACGACGAGATGTTCGTGAACGCGTAACGGTCGATCGGGTTGGCCATCAGGGCGCCCTGGAGGTTGTACACCGTGATCGACCAGCCCTCACGCGTCGGTGGTCCCTTCGGCATTCGCAGGACGTAACGGTCAGAGCCGTTCAGCGCGCGCCTCGCGTGGTCCGTCCACGTCATCGCGTACATCGCCTGCGGGGAGATGAACGCGCCGAGACCCACCTGCGAGATCACCGCGCGCTTCACGTAGTCGGTTCCGTACCGGCCGAAGCCGCCGAGGAGATAGCCGTTGTGCTGGTTGAAGCCGGCGGCGAACACGGACTTGGTCTGTTTCTGCACCATGGCGGAACCGGCGGCCACCGCATCGGCCAGGCCACGTTTGGTGCCCGCACTGAGGTTGGCGTTCTGCGATGGCGTCAGACCCGGCCCGATCCCGACGGTGGCCAAGGAGCGCAGTTCGCTCGCGTCACGGGCCGGCGGGGGGAACTTCTCCAGCAGTGCGCCCATGGTGTCGAAGTACGAGACCCCCGTGGGCATCACGTACGGCGTGATCGTCGGCCGGGTCGGCGCAGGCTGCGGGGTCACGGTGCCGCTGACGAAGTCGGACAGCGAGGTCAACGTGTAACGGTCCTGGATTGCGTTCACCGCCGGTAGATCGTGCAGCCCCTTGAGTTGGGTCGAGCCGATGATCCAGATCCTGCTGTAGTCGACGTTCAACGGTTGCGTGCCCGTTGGCAGTGCAACTCCACGCTGTCGCGGATCTCGGATGACGTAGTCACCGGGTGGTGTCTTCGAGGCGGACCCCAGGTTGACCAGGTTGGTCGTGTAGGGATCTATGAAGGCGAGGACGAAGTAGTGCCCGGTCACCTTGGGGACGTGGAGCACCTGGGGCTGGCCGGTGAGATCCACCCACGCGATGGACGACAGGCTCGTCGCACCTGGCGCAACGACCGCCGTGCTCGACGAGGAGTTGGGGCTGCGCACGCTGTTGAACTGGTTCACCGGTCCGAAGGCACCTTGCGGAACATCGGTGCTGGTCATCGTGTGGAAGGTCGCGTTCGTCGTCATCAGCGGCAGGCCGTAGGTGTAGGCGTCGAGCCCAATGCGATACGCGCGCTGGTAGTCGTCAGCCTTCGCGCCTGCGACAGCGGGAACCGTCGGCGAGGCAGTCAACGCGAACGTCATAGCGACTGCGACAGCAGCGACCGGATACCTCACGTCGGCTCCATTCGACGCCCTCAGGCTATCCCTCGTGGGGACTCGTCGCGTGTTTGTGGAGGTGCCGGGAGCCGTCGCGCCCCTCCGGGACGCTCCTCCCGATTCCCGCCGTGTCAACCCCGTACAAAGGGCAGGACCCCGCAAGCCTGCGGGGTCCTGCCCTTTGTGGAGGTGCCGGGAATCGAACCCGGGTCCAACGGTGTGTATCAGATCCTTCTCCGGGCGCAGTCGTGTTGTGGTGTATTCAGCCTGGCGGGTTTGTACGACCCATCCGCCAACACG
>Ga0116175_1001912_pt1 | contig 13001 bp, 8 predicted proteins | sample AD_UKC125_MetaG_FD_89802 | JGI IMG/M metagenome (GOLD analysis project Ga0116175, IMG submission 89802) | Active sludge microbial communities of municipal wastewater-treating anaerobic digesters from USA - AD_UKC125_MetaG | ecosystem: Engineered > Bioreactor > Anaerobic > Digestate | place: USA... | reverse complement strand
GAACTCGGCAGCATCTGGAACGACATCAATTCAAATCGCGGCCGACGAAATGCTTCGCGTGTCACTGCTTAGTTCTCGAGTTTCCTGATGTTAGGCTCGTAGGTACAACGCAAGAACGTACGCCCGAGACACCTGAGCCTGCGTCCCTGTTCCTCCAAACAAGGGTGTACGGAGTCCGGACTTAAGTCCTTGGTCTTTGGCACGACCAGGCCGACCCGAAAGGGAAGGTTGTCGTGCCCAATCACAGTTCAAGACATATTCGAAACATGGCGGCTGAGTCCGCAGCAGCCCGTCGAACGGCTCGTCTAGCTGGCCTCATTGCCACTGCTCCCCCGTTGACTGAGAAGCAGATCGCATCGCTGCGGCGCTTGCTGGATGGCGCTCAGGTGCTACCTGAAAGCGGTACGGACCGATGAGTGGGGGAAGCACTAGCAGTCGACAGATTGCCGCTCAAATCGCAGCCAATGAGCGCTGGGCGAGGGTTGGCGACAGGTCAGCTGCGACGGCAACGGCCCGTGCGGCATTCTTGGATCGCTTCGTCAGACAAGTGGACCCAGATGGTGTGTTGCCGTCGGATGAGCAGGAGCGTCGGGCGAGAAGCGCACTTCGCGCGCACATGGCGCGCTTGCGGCTGAAGTCGGCAGCCAAGCGTCGCGGAGCAGTCGGGAACGCGTCCAGGCCTCCACAGACCACGAGCTCCAGGGCGGAGGGTCACGATGAGTGACCCGTTCTCCCTCTTCGACAACCTCACCGATGAGCCGATCTCGGACGGCGGCGCGTGGTTCTTCAGCCTCGGCATCTCCGGGCAGACCATGGCGGCTTTGCGATTGCGTCAAGCTAACTCGTCTGAGTTCTGGCCGAACCAGCGCCCGACGAGACCAGGCCTGCTGTTCGCGCACGGTCAGGGCCATCTGCTGGCGTTAGGACCCGAGGACTTCTTGGTTGGCAAGCCGAAGAACGCCTACAACGTGTTTCCTGGTGCCGGGGATGACGGCGTCGATGTGTACCTGTGCCCGATAGAGGCTGCCCGAGCGTGGCGCGAGAACGGCCCAGATGTCACGTGGATCCGCGGTGCGGATGGGTGGCGCGGGCAGCACCGCAAGCCTCTGGAGTCCATGCTCGAGCACCTGTCGGGCAAGAAGGTGCGCGTGCATTGCGACGGGCGCTTGGACGACCTGAAGCAGTGGAAGGCACTCAAGAGTCTGCACGAGACCCTTGCCGTCATTTGTGAGGCCGTGGAGGTGATCGCCGATGGCGTCGCGGTGACGGAGCCTTTCGCGACCCGGCCCAAGAGCGCCCGGGAGAAGTTGCGCGAGCGTTTCACAAGCCATGCCCAGACCCCGGCCGAGGACATTTCGGATGCTGTGCTGATTGCCCGCGGCTTGGCCGCCGATCCTGATAGGCGGGGCTACTTCGGTCCGGGCGGGAGGATCGAACTGGCTGCTCTGGCAGCCGACGTTGTCAGGTGTTTCGACGGTCGGGTACGCCGCGGTCCAGAGGGACTGTGGGTGTATGGCAAGGGACTATGGATGCCAGCCGGCGACACGGCCTCAATGGTCATCGCGGCACTCCTACAGGAGCATTGGACGCAGAACCTTGAGGAGCGAGTGCTGGGTTACCTCCAACGGTTGCCGGAGTTCGCCTCACTGCGCAACCATCCGGAGGACGACGGCTGGCAGCATCTGGTGAACTTCACCAACGGACTGTACGACTGGCGGACAGGTGAGCTGAAGGCTCACGACCCGTATGTCCTGTCCACTTGGCAACTGACAGTCTCATACCACCCCGGACCGGCTCCGATGTGGGTGGAGTTCCTCAGCCAGGTGCTACCACCCGACATGCTCGTCGTGGGACAGAACGGAGTTGCGCCGTGGCAGGAGGACTTCGGCTACCTGCTACTGCCGGGGAACCCGCTGCACCGCTCATTCCTGCTGCGCGGTCCGGGACGCAACGGCAAAGGCGTGTGGATGACAGTGCTGCGACGGATTTCGGGCCGCTTCAGCGCCCTGACTCTTGAGGACTTGTCTGACCCGGGTCGGTCCAGATTTAGGCTGGTGGACCTGTACGGATCGCCTATGAACATCGCCGGGGAGATCGACCCCGGCTTCCTGAAGAACACCGCTGTGTTCAAGCAGATGACCGGTGGGGACGAGATGACGTTCGAGCCGAAGTTCAAGGGCACGTTCAAGGCCCGGGTCTGGGCGGTTCCGATCTTCAGCGCGAACGAGGACTTCCGCGCCAAGGACAACTCGGTCGCCTTCTGGGACCGGTGGGAAGTCCGGCACTTCCCCAACGTGATCGCAGAAAGCCAGCGGGACCCGTCCCTGGCACAGCGCATATTCGACGCCGAGGCGCCACAGATCGCCGCTCTGGCGATGGAGGGCCTGCGTGCCCTCATGCAACGGGGCAGCTTCAGTCGCCAGCCTTCCAGCGAATCCGTCAAGGACCAGTTCCGCCGCACCAGCGACCACATCGCCCGGTTCATTGACGAGCGAGTCACCTTCACGGGCAGGCAGAAGGACCGCGTCACACGAGACGCGCTGACGAAGGCCTACCAGCAGTGGTGCCAAGACGAGCAGGAGCGCCCCAAGCGCTCCTCGGAACTGTACGCGGCCCTGTCGGCCGCAGCCGCTCAGCAGGGCTTGCCGGAAATCTCCACGAAGACAGGCGGAACACGGGGCTTCAGCCGCGTCACGTTGGAGGACATCGATCATGGCTGAGACCACACCAACTGGGGCAGATGGGGCAGGTCAAAGCCTGTGTTTCCGTTCTTTGCTCCTGGGGGTAGGTAGTAATAGGAACAACCTGCCCCAAGTGCCCTGCCTGCCCCGTTCGGGGGTCTGCGCATGACGTCCTTCACCGTCTGCACACCGGAATTCGTTGACAGCGCCTGCCAGGCGCTCAAAGGCCGGCGTCTCGTCGTAGACGTCGAGACCGTGGGCCTTGATCCATGGGCAGGTCGGCTGCGCATGGTGCAAATCGCGGCAGGCCCTGACCACACGTGGATCTTCCTCGATCACTGGGACGTCGTACGTGAGATCCTCCTGAGCGCCGAGACTCTGATCGGGCACAACATCATCGGATTCGACCTGCTCTGGCTGGACAAGTACGGAATCCTCACCTTGGAAGAAGCAGAAGGAAGAGTGCTCGACACGCTCCATCTCGCCCACTACCGAGACAACCGCACGAACCGCTCCACCTACATCGACGACTGGGATGAAGAACCAGAACCGGAAGTTCGGTACGTCGGTCACGGCCTGAAGGACCTGGCGGTCGAGCACCTGGGAGCGGGCGCCGACCGCGCAGAACAGCAGCTGTACGCGGCCCATCGACTGCCCCGGAACACGCGCTCCGCGACATGGGCCCTCGCCTGGGCGAGGATTCCTGACGACGACCCGCACCTGTTGCAGTACGCCGCCGACGACTGCGCCCACGTCTGGCGACTGCTGCCGCACCTGCGCCCCCGGCCCGGCGAGAAGGCTCTTCTGCGCGTTGAGGCACGGGTAGCCATGATCGCTGCGAAGATGCAGCGCCGCGGCTACCGCGTCGACCTCCAGCAGCTGGAGTCGGCCCGCAAGGAACTCAGCGACGAACTTGCCGGCCTGCGGACCATCCTCGCCGCAGACGGGGTGACGGACCTCGACAGTCGAGACCAGATCCTTGACTACCTTGTCGCGCAGGGCGTGCCGTTGACCAAGCGGACTGCGTCGGGGAACGGCTATGCCCTGGACAAGCGGACGTTGGAGAACCTCGCGAAGCACCACCCGGCGGCAGCACTGATCCACCGGGCACGACGACTCCACCGTTTCCTCCGGGACTACATTCCGAAGATCGCCGGCAACCGGGGTGCCGACGGCCGGACACACCCGTCCATCAACACCATGGGGGCGGCCACCGGAAGGTGGACGGTCACTGGCGCCGTGCCACTCCATCAGATGCCCAAGAAGGGCGGGCTTCGGGAGTGCTTCGTCGCCGAACCCGGCAAGGTACTCATTTCCTGCGACTACTCCAGCATCGAGTTCCACGTACTCGGTGTTGTCACCGGCGATGCCGCGATGCAGGCGGTCTCCTGGAGTGGCGAGGACCCCTACTTGGCCACAGCGAAGATCATGTATCCCGACCTCCATTGGGATTCGCTCACCCCTGGGGAGTTGGCGACGCAACGTAATGCCGCGAAACCATTCAACCTGGGCCTTGGATATGGCATGGGTGCCGCCACGCTCGCCGAGACCACCGCACTCACCCTCGAGGAGGCGACCTTGCGCCGAGAACTGCTCCAAGAACGTTGGTCGGGACCCTCCCAGCTCATGCAGGAAGTGGAACGAGAGTTCAACCGTGGTGTGCGTCGTGTCCCGAACCTGTTCGGCAGGATGTACACGTTCCCTGTCAGGGGCGACGGAACCGTCCGCCCGCACGTCGTCGTGAACGGCCTCACCCAAGGCGCAGCCCGGGACCTGATGCACGCGGACCTGCTACGCGTCGTGGACGCCGGATTCGACGTATGGCTAACCCTCCACGACGAGATCATCATCGAAGTCCCGGAGGAGCAGGCAGAAGAAGCTTGCGCCGCACTCGAGAAGATCATGAACCACCGCAAGCACCCCGTCCTGGGCATCCCCATCCGGGCCACGGCGACGATCCTGGGCAACGCGTGGCGGAAGGCGTAAACGGTTCATCCGGGCCCTGTTCTCTGCTCCGCCGAGCCCGGACTGTCAGCCGGATTAGCGACACGCATGAGGGACGACGAGCGGCACGGTCCGTCTGAGCACGGATCGTGCCGTTCCGTCCGTCCTGTGACGGGTGGTTGCGCAGAGTTCTCGGGACAACGAGGGGACAACCGGCGATGGTGATCCGCACGGTCAGAAGGGGCTTGCGCGGCAACGTTGGGACTGCCATTACCGGGCGTCTTGTCGGTAAGGAGAAGGTGACCTGCAATGAGATCGTTCTCGCGGTCAAACAGTTGCCGCAAGAGTCATATCCTTTCGCGGGGGGACCCCTATCTGCGAGTTCGCCAGCCTCCGGGCCCCCTATCTGGCAACAACGAACTAGTTAGGCCATGCTCGAATGAGATAGGGGGATTGGCATGGATGCAAATGCTGTGAGCGCCGCGGCGAGCGTCGCAACCGTCTGTATTGCGGTCGCTACCGGCGTCATCGCCTGGAGGCAGACTCAGATTTCGGACGAACAGAAGCGGTTGGGCGTACGCGAGGTCACCGCCTCCGAAAAGCAACAAGAACTCAGCGAGCGCCTCATGGCGCTGGAACTCCAGCGGGACACGCCGAAGCTCGTTCCAGGCAGACTTGAATCGTTGGCGGATGGCGCCCTGGCCTTCAGTTTGTACAACGTTGGCGGTGGGGCGGCCACAGATGTCTGGATCGAGGCACTGACAATCAACGATCGACCGCCTCGATTGCTGCCCATGATCGGAGGGATCCGCATTGACCTCGTCAGAGACTCCGCGAGAGTCCTCTTGGAGGGAGCGGGACAGGATCTCATCAACCCGGAGAAGGTTGTGGCTCTAATAGGCAACTTCAGCGGGCAGACCGGCGATTCGAAGATCGCCTACGAGGCAGCACCGGGGCTTCTTGACCATCTACGCAGGGCTTTGGAAGGAAGGCGCGATGCCAGCAACTGAGAAGCTCCGCCTCTGTTCGTAGGACTCCTGCCGACTGCGTGTTTGATTAAAGGAGTCTGCTCGGCCACCATCAGTCCAGTTGCCAACGGGCGATGAGGGCTCCTGGCGGGGGCCTTATGCACTACTGACGCAAGATCCTCGCGCAAGGTACGGAAGTCCACTTCAGTCGAGTTCCAGGAAGATGTTGCTTGCTTCAGTCACGTAACGTCCGCCGCGGCTGGGGATCTCCATCGGGATCGGACTATTGGTCCGATGTCCGGAGCCCCTCCCCTCATCACTTCGCGATGAGTCTCACGGCGTCCAACGCAGGCAACGAACGTGAGTCCTCGAAGCATGGGCGCAAATGGCGCCGGTCATCCAACTCCGTTGGGGCATCGGCTGGCCGCTCGGGTGCATCCTGCTGTTGTGGGAAGAACAACGGGGCCAGAGGCAGCCTTGTACCCAGCCGTCCAGAAGTGGGCCGAGCATGTACTCAACTGCTGGCAAGTAGCCATCGACACGGGGCCGAAGCTCGGGCGAGTTGATGTAGTCGGCGTTCGCGACTTCGGCGGCGGCGATCTCTCCGCTCGCACTGAAGTCATCGCCATTGAGGTCAAACGCGGAAACGCCGCATTCGCAAAGTCAGCAGGACAGGCGCTTGGCTACTCGGTGATGGCGGATCGCTGCTATCTCGCCAAGGACGGCGGCTTCCGCGATGACGAACTCGTTGTTGCCGGGAGGCTCGGAATCGGGCTGCTTGAGATCAACAAGGGCCGCGTATTCGAGCGGCTCACCGCTCCGCCACAGGCACCATTGCCCGAACTCCGGCTCAGGCTACTGGAGAAACTGCACTGTGGGGTGTGCTCCTTGTGCTCAACCGTCTTTCGTCTGGCGGAGGAGGGCAAACAGGGATTTGGGCGCATGGTCCGAGCGTCAGTTCCCAAGAACACCATTCGGGTTGCGGCTGACAGGGAGCGGGGCTACATGTTCTGGCTGATCGACGCTGCGGAGGAGAGAGATACTCGTGAGCGTCAGATGACGTACTGGCGCAGATATCTCTGCCCTGACTGTGTGCAGGCTCTCGGAAGGTGAATGCTGCAACCAGCAGACAGGCGCACGGCCGACGACTCACCTTCCAGGGCACATCATCACTTCCTCTCAGGCAGGGAACGGCCACAGGTTGGCAAGCCACCGCACCTGATCATTCTCCGAGTTCCAGAGCCCCAGATGCCCAAGGTCCTCTGTGAGGCAAGGGCGCCATGCCCGTGGATCTTCGACTTCAAGAACTTCGCCACGCTCCAGAGCCCACAGCGCGTGCTCCAGGTGGTTGGCGGCGTCGATCAGATCCATCGGGTGGCCCGAGGCGGTGAGCCCCCTACCGGCCATGGCCATGCCCTGCTCGTCGGGGAAGATGACATAGAGGCCCGCCTGTTGCGCTGCCTTGAGCTCCTGATCGGTGACAGTTTGCATAGGTCGGAGGCCCGCGAGCGTTCCGGTGAAGATCAGACCCGGCCAATGCCGCTGGACTCTGTGCGCGAGTTCGTGCTCGGCCCAGGAGTTGTGTGGCCTCAGCGCCACCATGTAGGCGTTCTGGCGAGTGAAGTGAATGAACAGAAGGTCGCCGCTGCCACGCCTGAGATGGATGTGATGCAGTTGCCAGTCCGCGAGAAACCTGTCGCGACGTTTGGCGTGCACTCGGGTTGCCCACTTCGACAGCAGCGGAGTGAGATCGTCGCCGTCCTCGATCGAGCGCAACACCGCGCCCAGAGCGATCCGATCGTCTTCAGCGAGCGTTGACACCTCCTGGTCGAACTCCGGGCAGGTCAGCACGCGCCTGGGCACCGCATCCGGAATCCTCCACCTCTGCAAGGTCGATTCGACGTAGACACCACGCCAACCGAGCCGATCCAGCGGCTCTCGCGCTCGAGGGTGAGCCGCTTGCATGAACTCTTCACGCACCAGCTCGCGACATCCGTCCGCCAGATTCGCCAATGATTCGAACGGACCGTGCTCGGAGACAAGAAGCGTCATCACCTGACCGTCAGGTGACACGGCGCACCCCCTGAAAGACCAACACCCGACGGACAGCTGTCAATCCGCGCGTGATGGACTTCCTGCTCGGGAACACCGGACACGGACATACCCAGACGGTACGTCCAACCGGTGACGCCCGACCGACACCGACATGCCCTCCCGTCAGAGTGGAATCAAACTCACGCCGGCATGCGCCGCCCACAACGTGCCGCACCGGCGACTGTAAGACCGACTCCACGGACCAGGCTGGCGATACAGTCGCCTCAGAGCATGGGGACCAGACGGGAGGAATAAATCATGGCGCGCGCCGCTAAGAAGAACGCCCAACCCAAATCCCTTGAGCAGCGCTTATGGGAGGCCGCCGACGCCCTGCGCGGCAACCAGGAGCCCAGCGAGTACAAGCACGTCGTTCTGGGCCTGGTCTTCCTGAAGTACATTTCCGACGGTTTCGAAGCCCGCCGCGCGCAACTCGAAGGCGAACTCATCGCCGACGGCATGCCCGCAGACCGGCTCACCGACTTCCTCGAAGCCCGCGACGAGTACGCCTCACACAACGTGTTCTGGGTACCCGCAGACGCCCGCTGGGCCACCATCCAAGCCAAAGCCAAGCAGCCCACCATCGGCACCGACATCGACCACGCCATGGACCTCATCGAGAACGAGAACCCGGTCATCCGCGGTGTACTCCCCCGCAACTACGGCCGAGAAGGCCTCGACAAAGGCCGCCTCGGCCAACTCGTCGACCTCATCGGCTCCATTGGCTTCACCGAAACCGACGACCACGGCTCCGACGACGTCCTCGGCCGGGTCTACGAATACTTCCTCGGCCAGTTCGCCGGCAAAGAAACCGGCAAAGACGCCGGCGCGTTCTACACCCCACGCAGCGTCGTGCACACACTCGTCGAAATGCTCGAACCGTACGAAGGACGCGTCTACGACCCCGCCTGCGGCTCCGGCGGCATGTTCGTGGAATCCGCCAAATTCGTCAAAGCCCACGGCGGCAACACCAACGGGATCAGCGTCTACGGCCAGGAGTTCACCGACACCACCTGGCGGCTGGCAAAGATGAACCTCGCCCTGCGCGGCATCGAAGCCGACCTCGGAGAGCGCTCCGCCGACTCCTTCACCGCAGACCTGCACCCCGACCTGCGCGCCGACTTCGTCCTGGCCAACCCCCCGTTCAACGTCTCTAACTGGTGGGACGCCAAACTCGCCGACGACCCCCGCTGGCGTTACGGCACCCCACCAGAAGGCAACGCCAACTTCGCCTGGGTCCAGCACTTCATCCACCACCTCTCCCCCCGCGGCACCGCCGGGTTCGTCCTGGCCAACGGCTCCCTATCCTCCAAGACCAGCGGAGAGGGCGAAATCCGGCGACGGCTAGTCGAGGCCGACCTCGTCGACTGTGTTGTTGCCATGCCCGACAAGCTGTTCTTCAACACGGGTATCCCCGTCAGCCTGTGGTTCGTGTCCAAGGATCGCCATGGCAACGGTCACCGCAAACGCGTAGGCGAGGTTCTGTTGATCGACGCCCGCAAATTGGGACGCATGGAAACGCGGCGCCTCCGGCTCCTGGACGACACCGACATCGCCAAGATCGCCGACACCTATCATTCTTGGCGCAACCACGACGGCGGCTATGACGATGTCCCCGGATTCGCCAAGGCCGCAAGCCTCGGCGAGATTAAGCAGCACGACTTCGTCCTCACCCCAGGCCGCTACGTCGGCACCCAAGAAGCAGAAGACGGCGACGAACCCATCGCAGACAAGATCACCCGCCTCACCAAAGAGCTCTACGACGAATTCGACCGTGGGCGAGAACTGGAAGCGGAGATTCGGCAGCGGCTGGACGCGCTGCAATGACTGAGGACCTTCCAAGTGGCTGGACCCGAAAGCCATTATCTGAGTTCATCGTCCTCCAGCGCGGTTTTGACCTAGCGAAGCGAAAAAGACGCCCAGGCCATGTCAAGGTGCTGTCTTCGGGAGATGTCAGCGGCTGGCACGACGAGGCCCGGGTTTCGGGACCAGGCTTCGTTGTCGGACGAGCCACCAACATAGGTCGCCCAACTTGGTCTGATGAGGATTACTGGCCGCTCAACACGGTTCTCTACGCAAAGGACTTCCAGGGCAATGAACCCAAATATGCCTACTACTGGTTCCTTGCTAATGACCTAACGGCCTACAACTCAGGCAGCGTCCAAGCGATGCTTAATCGTAACTACATCGCGAACGTCCCAGTGGACGTGCCACCGCTGGCCGAGCAGCGGGCCATAGCCGCCACCCTCGGGGCCCTCGACGACAGAATCGAATCCTGCCAGAGGGTCGCCTCTGTCGCGCTCGACTTGGCGGAGGCGATCTATCTCAAATCATGTATGCAAGGTTCGCTCGACCTGCCGCTCAGAGACGCTGGAACCTGGCTCTCAGGCGGGACGCCGAGCACTTCTAGCCCTGACTTCTGGGATGGTGAGCTGCCCTGGATATCGGCGGCCAGTCTCAAGGACTTCTTCATATGGAACAGTGAACGCCGTCTGTCTGCCGCCGGGGTGGAAGCCGCTACGAATATCGTGCCGGAGGGATCGCTGCTCATGATCGTTAGAGGCATGAGCCTGAAGACGGAGTTCCGGTTTGGAGTCGCTCAACGGCGCGTTGCCTTCGGACAGGACTGTAAGGCGATAATTCCGAAGATCCCAAGTTCAATGCTTGCCTTGGCACTTAGAGCCTCGCGGCACGACATCCTTAAACTGGTTGATGAGGCAGGGCATGGGACGGGAAGACTCTCGACTGATCTCCTGACGGAGTATGAAATTGAGGTCCCGGATGACGCGTCCGTGACTCGGACGCTGGATGCGCTGCTGTCTCGCGGCGCCGTTGCGAAGGCCGAATCTCATGAGCTCGCTTCCCTGCGAGACGCGCTGCTACCTGGACTCCTTTCAGGCGAGATTCGCGTCGCCGAAGCATCCACTGAAGTCCGATCCGTAATATCACGAGGGGATACAGCCTGATGGGATTCCAAACGCCGCTCTACGAATTGAGCGACTACTTGAAGTGGACGACCAACGGAAGGATCCAACTGCCTGACTTCCAGCGCGGCTACAAGTGGGAAGACGAGCGGATCCGACAACTGCTGGTGACGATCTTGCGTGGTCATCCGTTGGGGGTGGTGATGCTTTTGAAGACTGGGAATGACCAGATCCGGTTCAAGCCGCGGCCCGTCGAGGGCACGAGCGTTCCCGACGGAACGTCCGCCGAGTTCCTACTGCTAGATGGTCAGCAGCGGCTCACTTCGCTGACGCAGGCGCTCACCGGCGATGGTGTCGTGGACACGATGGACAGTCGGGGTAAGCGCATGTCACGGAAGTACTTCGTTGACATCGACGTGGCCCTGCAAGGCGAGGACCGGATAGATGACGCTGTGTTGTCACTCCCGGGTGACGGGATCGAGCGCACCAACTTCAACAGGGACATCGTGCGTGATGTCAGCAGTCGCGAGAAGGAGTTGGAGCACGGGCTGTTCCCAATGAGCTTGCTGTTCGGGGGCGCGGAGACAGTGACGTGGTTGTTCGCGTTCGAGGACAAGGAGACGGCCAGTCACTTCCATGCGCATGTCATCCAGCCCACGAACACTTACAACATCCCCGCGATCGAACTCGACAATTCGACGAGCAAGTCCGCTGTGGCCACGGTCTTCGAGAAGGTCAATACCGGCGGGCTGGCACTGAACGTCTTCGAGCTGCTGACGGCCACTTTCGCCGGCGACAAGGCCTACTTCGACAAGCACGGCACGGACTTCCGCCTCAACGACGACTGGAAGGAGACGCAGGCGAAGTTCTCTGCATATCCGGCGCTGACGGGGCTTGTGAGTACCGACTTCCTACAAGCCGTGACCTTGCTGGCAACGCGCAAGCGCAATCTGGCAAGCACCGCAGCTCGGCCGCCGGCGGTAAGCGCGAAACGCGAGGATGTTCTGAAGCTGACCCTGGACGACTACTTGGAGTGGGTTGGCCCGTTGCGGGAGGCATTCATCTGGGCTTCGGACTTCTTGGCCGACCTTCACATCTTCGACAGCAAGTTCCTGCCCTACCCCAAGCAGCTTGTTCCGTTGGCAGCAATCAAGGCCGTCATGGGCAAGGACGCGAACTTCATCGGCCCCCGCGAGAAGCTGGTCCGCTGGTTCTGGTGTGGCATCCTCGGCGAGCTGTACGGCAGCGCGATCGAGAGCCGGTTCGTGCGCGACCTCGAACAAGTTCCTGCCTGGGCACGCGGAGAGGCCAACGCGGTCACCCCGTACACGGTCAATGACGCGACGTTCGTAGAGTCTCGTCTGCATTCCCTGCGGACAAGGCAGGCCGCAGCGTACAAGGGCATCTACGCCCTGGTGCTGGGCAACGGATCCCGGGATTGGATGGAAGACAAGGCTCTGGACATGGTGCAGTACGTCAGCCTGGCCGTGGATATCCACCAAATCTTCCCGCAGAAATGGTGCGCCGATAACGGCATCGATGACGAGCGTCGGGAGAGCATCGTCAACAAGACCGCCATCTCGGCAGTTACGAACAGAACCATTGGTGGGGCCGCCCCATCCAGCTACCTGGGCGTCATCGAGAAGCGCGCGCAGATTAGCCACGAGCGGCTTGACGCCCTGCTCGAACACCACCTGGTCCCGTCGGCCTACCTGCGAAGTGACGACTTCGACAACTTCTTCGCGACCCGACGCGAGTACCTATGCGAACTCGTCGAGAAAGCGATGGGCAAGGCTGTGCCCCGCGACCTGGACCACGGCACAGCGGCCGAGGACTCCGCGCAGTTCGAAATCGACGAAATCACCGAACTAGCCGACGAGGTCGAGTAGGGCGATGGCTCAGGCGGGCACCGTGGGCGCGAACGTCCGTACTCTGGGCGTACCACGACCGGGCCGCCTGCTTCACAGGTCAGGCCCGGTCCTCGTTTCCGGAGCGAGAGGGGGGCGGCTTGATGACATCGTTCGATGAGTCGGTCGTGGAGCAGGCGGCCCTGGACTACCTGCGTGAGATCGGCTACTCCACGCAGGCCGGCCCGAATATCGGCCCTGGGGAGGTGGCGCAAGAGCGGGATTCGTGGGAGCAGGTCTGCCTTCTCGGCCGACTGCGAGAGGCCGGCAGGCGCTTCAACCCCGAGCACCAGGATCTGGTGGACGAGGCGGTCAAGCGCTTGCAGCGGGCGGAGTCTCAGTCCGAGCTCGCTGAAAACCTCCGCGTCCATCGCCTGCTCGTTGATGGTGTGCCCGTGGAGCACCGCGGTGACGACGGCCAGGTGCGCACCGCCTACATCCGGCTGATCGACTTCGACCACCCGGCCAACAACGACTTTCTGGCGG
>Ga0116175_1001909_pt1 | contig 13003 bp, 10 predicted proteins | sample AD_UKC125_MetaG_FD_89802 | JGI IMG/M metagenome (GOLD analysis project Ga0116175, IMG submission 89802) | Active sludge microbial communities of municipal wastewater-treating anaerobic digesters from USA - AD_UKC125_MetaG | ecosystem: Engineered > Bioreactor > Anaerobic > Digestate | place: USA... | reverse complement strand
ATATTTCCACTTTAAACACCCTCCTTTTATCTTATAATAAGTACATCTTTTATAGAGCATCACATACAATCTCTATACATGCATTATTAAATATACCATAAAATAACAAAATGTCTATTGGATTTGCTCCTTTAAATTTCGAATGGACATGATGGGAATGTGTATTATAAGCCATTTGGTGAGTCTGCTGAAACTCACCCTTCCAGCCTTATCCATGTTATCATCTTTCTTAAAGATAACCTAAAACCCCCTTATTGACTTGATTAATTATGAATAAGTTTCAAGCAAAAAGAGGCCTTCTACATTCTGTGGCAAAGGCCAAACCAAAAGACCTTTTTGAGGAAAAAGTAGGCTACCATCTTCCTGGGGTCAAGTCCATTTTGTTTGCAAAATCCCTCGCATATACTAGATACTATATCTCTCAAGGGACGTTATGATCGTAGGACTTGTTGGCCTTTTTAAGCCTATATACCAAACCCCACAATAGCTGGACACCACCAAAATGTAGAGGATAATATCCCAAATTTGAGGATTAAGAACTTTCTCATGAAAGCTCAAGAGAAGGGCGCAGTAACGAGACAGAGGAAATGGACAAGAGAGGAAAAGTTTGCAACTCTGAGGAAAGGTCTTAAGGGTCAAAAAACAGCCTATGAAATATGCAAAAAACATCTTTAAGCCATACCGTTTAGTGCAAGTGGCACTATGCGTTTCCCTAAGGTGGCAAGATAACCATAGAAAGCGGCAGTAAGTCTTCTAAGGACGAAACCCTTGAAGCTCAAGATCGAAAGATCACAGAGGATCATCAGCAAGCTAGCTGTACAGATAAATATTTAAAAAAACGGAAGAGCTGTACACGACAAGCTAAAAGGCGTAAACAAGCTAAAAGACATGGGATCCTGCAAATCGGGGGAGGGTGGCTCAGGAAAATCCAACAAAAACTTGACGTGATCATTTGCTTTCACAAAGTGGTTTTTTCAACAAAACTTAATTATAATAAGCGATCCCAATATTCCATCATATGATGGACCAAACTAAGCCACTCATCATATCGCTTAAGATAAGCGCTAGTAGCAACGGGGTCAGGGCAAAAAGATTTATGAATTTTCACAGCTTTGTCGAAAGCTTCGCCATAATCTTGGAATATCCCAATACCCACTCCTGCCATTAAAGCTACTCCCAAAGCACCAACTTCATTTGCTGATACTACTTCAACAGGCATATCAAGCACATCAGCGAACATCCGACTCCAAACGCTACTTTTAGCTCCTCCTCCGGAGAGCCGTACAAAATCTATTTCACATCCAGCAGCACGCAAACGATCGATGTGCCATTTGTGGATAAAAGTCACACCCTCATACACAGCACGAGCTATATCTGCAAACGTATGACCTAATGCAATGTTGTAGAAACCTGCTCTACCAAGGGGATGCACATTTGGACTTCCAATAAAAGGAAGATAGATAACATCTGTACCACCAGGGGGCAAGGAGGCAACAGCCTCATTTATCACATCAAAGATGGGAACCCCTTGCTTCTGAGCTTCAAACATTGCTTTGCCTCCAAGTTGAGCGATAAACCAATCAAGGTTTATCGCTGAAGTAGCGCCTCCATCTAATGCTAAAATTTTGCCAGGTAAGTAATGCATATTTAAAGTAATATTTGGAATAGGATGATCAACAACCGCTTCATTAATTGACCAGGTTCCAACAACAATTGCTGCCATTTTGGGATCTATTACACCTGAACCTATGGCACAAGATGCTACATCCATCATTCCAGCCACGCAAGGGGTACCTATTGATAATCCAGTACTAACTGCAGCAGAAGATGATACATATCCAACTACATCATGAGATGCCGCTGCTAAACGCGGCACTTTATCGTACATCTCCGGAATACCGTAGAGCTCCATTAAGCGTTTGGAATAAGTACCACTTAAGAAATCAAGCAATCCGCTGCCGCTTGTATCATTTCTTTCCGAGACACATTCCCCAGTAAGTTTCATGCGAATTAAATCTTTGCACAACAAGACGTGAGCTATGCGCCCGTAATTTTGAGGTTCTTTTTCCTTAATCCACCGTAAAAGAGGACCTGGTTGGCCAGGATAAGGTTGACTAACAGTTATAGCACTAATCTCGTTATAAACTCCGCTTCTTTTGTAATCTTCAATAATATCTACTGCCCGAGCATCTTGTGAACCGATGCCATTTCTAACTGCAATTCCTCTTTCATCTACTACATACAGGCCATTCCCATGGCCAGTTACACCCACTGCAACTATATCTTTAGGATCTATATTGGATTTAGCAATTATTTCTTGTATACACTCGGCAGTATTTTGCCATAATACCTCCGCATCACCCTCTACCCAAGTAGGCTCCAAACTCAGCACTTGATAACGCCGCGAAGCAACAGCGATTTCATTTCCCCGGAGGTCGAAAAGCGCCGCCTTTGAATTGGTTAGCCCGTCATCAATCCCTACCAAGTACTTCATTAGCAATGCCCTCCTTCAAACTCAGGAATTAAGCTTAATTAGCTGTACCTTTCCTTTGTTAACCCAAGATTTTGGTTCTTCACCATAAAACAATTTCTCCAGCTCTCGTGCTAATTTATATGGCGCTTTGACCAAGGCATCATTAGTTGTTCCGGCAATGTGAGGAGTCACCGTACAATTATCAAGTGTGAGAAATGGATAATCTTTTCCTATTGGTTCCTGGTCGAAAACATCCAGAGCGGCCCCTCCAATCTTTCGTTCTCGCAAGGCTTCACACAATGCTTTCTCATCAATGAGCCCGGAGCGTGACGTATTGATTAAAAAAGCTGTAGGCTTCATTAATGCCAATTCGTCGGCACCAATCATATGTCTGTTTTCCTCTGTTAAGCGCGCATGCAATGTGACGAAATCCGACTCCTTCAAAAGGGTGGCTAAATCTGTAAGTTGGACATTTAAGCTATTAGCAACACTATTGCTTACGTATGGGTCATAAGCCAATACTCGCATTTCAAAACCGGATAGTTTTTTCGCTACTAATTGACCTATTTGCCCAAAACCAACTATGCCAACCACTCTTCCAGGCAGATCCGGAATATAAGGAGAATTAACGTACTCTCGACGCCATTCGCCCTGTTTTAAGGACGTATGTCCGCGAGCGATGTTTCGTGCCTCTGCCAACATCATGCCAATAGCAAAGTCAGAAACCGCATCTGCATTCCGTCCTGGATTATTGAAAAACATGATACCTTTACTCGAAAGGTAATCGACGTCAACATTCTCATAACCTGCCCGCAATATTCCTACCACTTTCAGCTTCCTAGCCAAATCAATTAAACTGCGACCTAAAGGAAGAAATTGAATAATGAGGATATCCGCATCTTCAATTAACGAAAATAAATCCGCTGGGGGCGTTATAGCTTCTGGCCCTTTTTCTTCGAGTATTCGATTTATGTGCTGCAATTTTTCCACACTTCCCCAAAGCCAGTCATAGGAAACTAACTCGCATCCCTTCTCACGCCAACTAGCAAAAGCCCTCTCTATTAAATCTGAACCGATATAATCATCACCAACAAGAAGAACTTTCACGTATATACACCTCACAGAAATGTTCTTTTAAAGATTGGTTATTCAAAACAAAAAGGCTCCTTATAAGGAGCCTTTTTAACATTTAGATTTTTCCCGAAGAGCCACATAAGTGTATTTTACGACGAACAACTTCTCTCATTTTTGTCATTGGTTTTTCAAAAATTTCGATCGGCCATGGCGCTTTTTTCTTATTAGTAGCGAGAAATTCTTGAAGCCCTTCTACCATCGCAACGCATAACTCGGAAAAGATATTCAATTTAGTTATGCCATTGGCGATCGCTTCTTTAACTTGATCATCCGGAGTGTTAGACCCTCCATGAAGAACTAAAGGTACGGACGTAATGGATTTTATTTTTTCCAGGCGTGGAATATCTAACTGTGGCAAAGATGTGTAGATACCGTGGGCAGTTCCTATTGACACAGCCAACGCATCGACGTTAGTAAGCTCTACAAACCGCTTGACATCCTCAGGCTCTGTCAGATGGGTTACATCCGCTTGTTCTCCTTCCGCAGTTTCTGCCTTGCCAACATGGCCTAGTTCGGCCTCGACAGAAACGCCACGGGCATGAGCGTACTCAACTACTCGTTTAGTAATGGCTACATTCTCATCAAAGGGAAGCGACGAGCCATCAAACATCACCGAGGTAAAGCCCGCTTCAATGGCCTTCTGGCACAACTCGAACGAAGGACTATGATCCAAGTGCAGAGCTAAGGGAACAGATACATGTTCTGAGGCTGTCTTAGCTAAACTCACCAAATACGGAAGAGCGGCTTCGGCGTCAGGTGGAACTACCATCAAAATTACAGGAGATCGCTCTTCCTCAGCTACCTCTACCACCGCACGAACGAATTCGAGGTTGCTTACGTCAAAAGCAGGTACTGCATACCGCCCAGCTTGTGCTTTATGAAGCATCTCTTTTATACCAAACATAGGCATTATAATTCCTCCTTTAATCTTAAAACTATCTCATTAACATACCACCGGATACGTCTACGGTGGCACCAACTATACAATTGTTACGTTCTGAGACCAAGAATAAGACTACATCGGCTATTTCTTCAGGTTTCGTGAACCTTCCCAAGGGGATACGGGACAGGTAGTAAGAAGAGTTTTCTTGTAAAGCTTCTCTCACCATGTCCGTCATTACCATGCCTGGCGCTACGGCGTTGACCAGTATTCCGTGTTTCGCAACTTCTCTAGCAAGGGATATGGTAAAGGCCACAACTCCTGCTTTCGATGCCGCATAATGAGCATGCCCGGTTGTAGCGCCGCGAAAAGCAGCTTGAGACGTGAAATTAACTATCTTCCCGGGTGCTTTTCTCTCCAACAATTGCCTGACAACCCATTGATTTGTATAAAAAACTGCATTTAGATTGACATCTATGGTACGCCGCCAATCTTCAGGCGACATCTCTACAACTTGGGCACGAGGCCATATTCCAGCAGCATGGACCAAAATATCAACAGGCCCCAGTTCGGCAGTAACCTTTCCAAAAAGTGCATTAACATTTTCATATTTGGATACATCGGCTTGCACAGCAACGCTCTTATTTCCATGAGAGGAGATGTATTCGACCACTTCATTTGCAGCTTTCGAATCAGTAATATAGTTTACTGCAACGTTAGCTCCTTCACGTCCCAATCCCTTAGCCACAGCCGCTCCCATTCCCCTAGACCCTCCGATTACAACTGCAACTTTTCCTCTAATTCCTAACTCCAATCACACAGCACCTCCCAAACACAGCCTTAAGGAACTAACAACACTTTTAGGGCACTGCCGCTTCTTGCTTTTGCAAATCCCTCTTCATATTTATCTAACGGGGCTACGTCCGTGATTAGCTTTTTAGCATCTAACCTTTTTGTGGCCATCAAATTCAAAATTTTTTTCATTTGCAAGAAGGTAGAATCAGAAGTTCCATGGACGAAAACCTCACGATAATGAATCATATTGCTATCGACCTGAATTTGAGATTTGCCACGCGGCAATCCGCCGAAGAAATTTACTCGCCCCCTGGGGGCAACTACATCCAGAGCCTGTACCTGCGCTTCACCCGATGGAGCTGCTACTATTACTGCATCGGCGCCAATGCCTCCCGTAACCTGCATGACCAAATCCTTTAATCCAGAAGGTTCAGTATAGTGGTCAGCGAGTCCGAGATCCATAGACATCTTAAGGCGTTCAGGGTTAACTTCCGACAAAATCACGCTATAAGCCCCCCTGGCCTTTGCCAACATAACATGCATGTTACCAACAGGTCCCGCTCCAATCACGACGACAACGTCGCCCAAGCTGACATTTGACAACTCCTGCCCATTTAACGCACAGGAAAAAGGCTCGGTAATCGAGGCCTCCTCAAAGCTTATACCCTCAGGGATGGGCATGACTCCGCCCTGTTTAACTAATGTGTTTGGAACAACGACAAATTCTGCAAATCCACCATCGTATTGATATGATATCGCTTCTTTATGTATACATATATTCGGATGCCCTTTCATGCAATAGATGCATCTTCCGCAAGAGATAACCACTCCCAATACTACTTTCATGCCTGGGGTATAACCAACCACCTTAGAACCTACTTCCTCAATTACCCCTGATATTTCATGGCCAATGACTCTGGGGAGGGAAAACCCATGGCCTGATCCTCCTGCAGCAACATTTCTCACGTCGCTACCGCATATAGCACACGCTTTCACACGTACCAAAATCTCTTCATCCGAAATGGAGGGCTTAGGAACTTCCTCTAATCTTAAATCATTTGGGCCGTAAAGCCTTAATGCTTTCATGATAAATCTCACCCCTTTTAATTAAAGGCTTCTATTGGAGCTTGGCTAAATAATGCATTTCTTCTGCAGTCTTTTCATAGATTTTTCGATAAACTTTATACAACTTTTTGTATACCTTCACGTTTTCAGGAATCGGCTCATTGTGATCCGAAAATTCGATCCAACCCTTGAGGGTCGAAAAATCTTTGTATATTCCCACGCCCATACCACTTAAGTAAGCATCCGTAACGGGGGCTCCCGAGACTTTAGCCATATAATCTTGCGGGGTATTCATAATATCTGTAACTATTTGCCTAAAGAGAGGACTTGAAGCTCCTCCATCAACGGCTACAATTCGCTTAGGCATTATTCCTAGCTCTCTGGCAACTTCAGCGTGGTGCTCCAGGCCATAACCTATGCCCTCCAAAATCGACCTAAAGACGTGGCCACGACCATGATACAAGCTTAAACCAAATATTACCCCTCTGGCGTAGGGATCCCATATTGGAGTACGTTCACCCATGAAATACGGTAGTAATACAAGTCCGTCCGATCCGGGTTTAATATTTGTTGCTTCTAAATCCAATATCTTATATGCCGAGACATTTAATTTATTACCCATATCGCGTTCATACATCGAAAATTCATCCCTAAACCAACGGATTATTCCGCCAGTCGTTCCCATGCCGGCAAGGGCAACATACACATTAGGGACTACATGGGGAAAGTTGATCAATCGAGGATCAAATTTAGGTTCTCCTAAAGCAATTTGCCAACAATGAGTCGTCCCATACATACATGCAGAAGTTCCAGGTTCGATCATGCCCACGCTCAAAGCTGAACACGATGCATCACAACCGCCACCCGCAACCACAGGAGTACCTTCCGCTAGACCTGATTCTTCAGCCGCACTTTTCGTTACTGTTCCGACCACTTCATGGGCTTGATATATCTCAGGGAGTTTATCCATATCTATGCCGCACAGCTCACACATCTCTTCAGACCATTTCAAAGCTCGTATATCAAAAAGGGGAGCTGTCAAACCAGCTACACCAACATCAATTGTCGCCTTGCCCGTTAACTTGAGAATTACATAAGCGTGGGAGTTAAGTATCTTCCAAGTCTTAGCGTAATTTTCCTTTTCATTGTGGGCATACCAGATCATCTCGTAACCAGCAAAATAGGGGTCAATCGCATTCCCAGAAACTTCAAATACTTTATCCTCACCTATATTGTTCTTCACCCAGTCACACTCTTCAGTGCCGCGACGATCCATATAGATAATACAGGGGCGAATAGGCCTACCCGACTTATCGACAGGTGCGACATCTGGAGTAAGGCCGCTGACTCCGATCCCCTTAATATCCTTAGGGTTAATTTGGCTTACCGCGAGCATTTTCCTAGTTATCTTGACAAAATCACCCCAATAAATCGCTTCCGGATCCTGTTCGGCCCACGCCGGTTTCGGGAAGTCAACGCCATGTTCAACTTCACCTGTGGCAACTACTTGTCCATCTGTAGAAATTATTACACCCTTGCTTCCGGAAGTTCCTACATCGAACCCCATCAAAAAATTACCCATCTCTCCCACCCCTTTTTTAAAATAGATATCAATTAACTAGCTATTGCTTGCCTTTACTATTTTAGGTCCGCTACTTGTTCCTATCCTCGTAGCTCCTGCTTGTATTAGGGCATAAGCGGTTTCGAAATCACGAATTCCTCCGGCAGCTTTAACTCCTATATTCAATGGCACATTTGCCCGAAGGAGTCTAACGTCTTCAATAGTAGCCCCGCCGCTCCCAAAGCCGGTTGACGTCTTGACGAAGTTGGCGCCCGCTTCGGTTGACAGATGGCAAGCTCTTATTTTTTCCTCATCGGTGAGATAGCAACACTCTAAGATTACTTTCACAGTAGCTCCAGCGGAGGCGTCCACCACGGCCTTAATATCCCTTAATACAAGATCGTCGTCACCATCTTTAAGCGCTCCAATGTTGATCACCATGTCTATTTCCTCTGCTCCCTTTTTCAAGGCAGTTTTAGCTTCTAATGCCTTTATCTCGGGCAACGTTGCTCCCAAGGGGAATCCAATCACAGAAACAACCTTTACGCCAGAGCCCTTGAGTAGTTCTGCAGCCAAGCAAACCCTGTATGGGTTGACGCAAACTGCAGCGAAATGATACTGTCTAGCTTCCTCACATAAAAGTTCAATATCATGCTCGGTCGCCATTGGCCTTAAATTTGTATGATCAATATATTGGGCAATATTGCATGTAGTCATAAACAAATAATGCCTCCTTCTTGATATGTGAATAACAATAATATATCTACTTAATTACTGACACACACCAAAAATCCCTGAAGGATATTTTGGGTCCGCTAGAAAGAGCCTCAAAGGATATTTTTACATTTCAGGCAAAAACATTACTTTGCTAAAGTATTCCTTTCTTTCATACATCATTTTGAATGCATCCGGAAGCTTGCTCAGCGGCAATCGATGGGATACTAAGGATTGGCACCTGAGTTTTCCGTTTGCCATAAAATACAAAGACCGCTCCCAATCATTAAAGGAAGGCGAAAATGAGGAATTCCACGATCCCTTAATTGTTAATTCTTTACGAAGTATTCCATCCACAGCCTGCTCTGAAAGGGGAAGGCCTGTATGCGATATACCACCAAAGACACAACAACCAAGTTTAGCGGTAGATTTTATGCATTGTTCTTGGGTGATTTTATTGCCAGCGAACTCGATGGATCTCTCGACTCCTTTGCCTCTGGTTATATCTTTAATCGCCTCTACTGGATCGTGAACCTTTCCGTTAATGCAATGATCTCCTCCAACCTTGCTAGCCAGTTCTAGCTTTTCTTCAAATATATCTATGGCTACTACTTGTCCAGCCCCTATGATCTTGCACCATTGTAAAGCCAGCAGCCCTATCGGACCGAGGCCAAACACTGCCACCTTATCGCCCGGTAGAATGCCCAGCTTCCTTACAGCATGTAATGCAACGGAGGCAGGATCTGTCATGGCTCCATCCTCAAAAGAAACATTATCAGCCAGTTTAAGGAGATTTGCAGCAGGAGCTACGACGTATTCAGCGTAAGCGCCATTAGTACGCGAACCCAAATAGTTATAATGATCACATAACTGGTACTCCCCAACTTTGCAAAATTCACAGCTTCCACATGGTATCAACGGAATAACCGTGACCCTATCTCCTACATTAAACTCTTTCACTGCTTCTCCTAACGCAACTATTTCTCCGGAGAATTCGTGCCCGGGTATGGTAGGATATCGGTATGTGCCTGTTTCCATAACGCGAGGTATATCGGAGCCACACACCCCACAAGCCTTGACTTTAATTAAAACTTCCCCTTCCATAGGAATCGGTATTGGAACCTCTTCAACGCGTATGTCACCTGGAGCATAAAGATTTGCTGCTTTCATAGTCTTTGCATTAATATTTTTTGACATCGAAAAGCCTCCTGTATTTATAGTAACCAAGACGATTTCTATTTCATTACTAAATTAATATTGATTTTTATTTAACTTGATCCTTATACATCTCTTCTACTTTAGTTACCATTTGATGCATCAGGTCGGCAAGCCGAGGATATGTTTCGAGATATTTTTCATAGAAGAAGTTGTATAAATCATGTTTTTCCGCATCGGGACAAATTTTTTCGCGAACGTGCACCATGTTTTGCGCTGCCTCTTCGATAGTTTTATATGATCCTGCAGCTACTGCTGCACAAATTGCAGTCCCTAAGGTTGATGCTTCTTCAACTTCCGTCAGGAATATTGGAACATTACAAACATCGGCATTGATTTGAAGCCACAAAGCACTACGGGTGCCTCCACCACAAGCATAAATTTCAGACACATTAAAGCCAGAGCGTGCAAACGTATCGAGGATGTGACGAGTACCATAAGCAGTACCCTCGTAAGCGGACCGCAATAAATGACCAACTTGATGGCTCAACGTTAAACCCCAAATGCAGCCTCTCGCCAAGGGATCGCGCAGGGGAGTCCTGTTTCCTTGCCAATAGTCAAGCAATATCAATCCCTCAGAACCGGGAGGCAATGATTCTGCCTTTTGATCCAATATCGTGAACACATTAACGCCTTTTTCTTTAGCTTCACATTCCTCTCGATATGCAACATTCTCCCGAAGCCAATTTATAATGGATCCGGAGGAAATTTGCCCCCCTTCGATCAACCACGCGCCCCTAACCACAGCCTCAGGATAGGGGCCCCATATGCCCGGATCAAAGACAGGCTGTTCAGACAAACCCAGATGTACCGTTGAACTCCCCATAATCATAGCCAATCTACCTGGTTTTACCACCCCCAAACCTAACATGCCGGCATGCGCGTCAATTCCACTTTCTCCTACGGCAATATGTGGGAGCAATCCAAGCTCTTCCGCAGCTTCCGGCGTAAGTTCGCCGGCTTTGTCTCCCATAAAAAGCACTTCTTTCGGCCACTTGGCGAGTATCTCTTCCAACCCGATGGCCTCAAAAAACTCTTTAACCCATCCTCCCATGGGGCGGACGTAATTCCACTTACAGGTTGTATTGCAGACTGAAGCAGTCCATTTATTTGCCAATTTCCACGTAAGCCAATCGGTACACTCTATAATCATATGAGCCTTTTTATAAATATCCGGTTCGTTTTCTTTAAGCCAAAGGCACTTAGGTACCATCCACTCGACGGCATCCTGACCACCAACATATTTAAGTACCGGATGTTGCGTCTCGGCGATCGCTTTCACTTGCCTATGTGCTCGAGAATCCATCCAAAGGATTGCACGCCTTATAGGGTTGCCTTTTTCATCCACAGGAACAACAGTTGAAGAAGTCCCGTCAACAGCTATTCCGATGATTTCTTCTTTAGAAATTCCACTTTTTCTTAAACACTCCCTAACGGTCGTGACAGTTGCTTTCCACCAATCATCGGCATCTTGTTCCGCCCAACCAGGCCTTGGGAAATACGTAGGATAATCCCTAGTAGCAAACACGATAGGATGACCCTCTAAATCAAAAATCCCTGTTCTTAAACTTTGAGTTCCACAATCAACCCCAATTACAAACGGTGGTTTTCTTACATGCAATGCTCTCACTCCCTACAGGAAAAATAAAAGATATTTTTCATTTTAGCACTATTATGCTGCCAATACAAGATTAAATTTCACTCTATTTACTATTTATTATAAACTTTTAATATATAAATATGACAGCGCTAAAGCTACTAAATTAGCGCTGTCATATTCCCGAGACTGCTAAAAAACCCAATATACATTATATTGTTAACAAACAATATTGCAAAAGAATACTTAGTATAGCTTAATTTTTGCATAGTCTAAATATAAACTATAATTCATTTACAGGAGACCCGAACACTCTTTCAGCAACCTCATTCCCCTCATTAGCATGAATCAATTCTTTGACATATTAGAAAAGCACATATAATATGAAAGTCATGATAAATATAGCTGTTGCAGGAGGGTCTATGTGTGTATCGCCATGGATATAAAATGTGCGAGAAGCCAATTCTCCAACAAAAGCAGATATGACCCCCATAATGGCGCCAACAACTAAAGAGCCGCTATAAATGGCAGCCAAAGCAGCTATGATTGTCATATGATGCGTTACGGGGACATTTTTACCAATACACGAGAGTATCAACGTCGCAGCAGAGATTCCAAATCCCACAAAGGCAGCTGCCGGAAAATAGGCTTGATCTACTCCGATCACGGCAAGGGCATACCATGCCGTCACCAAACTGATCCCTAGTGATATCATGAAGACTTGCCCAAAGCTCTGTTGATATGGCAACCACACTGCACTCCCACCAGGATTAAAGCGTCCTCGTGTTTTGGCCTCTTCGCTTAAGGTGCCAAATATCCCCGTCTTTCCAAAAACAACCCTAGAAATTACGTTTGATATGAATACTGTAAAAGCAACATTATCAGTAAAACCGGCCGGGAAAATCGTATTGAAAAGAGAAACCAACAGATAACCCAAAACACCAAATAATCCACCCACCAACAATGAGGATGGATCGTTAAAACCGGCCCCGCATGAGACAATATCTTTACCGGCATTATATGTTCCTTTTTTTGCGGCATAGGCCACAGCAGCAACGCCGCCACAAAAGGCAACGTGAGGACCAAAGAAAGGACCAAAAGCTACGTTTGAAATGAAATCAAAAGATGATCCTCCAAGTACGGCAGCAGCACCTATCAACACGGCAATGCCTGTAAATACGAAAGCCGGCAACCCACCTAAAGCAGCTCCTAATACCCCGCCCCCAAAAGAGGCAAGGAGTGTCATAAAATTCATTCAAAGCCCTCCTCTCCATTTTTAACTTCCTTAAAAAACATCAAACAAAACTTAGACCTATCAAATTTACAAAATATCACCTCCAAAAAATGAACAAAATCTTTATGTTTTCTCTATATTCTCTTCGATAGCTTAAATCACAAATAATCAAAAACCATAAAATAGCTTGAAGCACTAATGGCTCAAGTAAGCTTACTTGAGCCATTAGTGGATTAAATCTTACCTTGAGCGAAAGCCTGAAGATCGGTATTAACTTTCGAGAAAACGTAAACAGGAGCACAACCAGGATAGGTAAACACTTTCTTTGCGAGCTT
>Ga0116175_1001908_pt1 | contig 13008 bp, 9 predicted proteins | sample AD_UKC125_MetaG_FD_89802 | JGI IMG/M metagenome (GOLD analysis project Ga0116175, IMG submission 89802) | Active sludge microbial communities of municipal wastewater-treating anaerobic digesters from USA - AD_UKC125_MetaG | ecosystem: Engineered > Bioreactor > Anaerobic > Digestate | place: USA... | reverse complement strand
CAATCGATGAAATTCATCATTTTGTCTTTCCATTCGAAAGAAAATACGGTTGGGAATACCGAATAACCGTATTCTTTTTCTACAGGGAAATAATCAGTGACGGTATTTCCGCTTTCTATTGTTCCGCGACGTTTTATAAGACCACTCTCGAAAAGCATAGCTTCTGCGAGGGTGGTCTTCCCTGATCCCGAATTGCCTATGATGGCAATATTTTTAATGTCTTTTGTTTGGTATACTTTCATGATTGGAGTATTTATTAACGTATTTGAAGTTGCAAAATTAAAACGACTTTGCTTCGTGCAAAAAATGCAAAATCGTATCTTAAAAAAAGCGGTTGCAAGTTAAAAAAAACGATACAATCCATGAAATATGCAATAATGTTACAAAAGTATGTTTTATAACATGTGTTGAAGGTTGATTATTTTATCGGCTTCTCGGGATCTTTTGCGGACAGTCGGTACGGTTGTGTATGTTTTTTAACCGAACCCACGGGCCTTTTGCGGCGTTTCGGCTTATGACGACAATGCATTTGGGAGCCTTCGAAATGGATGCCGTGATTGGGGGGGCGAATAATTTGGATTGGGAATTTGTTGGTTATCGATTGCTTTGATAAATTTGCGTAATGATTCGATCAATATCTATCCAATACTTTCTTTTTTTGTCGATAATCAATGCGATAAGCTTGTGGATAATCAAGCAATTATGGATGTCGGGCGTTGACCCCGGAACTGTTTGAAACGTAGTGCGCATCTTGCATGTTCACACGCTTTTGTTCATGTTTTTTATGCACTTGGTTTTTTATTCGTTTGTCAAACAGTTTAATGCAACAATTCAATGACATATTATCATAATCAAAACATAGAAGCAATACTTCAACAATTTGATGTATCTCCCGAAAAAGGGTTATCGCATGCCGAAGCAAAAAAACGCCTTGAGGTCTATGGCCCGAATCGATTGGAAACAACAAAGCCAAAATCCACTTTGCAAATCTTTTTCGCCCAGTTCAAGGGGTCGATGGTGATGATCCTTTTCATTGCTGCCATTATTTCGGGTATAATCGGTATAAAAAATGGAGAAGGATTTTTAGATACAGCGGTTATACTGGCTATTTTGGTAGTTAATGCCATCATTGGAACGATTGAGGAGAAAAAAGCACAGTCTTCGTTGGAGGCGTTGAAAAAGATGAGCGCCCCACATTCCAAAGTATTGCGTGATGGAGAAGTTGTCGAAATTTCTTCTACGGATATTGTTCCCGGCGATATCGTGATATTGGAAACCGGCGATATTGTTCCTGCCGATATGCGGCTTGTTGAAGCAATGAATTTGAAAATTCAGGAATCGGCCCTTACCGGTGAATCGGTGCCGGTGGAAAAAAATGCCGAGACATTGGGAGCAGAAGACATTCCATTGGGCGATCGGGAAAACATGGCGTTTGCTACCTGTGTTGTGACCTATGGTCGAGGGAGGGGTGTTGTTGTTGCCACCGGTATGAAGACCGAAGTAGGCAAAATAGCCCATATGCTTCAACATGCCGAGGAAACCGAAACGCCGATGGGTAAACGACTGGAACAGCTCGGTAAAATCTTGGGTTACGTAGCCATAGTCATCTGCTGTATCATTTTTGCCGTCGGGATGCTTTATGGGAAAAACCGTCTCGAGATGTTTATGATGGCTGTCAGTCTTGCCGTAGCTGCTATTCCCGAAGGGCTTCAGATTGTTTCTACCTTGGTGCTTTCAATTGGTGTGCAACGTCTTGTAAAACAGAATGCCATTGTGCGCAGATTGCCTTCGGTGGAGTCGTTGGGGAGTGTTACGGTAATTTGTTCCGATAAAACGGGCACACTCACCCTGAATAAAATGACAGTAGTAAGGGGATGGACATTCGGCAATGAAATCGATTTTCGTTATCGCGATTCGATAGAAATAGAAGACGATACCGACAAAGAAATATTGTTGCGGAGTGCATTGCTTTGTACCGATGCCCATTTGAGAATACTTCCCGACGGTACACACGAAAACTCGGGCGATCCCACCGAAACGGCTATCGTTGACATAGCATTGAATTTCGGGATAAACAAAAATGAGGAAGAAAAAAAATACCCGCGTGTAGGAGAAGTGCCTTTCGATTCGGATCGTAAGCGTATGTCTACCATCAACAGAATGGAAAACGGGAAGTTGCGTGTTAATGTGAAAGGTGGGGTAGACGAGGTGTTGAGTGTTACATCCCATATTTTTGTTCATGGCGATATTCGTCCGATTACCCAAGAGGATATTGCTGTAATCAGAACCCAAAACGAGATAATGGCACAAGATGCTTTGCGGGTTCTTGCCGTGGCATATAAGGATATTGACGATCTCCCGGGAAAAGTGACTGCCGAAACGATCGAGAATAATCTTGTTTTTGTGGGGTTGCTCGGCATGATCGACCCGCCTCGCCCCGAAGTAAAAGAAGCAGTGAACAAGTGCAAAATAGCCGGTATACGTCCGGTAATGATTACAGGAGACCATAAGATCACCGCCCTTGCTATTGCCAAAGAAATCGGGATTTATCAAGAAGGCGATCAAGCCATTACGGGTACCGAATTGGAAAAAATGGACGATAGTGAGTTGTATGGCAATGTGAAAGCGTATTCTGTATATGCGCGCGTGATACCTGCACACAAAGTACGCATTGTAAAGGGGTGGCAATCACACGGCGACATTGTTGCCATGACGGGTGACGGCGTAAACGATGCTCCTGCTTTGAAACAAGCCGATGTGGGTGTTGCGATGGGCGTGACAGGTACAGAAGTTGCAAAGGATGTGGCAGATGTAATCCTTGCCGACGATAATTTCGCTACCATCGTCAACGCTGTTGAAGAAGGTCGTCGTATTTACGATAATATTCTCAAAACCATTCAGTACCTTTTGTCGTCCAATGTTGGTGAAGTTCTGCTTATTCTGATTGCCTCGTTGCTGAATCTCGGCAATCCGATGACGCCAATTCTTATTCTTTGGATCAATTTGGTGACAGACAGCCTCCCTGCACTGGCATTGAGTATGGATCCTGCCGAGGAAGATATCATGAAACGTAAACCGCGTGATCCCCAAAAGGGATTTTTTTCACGGGGAATGGTTTGGCGCATCGTGTATCAGGGCACAACAATCGGGTTGATTTCGCTGGCAGCTTATCTGATCGGATTTAAAGATGGTGGTCAGCCTTTGGGACAAACCATGGCTTTTGCCGTGCTCGGATTTTCTCAGTTGATTCATGTTCGAAATCTACATTCCAACAAAATATCTTGTTTTAAAATCAGTCCGTTTATCAATAAAGCGTTGATAGGTGCTATTCTTGTTTCGGCAGCATTCATGGTTTTGATTCTTCTGATTCCGCCTATCATGAATATTTTTGGCACTGTCGCTATGGATGGAATACATTGGGCGTATGTATTGCTTCTCTCGCTAGTTCCTATTGTTATGGTCGAATGGATGAAACTCATGAAATTAAACGGTTCAAAAGATGAGTATTAACTTTGCATGATGTATTTTTTGTTATTAATGGATGTAAAATGATTAAAACATAGATTAAATAAGTGGCAGTTTCACACTTACCTTGTTCATTGAGTGGACAAGGTAAATTTTTTTTATTATTTTTGAGGCGGAAAAATCGGTTTATAATCAATTACATATTTTACACAAACAATAAATTTATCGCATGGAGAATCTAAACGAAGCGCTTTTTCTTCTGGTTGTTGGAATGCTTACGGTTTTTGTCATTCTTATGTTGGTAGTGGCGGTTGGAAATCTGATTATACTATTTACCAATCGTTTTTTGCCGCCTCCCGACGATGCCGAAAAGGGGAAACATATAGATCCTAAAAAATTGGCTGTCATTGTGGCTGCAGTGGATATTGTTACGAAAGGAAAGGGCAAAATAGCCAACATAGAAAAAATAGGAACTCAAAATAAATAATTATGGCAAAACAGATAGGATTTAGTCTTTTATATCGCGACATGTGGCAGTCGTCGGGAAAATATGTGCCACGAGTAGATCAATTGAAAGCAGTGGCTCCTGCTATAATCGATATGGGATGTTTCGCCCGTGTGGAAACCAATGGTGGTGGTTTTGAACAAATCAACTTGCTGTTTGGAGAAAATCCGAATGTTTCGGTAAGAGAATGGACCAAACCGTTTAATGAAGCCGGTATCCAAACACATATGCTCGAGAGGGGATTGAACGGCATCCGCATGACTCCTGTTCCGGCCGATGTGCGTCGGCTTATGTTTCACGTAAAGAAAAAACAGGGTACCAATCTCGCTCGTTCGTTTGATGGGCTCAACGATGTCCGCAACTTGGAGAATTCCATCAAATTCGCAAAAGAAGCCGGAATGATTTCCCAGGCAGCGCTTTGTATCACGGTATCCCCCGTCCATACGGTTGAATATTATACCCAATTGGCTGATACGCTGATTGAAATGGGGGCAGATGAAATTTGCTTGAAGGATATGGCCGGAATAGGACGGCCGGTATCGTTGGGTAAAATCGTAAAGAATATAAAAACTCGGCATCCGCACATTCCTATGCAATATCACGGACATGCTGCTCCCGGTTTTCAAATGGCGTCGATTCTTGAAGTGGCCCAAGCCGGTATCGATTATGTCGATGTGGCTATGGAACCGCTTTCATGGGGTACGGCTCATGCCGATGTGCTTGCCGTTCAGGCAATGTTGAAAGATGCCGGATTTTCGGTTCCCGAAATCAATATGAAGGCGTATATGAAAGTGCGTTCCCTTACACAGAGTTTTATTGACGATTTTTTGGGTTATTACATTAATCCCAAGAATCGATTGATGAATTCGTTGCTTATAGGTCCAGGTTTACCGGGTGGGATGATGGGAAGCCTGATGGCCGATTTGGAAAATAATTTGGAATCGCTCAACAGATGGTTGTTGAAAAACGGCAAAGAGGAACTTACGTTAGACGATTTGCTGTTGAAACTATTCGATGAAGTAGCCTATATCTGGCCAAAGGTGGGATATCCTCCATTGGTAACACCGTTTAGCCAATATGTGAAAAACCTTGCTTTGATGAATGTGATTCAGATGGAAAAAGGCAAGGAACGTTGGTCGATAATTGCCGACAACATTTGGGATATGATTCTTGGCAAATCGGGTAAACTGCCCGGTGAAGTGGCTCCTGAACTTGTTGAATTGGCAAAGGAACAAGGAAAGGAATTTTATACCGGCAATCCTCAGGATTTGTATCCCGATCAATTGGATGAATTCCGTGCCGAGATGAAAAGGAACAATTGGGACTTTGGTCAGGATGACGAGGAGCTTTTTGAGTTGGCCATGCATCCCGAACAATACCGAGCCTACAAAAGTGGCGAAGCGAAAGCGGCGTTCGAAAAAGATTTGGCCGAGAAAAAAGCAGCTGCAAAACAAAATAATGAAGGTGTATCTTCTGTTTCGGTTCAACAAAATGATTTCAAACCCAAAAAACTGATCATTACCATCGATGACGAGGAATATGAAGTAAATATTTCTTACGCGGATGACGATGCAACCGAAAACAAAGAACCCGATAAACCGGCCGATGAGGCAAAGCCCGGAGAAAACCCTTCGTCTGCTCCAAAAGGGAAAGTCAAAGAACTTGTCGCACCGCTCGAGGGCAAATTCTTTTTTACGAAAGATCCTTCCGAAAAACCCATCAAAGTGGGGGATAAGGTTAAAAAGGGCGATGTAATCGGATACATAGAATCCATGAAGACCTACAATACGATTGCTGCCGAAGAGGAGGGAACAGTAGTTGAAATCTGTGTCGCGAATGGCGATCCGGTGTATGAAGATGATGTGATTATTAAATTGCAATGAGGATATGGGGGATGTTTTTTCGAGTTTATTTGAAATGACGGCGTTTGGGGTTTTGGATTTCAAAACCGTCATCATGTGGATTATCGCGTTTGTTTTGCTGTATCTGGGGATATGGAAGGAATACGAACCTTTGTTGCTTGTACCTATCGGATTCGGGGTGCTGTTGGCCAATTTGCCCGGAGCAGGATTGGGAATAGTGGATGCTTCCGCTGTTCAGTATGCCGACGGGAGCTATATGAACCTTCCGGAAATTGCAAGCGAATATGGCATCATGAATTTTCTTTATTATTCGCTTATCAAGACCGGATTGCTTCCCCCCATTATTTTTATGGGAGTAGGAGCCCTTACCGATTTTGGGCCCATGCTGCGCAACCTTAAGTTGTCGCTTTTTGGAGGTGCTGCACAGTTGGGTATTTTTACGGTATTGTTGGGTGCGGTTTTGATAGGATTTAATCTGAATGAGGCAGCTTCATTGGCAATTATTGGAGGTGCCGATGGGCCTACGGCTATCTATACGACCATTAAATTGGCTCCGCATCTGTTGGGACCCATCGCTATTGCCGCCTATTCGTATATGGCGTTGGTGCCTGTGATTATTCCGATGGTGGCAAACCTGCTGATGACCGAAAAAGAATTCAAAATTCACATGCGTAACATGGATAAATCGTATCCTCCCAAACATGAGATTAAGCATCTGAAAGTGGTGAAGATTGTTTTTCCTATCGTATTGGGCGTGGTTGTGGCTGTTTTTGTTCCTTCGTCGGCGCCTTTGCTCGGCATGTTGCTGTTCGGGAATCTGGTTAAGGAAATCGGAACATCCACGAGTCGCCTGGCTGAAGCAGCTTCGGGGCCCATCATGAATGCGGCAACCATTTTCCTCGGTTTGTGCGTAGGCGCCACCATGACGGCCGATGTATTTCTGTCGGCACAAACATTGGGTATTGTAGTGGGTGGCTTTTTGGCTTTTGCCATATCGGTTGCCGGCGGTATTTTGGGAGTGAAGGTTTACAATATGTTTTCACATAAAAAGATCAATCCGCTTATCGGCGCAACCGGTCTGAGTGCCGTACCGATGGCTTCGCGTGTGGCAAACGAGATGGCGTTGAAATACGACAAATCGAATCATATTCTGCAATATTGTATGGCCAGCAACGTTTCCGGAGTAATCGGATCGGCTATTGCCGCAGGAGTATTGATTTCTTTCTTGGGATAAAATAGTGTGTGGGTCGTTTTTTTAAATTCATTTAAAGAACGTGTTTGTATGCGTTGTGAGAGGTGATTTTTGCAAAAATCACCTCTTTTGGTGTGTTTGTATGTTTGATAATGACGGGATCCAACATTGGCAATCGATTTTCATGTCAAATAACAAAATAAGCAATTTCTTTGCTATAACATTAATAATCTATATCTTTACATGTGAAAAGTTAACGATAAACAAGGGGAAACAAGAGCGTCAAAAAACGATGCTAAACCTGATTGTGGTAAAAATAAGAGCAATGTGTGCATCTAAAAATAAGATGACAATAACATGAGATACAACGATTTACCTCTGGATTTCAAATATTTGATCGTAAATGAGAAGGATAAAAGTTTTGGTCTAACCATAAACACGGTCGGATTTCAACCCATTGCTCCCAATACAGTCTATCCTTCAACCCAACATCCCGATAGCTATTATTTTGACCCATGTAAAGGACGAATTCTTTCAGAGTATCAGATACTGTATATCAGCAAAGGGCATGGCTCTTTTATGTCGGAAACCACCAAGAAAACGAATATAGATAAAGGACAAATCATTTTTCTTTTCCCAAATCAATGGCATACCTATTGTCCTTCACCTGAAACGGGATGGAACGAATATTATATCGGATTCGAAGGTCCATTTATTGACGAAATGGTAAAAAACGAATTTATCGGTCCCAATAAACAGGTTATCGATATCGGCGTGAACGAAGATTTGGTCAATCTCTATTCTACCGCTTTACAAGTGGCCAAGGACGACAGAAAAGCCGCTCAGCAATATTTGGCCGGTATCGTTTTGCACATCATTGGCATGATATTATCGCATTCGCAGAATAAAGATTTTGAGGATAATAACATGGGCCAAATTGTAGAACGTGCCAAAATTATTATGAGTGAGAATATGCATAAAGGGATTAACGTGGAAGTACTCGCATCAAAGTTGGGGATAAGTTATTCGCGTTTCAGAAAAGTTTTTAAAGATTATACGGGTTATGCTCCCGGACAATATTACCAGGAAATGAAATTAAGAAAGGCAAAAGAATTGTTGGTTGAAACAAATCGATCGCTTAAAGAAATTGCTTACGCATTGAATTTCAATTCCTATGAATATTTTATCTCTTTCTTTAAAAAAAGAGAGGGAATCACTCCTTTGGAGTACAGAAATTCGAGAAAAGTACAATAAAAAGTGATGTATGGGATTAAGATTTTAAGAATAGCGTATTGCAGGGAATGCAATTTTTTATTTTCATAATTTCTTTTGTCGTCGGATGTTTTTGTATATTTGTCGGGAAAATATTACCGAAGATTGTTCGGTTCGGTAAAATTCAACAACACAATGAGAAATATTAAAATTCTTTTTTCGGTAATCCTTTTGGGTGCTATCTTTTCCGGTTGCGGATACAATACTATGGTCGAAAAGCAGGAAGCCGTAGCATCACAATGGGGAAATGTGCAAAATGCATATCAGCGTAGAGCCGATCTGATTCCTAATCTTGTGGCTACGGTGAAAGGTTATGCCGTTCACGAACAAGAAACCCTTGCAAAGGTGACCGAGGCTCGTGCCAAAGCTACTCAGATAACGATAGATCCCGAAAATCTCACGGAGGAGAATATCCGGGAATACCAACGAGCGCAAGCAGAGTTGAGCGAGGCTTTGAGTAGATTGCTGCTTATTCAGGAGAATTATCCCGATTTGAAAGCCAATCAGAATTTTCTTGCCCTTCAGGATGAACTTGCCGGTACGGAGAACCGAATTTCGGTTGAGCGGAATAAATTCAACCAACTGGTACAAGAATATAATGCGTATATCCGCAAATTTCCTCAGATCATTTATGCCGGTTTGTTTGGATTTAAACCCAAAGCCTATTTTCAAGCTGCCGATGAAGCCCAAACGGCAACAAAAGTTCAATTCTAGCCAAATAAGAGGTAACTTTGTATCTGGTGACATTATTCAGAAAAATTAAACCCCGTTTTTGGTTATTCTTTTTGCTATTCGGTGTAGCTGCAGTTTATGCTCAGGATATACCTAAACCGATGTATCCTCCTCGCATGGTAAACGATTTTGCGCGCCTTTTCTCACCGGAAGAAACGCAGGCATTGGAACAGAAACTTCGTGCTTATCACGATTCCACCTCCACTCAAATCTATGTGGTTACCGTGAATGATTTGAATGGATATGCCGTTTCCGATTATGCATTTCGATTGGGCGAAGAGTGGGGCGTGGGTCAAAAAGGCAAGGATAACGGAGCGGTAATCCTCATTAAACCGAAGGTTGGCAACAGTAGGGGACAAGCCTTTATTGCAACCGGTTATGGGTTGGAGGCACGTTTGAATGATGCGTATGTGGGCAGGATCGTGCGCGATCGGATGATTCCCTATTTTAAGGAAAACGATTATTTCGGCGGAGTTAATGCGGCTGTGGATGCCATAATCGAACGTTTATCGGGAGAATTTGATGCAGATGGGAAGCAGGATAATGGAGGTATCCCTATCGGGCTTATTTTTGTGTCGGTTATTGTTCTCATCGTTATTCTTCGTTTGATCTTTGGTGACCATCGGCATATGGATAATGACGGGAAAAGTCGCGGTGGAGGCGGTCGATTTATTTTTTTCCCGCCCACCGGAGGCAGTAACAACCGTACCGGAGGATTTGGAGGCAATTTTGGTGGAGGCGGAGGCGGTCGTTTCGGAGGCGGAGGTGCCGGTGGAGGCTGGTAAATCAATGAAAAAGAAAGATAGTGTCGAATAGAGGTATTTTCTGTAATGTTTATTGATATGTCGGTTCAAAATTCACGATACGAACATCAACATTTTCCCGACAAGCCGCTCATTACCATTCTTGGACCTACTGCTGCCGGGAAAACCCGTTTCGCCGCACACTTGGCTTATGAACTCGATGGGGAAATCATCAGTGCCGATTCGCGACAGGTTTACAAGGATATGGATATCGGTACGGGGAAAGATTTGTCGGATTATATAGTTAAAGGCAAGCATATCCCTTATCATTTGATCGATATTCGTGAAGCAGGCGAAAAATATTCGCTTTTTCATTTTCAGCGCGATTTTCATGAGGCTTATTTCGATATTCTTTCGCGAAAGAAAACACCTATTTTGTGCGGAGGTACCGGATTGTATATCGAATCGGTGTTAAAAGGATACCGATTGTTGGCTGTGCCGGCGAATCCCGAATTGAGAAAACAATTGGCGAATAAGTCGCAAGAAGAATTGACAAAAATGTTGAGTTCGTACAAAAAATTGCACAATACTACCGATATCGATACAAGAAAACGCACCATACGGGCTATCGAGATTGCCGATTTTCAAGAAAAACAGGATATCGACCGTGTAGAATATTTACCTGTTGAGAGTGTAATTGTCGGACTTTCGGTGGATAGGGAGTTGCGACGCAAAAAAATTTCGGAACGGTTAAAAAAGCGGCTGGATGAGGGAATGATAGAAGAAGTTGAGAAACTTCTGAAAAGAGGATTGTCGGCTGACGACCTTACTTATTACGGGTTGGAATATAAATATATAACGTTATATCTTATGGGGGATTTATCGTATGACGAGATGTGCTCGAAATTGGAAACCGCAATACATCGGTTTGCAAAGCGACAAATGACGTGGTTTAGAGGAATGGAACGTCGTGGGTTTACCATTCATTGGCTTGATGCTACTTTGCCGATGGAGGATAAAATCGATCGTACCTTGCAGTTGTTGCGGCATTTATGAAAATGCTTTCATGCATAATTGTCCAAAAAGTAGTACTTTTGTAATTTGAAAATTGGCAGTTCGGTTTTTTTAAAACTTGCCGGCAGCCAATAATGTTGTTTATTTATTGATTATAGGCTAAAAAAATGATTAAAGGTCAATTTCCGGTCGAGAAGTTTTCTTCTCTCGAAACTCCATTCTATTATTACGATATCGATTTGCTACGACAAACCCTGGATCTCATAAAAAAAGAAACCCGAGGGAAGAGTTACCATATTCATTATGCCATAAAGGCAAATGCCAATCCTCGAATTTTGAGGGAGATTTCATCTTATGGTTTTGGTGCCGATTGTGTAAGTGGGAACGAGATTCTTCGGGCCGTTGAATGTGGATTCTCCCCATCGAAGATTGTTTTTGCGGGAGTGGGGAAAACCGACAAGGAGATTGATTTGGCTTTGGATTACGATATTTTTTGTTTTAATGTGGAGTCGTTGCCCGAAATGAAAACCATCGATGAATTGGCTTCAAAGAAAGGCAAACGAGCACGCATTGCTTTGCGTATCAATCCCAATATCGACGCGCATACTCATGAATACATCACAACCGGATTGAATGAAAACAAATTTGGATTGAATGAACAGGATTTGCCGAAAGCGTTGGATTTTGTTGCCGAAGCATCGCATCTCGAACTGATGGGAATACATTTCCATATCGGTTCGCAAATCACCGATCTGTGTGCTTTTGAGAATCTGTGCGTCAGGGCTATGGGGTGGAAACAATGGTTTGAAAATCGTGGGGTACAGCTTCAGCTTATCAATGTGGGAGGCGGATTGGGAATTAACTACATGCATCCGAATCATTGTCCCATAGCCAATTTTGAATCGTATTTCAGCCTTTTCGATAAGCATATGAAGTTAAATGAAGGGCAATCCATTCATTTTGAACCGGGAAGGTCAGTGGTTGCTCCTTGTGGCTCGCTTATTGCACGAACAATATATATAAAAGAAGGAATCAGCAAAAAATTTCTCATTGTCGATGCCGGTATGACCGATCTTATCCGTCCGGCTTTATATCAAGCTTTTCATCATATCGAAAATATATGTTCGGACGATGAGTTGACTCGCTACGATGTGGTGGGTCCTATTTGCGAGTCGAGCGATACTTTTGGGAAGAATAGGGAGATCAACAAGGCAAAACGGGGCGATCTGATTGCCATTCGTTCGGCCGGAGCCTATGGCGAAGTGATGGCATCGCAATACAATTGCAGGGAATTGCCCAAATCGTATTTTTCGGATCAAATTTAGTTGGATATGAATTTTTTGCTTTCGTCGGTGTTCGATTTCTCTATCATCGATTGGATTATTGTTGCTGCTCTTTTGCTATTTTTCATTATTCAGCTTCTTTTCTATTTTCTTCTTTATAAGAAACCTTACTCTTATCGGTCAAAAAAAGGGAAAGCCACTGTATCGGAAAATGATTTGCCGCCGGTTTCGGTTGTGATCGTTTCGAAAAACGATTCGGAAAATCTGGCCAAGCATCTTCCCGCTATACTCAATCAGGAGTATCCCGATTTTGAAGTGGTTGTTGTAAACATGGGTTCGACCGATGAAACGGATATGGTTTTAAAATGTTTAGAGCAGTCGTATGACAATCTCTATCATACTTATGTTCCACAAGAAGCCGAAGAATGGAATGAGAAGAAGTTGGCACTAACGCTGGGAATCAAGGCTGCGAAAAACAATGTTTTGCTTTTCACGGAACCTTATTGTAGGCCGGTATCCAATCGGTGGATTAAAGAATTTGCCGCAGAATTTGCCGAAGGGAAAGAAGTGGTTCTGGGTTTTTGTAAACTCGATATTCCCAAAAAGGTTTTTATGCGTAGGTTTATTCATTACGATAACCTGATACAAGGGATGAAATATTTATCTATGGCCATTGTTCATCGACCGTTTATGGGTATCGGCAGGAATATGGCGTATACAAAGGATTTGTTTTTTAAACAAAAAGGATTTTCATCGATTTTGAATTTCGAAGATGGCGAAGACGATTTGTTTATCAATGAAATAGCAAACGGCAATAATACCGGGGTTGTTATATCGCCCGAGAGTATGACCATAAGCGATGTTGTGACGGGTTTTTCGGTTTGGAGGGCATTAAAATCGAAATATTTGCGCACAAAACGATTTTACAAGGGCTTTTCTT
>Ga0116175_1001896_pt1 | contig 13062 bp, 13 predicted proteins | sample AD_UKC125_MetaG_FD_89802 | JGI IMG/M metagenome (GOLD analysis project Ga0116175, IMG submission 89802) | Active sludge microbial communities of municipal wastewater-treating anaerobic digesters from USA - AD_UKC125_MetaG | ecosystem: Engineered > Bioreactor > Anaerobic > Digestate | place: USA... | reverse complement strand
GGCCCCAGACAAAGAACGCCCGCGCCACGGTCGTAGGCCATCCCGGACGAGCATGTGTGCCGCACAACTCGGGCACCCGTCGGGCCGCGTCGACGAACGTGCTGCCGCCCGGGTCCTGGCCGGGCACCCAGTTCGCGGCGTACAGGCACAGCAGCGTGGCGATCGCCCCGCACACGGCGAGCAGGCCCGCCGCTCCCGCCCTGTGGTCGGCGACCCTGCCCACACCGAACCCGGCCCGGCGCCGCGGTCCGGGATCGGTGGGCCGCGACGCCGTCACGGCGCGTGCGCGTGACGATCGCCCGGCCGGGTCATCGTGGTCAGGGACTTGGCGTACACGCTGCCCAGCGTCAGGATCATCAGCCCGCTGACGATGAACACGATCACCCGGAACACCCCGTCGAGCGCGGCCAGATCGAACAGGAACAGCTTCGCGACGGCCGCCGCCACCAGTATCAGCCCGGCGGTCAGCGTCAATGCCCGCAACGGTCCGTCGGCACTGCCGAACGCTGCGCTCGTCGGAACATTTCCCGTCGCTGCGCTCGCCGGAACATTTCCCGTCGCTGCGCTCGCCGGAACATTTCCCGTCGCTGCGCTCGCCCCGGGCCGTCGGCGCGTGTAGCCGAGCAGGACGGCGGCCGTCGTCATCCACACGATGGTCGCCGCCACGTGTCCGGCGCGGAAGCCCGCATCGGGGTCGACGAGGACGCCGACGCTCACGCACAGGTCGGTGATCGCGGCCACCGCGACGAACCCGGAGAAGCACCACATGATGCGCGCCGATTCACGGTCGGTGAGCCGCTGGTAGCCGTGGCCGATCGCGATCGCCGCCGTGCCCAGCACGATCGCGTACAGCGGCTCCCATGACTGTCGCGGGCCGTCGAGTTGATCGTTGACGACAAGTGCGGCGAGTCGATCGGCGTTCAGGAAACTCAGCGCGCCGAGCGTGCCGAAGGCTGTCGCGATGAACAGGACGGCCTTGCCGGTGTCACCGAGGACGGGTGCGGCCACCGCGCACACGACCGCGACGGCCAGGACGGTGACCGCGAGCGCCGGCCCGCCGAGCAGCATGGTGGCGGCGGCGAACACGGCTGTGGCCGAGGCGGCCAGCCAAATCTGCCGGACGGCGGGCGTCACACCGGGTAGGCCGGGCGCGGTGTAGACCACGACCAGCAGCACAGCGGCGCAGCCGAGCAGGCAGATCGCGACCGGCGCCGACTGCGTCGAACCGCCCGCGACCGCGAACGGGACGAGCGAGAGTGCGGCAGCCACCGCGTACTGGGCACCGAGACCGGTGCGGCGCAGTGCGAGCAGGGCACCACCGAAGGCGAGAACGACGCCGAGCAGGCCCGCGACCGGGTACAGCCACGCCGACATGCCGTCCACGCGGAGGTCGTCGGCGTTGGTCACCAGCACGCCGGTCAGGGTGGCAGATGTGGCGACGACCCGTGCGGTGAACAGTCCGACCCAATCGTGGTCGATCTGCGTCAGCAGTCCCGCCGCCGACAGCGCCAGCATGAAACACGCGGTGACCAGGTCGAATCCGCCGGTGATGATGGGTGCCAGAACCATCAGTGGGACCATCACGAGCAGCCCGAGGGCCTCGCTCGACCACCGGTGCGCCAGCGCCAGCCCGGCCCCGCCGATCACTCCGCACACCACCAGGCCGACCGGCTCGGGCAGCCAGCGATAGATGACGGTGGCGGCGAGAACGTCGAGATAGGCGGCACCGACACCGGTGGCGCACAGCGAGATCGCGCCGGTCCGGTATCCGGGTCTGCCCGACAGCCATAGACCGCCGCCGACCAGTGCGGCGGCGAGGACGCCGCCGCCGGCAACTCGTAGACCGGGCCCGAGCCAGCCCGCCTGCGCGGCCAGCACCAGCAGCAGAACGACACCGATCGGGGTGACGCCGACGCCGAGGCCGGCGAGGATCCTGCCGACCAGACCGCGATCGAACGCCGCCGACAGACGTTCGGAAAGAGGGACTACCGGGGGAGCGGGGTAGTGCGGCGCACCGTACGCGGGCATCGGGGGCATTGTGGACCGGGCAGGAGCAGGGTGGCCGGCCGGTCCGATCGGCTGACCGCCCGCAAACGCTCCCACGCCGCCGGGAGGCCGGAATCCCGGTGCCGGATATCCGGCGGCCGGCCCCTGGGGGAACGGTCGGGCCTGATGGCCCACGCCGGTCGGGACGGAGCAGGGAAATGCGGTGCCGGCGAACGCCGGGGTGACCATGGTGTTCATGCCGGAGAACACGGTATTCGGTCCGGCGGCGATCGGATCGGCCGGAACGTGCGGTGGCGCGGTCGGAACCGGTGGTGGCATCGGCGCTGCGGGGGTGGGTGCCGCACCGGATCTGAGCAGCGCGGTGAGCGAGTCCACCTCGGCGCCGACCCGCGCCAGGCGCGCCGACAGGTCGGTGACGTCGTCGGACAGCCTGTTCAGGCCGGTCAGGACGGCAGCTCGGGAATCTGCGGGCGTTGTCATGGTGTCGAGTCTGGCGTCGGTGCCACCGGGGCACATCCGCACAACTACCTACTGTCGACGACACCGCCTGCGCACGGGTGAGAACAGTTGCGAGGCAGGTCCGCTCACCGTGCGAGCGCGCGGGCTTCCTCGAGCGAACGCCCGACGAACCGAAGCGCCTCACCCTGCCAGGTGAGTATGTGGTCGAGCATCGGATGGCCCCCGCCGGGGATCGGTACATATGTCGCGTCGACTCCGCGTGCGGAGAGTTCGGCGACACCCTTCTCGGTGCGCCGTGCGTAGGTGCGGGTGTCGGCGGTGCCGTGCACGGCAACCACCCGGACGTCGTCGTGGATGTGTCGCCAGTCGGCGAACTGCCACCACGGGGCGAGGGCGAGCAGTGATCCGACGCTGTGGTGCGCGGCCAGCCGCGCACCGACCCGGCCGCCCATCGAATGCCCGATGAGCGCCACCGGAATCCCCGGATGGCGTGCGGTGATGTCGTCGAGGGCTTTGCGCGCGTACAGCATCGGACTGTTCTGCTCCCCGTTCCAGCCGTACACCCGATAGCGGACGTCGCGCACCGCCACCGCCGACCCGTAGCGGGCGCGGATGGAGGCACTGAACGGGTACATGCGCATCGCGGACCCTTGGAGTGGGCTGAACGGTTTGTAGCTGGAATCGGTACCGCCGGGCAACACCAGGACGGCCAGTGCCGGGGACGACGGGGCGCGCAGAAGCATGCCTGCCGTTCTACACGATGTGCCGGCCGCGATGTCCGGCCGGCGACGATCTGGGGCCGGTCTGTGGACTGACGGTGAACGTGGTGTGATCATGCGCGCGCGGACCGCTCCGATGGCAGAATCGGCCTATGGCTCACCCGCGCGCAGGAACCCCGGCCTTACCCGAAGATCTGATCGACGTCGACGCCGTCGAGCGGGCCTACTACCAGAACAAGCCCGATCCGTCGGATCCGTTGCAGCAGGTCGTGTTCGGTACCTCCGGGCATCGCGGATCGAGTCTGGACAACGCGTTCAACGAGGATCACATCCTGGCGACGACGCAGGCGATCGTCGAATACCGTGCGGGGGCGGGGATCACCGGGCCGCTGTTCATCGGTTTCGACACCCACCTGCTGTCGATCCCGGCATGGCGCAGCGCGCTGGAGGTGCTCGTCGCGAACGGGGTCAGCGTATGCACGGCGGCCGGTGACGCGTTCACGCCCACCCCTGCGGTCAGTCACGCGATCCTCGCCTTCAACCGTGACCACCCGGGTGTGCTCTCCGACGGCATCGTCGTCACCCCGTCGCACAACCCACCCCGCGACGGCGGATTCAAATACAATCCGCCCAGCGGCGGTCCGGCCGACACCGGCATCACCTCGGTGGTCGCCGATCGGGCCAACCAGCTTCTCGCCGAAGGTCTTTCCGGGGTCAGGCGGGTGTCGTTCGAGGCGGCGCGGGCCAGTGACCTGGTCGCCGACCACTCCTTCATCGACGGCTACTTCGCCGATCTGGCCGGCGTCGTCGACATCGACGCCATCCGCTCGGCGGGTGTGCGGATCGGCGCCGACCCGATGGGCGGTGCGTCGGTCGGCTACTGGGCCGAGCTGGGTGAACGGTTCGACCTGCCGAACTTCACCGTCGTCAACGCCACGGTCGACCCCACATTCGGTTTCATGACCCTCGACACCGACGGCAAGATCCGGATGGACTGCTCCTCGCCGAACGCGATGGCGTCGCTGATCTCCGCCCGCGACAACTACGACATCGCCACCGGCAACGACGCCGATTCCGACCGCCACGGCATCGTCACCCCCGACGCCGGTCTGATGAACCCGAACCACTATCTGGCCGTCGCCATCGAATACCTGTTCACGCACCGCCCCGGCTGGAACCCGGCTGCGGCGGTGGGCAAGACACTCGTGTCGTCCTCACTCATCGATCGGGTGGTGGCCGGTATCGGCCGCACGCTCCTGGAAGTGCCGGTGGGATTCAAATGGTTCGTCGACGGCCTGCTCGACGGGTCGATCGCGTTCGGCGGAGAGGAGAGCGCGGGGGCCTCGTTCCTCACGTTCGACGGCAGGCCGTGGTCCACCGACAAGGACGGCATCATCCTGGCGTTGCTCGCCGCCGAGATCCAGGCGGTGACCGGACAGTCGCCGTCGCAGCACTATCGCAGGCTCGCCGACACCTACGGCGAATCGGTGTACGCCCGCGTCGACGCCCCGGCCAGTCGCGAACAGAAGGCGACGCTGGCCAAGCTGTCGGCCGACCAGATCACCGCCACCGAACTCGCCGGTGAACCGATCACCGCGATCCTCACCGAGGCGCCCGGGAACGGCGCGGCGATCGGCGGGCTCAAGGTGACCACCGAGAACGCCTGGTTCGCGGCCCGTCCGTCGGGCACCGAGGACGTGTACAAAATCTACGGCGAATCGTTCAAGGGCGCCGATCACCTGGCCCAGGTGCAGGAGCAGGCGCAGGAGGTCGTCGACGCCGCGCTCGGTGGGTGACCCGGAAACGTCGGGCACGCGTTCAGGAAGCTCTTACGGCCTGGTCGCTAAAGTTGTCGAGGAGACACTCAGCCCGGCCGTGTCGTGACGGCCTGGCTCTGAACAGCAGAAGGACAGGTCAGTGAGCAAAGACCGCAAGCAACAGGTGCCCAAGGTAGGAAAATCGGGGTACAAGCCACAATCCAACTCGAGCACGATGACCTACATCCTGTTCGGTGTGGCGATTGTGGTGATCGCTGCGGTCGTCATCGGCGGCATCGTGTGGAGCAACAACGACGGCGGCGAGCAGGTCGACGAATCGCAGCTCACCAACACCGCGCTGGCCATCGGCGAGGAATCCGCACCCGTCACCATCGACGTGTTCGAGGATTTCATGTGCCCGGCCTGTGGCCAGTTCGAGGCCTCGCAGGGTCAGCAGATCCTCGAAGCGGTCAACAACAAGCAGCTGCGGGTGCGTTACCACATGCTCAACTTCCTCAACAGGAGTTCGGCATCCGGTGACTACTCCACCCGCGCGGCCGCGGCCTTCCAGTGCGTCGCCGACGGTGGCGAGAAGCAGGACGTGATCGAGAAGTTCCACTCCACCCTGTTCCAGAACCAGCCCACCGAGGGCGGTTCAACCGACCACGACAACAAGCAACTGGCCGAGTTCGCCGCCGACGCTGGCGCGAGCAGCAACACCCAGGCGTGCATCTCCTCGGGTGCCCGCGTCAAGAAGGCCGAGGAGAACGCCGACGCGGCGCAGCAGACACTCGCCAAGGCCACCGGCGGACAGGTCAGCACCCCATCGGTGCTGCACGACGGCAAGCTGGTCACTCTCAGCGACACCTGGCTAACCGACCTCCTGAAGTAACCGTTATCGTCCCGGTCGCCGCGTTTACGCAGGTGACCGGGACGATTTGGTGAGCGTGCCGATGGTGGTGTAACTTTTCAAAGGCGCTCAGGGAAACCGCGAGCGACAACCGAATACGGGGCTATGGCGCAGCTGGTAGCGCACCACACTGGCAGTGTGGGGGTCAGGGGTTCGAGTCCCCTTAGCTCCACCGATGAGAAACCCGTTCCGACCTGCGTCGGAACGGGTTTCGTCGTTGGTGGGGTCGTTGCCTACCCTCGCCGGATTGCCTAACTATTGCCTACGGCCTTGGAAAATACGTCAGCGGCGGCCTTGAGTCGGTCGTCGCTCACGCGCCCGTAAACCGCCGTCGTCATGCGCTCGCTGTGGCCGTGCCACGCCGCCACGACGTCGGCGGGTACGCCCGCCGCCCGCATACGCGAGACCGACGAGTGCCGAAGGTTGCGCAGCGTGATCGGCGGGAGCTTGGCCGCCTTGCGCCGAGCGGTGAACAACCGCGTGTAGTCGCGCACCGGGAGCGGCGACCCGTCGATCCGAGCGAGGATGAGATCGCCCTCGGCCAGTGGCCGGCCGACGGCCATGCGCTCGCGGAGGTGGGCGGTGCGCATCGCCTTGACCATCGCGAGTTCGCGCGGCGGGATCGGCAGGTCGCGCACGCTGCGCGCGTTCTTCGGGTCGCCGACGACGTCGCGCCCGTTGACGTCGACCCGAGCCTGACGGATACGCAGCTCGCCCGCGTCGAGGTCGAGATCCGACCAGCGCAGCCCGCCGACTTCCTCGCGGCGTAGGCCGAGCAGTGTCAGGGCGAAGCAACCAGCGAGGCGATGGTCGGCCACCGAGTCGAGAAACGCCGTCATCTGCTCGGGCGTCCAGATCTCACCCTCGGCGACGGCCACAATCACCTTCTGACCGGGCGCGTCGAGGTTGGCGGTCGGGTCGTAGTTCACCCACCGCATCCGCACCGCGTGCGCCATGACGGCCTTAACCGTGACGATCGCGCGCCGCTTGGTCGAGGCCGCGAGCGGTCGGCCGGGCTTGGGCGTGCCGTCGGCGTTGGTGCCGGGCTTGGTGGTCAGGTTCAGCGACCAGTCGACCAGCACCTCGGGCGTGAGCTTCTGCACGGCCACCGACCCGAACGCCCGCCGGGCGTATGCCAGCGACTCGCGATCGGCGCGGATCGTGTTCGCGCGCGTGCCGTCGTCGGCGGCGCGCACCTTGAGCCAGTGGTCGGCGACGTCGTCAAAGGTGCGTTCGGACTTGGCCGACCACGTGTGCGCGTCCCACTGCTTGCGCTGCTCGGTGATCCATTCGCGAGCTGCGCCCTTGGTCGAGAACGTGCGGTAGGGCCAAACCTGTTTGCCGGTCACCGGGTCGGTGCCGAGGGTCGGCCGGGCTCGCCAACGCCCGTCGGCGAGCTTGGTCAGACCGTCGTCGGTTCTCGGGCCGCGCTTGCGGGTGTCGTCGGCGCTCATCGGTTCGTGTCCTTCTGTCGGGGTTGTGGGCGTTTCGGCAGGTCGTCGGCGTCGAGGAATCCCTCGGCCTTGGCCTTGGCGAGTAGGCGGTCGGCGGTGCGCGTCGACACCACGAGGTCGTCGGCGACGGTCTGGCGCACGGGCAGCCCGAGGGCGAGCGCCCGGTCGGCGATCCGCGCGGCGTCCCACACTCGCGGGTCGGCGTCCTCGGGTCGCGTGCGGGTCTCGGCCTGGTCGCTCGCGTAGGCGACCTGGCCGCCGAGTCGCGCGATCCACTGCGCGGCCGAGTATGCGAGGCGGCGGGCCGGGATCTCGCGGAGCGCCGCCGGGTCGACGGTAGTTCCCGCGTCGGCGATGACCGACAACTCGGTGAGCTGTGGCTCGCGGCCGGTTGTCACGACGCGCACGACGTAGGTACGCGGGTGTCCGTGAAGGCGGATCGCGACGCGTTCATCGGGTGCGGGCGCTCGAAACGGACTGCGGCGCTTGGGCTGTGGGTCGGCGTATGTGATTGAGGCAACGTCTCCCCGGTCTCGCCGTGCTGTGCTCATGTTGGCGACTCTACACGCTAGACATTCGCCATGCGAGTAACGACGCTAGAGACATGACCACAACCGACAGCACCGCCGCCCCGACACTTGACGAGCTGCGCGAGGGACCGCCCACCGTGAGCATCGAGCGCGCCGCCGAATACCTCGGCGTCTCCCGCGCTTACGGTTACCGGCTCGCGCAAGCCGGGCATATCCCGACGATCCGCCTCGGCGCGCGGCGTCTGCGAGTCCCGGCGGCGGCGCTGTATCGGCTGCTGACTGAGGGCGAGACCGCCACCTCGGCGTAACGAGACCAACTAGCGCGCGGTGATCCGGCGAGACCGGCCGGCATGGTTTCGGACCTCGGCCGGTCTCGCCGTCAACTTGTGAAGTGAGGCAAGGGAATTGACCAAGAATGAGAGTGCCCGCCCGGTGGCCTCACCGGACGGGCAACGCGAACCCGAGGGCACGGGGTCGGTCTTCGATCCTACCGCTCTCGCGGCGGAAACGGTGAGCCCGTTCCCGAGCAACCCGCCGACCGCCCGGGCGACCGCCGAGCGTGAGGTGGCGACCGAGGCGCGTCTCAAGCGGTGGGCCGGTTGCCGTTTCGCGCTGGCCGATCTCCCGACGACCTCGCAACTGTGGGCGCGCAAGCTCGCCGACAAGGTCGAGCGCGACAACGCATTCACGCTCGGGAGCAAGACGCCGACGCTCATGGTCAAGGGTGACGCGGCGGTGTCCGCCGGCGCGACCGACGACCAGCTCGCCGCACTGACACCGCTCGACCTCGACGGGATCGCGGCGCTACTGATAGAGGCAGCCGCGATCGCCGACGACGTTCGCCGTCAGATCGGCACGCGCTCCCGCTCGCTCGCCGCGCAGCGCGAGGCGGCCGTGGTGCCGCCCGCCCCGACGAACCTCGCTGATCTGCTCGCGCAGCCCGACGACGAGGCCGCCTACCGCGTCGGCGAACTGTGGCCCACGGGCGGGCGTGTACTGCTCGCCGCGCAGTTCAAGGCCGGTAAATCGACACTGGTCGGCAACGTGTTGCGGTCGCTGGTCGACGGCGACAAGTTCCTCGACAGGTTCGACGCGGTGCCGGTGGGTCGGGTCGCGTTGATCGACACCGAACTCGACACGCGCACACTGCGCCGCTGGCTGCGCGAGCAGGCGATCGACAACACCGAGCGAGTCTCGGTTCTCCCGCTGCGCGGTGCGGTCTCGACGTTCGACATTCTCGACCCAGCGACGCGTGCACGGTGGGCCGCGCAGCTCTCCGGTGCCGACGTCGTGATTCTCGATTGTCTGCGGCCGATCCTCGACGCGCTCGGGCTGAGCGAGGACAAAGACGCCGGCCGGGTTCTGGTCGCGTTCGACGCGCTGCTCGCCGAGATCGGCGCAACCGAGGGCTTGGTCGTGACGCACATGGGGCACGAGGCCGAGCGCGCTCGCGGTGACTCACGGTTGCGCGATTGGCCCGACGCCGAATGGAAGATCGCGCGCGGCGGTGACGACAGCGATGACGACGGGCGGCGGCCTCGATACTTCTCGGCGCTGGGCCGTGACGTCTCGCTGCCTGAGGGGCTGCTCACGTTCGATCCCGAGACCCGCCGACTCGCGTACGGCGAGGGCAACCGACGCGATTCCAACGCCCGCGCAGCGCTGCCCGAACTCATGGCGTTGATCCGAGCCGAGCCCGGCACCCTGTCGAAGAACGCCGCCGAGATCCGCCTACGCGACGAGCACGCGATACCGCAACGCGTGGCGCGTCAGGCCATCGCCGCCGCGATTCGATCGGGCGATCTCGACGTCACGGCCGGGCCGCGCAACGCGAAGCTGCTCTCGCCCGGGGCCGATCCGTTCACCGTCGAGGCGGTCGGAATATGAGCCAGCTCAACAGTTCAACGCAGTTCGTCAAAACGAACTGTCGAAGTCCCGAGATCGAGTTCGTTAGTTCGTCTATAGGACGAACTAACTCACTCGGTGCGAACTGGCGGGGTCCGGGGCGACCTCGACGTAACGAACTCAACCGACATCGGGCGGCCATGGCCCGAGAGCGGTGTGACACCGCACCCGTCGCCGACACACAGCTACCCAACGCCGGGAGCTGTGACCAACCCGAGGGAGCAACCGACATGACCGCGATTCACGAACTGAGCCGAGAACGCCGACGCCGAGCGGCGGCGGCCGAGCTTGGCCTCGGCCCTGACCTGACGCCGCTGCCGCCGAGAGCTGCGCTCGACCGAGCCCGCTCGGCCGCCGACGTGCTCGACGCCGAGAGCGGCGGGCACCGCGACGCCGTCGAGGTGACCTCGGCACTCGCTGCGGTCGCGTCGGCCGAAGCTGCGGAGCGTTCCGCCGCCGCGCTCGAATCGATCGCCGCCGCACTGACCCGCCTCGCCGAGGTGGCCGAGCGGTGAGCGCACCGACCGCCGGCTATGACGCGCTCGGCCGGGAGACCGCCGACGCGTTCATGGCCGGGCGTCTCGATACCGACGGCCTCGCCGAGGTCGCCCGGCACGTGCTCGCGCTCGACCTCGCCGGCGCGTTCACCGCTGTCCGTTCTGGCATGTCCGCCACTCACACCGAAGGGAAACACCATGCCCAAGCCTGACCAGCCCCAGCCCGGCGAGCGCGAACGCGCGGTCGCTGCGCTGAACCTGCGCCGCGACGGCCTGCCGTACCGCGAGATCGCCGCCCGGCTCGCCTACGCCGACGAGAGCGGCGCACGTAAGGCGGTGAGCCGCCTACTCGACCGCGTCGAGGCCGAGGGGGTCGCCGAGCTGCGCCGCCTCGAATCCGAACGCCTCGACGCGCTCATGGCCGGGCACTGGTCGGCTGCGATCGCCGGTGACACCGACGCCGCGCGGATCGTGCTCGGCGTGATCGACCGCCGTACCAAACTGCTCGGCCTGAACGCACCGACCGCCGTGTCGGTCGGCGTCGAGCCGATCGGTGAGCGCGAGTTCGCCGAGGCTGCGGTCGAGCTGATCGCGTCGTTGCGCCCCGACATGGCCGACGCCCTCGCGGGCACGCTGCCCGGGATCCACGGTGCCGCCCGATCGGCGGTGCCCGAGGGTAACCAGACCAGCGAGCCGGTTTCGCCCGCGAGCGTGGCGCACAGCGCCGAAACCGACGTCGAGTCGTGGGCCGACGTGGACGACTACCCGGTGCGCGCACCTGCGCCGGCCGCACCCGAGCCCGTCGAACCCGAGCCGGTCGCCGAGCCCGAGCCGACACCGCGCCGCGTCTACGCACCGCCGTCCGCGTTCCCGGGCTTCGCCCAACGCCTCGGCGGTAACCGGCCGACGACGATCATCCACAACGCGCCGTAATCGACTGCACAACAACGACTTAGGAGGAATCGTCACCATGACAGTTCGACACACCACGCGCCGCGACATCGACCACCGCGACACCTCGACGCCGACACACGCGGCGCTGCGCGCCCGACAACGCCGCTGGCCCGCTCGTACCGAGCCGATCATCTACGACCAGACCGAGCAGCGAGCGCGGCGGCGCAACCGCTTACCCGTCGCGCTCGACGGACGGTTCGATCTCGCCGTCGAGGTCGCCGCGATCCTCGGCCCGGTCGCCGAGGTGGTGGCCGCCGAGCCGAGCCCGGGCGCGTACCTCGCGCCCGCCGACGAGGTGATCGACGCGACGTTCGCCGCCGTGTCGACGCTGGCCGACCTGCTCGCCGATCGTGGCGCGCGCGGCCAGCTCGACGCCGTGCGACCCGACGATCGAGGCCGTGCACGCCGTGCGCTGCGCGCTCTCGCACCGCGCCCGAATCGGCCGACTCTGACCCGCGACGATCTCGCCGGCGGATCGTGGGCGGCGACCCTGGCCGACATGGCGCGCCCGTTCGCTGAGCCGCTGGCCGACTACCTCGGCCGCGTCGTCTCGCCCGACGGTGAGCCCTCGGCGGTGAGCGACACCGTGGTCGAGGCGCTGCGCGGGATCGACCGAGCGGCGCTCTCGCTGACCCGCCGGGCCGAGCGTGCCGCGTTCTATCGCCGCGAGTGCGCCACCTCGACGCCGAGATCCGAGGCCGACCAGCACCGGGAGACGCTGCGCGAGCTGGGAATCGAGGTCGAGCGGTGAGCGCCGACTACTTGCACGCCTGCACCGGCTGCGGGACGCCGACGGTCCGGTGGCGCGGCACCGTGCACGGGTACACGTGCGATCGGTGCATGACGGCGCGGATCGGCCTCGATCGGCCGCCGACACGACAGCAGCGGCGAAACGCCCACTACATCGAGCAGGGACACCCGAAGGAATCGAACCGATGACCAAGACACTGACCGACCTCACCGCCACCGAGCGGCGCGAACTGACGACCGCGCTGCACGAGGCGGCGCACGCCGTCGTCGGGCGCGTCATGGGCCTGACCGTGCGGCGCGCCGTGATCCACGCGCCCGACAGCCTCGGCCACGCCGGCCGCTGCGAGTTCGCCGCCGCACCGCTCGGCAAGCCGGGCGAGGTCGACCTCGCCGGTACTGTCGCCGAGCTGCGATTCGAGCGCGGCCCGAGGTTCAGCGCCTACGCCGTGACCGACCGCCTCGGCGTTCACTGCGACGACCGCGACGCGCTGACCGCGAGCGGTGACCCGGGCACCCTCGACCGAACGCGCCGAGTGGTCGAGACCACTTGGCGGCCGATCCGCGAGCTTGCGGCTCGGCTGTACGGGTATCGCGAGGTCAGCGGCGAGCAGGTCGACGCCGCGCTACGTCTGTCCGAGTACGCCGACGAAGCGGTGATCCAGCTCTCGGCGATCCGCTCGGGCCGCTGGCCCGCCGCCCGGCCGATCGTGCCCGGTGGCGGCGACCAGTGGCGTCTACACCTGCACTGACGCGAACGCGTGTTCGGGGCTGCGGGCGATTGCCTACCGATTGCCTAAGACACCGAGACACCCGGTGCGACTCGGTAGACGCATGAGGACGTAGAACCGCTGGCAGGCGCGACGCCGAGCGACGCGGGAGACACCCGAGTACACCCGTATTCACCCTGGCAGTGTGGGGGTCAGGGGTTCGAGTCCCCTTAGCTCCACAAGCAGAATCCCCCCTGCGTCGGAGGGGTTTCTCATTCCCGGGGTAGCCCGACTCAGAGCCTCAGTGGGCCAACGGTGGGCCAAGGGTTTCAGTGGGCCTCACAGCCGCCCGTTGGCGAAGGGCAGACGGCCGTGGTGGTCACGGAACGCGGCGATCATGGCGCTCTCGGTCG
>Ga0116175_1001895_pt1 | contig 13063 bp, 14 predicted proteins | sample AD_UKC125_MetaG_FD_89802 | JGI IMG/M metagenome (GOLD analysis project Ga0116175, IMG submission 89802) | Active sludge microbial communities of municipal wastewater-treating anaerobic digesters from USA - AD_UKC125_MetaG | ecosystem: Engineered > Bioreactor > Anaerobic > Digestate | place: USA... | reverse complement strand
GAGGGTTTATCAAAATAGTCACCCTCATGCTAAGAAGGTGAAAAACGATGATTAAGTCAACTACGGTGCTTGCCGTCTTAAAAAATGGTAAGGGAGCCATGGCCTGTGATGGACAGGTAACTATGAATGAAACCGTACTAAAAGGTGGAGCACGAAAAATCAGACGCATTTATCAGGACAAAGTTCTATCTGGTTTCGCTGGTAGTGGAGCAGATGGGCTAACACTTCTTGAGCGCCTGGAAGAAAAATTGAATTACTATAGTGGTAACCTTCCCCGTGCTGCTATTGAGCTGGCAAAAAGCTGGAGAACTGATAAACTTTTGAGACAATTGGATGCTCTGCTTTTAGCTATGGATAAAGAACACATTTTAATCATTTCAGGAAGAGGGGACGTAGTAGAGCCTGATGAGCCAGTAGCAGCTATTGGCTCGGGGGGTAATTTTGCTTTGGCTTCTGCTAAAGCGCTTCTACGAGAAACCGACAAAGAAGCAGAAGATATTGTCCGTATTTCTTTGCAAATTGCTTCAGAAATTTGTATCTATACTAACAATAATATAATTATAGAAACCATTTAGTTTTGGGAGGTAAAAAGGATGTCTTTGATAATGGAAGATAGTTTAACTCCCGAAGAGATAGTAGAAGAATTAAATAAATATATAGTAGGGCAGAATGAAGCTAAAAAATGTGTGGCTATTGCTTTAAGGAACCGAATTCGGAGAAGAATGCTTCCTCCTGATATTGCCGAAGAGATAACTCCCAAAAATATAATTATGATCGGTCCTACCGGTGTAGGTAAAACCGAAATGGCTCGCCGTATTGCCAAATTGACTAACGCTCCCTTTTTAAAAGTGGAAGCTACTAAGTTTACCGAGGTAGGATATGTAGGAAGAGATGTAGAATCCATAATTCGAGACTTAACTGAATTAGCAGTGAGGATGGAAAAAAACGAGCGCATAAAAAATCAGGAAGAAAGAGCTAAAGAAATAGTAGAGGAGCGAATTTTAGACTATCTTTTAGTTCCTAATCCTTATTCTTTGGAATATGAAGATACCGCAGAGCAAGATTCTCTTCGGGTGGACGTGGTCTGGCCTAAATCTCCTTCTTCTACCCGAGAAAAACTGAGAGAAAAGCTAAAGAAAGGAGAGCTAGAAGAACGCTTCGTTGAAATTGAAGTAGAAGAAAGTACTATACCTTTGGGAATTATAGCCGGGGGAGGGATGGAAAGTTTAGGGATAGACTTTCAAGATCTCTTTAGCGGAGTTTTCCCCCCTCGAAAGAAAAGGAGAAAAGTGAAGGTTAAAGAAGCCCGAGAGATATTGTTTAACCAGGAAGTACAGAAATTAATTGATATGGAAGAAATAAGCGGCGAGGCAATAAAAAGGGTAGAGGAAACAGGTATAGTTTTTATTGATGAAATAGATAAAGTTGTTTCTCCAGAAGGGGGTTATGGTCCAGATGTTTCTCGAGGAGGAGTGCAGAGGGATTTACTTCCCATTGTGGAAGGCTCTACTGTTCTCACTAAATATGGTCCGGTGAAAACTAATCATATCCTTTTCATAGCTGCTGGAGCTTTTTCTCACACTAAACCTTCTGACCTTTTACCTGAATTACAAGGAAGGTTTCCCATCCGGGTAGAATTATCTCCACTGTCGGAAGAAGACCTCTATCATATATTGATTGAGCCCTTTAATTCTTTAACCAAGCAGTATAAGGCCTTATTGGGAACTGAAGGAGTAACTATAGAGTTTGAGGACAGTGCTCTGCGAGAAATAGCTCGCATCTCCTATGAGCTAAACCAGAGAATGGAAAATATTGGCGCTCGAAGATTACACACGGTAATGGAGAGGCTTCTACAGGACATTTCTTTCCACGCTCCTCGCCTAAGCGGGGAAAAAGTAGTCATAAGCCGGGATTACGTTTTGCGGGAACTCGCTGATGTTCTGGAAGATGAAGACGTTACTCGCTACATTCTTTAATCCTTTTCTCCTATATATTCAGTTGAAAAAATTTTACCCTTCGGGTATACTTACGGGCGGTAATTTGATAAAACACATGTAGAGTATTTCTGGTGCTCCTCAAGAGGAGAACACAACTCTACAGAGGTCAAACCAGAAGGAGGTTAATTAATGGTAGTTACTATGAAACAGCTTCTGGAAGCGGGTGTTCACTTTGGACATCAGACCAGACGCTGGAATCCCAAAATGAAACCTTACATTTTCACCGAAAGGAACAATATTTACATCATCGATCTCCAAAAAACCGTAGAATTAGCAGAAGAGGCTTACAATTTTGCTCGAGATCTAGCTAGCAAAGGAGGAACATTTCTCTTTGTAGGTACCAAAAAACAGGCTCAGGAAGCCATCGAGCAGGAGGCTCGGCGGTGCGGGATGTTTTACGTTAATCAAAGATGGTTGGGAGGTATGATTACTAACTTTTCTACCATCCGCCAGAGCGTCCAGCGATTAAAAAATATTGAGGATATGGAAGAAAGAGGAATTCTGGATAAACTTCCCAAAAAAGAAGTTATGCAAATCAAAAAAAGAAAGGCTCGCTTGGAGAAATATCTAAGCGGCATTCGAGATATGGAAAAGTTGCCCGATGCTATTTTTGTAGTCGACCCACGGAGGGAGAGAAACGCAGTCTTAGAGGCGAGGAAAATGGATATCCCCATCATAGCCATTGTAGATACCAACTGCGATCCGGACGAAATTGATTATCCCATTCCTGGAAATGACGACGCCATCCGGGCTATTCGTCTCTTTACCTCTCTCATTGCCGATGCTATATTAGAAGGGAAAAGGTTATTAAGCGAGGGCCAAGAGACGATCCCCACAGAGGGAATAGCCATTCCCCAGGATGTAGAAGAAGAGACCAAAGAAGAAGAGACTAAAGAAGAAGAGACCAAAGAAGAAGAGACCAAAGAAGAAGATGCCCTACAAATATTAGGAGAACTTCAAGACTTGGAGTTAGAAGAAATTGAAGAGGAGGATAATTTATGAGTATTACAGCTAAAGAGGTTTTTGAGCTCCGCAACTTGACCGGAGCCGGAGTAATGGACTGTAAAAAAGCGCTAGAGGAAGCAGAGGGAGATATAGAGAAAGCCCGTGATATCCTCCGCCGAAGGGGAGTAGAAACTGCAGCTAAAAAACGAGATAGAGAAACACAGGAAGGCCTAATAGGAGCCTATGTTCACACTGACGGTAAAATCGGTGTCTTAGTAGAGGTAAACTGTGAAACTGATTTTGTAGCTCGCACTGATGAATTTCGCTATCTGGTAAAAGAGTTAACTTTACAAATAGCCGCTCAAGCTCCTCGTTGGGTCGCTCCAGAGGATGTCCCGGAGGAAATAAAAAAGAAAGAAGAAGAGCTTTATAGAGAACAGCTCCAGGATAGCAATAAACCAGAAGAAATTAAGAATAAAATCGTAGAAGGAAAGATGAAAAAATTTTTTGAGGAAAACTGTCTTTTGGAACAAGACTATATTAGAGAACCGGAAAAGAAAGTCAAAGACCTCATTGCAGAGACCATTGCCAAAGTAGGAGAAAACATAGTAGTCAGGAGGTTTGTGCGCTATAAATTAGGTGAAAATGATGAGTGATCAGCAACCATCTTCTTTGCGATTTAAGAGAGTTTTAATTAAACTATCGGGAGAGGCTCTAATGGGATCTCTCCCTTTTGGCATTGACACCAAGATGCTGGATTATATCACCAGCGAGATTGAAAAGACAATAGGTCTGGGAATAGAAATTTCCATAGTGGTAGGAGGAGGAAATATTTTTCGGGGTAGAACGGCAGGAGATAGCGGAGTTAGTAGAGTAACTGCTGATTATATGGGAATGTTAGCCACAATCATTAATGCTTTAGCCTTGCAGGATTTTTTAGAAAGCAAAGGGATTCCTACTCGAGTACAAACCGCTATCGAGATGCGAGAAGTAGCTGAACCCTATATTAGAAGAAGAGCCATCCGGCACTTGGAAAAAGGGAGAATAGTGATTTTTGCTGGTGGTACTGGCAACCCCTATTTTACTACTGACACTGCGGCTGCCTTGAGAGCGGCAGAGATACGAGCAGAAGCATTGCTTAAAGCTACTAAGGTAGATGGAATTTACGAAGCTGACCCTCTTACGGAAAAGGACGCTTATAAATTTGACCATTTAGACTACTTAGAAATTTTAAACCGGGGACTTAAAGTTATGGACCTTACTGCTATCTCTCTTTGTATGGAGAACAACATCCCTATTATCGTATTTAATATAAATAAAGCAGATAATCTTCTTAAAGTAGTTACCGGTCATAAGATAGGAACATTGGTAGGGAGGGAAAAAAATGAATGATGACTTAAAATTAGTAATCAAAGACGTGGAAAAAAGGATGAAGCAAGCTATAAACGTGGCTCGGGAAGAGTTGTCCCGTGTCAGGACAGGGAGAGCTTCTCCAACCCTGGTGGAAAATCTAGAAGTTGACTATTATGGAACAACAATGGAGTTAAAGCAAATAGCCTCTATTACCATCCCTGATGCTCGGACTATCGTCATTCAGCCCTGGGACAAAAATGCTCTTTCCCCCATTGAGAAAGCTATCTGGAAATCGGATCTAGGATTTAATCCTCAGGTAGACTCAGCGGTAATTCGCATCACTATGCCTCCTCTCACTGAAGAGAGAAGAAAAGAAATAGCTAAAATGGCTAAAAAGTGGGTGGAAGAAGCTAAGGTGGCTATTAGGAATCTTCGTCGAGAAGCTAATGAAGAGATCAAGAAAATGGAGAAAGAGGGTAAAATATCCGAAGATGAAAGTGAAAGAGCACGAGCTGAAGTCCAAAAGCTCACCGATGAACACATTAATGAGATAGATGACCTATGGGAAAGGAAAGAAAAAGAAATAATGAGTATATAGACATAGCTACAATATTAAAGCATGTAGCCATAATTATGGATGGTAATGGGCGATGGGCGAAAAAACGAGGATTACCCCCCCTTGAGGGACACAGAAAGGGAGTAGAAGTAGTAAGAAGGTTAGTAGAAGGAATCACGAGAGAGCACATTTCTTTTCTTACCCTCTATGCTTTTTCTACTGAGAATTGGAAAAGACCAGCAAACGAAGTCCGAAGTTTGATGGAGCTCTTTATGGAAAGCATAGATAAGTATGGTAAAGAGCTGCAAGAAAACGAAGTTAGGGTAAAGTTCTTGGGAAGAAGAGAAGGGCTTCCAGAAAAACTCATTTTACAGATGACCGATTTAGAAAAATCCACACTAAAGGGCGAAAACTTGAATCTTAACTTAGCTGTAAACTATGGGGGAAGGGATGAAATCTTGAGAGCAATAGAAACTGTTTATAAAGAAAAACAATCACTCTTGGGGTCTCTATCAGAAGAGCACTTTGGCGCCTATCTCGATACCGGAAATCAACCCGATCCTGATCTTTTAATTCGTACTGGGGGAGAGAAAAGAATTAGTAATTTTCTTCTCTGGCAACTTGCCTACACCGAGCTATGGTTTACTGATACGTTGTGGCCTGATTTCACTATGGAAGAGTGTCACCAAGCTTTTCAGGATTTCATGGGGCGGAAGAGAAAATTTGGGGGTAGAGTTTGAAAGCTTCCATTAAACCATCGGAGCTGGAAGAAAGAACCTGGAGCATAGTTATAGCTTTGCCTCTCTTTTTGTTTTTGGTTCTTTTTAGCGAGTGGACTTTAGTTCTGGCTTTCTTTCTTCTTTCTTTTGGTTCTTTGAGAGAATATGGTCGGTTAGTTTATGGAAAGGAAGAAGAAATCTTTTTTACCGGGTTTTCAGTGGTTTTTCTTTTTCTTCTTTATTCTTCTTTAATTACTGTTGATTACCTAACGATTTTTTGGTTGGGATACGTTTTATTCCTGGTATTAGTAGTGTGGAGTCTTAAAAAGCCCCAAAAAATGTTGGAGCGGATGGCTTTTTGCTTCCTGGGGCTCCTTTACTGTTCTCTGTTTCCCTTTTTTTGGGTAAAAATGGGAATTACTTATGACCGAGTAAGTGTGGTACTTTTTGCGCTTCCTGTGTGGATGAACGATATTTGTGCCTATTTAGTAGGCAGGAGATGGGGCAAACATAAAATAGTTCCCCAAATTAGTGGGGGGAAAAGCTGGGAGGGTCTCGCAGGGGGAATAGGAGCAGCAACTTTAATGGGTTTGGTTCTTACTGCTTCTCCTATTTCCTTTTCTCTCCCTCAGGGACTGTTATCAGGGCTGGCGATAGCTTCAGTCTCTTTTTTAGGAGATATCTGGGAATCGGCACTAAAAAGAAGAGCAGGAGTAAAGGATTCTGGTAATTTTCTGCCCGGTCATGGAGGAATTTTAGATCGTTTCGACTCTTTTTTTCTGGTTGGACCTTTAGTTTATCTTTTAAGATTATCTTGGGGAGGATGAGGATGAAAGTAGCTGTCTTGGGTTCTACTGGTTACCTGGGAGAACAAATATTAGAAGTCTTAGCAAAGAGGAGAGACTTTGAAATTGTTCTCCTCTCTGGATATTCCAAAGAAAAAAAGCTGATAGAGCAAGCTCAAGAGTTCAATGTCCCTTACGCTTTTAACCCTCGAGGTAGTAAAAATCTATGGGCCAGCTCGTCTACCCATTTGATAACTGACTATAACCTTTTAGAAGAACTCATTCTTCGAGAAACAGAGGGAGTTTTTTTTGCTGCTAGTGGTATAGAGTTTTTAGACCTGTTCTGGAAACTTCTGGACACATCCCACATTTTATGGGTAGCCAGCAAAGAAATTATCATCCTAACTGGAGAGTTAGAATCTTACCTTTTAAAAGAGCGAGAGAATTTAGTCCCTTTAGATAGTGAACATAATGCTTTGTGGCAAATGCTAAAGGGGGTTGATAGAGAAGAGGTCTCTCGAGTTTATTTAACTGCTTCGGGAGGGGCATTTTATGAATGGAAGAGCCGGTGGGACGATATTACCCCAGAAATGGCTTTAGCTCATCCTAACTGGAAAATGGGAGCTAAAATTACTGTTGATTCTGCTAATCTGGTAAATAAAGGGTTAGAGGTAATTGAGGCTTCTTGCCTTTTTGGATTTAGTTTTGAAGAGATAGAAGTGGTGATACAAAGGGAAAGCTTTATCCACGCTTTAGTGGAATTAAAAGATGGATTTTCCTTGGCTTTGCTTTCCCCTCCGGATATGAGGTCAGTAATTATAAATGCTATTTCCCTCCCAAAAAGAGAATCGAACCCCTTTCAGCATTTAGATTTTTCCCAGATTAAATCCTTGAGCTTTGATTATCCTGTACCAGAAAGGTTCCGGGGTTTTTATTTAGCTACAGAAGCAGGTAAAAAAGGGAAAGGGTATCCAGCACTTTTTTGTGGAGCTGATGAAGCTCTGGTAAGGGCTTTTCTCTCTCGAGAGATTGCCTTTGGAGAAATATCTCTTCTTTTGGAGAAAGTCTTAGAGCAAGAAATTGATCCTCCTCAGAGTTTAGAAGAGGTAAAAAATATTTATTACCGGGGCTATCAGTTAGCTAAAACATTGATTCGGGAGAAGGAAAGTCTGTAATGATAATAACTATATTAGCTTTTATTTTTGTTATCAGCCTTTTAATAGTGGCTCACGAATTTGGACACTTTATCATGGCTAAATGGTTTGGAGTCCAGGTTTTAAGCTTCGCTATAGGTTATGGCCCCAAGTTATTTTCCTTTTACTGGGGTGAAACCGAACTATCTATCCGTCTTCTTCCTCTGGGGGGATTCGTAAAGATGGGAGGGATGGAGGGAAATGTCATCGAGGGATATGAGGAATCTAACATTCCTCCCGAGAAAAGATTTGACCACAAACCCTTGTGGCAGCGAAGTCTCATTGTAGCAGCTGGCCCCATCATGAACATAATTCTATCTATAGTCTTATTGTTTATTGTTTTCAGTATAGCGGGAATCCCCGCTGGCAACCTGAAAGTGCAAGAAGTAGTACCTGGAGGGCCAGCAGATCGGGCAGGAATAAGCGCAGGAGATATAATTTTAGCAGTTAACGGAAAAGATGCCTCAAATTTAGATGAGGTAGTTAATATTATTTCTTCTCATCCTGGAGAAGAAATAGAATTGACTGTCAAAAGGGGAGAAGAGGAGATAAGGATTAAAGTTATTCCAGAGTGGAGCGAAACAGAAGGAAGAGCACTCATTCAAGTAGTTTTTGGAATAGAAAACAAAAAGTTAAATCCTTTTTCTACTCTTTTCTATAGTGCTCGAACCACCATTAGCTGGTTTGTTATCACAGCATTGGGGTTACTCTACATCATTTTAGGAAAAATTCCTGCAGAAATGGCTGGTCCTCTAGGGATAGCTCAGATAGCCGGACAGGCAGCTCAATTGGGTTTTTTGAATCTCCTCATGTTTTCTGCAATAGTCAGTGTATCTCTGGCTTTTTTTAATCTTCTCCCCATACCTATTTTAGACGGAGGGTATCTTCTTCTTTTCCTCTACGAAAAGATTCGAGGTAAACCCCTGGAACCAGAAAAAGTGGGCTGGGTTTATTTAATTGGAATAATTTTAATTTTTTCCTTGGCCATTTTTGTTACCTATCAAGACATCATGAGAATAGTGACGGGAAGATGAAAAGAGAAAACACCATAGAAGTTCCTCTGGGGAAAATAAAGGTAGGAGGCAAAAACCCTATCTGGGTAGAAGCTATGGGGAGAGAACACCCCGCCCAGGTTGAAAGAAGTATACAAGAGATAAAAAGGGTGGTGGAAGAAGGCGGAGAAATTTTTCGCCTGGCTATACCTGATGAAGATGCTCTGTTAGGTCTTTCACAGATCAAAAATCAAATAGACATACCATTAGTAGCTGATGTTCATTTTAATTTAGATTTAGGAATAAAAGCGGCTCAGCTGGGAATAGATGCGGTAAGAATAAACCCGGGAACCGCCGGTAATAAGAAAAAATTGGAAGAGTTGATAAAAATCATCCAAGATAAAAATTTAGCTCTCCGTCTGGGAGCTAATACTGGCTCTCTTCCCCCCCACCATCAGAAAGAAAATCGAGTAGAAGCACTTTTCCATAGCTTGGAAGAATTAATATCTATTCTTGAAAAAAATAACTTTAAAAATATAATTCTTTCTGCTAAATCTACCGATGTAGAAGAAACTATCGCTATTTATGATAAATTGAGTCAAACTTTTCCTTACCCTTTACACGTAGGATTGACTGAAGCAGGGGAAGGGGAAGAGGGGATTGTCAAATCTTCTATTGCTTTAGGGATAATTTTGCGAGAGGGAATAGGAAATAATATCCGAGTTTCTTTGACTGCCCCCGATCCTGCTTTGGAGACCCGGGTAGCCTGGAATATTCTGAAAGCTTTAAAATTGAGAGCTCGAGGATTAGAAATAATTTCCTGTCCTACTTGTGCTCGAAGGAAGGGAGACGTAGTAGCTTTGACCCGGAATTTAAAACAAAAGGTGAGAGAGAAAAAAATAGAAGTGATAGGCAAAGTAGCTATAATGGGTTGTGAAGTAAATGGACCGGGGGAAGCGAAGGAAGCAGATTGGGGCATTGCTTTTGCTCCTCGGGGAAAAGCACTTCTCTTTTCCCGGGGAGAAATAATAAAAATGATTGGACAGGAAGAAGCAGAGGAAGAGCTTTTACAAATGCTTATAAAGGAAATGGAGGAGAAAAAACCTTGAGGATGTCTTCGCTGTTTGCTCCTACTTTAAAAGAAAATCCCCAGGAAGCAGAAATTGTAAGCCACAGCTTCATGTTGCGAGCGGGAATGATTCGACAGCTTTCTTCTGGTATTTATGCCTTTTTACCTCTGGGGTTGCGCACCATTAATAAAATTACAAAAATAATCAAGAAGGAGATGGACAGAGCAGGAGGACAAGAACTACTTTTACCTGCCTTGCACCCCGGAGAGCTGTGGAAAGAAACCGGAAGGTGGGAAGTTTATGGACCAGAATTGATTAGATTAAAAGACCGTAAAGATAGAGATTTTTGTTTGGGTCCTACTCACGAAGAGGTGATCACCGATTTAGCCCGTCGTGAAATTCGTTCTTATCGTCAGCTACCACTCTTGTTATATCAGATTCAGACTAAATTTAGAGACGAAATCAGACCTCGATTCGGGGTAATGAGGGCTCGAGAATTCATAATGAAAGACCTATACAGTTTTGACAGAGATTTCGAAGGACTGGAAATTAGCTACCAGAAGATGTACAATGCTTATTGTAGAATTTTTGATCGCTGTGATCTATCTTATGAAGTTGTTCCTGCAGAAAGTGGAGTAATCGGAGGGGCAGTATCTCACGAATTTCTTGTTCTAGCCGATTCCGGGGAAGAAAAACTTTTGATATGCCCGACTTGTAATTTCAGTACTACTCAAGATGAGGAAAGATGTCCTCATTGCGGTACTGATTTAGAAGAAAAGAGGGGAATAGAAGTGGGGCATATATTCCAGTTAGGAACTAAATATAGTGAACCCATGAAAGCTTATTTTGTGGACAGAGATGGGGAAGAAAAACCGCTAATCATGGGTTGTTATGGCATTGGTATTGGTAGAACTATGGCTGCGGCCATAGAAGCTTATCATGATGATAAGGGAATTCAATGGCCTCTTAGTATTGCCCCCTATGAGGTGGCAATAATACCAATAAACTGGAAAAATGCAAAACAAAGAGAAGTGGCGGAAGAAATTTACCAGGAGTCACAAGAAAAGGGTTTTGAGGTAGTAGTGGACGATCGGGAGTTCAGCGCTGGCTATAAATTTAGTGAAGCAGACTTAATTGGTTTTCCTCTTCAAGTAATTGTGGGAGAAAAAATGTCTCAGGAGGGAAAAATAGAGGTTAAAGTCCGTAAAAATGACCAGAGATGGGAGGCAAAAAAAGAAGAGCTTTTCACTCTTCTTTTCAAATTAAAGGAGGAACTGGCCTCAAAAGCCTGAATTATTATGGAGGCAAACAGAAAAGATACTAAAGTTACAGCTATTATAGCTGCCTATAATGAGGAAAAAACCATCGGTCCTATTATTGATATTTTAAAAGCCGTTCCCTTTCTCAGCCAGATTGTAGTAGTTAGTGATGGCTCCACTGACCATACAGTAGATATTGCCCAAAGTAGGGGAGTAGAAGTGGTAGAGTTGCTGTATAACGTAGGCAAGGGAGGAGCCCTTCATCAGGGGTTGATGAATGCTAGCTCCGATGTAGTTCTTCTGTTAGATGCTGACCTAATAGGTCTTACCCCTCAGCACGTGATAGATTTGGTGGAACCAGTTATGGCTCAAGAGGCTGATGTTGCTATTGGGATTTTCGAAGATGGCCGCTTTGCCACTGACTTTGCTCAAAAAATTGCTCCTTTTCTCTCGGGGCAGAGAGTTATAAGAGCTGATATTTTGCGAAATATCCCTGACATAGAAATTTCTCGTTATGGAGTGGAGGTAGCCATTAACCGCTATATTCGGGAAAATAAAGTGAGGGTGAAGTTAGTTAGGCTTCCAGGACTTACTCAAGTAATGAAAGAAGAAAAATTAGGGCTGGTCAAGGGTTTGAAAGAGAGAATGAAGATGTACTGGGATATTATTAAGAATCTTTATAGGGGAGGTAATGAGTAGAGGTTGGAGGAAAGAAGAGGGATTTTGATTCTGGTGGATCGTGGAAATGATGGTCTTTTCCCTGGAAAAGGGAAAAGAAGAGAAATTGAAGCGATTGCCTGGAGTGCGGGTTGGAAGCTTTTAGAAGTAGTGGAATGTCGAGTTAGAAAGCCCTTCCACCGGTATTACCTGGGTAAGGGAAAGGTGGAGGAAATTAAAACTCTGCTTGAGGATAATCCAGAAACTAACTTCGTTCTTTTCAATGTAGAGATAACTCCTTCTCAGCAGAGAAATCTGGAAGAATTCTGGCAGGTTCCTGTCTATACCAAAAATGCTTTAATTCATGAGATATTTGCCCAAAGAGCTCGTACTGCCCAGGGGAAAATTAAGGTAGAATTAGCTCAACTTCGTTATCAGCTTAGCCGTCTAACCGGTAAGGGTAGAGACCTATCACAGACCGGAGGAGGCATTGGTACTCGAGGTCCGGGAGAGCAAAAAATCGAAGTGGAAAGAAGAAAAATTAAAGATCGTATAACCTACTTAAACCGGGAACTACAAAAAATAGAAAGACAAAGAAAAGTACAAAAAAACTTACGCCAGGTAAATAAAATTCCTAACGTTGCCCTGGTAGGTTATACCAATGCTGGAAAGTCCACTCTATTAAACGCCTTAACTGGTTCCCAGGTTTATGTGGAGGAGAGGATGTTTGCAACTCTGGACCCTACTACCAGAAAGCTTTTTATTCCTGGAGTAGGAGAAACCCTTTTTACTGATACGGTAGGATTTATTCGAGAAATACCTCCTACCATAAAGGATGCTTTTCGAGCTACTTTAGAGGAAATCAAGGATGCCGACTTAATACTGGAGGTAATAGATATTTCTGATGAGGATTATTATTTACATTTTCAAGTTATAAACCAAATTCTAGAAGAATTGGGGATAAGTAGCTCTCCTCGAATTTTGATTTTTAATAAAATTGATCTCCTTCGTTCGCCCTTGATTTTGGAAAGAGAGATCGAAGAGAACTACAACTATATTTTTGTGTCAGCTCAAAAAATGACCGGGTTAGAAGAACTCCAAAAGGAAATTTCTCTTTCTCTGCAACACAAAGTCAGTCGTCTTCGTTTACGAGTCAGTTACTCCCAGCTTTCTTCGGTACAAAAAGAAATTTACCATCAGGGGTATATAGAAAATTTAGAAGCTTTGGAAAACGGAGAAGAAGTGGTAGTGGAGTGTGTAGTTCGAAAGGAAGCTTCCAGTGAAATTTTTCGCCTTTCTCAGACTTAATATTTTAGTTCCCATAATGTATATTATGTAAAATTTTTAAATAGGCTAATTTTTACCCATCCCGTGTTTATGGAATGCGATATTGGATTCATTCATTTTCCTAAAAAAACTTACTCTCTCCTAAACCCACGAACCCGGTGAGCGCAAATATTAATCGAGCACTTTTTAATATTCAATCACTACCATCTGGTGACCTAAAATTTCTTTAACATTCATATTCACATAACCT
>Ga0116175_1001885_pt1 | contig 13096 bp, 9 predicted proteins | sample AD_UKC125_MetaG_FD_89802 | JGI IMG/M metagenome (GOLD analysis project Ga0116175, IMG submission 89802) | Active sludge microbial communities of municipal wastewater-treating anaerobic digesters from USA - AD_UKC125_MetaG | ecosystem: Engineered > Bioreactor > Anaerobic > Digestate | place: USA... | reverse complement strand
TCCCAAGACCGGCCGCGACAAGAATCCGGTCGCCGTCCAGTCCGGCCGGCGAGTCGACCCGCCGCGCACACACCACTCCGCCGCGCTCCACCAGCGCAGATTCCAGGGCCCGCAGAAGCATCCGGTTGTCGACGGCCCCCTCCCCCGAGGCGAGGAAGCCGCCGACCGGGCGCGGGCCGAGAGCCGGTTCCAGATCCCGGATCTCGCGACCGCCCACCTGCCGCAACACCGATCTCTCGACAGTCTCGGAGCCGACCGGCCCGGACCACACGAACCGGGCGAGCTGCGCCAGGACCGCCACATCCGCGGACGTCACCCCGACGAACAGCGAATCGGTGGCCACCACGATCGCCGGATCGGCCAGCCGGGCGAGCAGCGCCGGCCAGCGGCGCACCGAGTCAGCGGTGATCTCCAGCAGCACATCCTCACCGGGATGTCCCTCGCCGAGAGAGCCGAGCATCCCGCCGGCCACGTCGGCCGCGCGCGGTGCGTCCGGGTCGGTCAGTACCGTCACCCGCCACCCCGCGTCGGCGGCGGCCAGCGCGCAGCACAACCCGATCACGCCGCCGCCGACCACCGTCAGCGTGGCGCGATCGGACCGCGGGCGTGCCCCACCATCGTCGCCTGACACGATATTGTCTTCTGCCACAACAGTCCTTCCTGCGCCGGCATTACCCGGATCAGGTGTGACGGTCCGCGGGGGCGCCCCGCACTCTCAGCCCGACGATCCCGCGGGCTCCCGTGTCTTCCTCGATCCAGGGTAGAGGACGCGGTCATCGGATACCGAGGGAGTACCGTCGGGGCCATGCGCTACCAACCTCTCGGCACCAGCGGGCTCATCGTCTCCTCGGTCGGCGTGGGCTGCAACGCCTTCGGTAAACGCATCGACCAGAAGGCCACCGGCAAGGTCATCGACGCCGCCATCGACGCCGGGATCAACTTCTTCGACACCGCCGACAGTTACAGCTCCGGTGTGAGCGAGCAGATGCTCGGCAAGGCGCTCGGCGGGCGGCGCGACGAGGTCGTCATCGCCACCAAGTTCGGCATGGACACCGGCGGCCTGTACGGCGAGGACTTCGGCGTGCGCGGCAGCCGCGGCTACATCGCCCGGGCCGTCGAGGGCAGTCTGCGCAGACTCGGCACCGACTACATCGACCTCTACCAGTTGCACACCCCCGACCGGGTGACGCCGCTGGAGGAAACCCTCGACGCGCTCTCCGATCTGGTGACCGCGGGCAAGGTCCGCTACATCGGGTCGTCGAACATGACGGCCTGGGAGGTGGTGAACGCGGACTGGCTCGCCGAGTCGCTCGGCGCACCCCACTTCATCACCGCGCAGAACGAGTACTCGCTGTACAACCGGAGTGCCGAAGCGGAGTTGGTACCGGCTCTGGAGACCTTCGGCATCAGCCTGCTGCCGTACTTTCCGCTCGCCTACGGTCTGCTCACCGGCAAGTACAAGCGTGACCGGGCACCCGCCGAGGGCACGCGGCTGGCCACCGAGACGTTCCGGTACGACGGCGCCGACTTCGACATCGTCGAAGGACTGCAGAAGTTCGCCGATGACCGCGGTATCGGCCTGCTGGACGTGGCCATCGGCGGCCTGCTCGCCCAGCCGGCCGTCGGATCGGTGATCTCCGGCACCACCCGTCCCGACCAGATCGACGCGAATATGCTGGCGGCACAATGGGATCCGAGTGCCGAGGACCTGGCCGAGCTCGACGACATCGTCACCCCCGGCTCGGGCCAGGGCTACACCACGTACGCCTCATGACGAGCCACATCCACGACCGACTCGCGGACGCTCGCCTGTACCTGTGCACCGATGCCCGCCGCGAACTCGGCGACCTCGACGAGTTCGTCGCCCGGGCGGTCGCCGGTGGTGTCGACATCGTGCAACTGCGCGACAAGGGATCGGCGGGCGAACGCGAATTCGGCGCCCTCGAAGCGGCCGAGGAACTCGCCGTCCTCGCCCGCCTGCGGGAGATCACACACGCGGCCGGGGCGCTGCTGTCGGTCAACGACCGCGCCGACCTCGCCCGGCTGTCCGGCGCCGACGTCCTGCACGTAGGACAGGGCGACCTGACCCCTGCGCAGGCACGCGAGATCGTCGGCGAGGACGTCGTCATCGGGCAGTCCACCCACGACGAGGTCCAGGCCGTCGCCGCGGCCGCCGACCGGGACGTCGACTACTTCTGCGTCGGACCGTGCTGGCCGACTCCCACCAAACCCGGCCGGACAGCACCCGGCCTCGACCTCGTGCGCCAGGTGGCCGCGGGCGACCCGGCAAAGCCGTGGTTCGCAATCGGCGGGATCGACGCGCGGCGGCTGCCCGAGGTCACCGATGCCGGGGCGAGCCGGATCGTCGTGGTGCGGGCCATCACCGCCGCCGACGACCCCGAGGCCGCCGCCCGCGCCCTGGTGGCGGGCATCCCCGCGGGCACCGGAACCCCCGGAGGCACCGGAATCCGAGCAGAAGGCATCACCGCAGGTCGCTGACGCGAGTGTGAAAACTTTCACACTCGACCATGGTGAGGGTGTACCCTCGACTCCGTGCTCAAGACACGTGCGCTTCTGGTAGCCCGCCGCAGCGGGGTCTGATCTCGACCGACCCCCCGCTGCGGGGTCGGTGCGCGCACCCGAGTCGGTCACCCGATTTCGACCGAAATGAGCACATTCGATGCATGCAGTTCACCCCACCCGGCCATGCTCGCCTCGTCCCACCGGACGGCACGCCATCAGCCCCCTGCCGCCCGGTATCCGAGAGGAGGCATCCACCATGACCTGGAAAGACTTCACCGACCACTACACCGGCGACGGCCACATCCGGCTCGACGCCTTCCACACCAGCCCCGCCCGCGGCGACATGATCGACTGCCGCGCCACCCTCGTCGTCGACGACGACCTGCTGTCATTGCACGCCACCGCGACCGGCCCCGTCGGTGCCATGACCTCGATCCTGCACGACATCGGCGCACCCGTGGCCATCGTCGAGCTTCGTCAGCGCCGCACCGACAACGCCTTCGCCACGTATCTGCTGTGCGAGCACAACGGCACCCGGCGCTGGGCCTACGGCACCGGCCGCACCGGCGACGACGCCAACGTCAACGCCCTGGTGAACGGAGCAAACCGCCTACATACCGCTGGTTGAGATGCGATGAGCCTCGAAACCGCGCACGACAGCATTGTCATCTCGCGGGGTTTCGAGGCTCGTCGCTTGCGCTCCTCGCACCTCAGCCTGCGGGGCGGGCGGCCTGGTCGGTGAGGTGGTCTTTGAGTCGGGGCCAGCTGGTTTCGAAGGCCGGGTGCAGGGGCATGTGCTCGACGTCGGCGATGCTGACCCAGCGCAATTCGGTGGACTCGCCGTTGGCGACCGTGCGCACCGGCTCGTCGACCTCGGCGATCACCGTGGTGTAGGTCCAGCCACTCGGGGCGCTGTGGGTGACGAACGCCGACAACACCCGCAGGTCGTTGCCACCGATACCGGCCTCCTCGTCGGCCTCGCGGATGGCGGTGTCAATGGCGCTCTCGTGCGAGTCCCGGGCTCCGCCCGGCAGCGCCCAGGTACCGCCCTGATGTGACCACACCGCACGATGCTGCAGCAGTACCCCGGTATTGCCGTCGGGCAGCGGCGCCAGCAGCAGCAGACCGGCGGCACCATGCACCCCCCAATACCGGGCACCGTCGGGATCGATCACCCAACCGTCACCGTCTCCGCGCACATCGTCTCCTTGCCCCGCCGAGAAATCGGCACCGTCGTACCGACCCGACCGCCGACAGCCGACGATCGGTCACTATTTCCACCGTATGTGACATACGTCCGGTGGGCCAGACTCCAAACCGGGTTGCGCACGACTAGGGTGGAGACCGCAGAGTTTCCCGCTCGGGTAGGAGGCCTAACGGTGACCGGCCACGCATCCCCCGTGCGCAGCGCCGTCACCCGCGCAGGTCGGGCCGGACGGTCCGGTAGCACGCTGCCGCCACTGCGCCAGGCTCTCGCCGAACGTCGCGAACTGTCCGAAACCCGCACCCAGCCACCGCTCGTCACGCTACGCCACTACGCGGGCACCTCCCCCGGCAAGCTGGTCGCGATCATGGTCCTGCTGTCGCTGACGCTGGTGATCACCGGCTGGTACGCCTCGAGTGTGCTCGACAGCCGCACCAGCACGTTGCGGCAGATGGTCGACCGCACCGAACCGCTCGCCGAATCCGCCCAGGTGCTCTACAGTTCGCTGTCGATCGCCGACGCCTCCGCGAACGGGGCGTTCCTATCGGGTGGCCTCGAATCCCCCGCGCTGCGTACCCGCTACGCCGACGCCATCGCGACCGCCGCGACATCCCTGATCACCGCATCGGGCAACCTGATGGAGAAGTCCAAGGCGACTTCGGCCGCCGAGTTCGCCGAAACCCGCCGTGATGTCGAGACCCTCGCCAAGAACATCCCCCTCTACACCGGCCTGGTGGAAACCGCGCGCACCAACAACCGGCTCGGCAATCCGGTCGGGTCGGCCTATCTGGGCGTCGCCTCGACACTGATGCAGAATCAGATCCTCCCGGCGGCGCAACGGCTGTACGACCGCAGATCCGCGGCCATCTCCGACCCGCAACAAACCCTGTCGACACCGCCATGGGCGGTGTATGCGGCGCTCGCGGTGATCATCGGCACGCTCCTGGCCACCGCCCGCTACCTGGCCCGGCGGACCCGGCGCAGATTCAACGTCGGCATCCTCGCGGCGCTCGCGGCGATCCTCATCGGATCGGTCTGGTTGCTCGCCTCCGGACTCACCTCGGTGGCCATCACCCACAGCGCCCGCGACAACGGCGCCAATCCGCTGCGGGATCTGACCTCTGCGCGCATCCTCACCCAGCAGGCGCGATCGGCCGAAACCCTGTCGTTCGTGCGGCGCGGCGACCAGGCCGGACTCGAACGCACCTTCACCCTGGCCACCTTGCAGATCTACCGCACCCTGAGCAAGGTGCAGACCAACCTCGACGACGACGCCGCCGTGACCTCCGATCAGCTCGACACCGCCAAAAACCTGCTGCACCAGTGGACCGCCGCCGACGACGACGCGCGCGCCGCCATCCAGAACGGCGACTTCTCCGACGCGCAGAAGATCATCGGCACCGGGGCGTCGGCGCAACGGTACGCCGCCCTCGACGCCGAACTCGTCACCGCGATCACCGCCACCCGCGAATCGTTCCGCACCGACATCAACACCGCACAGCGCGTCATCGGATACACCGGTACCGGCATCTTCGTCATCACCTGTTTCGCCGCGCTCGCCGTCATCGGCGGGCTGCTGCCCCGCATCAGGGAGTACCGATGACCTCCAGGATTGTCACCGCCATCGCCGTGATCGCCGCCGCGGCGATCACGGCAACCGCGTGCGCCGGATACCCGGCCCCGGAATCGCCGCCGCCGAGCGCGACCGCCGCGATACCCACCCCACCCGGGGCGACCTCGCAGACCGGGGTCGAACCCGCCCCCGACTCCGACGACTGTGACGCCCTGGTGAGCCTGCGGCCCGGCACGCTGCCCCCACCGCGGAAGATGCCCGCCCGTTCCACGATGGCCGACATCTTCGCGCGCGGACGGCTCATCGTCGGCCTCGACATCGGCAGCAATCTGTTCAGTTTCCGCGACACCATCACCGGCGACATCAAGGGCTTCGACGTCGAGTTGGCCCGCGCAATCGCCCGCGCGATCTTCAACGATCCCAACCAGATCGAGTTCCGGGTGCTCACCTCCGGCGAACGGATCGCCGCGCTGCAGGCCGGATACGTCGACGTCGTGGTCAAAACCATGTCCATCACCTGCGACCGCCGCCAGGACGTGGCCTTCTCCGCCCCGTACTACGTGGCCACGCAGCGCATTCTGGCCCAACGCAATGCGGGTATCGAGGACGCCGACGACCTGGCCGGCAAACGGGTGTGCGCCGCCCGCGGCGTCACCTCCATCGGCAGGCTCCAGTCGATCGTGCCGAGCGCCCGGATCACCACCACCAGCACCTGGGCCGACTGTCTGGTGATGTTGCAGCAGGGGCAGATCGACGCCGTCAGCACCGACGACGCGATCCTGGCCGGTCTGGCCGAACAGGACCCGTGGGTCGAGGTGGTCGGACCGAGCCTCGGTGAGGAAAACTATGCCGTGGGAATCGCGAAAGGACACAATGATCTGGTCCGGTTCGTCAACGGCGTCATCGAAGATCTGCGCACGTCGGGACAGTGGCAGCGGATGTACGACCGATGGCTGTCGATCCTCGGACCCGGCTATCCACCCGTCCCCCGATACCGGGACTGAACAGCGATCATGACCGGCTCACACATTCCAGCGCATCCCGGCCGGGGCCCGGCCGGGGACCCCGCCGCCGAATCCGACCACACCACCGAACCCGTACCCACAACCGCGGACACCGACTCGGTGGAGGACACCGACTCGGTGGAGACGGGCAGCATCCGGCGTGAGAACCAGAGCCCCGGCGAAAGCCGGAACCAGGACGACCACGAGGATGAGATGGACGGCACCCAGGCCGCCGTATTCGACCCCTTCGCCGACGACACAGGGGACGGGAACGAGGGGGACAGGAACGAGGGGGACGGCACCCAGGCCGCCGTCTACGATCCGTTCGCCGACGACACCGGCACCCAGGCGACGGCGTTCGACCCCTTCGGCGACGATACCGACAAGGTTCCCCGACGCCCCCCGCCGACCACGGCGGCCACCGGCTACTCCACCGGCAGCACCGGTCCGGTGTCGATGGACGGCTCCACCACCGGGTCGACGTTGCGCCTGATCCCGACGAACCATCTCGGTGTACACGACCGGCGGCTGGGCAGTGGACTGGTCGACCTGCCCAAGATCCACGACATCGACCCCGCCGACGCCGTCCTCACCGACGCCGTCATCCCCGAGGGCAAACGCCGCTGCTGGCGCTGCGGCCGGCCCGTCGGACGCAGCGACGGCGACCATGGCGGACCGCTGACCGGCGACTGCCCGAAATGCGGGGCGCACTACTCGTTCGTCCCCGGCCTGGATCCGGGCACGCTGGTGGCCGACCAGTACGAAATCGCCGGTGCCATCGCCCACGGCGGAATGGGATGGCTGTACCTGGCCACCGACCGCAACGTGTCCGACCGGCCCGTCGTCCTCAAAGGCCTGCTCAATTCATCGGACTCCGAAGCCCAACAGGTGGCGCTGGCCGAACGGCAGTTCCTGGCGTCGGTGAATCATCCCGGCATCGTCAAGATCTACAACTTCGTCGAACACCCCGACCAATTCGGTCAACACATCGGCTACATCGTGATGGAGTACATCGGCGGCCAGACACTGAAACAGCTGATGTCGGCGGACAGGTCGGCGCCCGACGACGACAAACAACTGCTCGGTATCGAACAGGCGATGGCGTACATGCTGGAAGTCCTCCCCGCCGTGGGCTATCTGCATTCGGTGGGCCTGGTGTACAACGACGTCAAACCCGAGAACATCATGGTCGCCAGCAACGATGTGAAACTGATCGACCTCGGTGCGGTGTCGGCGATCAACGGATACGGGCACCTGTACGGCACCCCCGGATTCCAGGCGCCCGAGATCGTCCGGACCGGACCGCAGGTGGCCACCGACATCTACAGCATCGGCCGGACCCTGGCAGTGCTCACCCTGCCGATGCCCCGCAAGAACGGCCGCTACCTCGACGGCCTGCCCGACCCCGCCGATGCCCCGGTGCTCGCCGACAATCCGTCGTATCATCTTCTGCTTCAACGGGCCACCGCACCCGATCCGGCCGACCGGTTTGTCTCGGCCGAAGAGATGACCACCCAGCTGCTCAACGTGCTGCGCGAGGTGGTCGCCGTACACACCGGAGTGCCGCGGCCGTCGTTGTCGACCGTGTTCAGTCCGCCCCGCACCACCTTCGGCACCGAACTGCTCCTCGGACCGGTCGACGGATTCTTCGATCCCGACAAGGCCGCCTTCTACGACCCGCTCGACATCGCGCACGCCCTGCCGGTACCCCTGGTCAACCCGGCCGACCCCGCGGCGGGAATGCTCACCTCCGCAGCTCTCTCGTCGCCCCGGCAAACCCTCGATTCAATCAAAGTGGCCCGATCCGAAGGATTCTCGGCCATCCTGGGCAGCCCCACCGACGATTCGCATCCATCGCTGGAAATCGACCTGGTGGAAGCACGCGCACATCTGGAGCTCGACAATGTGGACGTCGCGCTGGAGTTGCTGCGCAAGATCACCCTCCACCACGGCGACTCGTGGCGGGTGCGCTGGTACATGGGCGTGTGCGCCCTGCGCAACGGCGAACCGGAGATCGCCTACGAACGATTCGATGATGTGCTGCAGGCGATGCCCGGCGAGATAGCCCCGAAGATGGCCGTGGCCGGCACCGCCGAACTGATCGGCCGATGGCTGGCCGACGAACGGCTGGCCAGCCCGCGCCGCATCACCGAATGGACCACGATCGCCGCCCACCACTACCACGACCTGTGGTGGACCAACCACACAATCATCACCGCCGCATTCGGGCTGGCCCGGCTGCACACCACCGCCGGACGTATCTCCGAAGCCCTCGAACCGCTCGACGAAGTCCCCTCGACCAGCAGGCATTACAACACCGCCCGGGCAACCGCGGTGCTGATCCTGGTACACGGCCGCAAACCCGACGACATCACCCGCGAGGAGATCACCGAGGCAGCCGCGCGCCTGGAACAGATCCCCGACACCGAACCGCGCAAGACCCGACTGACGCTCATCGTCCTGGGCACCGCGCTGGGCTGGATCGCGGCGCAGGACAACCCACCCAGGGATTCGAAGGTGAAGATCCTCGGCTATCCGTTCACCGAACTCGGTCTGCGCCGGGGCACCGAACGCTCCCTGCGCCTGCTGGCACGGCAGACCCGCTCCAACCGTGACCACCGGTTCATGCTCGTCGACCTCGCCAACTACGTCCGCCCCGAAACCCTCTTCTGATATCTCGGCCGTACCGGGCCGCCGGCGAGGCGTGGGGTGATCGAATGAGCCTGGAACCTGGCGGGAAACAATGTCTTCTCACCAGGTTTCGAGGCTCGCAGGCTCGCACCTCAACCGGCGAATGGGTGTGCGGGTGAGGATGGCGAACCCGGCGAAGGGGGGTGGTCAGCTTTCGGCTACGACCTGGGCGGCCTGCCGGGCGATGGCGAGTTCTTCGTTGGTGGGGACCACCAGCACCTCCACGCGGCTACCGTCGGCGGAGATGCGTCGGACCTCTTTGGAGCGCATCGTGTTTCGCTCGGGATCGACGATGATCCCGAAGTTCTCCAGACCGGCCAGGGTGTCGGCGCGCAGGCCGGCGGCATTCTCCCCGACACCGGCGGTGAAACAGATGGCGTCGAGGCTGCCCAGTTCCAGCAGGTAAGCGCCGAGGTAGTGGCGCAGCCGGTGCACATAGACGTCGTAGGCCAGCTTGGCCGAGGCGTCGCCCTGCTCGATCAGCTCGGTGACCGAACGGAAGTCGCCCTCGCCGCACATGCCTTTGAGGCCGGACTGCTTGTTGAGCAGGGCGTCGATCTGGTCGGCGGACAGTTTGACCACCCGGTGCAGATGCATGACGACGCCCGGATCGATGTCGCCGCTGCGGGTTCCCATCACCAGACCCTGCAGCGGCGTCATCCCCATCGAGGTGTCGATCGGCACCCCGCCGCGGATCGCAGAGGCCGAGGCGCCGTTACCGAGGTGCAGCACGATCTGATTCACCTCACCGTAGGGCCTGCCGAGAAACTCCGCGGCCTTCGCCGACACGTACTCGTGGCTGGTGCCGTGAAAACCGTAGCGGCGGATCGCGTGCAGACTCGCCACACCACGGTCGATCGCGTAGGTGGCGGCGGCATCGGGCAGACCGTGAAAGAACGCGGTGTCGAACACGGCCACCGCGGACACGTCCGGAAGCAACTCCGCCGCCGCCCGGATTCCGACCAGGTTGGCCGGATTGTGCAGCGGCGCAAGGCTGGAGATGCGTTCGATCTCGCTCATCACGTGCTCGGTGATCAATGTCGGCAGAAAGAAGGTACGCCCGCCGTGCACCACGCGATGCCCGACGGCACGCAAACCCGCTGTCGCCAGGTCGATCCCGTCCTCGGCGAACAGCGCGGCGACCCGCTCGAAGGCCGCTCTGTGGTCGGGTAGCAAGATCCGCTCGGTGACCTCGACACCATTGAGCTCATGGGTGATCGACGAGCCGGTGTCACCGATCCGCTCACACAGCCCTTCGGCGGTCACCACCCCGGTATCGGGGTGCACCAGTTGGTACTTCAGCGACGACGAACCCGCGTTGAGAACCAGAACCGAACCGGGAACACTCATATGGCATCACCCTTCGCGGTGGACTGCACCTCAATCTTCTGGGCCTGAATCGCGGTGATCGCCACGGTGTTGACGATGTCGGACACCAATGCGCCGCGGGAAAGGTCGTTGATCGGCTTGTTGAGGCCCTGGAGCACCGGACCGATCGCCACCGCACCCGCGCTGCGCTGGACCGCCTTGTAGGTGTTGTTGCCGGTGTTCAGGTCCGGGAATATCAGCACCGTCGCCTTGCCCGCGACCGGGGAGTCAGGCATCTTGGTAGCGGCCACCGACGGTTCGACCGCCGCATCGTACTGAATCGGGCCCTCCACCAACAGATCCGGTCGGCGCTCACGCACCAGCCCGGTGGCCACCCGCACCTTGTCGACGTCCGCGCCCGACCCGGACCGGCCTGTCGAATACGACAGCATCGCCACCCGCGGATCGATACCGAACGCCGCCGCCGTCTCCGACGACGAGATCGCGATGTCGGCGAGTTGTTCGTCACTGGGATCGGGCACCACCGCGCAGTCACCGAACGCGAGCACCTGATCGGCCAGACACATGAAGAACACGCTCGACACCGTCGACACGCCCGGCTTGGTCTTGATGATCTCGAATGACGGACGGATGGTGTGCGCGGTGGTGTGCGCGGCCCCCGACACCATCCCGTCGGCCCTGCCCGTGTGCACCATCATCGTGCCGAAATACGAGACGTCGCGGACGATGTCGCGGGCCGCCTCCGCATCGATGCCCTTGTGCTTACGCAATTGGTGATAGAGGTCGGCGAATTCGTCGACAAGATCGGAATCGAGCGGGTTGATGATGTCGATGCCGTCGACATCGATGCCGAGTTCGGCGGCGCGCGCGGCAACCATCGCCGGATCACCGAGCACCGTCAGCCGGGCGACACCACGGCGCATCAGCAACCCGGCGGCACGCAAGATGCGGTCGTCGTTGCCCTCGGGCAGCACGATGTGCCGCTGATCGGCACGGGCGCGGGCGATCAGCTTGTACTCGAACATCTGCGGGGTGACCACCTCGGCGAGCGGTACGTCGAGCGGCTTCATCAGCTCGGCCGCGTCGATGTGCCGTTCGAGCAAGGTGATCGCGGCCTCGATCTTGCGGGCCGACAGTCGACTCACCCGCCCCCGGGTGTGCGCGGCCGTGCGGGCCGTCTCGTAGGTGCCCTGCTCGCACGCGATGATCGGGAGCGTGGAGCGCAGACCCTTGACGAGGCTGTCGATCATCGGATGCGGCCGCAGGCCGCCGTTGAGAATTATGCCGGTAAGCCTCGGAAATCCATGTGCGACATTGGCATTGACGAGAGACAACAGGACGTCGGAGCGGTCGGCCGGAGTGATCACCACCGTGGAATCGGTGATGCGTTCCAGGATGTGCTCGACGGTCATGCCGCCGACCATCACCCGCAGCGCCTCACGGTCGAGAAGTTCGGGATCACCGCTGTACAGGTCGGCGCCGAGAGACTCCTGCAACTCACCCATGGTGGGCGCCACCAGAATCGGGTCCTCGGGCAACGCCCACGACGGGACCCCCGTCGTCGACAGTTCGGCTGCATAGTGTTTGAGCTGCGCCGGATCGCACCGGTTGGCGATGAGCACGGCGGTGCTGGCATGCGCGGCGGCGATCTCGCCGATCAGCAGTTCGGCATGGGCACGCAGGCTCGCGGGGGTCTGATCGACGGCCCTCAACGCCAGTACCACCGGCGCCGACAGGTTGGCAGCGACACGAGCGTTGAACGACAGTTCCGACGGATTACCGATGTCGGTGTAGTCCGAGCCGAGAATCAGCACCGCGTCGCACTGCGCCTCGACGGCATGGAAGCGGGCGACGATCTCGGCGACCGCGGCATCCGGGTCCGCGTGCACCTCGTCGTAGGTGACACCGAGGCATTCCTCGTAGGCGAGGTCGGCCGAGGAGTACTCCATCAGCAGTTCGAGGATCCGGTCGCGTTCACCGTCGGCGGCGGCCGCCGAAATAGGCCGGAACACCCCGACCCGGCCGCTCGTGGCGGTCAGGAGCGCGAGGAGCCCGAGGGCGATCGCCGACTTCCCGGTGTCCCCCTCGGCCGAAGCCACGTAGATACTCTTGCAGGAAGACTCTGAATCAGGCGTCGGCGACTGTCCCATGCGCTAAACCCTAACCTCCCCGGTCGGCCGGTGCGATACGACTCCCTGGGCGGCCGACGACCGGCCGAGGTGAGCCGGGCCGCCCGGCGAGCAACCCGGCCCCGGCTGGATGACGAGGTCATCGTGCGGGGTTTCGAGGCTCGGTCGCCGGGCGACCTCGCACCTCAACCGGCGGGAGATTCGGTCGCCGGGCGACCTCGCACCTCAACCGGCGGAGAAGGGAGGTTCTAGACGGCCAGCGTACGCAGGCGTGGTTCGAGATCACGGGCGAAGTTGTCGAGGAAACGCCGCTGGTCGTGGCCGGGCGCGTGGAACACCAGGTGGTTGAGTCCGGCGTCGGTGTAGAACCTGACCTTCTCGACCGCCTCGTCGGGGTCGGAGGCGACGATCCAGCGCTTGGCGACCTGCTCGATGGGCAGCTCGTCCGCGAGGCGTTCCATCTCGGTGGAGCTGTTGACGCTGTGCTTCTGTTCCGGGGTCAGCGACAGCGGTGCCCAGAATCGGGTGTTTTCCAGCGCCAGTTCGGGATCGGGGTCGTAGGAGATCTTGATCTCGATCATCCGGTCGATGTCGTCGGCGTTGCGGCCGACCTTCTCCGCGCCCTCCTTGACGGCCGGGATGA
>Ga0116175_1001884_pt1 | contig 13100 bp, 10 predicted proteins | sample AD_UKC125_MetaG_FD_89802 | JGI IMG/M metagenome (GOLD analysis project Ga0116175, IMG submission 89802) | Active sludge microbial communities of municipal wastewater-treating anaerobic digesters from USA - AD_UKC125_MetaG | ecosystem: Engineered > Bioreactor > Anaerobic > Digestate | place: USA... | reverse complement strand
TGCAAGTTCTAATTTTGCATGTAAATCCAACTTGAGAACTTCTATTTCTTTCTCGGTATTTTTTAAAAAATCCTCTGGCATTTGGAGTAAATAGGATAGCTCATCAGTTTCTAGAATTTTATCTTTAAGTTTTAGCATCTTTTCATATAATGGCCAATTAGCTATGATATTAGAATGCTTATCTAGTTCTTCGTTTATTTTTTTTAACTCTAAATTTATTTCATCTAATCTACGTTGTAAAGTCTGCCTTCCTAAGTAGTCTTCTCTCCACAATCTCACAATGTTCTCAACATAATCTCTACTAAGGTGTTCATTTAAATTGTCTGAAAACAAATTAAAAATAACATCAAAAAAATTCTCTAAATAACAGTTGGGAACCTGACCATGAGCCAATATAGGTGTAACATACTTTAATCCTGCTGTATCAAACATAGGAAGTGAAAAATAATCGAGTGTTTTTAAGAATGAATCTCCAAAGACCCTCTGCCATTTTTGGTCATCAACAGGTAAATCTAGGGACTGCGAAACTGCTGACCAGAAGTTTCCTTCACTGTATTCTTCAATACCTATTCCCACTAAAAAAACTGCTAGAGTTAATGGCGCATAATTTGTAAGCTTTATATATCCATAATTTTGAATGTATTTTTTTAGCTGTTCTCGGATTTCGTAGAATTCTTCTTGTGTAAGCTCAATATTTCCTAATAATGAAACATTTTTCACCAAAGATATAAGGTGTTTCTCCCATTCAATAAGACTCCTCATTTGTAAAACACTCCTTATATTTCATAGCTCAAGTTCCATTTTTGTAATTTAATAGCTTTTAATTCTAATGTTTTTGTTAATTATTGCTATATTTCTATAATTACACCTAAAATCCTTCCTTGCAGTGAATATTTGAGGACGATCTATTTTTAGGGGACGAAGGTGAATTATTTACTCAGGTCCATACTGTATCTTACCCTGCTTAAGTCTTCGCCATTTTTGGGTTTTCTGAAAATAAACAAATGCTCATGCATTATCAGATAAAAGTTATATTTTTCAACTTGGCGTTCCCAATATGGCGTAGACTTACAATTATTTGGTATCAATCATAATTCCTTATAATAAGCTCTTTAATACTGCCTCGCTTTTTGCTATCGCAATTAATAGATCTTTTGGCATTTACTCGCTCGATTTTGAAACCGGAATTAAATTTATCTCCCCATAACTTTTTCCATCAGCATTTCGTAGCTGTCTACAACATCGTATTTGACTGTATTGTTGCTAATTTTTTTGAAATGTTCTCCCGCACAGTGAATTTTAGCTTCTTCCATACCTCTTGTGTCAAATTTTAATGATTCCAGTTTCCCTTTGGTTTCGGCGATAAAGTATATATGTCTTACCTTGCCTTCATTGAATACAATTGCCCAGTCCGGACTGTAGTTCCCTACCGGAGTTGGTATGAAAAATCCTCTGGGAAGCTTGGCATACACGCATACCTCAGCACTGCTGTCCAGTTCTTCGGCAAATCGTTTTTCAACATCGGAATCAGTGACTACATAATCGTAAATGTGTTTTTTTACTTCCCAAGCATTTTTGCCTATAGTTCCGGTTAAAGTGTTTTCAGTGAAGATGGTTGTATCAAAAACTTCATCTATCGGATTATAGGCAATATGCTGTATTATTATGGCAGCCTTTTGTTCATTTATAATCCTTGCAGTTTTTATGATAAATTCTTCTGGATTTTTACGGAATAAGTAAAAGGTCATCGGCTTAATGCCTTTAAGAATGTTAACTATCGCATTTCTTGTTAGCTTGGTTTCATCTACCAGTTTTCCTACCAAATCATATCTTATAGCAGTGGTTAATGCTGAATAATCTTTATCAATAGCCGTTTCCTTAACTTTGAATGCTTCTCCTCTTTCCAGCTCTTCTTTTGAGGATATAGATTCCATTTCTCCTGTCTTTACCTGATAGATTATATCAGATACTTTTAAATCTCTGTCTAATGCAATAATACAGTTTTTAATTAATTCCTTCGTATCAAAGTCAACATAATATGCAGTTTTTACATTTATCTTATTCCACAGTTCTTGAAATTCTCTTTTCTTAAAATTCTCATTGACTTTTAGTTCTTTAATATTTTCTGCTCTGCTATTTTCCACAAAAGGTGTAACACCTTCACTGTATATTTTACCTACTAATTGAATAATCCCTTCCTTGAAATCATTTACTTCCTCCGGTAAATTTATCTTATTTTCTTCCAGAGCCTTATAGTATTTTTCAGTTAAAATATCATTATCATCTACATACATATTTCGTATAAATGAGCGGTGAAGGGTATTCGCCAGGCTTTCATCTATAAATAATTCTTCTCCTCTGGCATTTTTAACTACATTGTTTAAGAAAAACTCTACATTTGCCTTTTGAGGTCTGTCGGATAAAGTTTCTGCAATTTCCGACTGCAAGCTTTTTGCAAATGATTCATAAGATTCACTGGCTATTACTGTAAGTACATTTATATCATGGACATCTATTCCCGGAGTTTCTCCGTCTATCCTATTACCATTTTGGTCTACACAAAGCCTGAGGCCTCTCCCTACTTCCTGTCTTTTTCTTATGATAGAATCGCTGTGCTTTAAAGTGCATATCTGAAATACATTCGGATTGTCCCAGCCTTCCCTTAGGGCAGAGTGGGAAAAAATAAATCTGGTTGGTTCATCAAAGCTCAGCAGCCTTTCCTTATCCTTCATTATCAAATCATAGGCAGACTCATCCTCGGAAATCTTCTCTTTGCCTTTAGCCGATGGGTCCACCATTCTCCCTTTGCTATCTATGGAAAAATATCCTTTATGAGTATCTTCCACATCAATGGATTTTAGGTATTTTATATATGGATCATCAAATAGGGTTATGTATTCATTTAGTACGTTCATATATTCTTCTTCAAAAATTTCTCCATATTCCCCATTTACTTGATTTCCACTTTCATCATATTGCCTGTATTTTGCCACCTCATCTATAAAAAAGAGAGTAAGCACCTTTATTCCCTTGTTATAGAGTGATTTTTCCCTTTCAAAGTGAGACTTTATCGCTTCGCGAATCTGGATTCTTCTTAAATTGGCTTCACTGATGTCGCCTTGGACATCGCCGGCATTAAGCGTAACTCCGTTTGTAAAGCTTATGGTGTTTTTATAGCCGTTTATCTCGGATAAGGTGTATCCCTTATATTGCTCCATATAATTGGAATGAGTATATAAATCAAATCCTTCATCCACATTTCTGGTAACTCTTTTAATTCCATTTTTTTGTTTAACTTCGAATTCTATCCTGGCTACCGGCTTACTCTTGGTGCTTACATCTATTCCTTCAAAATAAATGTAACTATTGGTTCCTGTCAGTCCTTTTACTGTAATTCCTTTCACCTTGATTTTCTTTACGAGTTTCATATTATAAGCATCCAGAGCATCTAATCTATATATCTTATTGTAATCTTCTTTGTGAGTTGCTGAATATCTTAAGGTAAATAATGGCTTGAAAAGCTTTAACGCTTCTTTGGTTTTCTTGCCTTCTACGGATTGAGGCTCATCTATTATAAGGATGGGATTGGTCTTGGCAAGAACGTCTATGGGTCTTCTGGTACCAAAATCGTCCAGTTCCTCATATATCCTTCGAGCATCTTTACCCCGTGCATTAAAGGCTTGTGAATTTATTATCATGGCATTGATACCGGAATCAGAGGCAAATTGGTCTATTTTATGAAGTTGTTTGGAATTATATATAAAATATCGGATTTTCGTACCATATAAATCCATAAAATGGTCTTCAGTTATTTGAAAAGATTTATACACTCCTTCTCTAATTGCAATAGAAGGCACTACTATTATGAATTTATTCCAACTATAGGCTCGATACAGCTCATACATAGTCCGAATATATGTATAGGTTTTTCCAGTACCTGTTTCCATTTCAATTGTCAGATTATATCTGCCCTCTAATTTGTCCGAGGGTTTTAAGCCATTTCTTAATTGAACTTTTCTGATGTTTTTTAATACATCACCTTCTGCCAATCCTATGGGATTGTTCCTGAAACCGACTTCATCTAAAAAACTTACTTGACCTTCTATTTCTTCCTTTACCCTGCCCGTATCCATTTGAAAACGGGAAACATGGTTTGACTGTCCTCTAAAACAATCCACGACAGATTTTACCGCATCTATTTGAAACTTCTGCTGTTTAAATTTAAGTCTCATCAAATCACCCCTCACAAAACTTTAATCTCCGTGCCGGGAGATATGGCTTTAAATATTTCTTCCAGGTTTATTCTGTCAGGACAGGATTTAAAGGAGTTATCTCTAAATACTACCTTTAGCGGCTTGGTTTTAGCTATCTCTTTAACTAATTTTTCATCTACATCTTCATCAAAACATGCCACAAGGGAATCACCTGCTACAAAATGAACTTCTTTGCCGTAAATCTTTTTTGTTTCAATTGGCAGCGACAGCTCAAGGCCTGCCTCAAGCATTACTTGTGTTAGCAGATCCAAGCCGGTTCTATCTTCTTTTATATTGGATTCTAATTGGTCCAAAAGATTTTGGTCAAGTTCATCAGGCCTGTAATATACATCCTTCATGTTTGAAGAATCTACTCTATACACCCTAAAACCATAATCTATATCTGCACCAGCTTCTTCCTTTATTTTCTTTCCTGCACGGCGAATACGTTCTTTGCCTATTTCGGCGATGTTTTTAAAGCCTGCTTTATAGGCCTCGGATTTTTCGTCACAAGGCTCAGGCAGTTGAACCATGATGTATTTGCGACCTCCCCCATCCTCTGCATTAAGTTCCATCACTGCATGGGCAGTGGTGGCAGAGCCGGAGAAGAAGTCGAGGATAACTTCATCATTTAAGTAAAACATGTTCAATAAGTGTTTTAATAAAGTTGTGGGTTTTGGAAAAGAAAAATATGCATTACCGAATAACCTTTTCATTTCAAAATTTGCCTGGATGTTTAAGATGTTTTCTTCAAATCCGATGTGGTTCCTATATAATTTGGTTCTTATAATTTTATTACCCTCATTATCTACCTTTGCATAAACTTTGTTGTATACATTCCACTTATCATCCTGACCCTTCTTAACTACTATATATCCATTTTTTATTCCCCATTCTACCTTCGCCTTGCTCCACATCCAGCGCCAACCGTCATTAAACTGTCTGTTGCGGTTGTTGGGGAAAACCAAAGTTCCATCAGGTGCCTCTATACCAAAATCCAAACTCTCAACATATCCTTTGCTTCCTCTATCAAGCTTTTCTAAATTGTAGCCGCCTCTTTCTTCGAAGTATTCATCTTTATACTTAAATTTGCTATCGTCAATGCTTTTGATTTGATTGTTAAATTTAACATTTTCTATATTTTTGGCATAAAGCAGAATGTATTCTGTTTCAACTATAATATATTTAGAGTCATTGCCAGAACCTTTTGATTTTCGCCAAACAAAAACATTTACAAAATTCCTCTCCCCAAATATCTCATCACATATCTTCCTGAGATTATGCACTTCATTGTCGTCTATTGATATAAATATTACTCCGTCTTCGGATAGCAGGTTTCGAGCAAGTTTTAATCTTGGATACATCATTGTCAGCCAGTCGCTGTGGAATCTTCCATTATATTCGGTGTTTGGAAAGAGCCTGTTGCCGTATTCATCTATTTGGCCCGATTCTTCTGCGTATTCATCTTTGTCCTGGGTAAAATTGTCCTTATATATAAAATCTTTACCGGTATTGTAAGGGGGATCTATATATATGCATTTTATCTTGTTTAGGTAGGATTCTTGAAGTAGTTTTAGGACTTCCAGGTTGTCTCCTTCTATATATAGATTCTCTGTATCTTCCCAGCTTACGCTGTCTTCTTTTACCGGTCTTAGGGTTTTATCTATGGGGGTATTAGCTCTAACAATAGCTTCTTTTTTCCCTGGCCAAGTTAATTGATATCTCTCTTTGCTGCCTTCAACTATTTCATCGCTTAACTCCTGCTGCAAAAGTTCAAAATCTATGGCATGGGTTATATTGCCATCTTCATCTTTTATTTCTGTGATTACATTAGGAAAGAGTTTACCTATTTTTTCTACATTTTCCTTAGTAATATCTTTCGATCTCATCTTTAGTTTCTTCATCTGGGACCTCCTAGGTTATTTCTAAGTTCTTCTAACTCTTTTTTCTTTTTTTGAAGCAGTATGTTTAAATCCACTTTTTTATTAAGTTGTTTTTCCCTTTTTATTTTGCCTTCCAGCTTTGATATTTCTTTTTCTAATTGTTCTCGGATTTGATTTAACTCTATTAGTTCTTCTATATCATCTTCGAATGTGCTCTCGATAGGAAGCAGCTGTCTTATGATGTTATCGTAGACATCCTTTAAATCAACCCCTTTGAGTATATCTATTTTTAATTCGTCTTCCTTTATCCAGTCTGATTGATAATAGGAATGGATAACCATTTTATTCTCATCAATTTTATTTCTTTCTTTATAGGCTATGGCAAGCTTTACATTATTATCGTATCTTAAAATATATATTATGGGATATGGGATTACCCTGTCTATGTTTTCAAGAATTTCCTGTGAAATGTATTTTTCTTTTAGGCTTATTTCAAATATCTGGATTTCTTCCACATCTTCTGCAGGGCCCAAATTTACTGTGTCCTTAGACAGTTTATACTTCCATGTTATTCTTTCTATTTCATCTGTGAATTTCTTTTCCAGCTTCGTATCTGCTCCTATCTGCTGATAAAATATGTTTTTCGGTATTCGGCGATTGTATAAGGCTTTATCAGGTATATTCAGCATGAATTCACACCTGCCTTATGACTACAAAGGATATAAGTTCAAAGTCATCCAGCCCTTTTATGGAATCCAGCAGCGCTGTGGTGCCTCCTGAACTAAAGAGGCTGTCTATATCAGATTCTTGGTTTACATCGATTATGGATTTTATAGCATCTTCCAGGAGTCTGGAATATTTATCTATTTTCTTGCCATCTCTTGTTTCTTTGTTAAAAGGTCTATATACTTCTTTAATGGGTTTGTTTTTGCCCTTACATCCGCTGCGCAGCACATCTAATATTTTCTTCACCTTTAGGTGGTTAACGACCACTTCCCCCTCATAATCTACATATACTAAATAAAAGGGGTATAAGGCATTTTGTTTATTTACATCTATATCATCATTTATATTTTTCAAGACAAAGATTACCCCGGGGCTTATCCCTTTTTCTTCATCAGCTTTTATAACCGTATGAAGACCATTGGGAACCTTGTCTAAATCTCCGTTTTCTTTTACAAAACTTACTAGATCCATCCTAAAATCATTTAGGCCCAAATCTGTAATAGATACCCCTGTATTGATATCTTCTAAATCCAAAACTATAATGGATAAAGAAAATCAGACAAAAAAACGGCTTTCTTTAAGGTGATAAATAGTATAATAGACCTATGAGAAAAACATGCACGGGAGAATTCAAAACCAAAGTCGTACTGGAAATTCTTAAGGAAGAAAAGACCATTTCCCAAATCGCATCTGAATATGAAGTTCACCCAAACCAGCTGATAAAATGGAAAAAAGAGGCATTAGAAGCTCTTCCTCAACTTCTTGAAGATGGTCGCAGAAAGGGGGATAAAGAAAAAGAAGCATTAAAAAACCAAATTCAAGAACTTTATACACAGATCGGTGAGCTTTCCACTAAGCTTAACTGGCTCAAAAAAAAATCTGGCATCAAGCTTGACTAGAGCTGAAAGAATTGAACTTGTGGACTTTGAAAACAGAATATTGCCCTTTACGGTCCAGACACAACTTCTTTCATTAAACCGTACAAGCCTTTACTACAAGCCTGTAACACCTTCACTGGAGGAAATCACTGTAAAGCATGAAATTGACCGTATATACACAGATGACCCATATATGGGCTCAAGGCCAATTACAGCCATACTGAACCGAAACGGCTTTAAAATCAGCAGACCAACAGTGCAAAAATACATGCGGGAAATGGGGATATCCGCAATCAGGCCCGGGCCGAACCTTTCACGCCGCAACTATGAGCACAAAATATACCCTTATCTGCTCCGGGACATTACGGCAGGCCATCCAAATCACGTCTGGGGCACAGATATAACCTATATTCCCCTTAAGAACGGTTGGCTGTATCTTGTAGCCTTCATGGACTGGTTTTCAAGGTACGTAGTGGCATGGGAACTGGATTATACCCTTGAAGCAGACTTCGTATTGGAAGCCCTCAATAAGGCATTAAAAATCAACAAACCCGAGATAGTAAACAGCGACCAGGGAAGCCAGTTTACAAGCCTGAAATACACAAATACATTGCTTGAAAACCAAATAAAAATAAGCATGGATGGTCGCGGCCGGGCCATGGACAACATCTTCACAGAAAGACTCTGGCGCACTGTTAAATACCAGGAAATGTACATAAACGATTATGCAAGCCCCAGAGAAGCCCGTACAGGTCTTGAAAGATTCTTTGACAAATACAACAACTACAGGCCCCATCAATCATTAAAGTATTTAACTCCGGCAGAAGTATACTATGGGAACTACACACTAAAAGATTTTGAATAACTGCCAGCTGTGGATACTGCCGGCCCTGATGGATTTGTGTGCAAGTCGGAAAAACAAGACTTGCACACAAGCTCCACAGTGCCTTGGATAAGTCTTACAAAAGACATGCTCGACTTATCCACAGTATCGCACAGCTCCGGCTGCTAATTTTTGCCAAAAGCTTAAAAGAAAGTTTCCAGTTAATATTTTACATTTGAGTATTACATTACCAAACTTTAACAAAGGAGGATGAGAATTTTATCACCTTATACAAGGGCAAAAAAATGTCTTGACAACCTTAGCCACCATACATTCCATGATATTTTTGCAGTTTATTGATAATACCTATAACCGCATCTTTTTGGAAATTATAAAGTCTGTTCCAAATTTCTGTTTCTTTGAATCCGGTAGATTCATTTGGGAGTAAGTCTTCAGTGATATCTTCTAAAAACTCATTGAAGATATTATATAATATTACAAAATAAATAAATTCCGGAGGATTTTCTTTGTACACCGTCGATATATATTCCACCACTTCTTCTGTTATGTCTTCCATTTTATCATCATCGTTCCAAACCTGTTCAAATAAATCCAGATAAGTTTTTGTAGCAGAATAATCATCAATTTTAGTAACAATATTTGATAAATTATTCCCCCGTTCAAATCCCAAATCTACAGTAGTAAAGCCTTGAATTGGCATATATGGAAAAACATGAAACAGCAATGGATACTTTTGAACCTCTTTTGAGGATATGCTTTAAATCATCACCGAGTAATTTCTCTATATTGTTAATTATTTCCATAAGAAGCACCTCAGGTGGTTTATATACACTCTTAGATTTATAATTCTACAAATATATGACTTTTCCCTTCGTTATAATATTTAAGAGTCACGTGCAAATATATATTTCTACAATTATACCTAAAATCCTCCCTTGCAGTGAATATTTGAGGACGATCTATTTTTGGGGACGGAGGTAAATTATTCATTGCACTTCGTTTCATGCAGAATGACATAAACCAGGGATTTTCTCAGGCACTGCGGCACATGAGAGGGATGAAAGTTTAATTCGCAAAGGTTTTTATATTTGTGTAAGCAAGTGCCTGACTCTGTGCTCCGCAGAAATAAAGAAGGAAAATCGCATAAGATGTCGAATTTATATGGTTATAGTTAAAGTAAAAATTAAAAAATTTATTTATAACTAAGCTACTAAATAATTAACAGGGGGTTTCGATAAATGCCTACTATATTTCACAGTACATCGGAAATGTTAAAAAGTTTGCTTGATTCTGTGCAAGACGGAAGAACACAACTTCCGGATTTTCAAAGAGGTTGGGTGTGGGATAATGAACGGATTCGCAAATTGCTTGTAAGTGTTCTAAAGTCGTTTCCTATCGGAGCAGTTATGCTGCTTGAGACAGGAAACCCTGATGTAAAGTTTAAGCCTCGCTTAGTCGAGGGAGTCTGCTTACCGCAGCTGCCAGAACCTCAAAGGCTTATATTAGATGGACAGCAGCGCATAACATCTTTGTATCAAGCTCTTTACTTAGATGAGCCGGTTAAAACTACTGATATTCGCGGAAAAGAAATCAGGAGATGGTATTATTTAGATATAAATATGGCAACAGATGTAAATTCAGACAAGGATGATGCTATAATTTCGCTGCCAGAGGACAAAATACTAAGGGGCAAGGGCAATGTAGTAATAGCTGATTTTTCAACTATGGAAAAAGAATGTGAAGCAGGACTGCTTCCAGTACATTATTTATATAAACCTGATAAACTTTTACAGTGGCAAAATCAATATTTTAGCATTGACATGTCCCAAGAACGCTCTTTGCGATGGAGTAAGTTCATGGCAGAGGCGTTTTCAGCATTTAATAATTATCAATTACCGGTAATAACACTTTTAAATACAACACAAAAAGAAGCTGTATGCCAAGTATTTGAAAACGTAAACACCGGCGGTGTAACTTTGACGGTGTTTGAATTACTGACAGCTTCTTTTGCAGCAGATAATTTTTCACTAAGGGATGATTGGAAATTAAGATATGAAGGCAATCCAAGCAATAGTGAAGATGTTAAAGCATTTAAGAATAATTCCATTTTATCGATATTAGAAAATACAGATTTTCTGCAGACTATTGCGCTATTAGTAACTTATAATAGAAAGAAAGATAATCCGGGAGCTGCAGTAGGCTGTAAGCGCAGAGATATTTTAAATTTAACGGTAGAAGAATACAAGGCATGGAGCGACAAAGTTACTGAAGGGTTTTATGAGGCTGCTAAATTTTTAATGGAACAAAAAATCTTCTCACATCAAGATATACCATATCCCTCACAAATGATACCTTTAACTGCAATCTTAGTTGAATTAGGACCGAAAGCCCACAATCACACAACAAGGCAGAAACTAGCACAATGGTATTGGTGCGGTGTTTTTGGTGAATTGTATGGTGCTGCTACTGAGACTCGGTTCGCAAAAGACTTGCCACAGGTTTTAGATTGGTTAGATGGTAAAGGCAAGCCGGATACGATAAGTGAAGCAACCTTCGATTCTGACAGGCTTTTGACTATGCGCACCAGAAACAGTGCTGCATATAAAGGTGTGCATGTTCTTTTAATGAGAGAAGGGTGTAGGGATTTTATATCAGGCGTTCCCATTGATCTTCAGACATACTATAATGACAGTATAGACATTCATCATATATTTCCTACAGCTTATTGCGCTAAGCAGGAAATACCTAAAGATCTATACAATTCTATAATTAACAAATCACCGCTTTCAGCTTTAACAAACCGCTCAATAGGAGGAAATCCACCAAGTATTTATCTGGATTTCATTGAAAAAGAAAAAAATATTGATGCTGATACCTTAAACAAAATTTTAGAAACTCATCTAATAGATGTTGACGCTATACGGTCTGATGATTTTAATACTTTTTTCGAAAAGCGAAAGGAAGCGTTGTACAACAAAATTTTAGAAGCAATGGGTCAATAAGTAAATAAGTGTATGCCAGGGAAGCCTCTGAAAATCTCGGGTTTATGTCATGCTGAATGAAACAAGGCGGAATGAAGAATCCTCTGAATGAAGCACAGCAGCTCCTCTGTCATTCTGAATGAAGCACAGCGGAATAAAGAATCTTAAAGCCACTTCGACGAAAGATCCTTCGCTGACGCTCAGGATGACAGTTTTACCATTGCTCAGGATGACGGTTTTTGTTATTTGTAATAATGTTTCACTTTTTCAGAGGCTTCCCTGCACCGTGTGCCTGGAAAGAGAAAAAACCGCAGCAGTGGGTTAAGAGTTTCTATAGATGTTTATAAGAAAGTCGCAAAAACTTTTTAGTTTCTCTTTGGTTTTATCGTAGATTCGTATCGGAAATAATATTAAAAAGAGCCAAGAAAAAAATGTTATAATAAGGTTAAAGGTATACTTCCATTTGAAGTTTATAGTTTAAATTATTTCTAATTGAGAGGTGATGGATTTGAAAAAATTTAATTTCACAATTCTTATAGAAAAGGACGAAGATGGATTATATATAGCATCAGTGCCTGCATTGAGAGGATGTCATACACAAGCTAAAACCGTTGAAGAATTGCTGCCAAGAATAAAAGAGGCTATAGAGCTTTATCTAGAAGTGAATAACAGCGAAGTTACAACAAATGAATTCATAGGCGTTCAGCAGATAGAGGTTTCTATATGAGTAAATTAACTATTATTTCATCAGTGGAGATGATACAAATCCTTAAGATCTTAGGGTTTGAGGAGATCCGGCAAAAAGGCAGTCACAAATTCTTTAGGCACAAAGACGGAAGAACAACTATAGTTCCATTCCATGGAGAAGATCTGGGAAGAGGCTTAATTAGAAAAATATTAAGTGATATAGAAATTTCTGTTGACGAATATGAGACACTTAGAAAATCATGATCTTGAATATTTGGGGACGGAGGTAAATTATTTACTCAGGCCCATACTGTATCTTACCCTGCTTAAGTCTTCTCCTTTTTTAGGTTTTCTAAAAACAAACAAATGCTCATGCATTATCAGATAAAAGTTATATTTTTCAACTTGTCTTTCCCAATACGGCATAGACTTGCAATTATTTGGTGTCATTCATAGTTTCTTATAATGAGCTCTGAAACACTGTTTCGTTTAGCACCATCGCGATTAATAGACCTCTTGGCAAGCACTCTTTCAATTTTATATCCCGCGTAGAGAGTTTCAAAAAAATTGTCATTTATATTTGCGTTTTTAGGGTCAGAATTGCTTAGGATTAAAAAAGCACCTTTTTTATCCATCTCTTTGTAATAATTTGCAAGTCTAATTTGATCTTCATCAGTAAAACCGCTTTTATCGTAGCTTGTAAAATAAGATGTTTTATTTAAAGGACGATATGGCGGATCAAGATAAACTAATGCATTTGCAGTAACAACTTTTCTACTTTCTTCAAAATCTCCTGCAAATACATAAGTATCTTCGAGTGCTTCATTCACACTTAATAGATTTTTTTC
>Ga0116175_1001881_pt1 | contig 13125 bp, 12 predicted proteins | sample AD_UKC125_MetaG_FD_89802 | JGI IMG/M metagenome (GOLD analysis project Ga0116175, IMG submission 89802) | Active sludge microbial communities of municipal wastewater-treating anaerobic digesters from USA - AD_UKC125_MetaG | ecosystem: Engineered > Bioreactor > Anaerobic > Digestate | place: USA... | reverse complement strand
GTTTTTTACCTTCCTTATGGCGCTTTCGATCGTCCTCGCTCTGCTACTTCACGAGCACGAAGTGCAGATGATCCTGATGCGGATCTACGCGGCCGGATGGAGCTTCATGGAGTTCAATCCGCGCAAGATCCTTAACCTGACGCTGCCTTCGGGCGAAGTGATCCCCGCGCCCATTTCGATGATCGCCAGCCACCCCGATGTCGTGATCGCGTGGAACAAGCTGATGCGCGCCATTTGGGGATCACTGTTCATCTCGCTGTTCGTCGCCGTGCCCATCGCGGTGTGGTTCATCGACTTCTCGAAACGGCGCGGCAAGTCGATCCTCGAAGAGCGACACCAGCGCGGTGCCATGCTGGTTGATGGCACCCAGCTGGCCGAAGTCATCAACGCCCACAACCGCGATATGCTGGAGCTGGAAGTCGCCCAGCGGCTGCCGGGCAGAAAGCTCCAAGGTGTCCTCGCGATGCCACTTGTCGAGCGCAAGGCTGCGGGCATCCACCACGCCTACTCGATGGCCGACGTGCCGTTTCCGTGGCGGACAGAACAAGCCCACACGATCATGATCGGCTCGACCGGAACCGGCAAAACTACCCAGATGCGCGCGCTCATCGCGCAGATGCGCGTGCGGCGCGATCGGGCGGTCGTGTTCGACCTGACCGGGGCCTACGTCGAGGCGTTCTATAACCCCAAGACCGACACCATCCTCAACCCGATGGATGAGCGTTGTCCGAGTTGGTCGGTGTTCGCCGAAGCCAAAAATCACGCCGACTTCACCGGGATCGCCGCCGCCCTGCTTCCTGCCGACGGCGGCGGCGCAGAACCCTTCTGGATGCTGGCGGCGCGCACACTGTTCGTCGAGACGTGTATCAAGCTGATCAAGCTCGGCGAGGCGACCAACCAGGCACTCGCTAGTCGGCTGATGATGGCCGACCTCAAGGACGTCCATAAGCTCCTCGAACATACTGTAGCTGACCCGCTGACCGCGCCCGAGGCCGCCAAGATGGCCGAGTCCATTCGCGCGGTGTTCAACACCAACGCCCAAGCCTTGCGGTTCCTGCCCGAAGGCAAGGAGCCGTTCTCGATCAGCGATTGGATCCGCGCCGATGACAAGCCGGGCGCAATCCTGTTCATTACCTCCTCGCACAACGAACTGGTGCTCAACCGGGCGCTTCTGTCACTCTGGATGAACCTTGCCGTCCACACGCTGATGCGCCTGCCGCGCACCCGGGACCTGCGCACCTGGTTCTTCTTCGACGAGGTCCATGCGCTGCACCGCCTGCCCGCGATCGAGGACGGCTTGCAGACCGCCCGCGGCTTTGGCGGGGCCTTTGTGCTCGGCATCCATTCCTTCGCCAAGCTGGCCGAGACTTACGGCAAGGAAGGGGCGCAGAACCTCGCCTCGCTCGCGCGAACCAAGCTGATCCTGGCTGCTGCCGATCGTGACACCGCCGAGCATTGCTCGGACTACATCGGTCACCGCGAAGTGCGGATGATGGATGAGGCCTACAGCTACGGCTATTCCAACATCCGCGACGCCGCGACGATTACCCCGCGCTCGGAAGTGCAGCCGCTCGTGCTGCCCGACGACATCATGAAGCTGCCTTCGCTGAGGGGCTTTCTCGTGTTCCCCGAAGGCTTCGATGCCGCCCGGATCAAACTCACCTACAAGGACTATCCCAAGGTCGCCGAAGGCTATGTCCTGCGCCAGCATGTTGAGCCCATCGAATTCATGCGCGAACCGCAGGGTGATGGTGGCGATGAGGCGGGCGGCCGCGAAACCAAAGAAGAGCTCGAACTGGCCAGGGACACCGAGCCTGATGAGGCCTTGAGGCAAACCCGTGCGGTCACCCCGAGCCGAGAAGAACTGAACTTCCCGGCGTCGCCGCCTATCGGTCCCAGCGATCTCCCGGTGTCGAGTCTGGGGCGTTCGATGATTGTCAGCCAGCAGATCGCTGGTGGTCCGTCCCAGTCCCATGCCCGCGATCCCGAGGCGGGACCGAAGCCGGTCCAGCAACCGGCAAAGACTGCGCCCCAGCGCCAGTCGCAAGCCGCCCGTGAGCTGGGCGAAGCGGTCGATGACCGGGGCCGTGATGGCCGAACTCGCGAAGGCGCCAAGGAAGCCGAACTGGATAGTCCTACTCCCGATGACGGATTGGAGATGTAGCCCATGCATTCCATCGCATCCGTCCGGTCGTCGAGCGGCGCAGCCGACTATTTCGCGAGCGACAATTACTACACGCCCGAGGAGAACGCGGAGGCTGGGGTCTGGGGCGGCGAGGGTGCGCGCGCACTCGGGCTTGAGGGTCAGGTCGAGCGGGATCAGTTTGAGGGCATCCTCAATGGGCGCCTGCCCGACGGCGAGATGGTGGGGCAGGTCGAAGGGCGACGCTTGGGTCTCGATCTCACCTTTTCAATGCCCAAGTCCGCTTCGATCCTTGCGCTTGTTAGCGGCGACCGACGGATACTCGATGCGCATCTTGCTGCCGTCAAATCGACCATGTCGCAGCTTGTCGAGAAGCAGTTTGCCGAGAGCCGCAACTACGAGCGGAGTCGCAGCGGTGAACCCCAGAAGACCGGCAATCTCGTCTATGCCCTGTTCGCCCATGATACGAGCCGCGCGCTCGATCCGCAGGGGCACATCCATGCCGTGGTCGCCAACCTGACCCGCGATCCCAAGGGGACGTGGAAGGCGCTGTGGAATGGCGAGATCTGGAAGAACAACACCACGATCGGCCAGTTCTACCATGCCGCCTTTCGCGCCCAATTGCAGAAGCTCGGCTACGAGACTGAAGCTGCCGGCAAGCACGGTTCGTTCGAGATCAAGGGCGTGCCCGCCGAGGTCATCAAGGAGTTTAGCCAGCGCCGCGAGGACATTCTGACCAAGGTCGAGGAATTGGGCATTTCATCGCCCAAAGGACAGGATCGCGTCACCGTCAACACCCGCGACCCGAAGCTCGCGGTAGAGGATCGTGCAGGCCTCATCCAATCCTGGCAAGATCGTTCGGCGCAGCTTGGATTCGACGGCAAAGCGCTGATTGCCGAAGCCAAGGCACGGGCTGATGTACAGGCCCGGCCCACGTTCCGCGAAACGGCCACTGCTGCAATCGGCGAAGTTGCCACCCGCATCAACGCGGCGCTGCGCACCCCGAGCCCGCTTGCAGTGAGCGGGGCGGCCGCCCTCTTCCTGCCTGCCGAAACGATCAAGGCCCAGCACGCAACCGCATCGGCCGTCCGCCACCTTTCCGAGCGCGAAGCCGCCTTTTCGCCGCAGGCAATCCTGGCGAGCGCGCTCGGGTTCCAGATCAAGGGGCTCGAAGGCGGCGCAGTGGTTCAGCGGATCGGCGAACTATTGCGCGATGGCCACCTGATCCCCGGCAAATCGGATCGGCTCGACGGACACTTCGACCTCGTGACCACGCCGGCCGCATTGGCGATGGAACAGAATATCCTCGACACGATCGACCGGGGGCATGGCGCGGGCCGGGCATTCATGCCGCCCGAGACGGCGATGGCCCGGCTGCAAGAGGCGGCGCGCGAACTTGGGCGCGAGCGCGCTGGGGTCGATGGCTGGCAGCTCAACGAAGGCCAGCTGGCGGCGGGCGTGGCGATCCTCTCCGGAGGCGACCGTTTCCTCAACATCCAGGGCGTCGCGGGTGCGGGCAAATCCACCCTGCTCGGCGCAGTGGACAAGGTGCTGGACGCTGAAGGGATCAAGCTTGTCGGTCTGGCCTTCCAGAACAAGATGGTTGCCGACCTGCGCGGTGGCAGCGGCCAGACCATTTCTGCCGATCAGATGCGTGAGGCGGGGATCGAAGCCTATACGATCGCCAGGTTCCTCAGCACCTATGCTTCGGCTGCGGCAGCCGGTTCCGGCGAGCGGTTCGAGGCGGCCAAGGCCGCCCTCGCCAATACCGTCATCATCACCGACGAGAGCTCGATGGTCTCCTCGTGTGACATGATGCGCCTGACCACGCTCGCCGAGCAACTCGACGTGGCCAAGGCGCCGTTCATGGGCGACCGCCAGCAGTTGTCGGCGATCGAGCAAGGAAAGATGTTCGCTGTCTCGCAGGCTTCAGGTCAGGCGACCGTGCGGATGGACGAGAACATCCGGCAGAAGAACTCCCCGCTGCTTCTCGCTGTCGCCGGACTCTCGAACGAGGGCCATGCCGGCCTCGCCCTCGAACTCCTCGCCGCGCACGGACGCGTGATCGAGGCCGGCGCAACCCACGTCGCGCGGGCGGCCGAGTTGTGGATCTCGTTGTCGCCAGAAAAGCGCGAGGCGACCGCAATCTTCACCGCCGGGCGCGACGACCGCGCCGAGATCAATGCGCGCGTTCAGGCGGGGCTGCTCAAGGAAGGCACCCTCACCGGACCGGGGCTGACGCTTTCCACCCTGCAGAGCGCCAACGCTACCCGCGAAGAACTGCGTTTTGCCTCGACCTACCGGGGCGGCCAGGTGCTCGAGGCGCGGATGGATGTGCGCGAGATTGGCCTCAGGCGCGGCGAGTATAAGGTCAGCGACGTGCGCAAGGACGGCAAGGTCGTGCTCGAGCGCGATGGCAAACGAAAGGTCATCGATCCCGACCGGATCAACCCCGACCACCGCTTCGACCGGCTCGGGCTCTACGAGCAGAAGCCCATCACGATCCACGACGGCGAGACCGTGTTCTGGCGTGACAAGGATGGAGGCCGCGATATCGCCAAGTCGACTTATGCCACGGTGCTTGAAGCACGCGCCGAAGGAATCCGTGTCGAACTGGCCGACAAGCGGCAACTGGTCCTTGCCCCTGGCGATCCGATGCTGCGCCGCCTCGACCTTGGCTATGCGCTCAATGCCCATATGGCGCAGGGGATGACCAAGCCGGAGGCGATCGAGGTGATCTCGTCCGCGCAGCGCAATCTCGCGACCCAGCGGACCCAGAACGTCCTCAATACGCGCGCAACCGACGACATGGTGGTCGTTACCAACAACCTCGATCACTTGAAGCAGCAGCTCGATCGCACCCCCGGCAACAAGACGTCGGCGCTTGAAGTGACCGGCAAGATCGAGGTCGAACCGCGCCATTCCAATCCGATTGATAGTCGGCAGGTCCCCGAACTCCGGATGAGCACAGAGCTCAAGGCCAAGCTCGATGCAGTGTTGGGGCCTGCGCCCCAAGCCCCGGTGCGCCAGCTGCCCGTCCCTGAAAAATCGCTGGGGCTCGACCTGTGAGGGCGCGGCCCACCGTTTCGGCCGAGGCCGCATCGCGCGTGTTCGACCGCGCGCATTCGACGCTGGTCTGGCTCGCGGTCCTGGTCGTCGTTCTGCCCGAGCCTGGGGTTCGGGGCTTGGCAGTCGCGGCGATGGTCGCGGTGGCCTTGGCGGCGAGCGTTGTCGCCTGCCTTGCCAAGGGCGCCCCCCCTCACCCCTCAGCCTCGCAATCTGGAGACTGATCATGGCCTACGAGCACGATGAAATTGGCGACTTTGCCAGCGAGCGCGATGCGCAGGACTGGGCCGAACGCAACAACATCGATCCCACCGATCTCCACTTCCGCGCCCGCGGAAAGCGGGGTGTCACCCTGAGTGTGCGCCGGTCGGCGCTCGGGGATTCTTCGCAAGCCGACCTCTCGTTCGGTCGCCGGACCGGCTTTTTCTAAAACCCAAGGAGACTGAAGATGAATCGATATCTCTGCGTGATCGGGGCTATGCTCGCCGCCGCGGCCACCCCTGCCCTGGCCTCGGAAGCAAGCCCATCGGCGCCGACTGAACCCGCTGCTGTCCAGCGAACCGCCGATCGCCAGGCTATGTCCGAGCAGGTCCGGCAAGGTCTCAGCCAGCTGCGCGAGACGCTCGAGGCACGCAAGCGCGAAGCCAAGCAGCGGGCGAAGGCTGCCAAGCACGAAGCCAACGGTCTTTGCTCGGACTGCCCCGAGCAGGACGCCGAGGCCCATCTCCATTCCATCAGCGAAGAGCGCAAGGCCGACTGCCCCGAGTGCATTGAGCGCGCGGTCTACGCCTGATGGGGTGCGGCGCGGTTCGGGTCACCTCCCACCGGACCGCGCCGTTTTCCGGCCGATACGCTGCTCTGCTGTAATTTGGCTGCGTTTCTTGCTAGGGACCATGTGCGCTGCGGATCAGTCTGCGGCCAATTCCAACCACTCAGATCGAACGCTTTCAATGAACCTCCCTGCACGCCGCTCGGCCAGCACGATAACCGGAACGATCGAGGCGGGACCGCGCGGGCTAATCCTGCGCGACGCGGACGGCATAGCCTGGCGAATGCATTTTGGCGAAGAACCGGCGCCTGATCGCCTTGACGGAAAGGTGAGTGTGCGCGGCAAGATCGTTCAGCCCGACAGGATCGATGTCGAATTCTGCACGCCGCTGTACGGTGAGTGATTACATTCGGTTCGCAAAGTCTGGCCGTCCTCGCCCGTTTATTGAATGCGAAGGGATAAGGTGGATGTTACACTGTAGTGGCGGCTAGATTGCTTTCACGCAGTCAAACGTCAATTCGATACGGATGCCTACCTAACTCGCACCATTTTAGAGTCTCGCTTCTGGGAGGAACCCCTCCGACTTCAGTCGGATACTGGCTTCAGCCTTAGACTCGCTCGATAGCCTGTAACCTCGGAAAAAATGAGACAGCCAGTAGGGCGTTGAGTCTCATTTTTTCCGAGGTTACAGGCTATGGGCTACAAGAGCGGTTGTCACACGACTTTTCATCATCGCTACCATCTCGTCTGGGCACCGAAGTACCGTTACAAGGTGCTCATCGGCGATGTGCGCCTCAGGGTGCGCGAAATCATCAAGCAGGTATGCGACGAAATGGGCGTGACCATTGTCAACGGCGCACTGTCTCGCGATCACGTCCACATGTTCGTCGAAATCCCGCCGCACGTCTCGGTCAGCGACTTCGTGCGCCGTGCCAAGGGCCGGTCATCGCGTAAAATCCAGCAGGAGTTCGAACACATCCGCAAGCGCTATTGGGGACAACGCTTCTGGCAACGGGGCTACTTCTCGACCACCTCCGGCAACATCACCGATGACATCATCATCCGTTACCTGGACCGACATACCCACAAGGACGGCTTCAGCCCCTCCACGTGATCCTACCGGCGTCAGCCGGTTAGTCATTCAGAGGCATTATTCGGCAAATTTTACCTAGCGCAATATTGACAGATTCCTGCGATTGAACAATCGTTTGCGTGATAATGGGCTTCGGGGGTGCCTAGATGCGAATGCAGCGATTGCTGATCGATCAAAGTACGCTCGACCTGATCGCCGCCGATGCCCAGGAATTTCTGAACGTGCTCAACGCCTCCGGTCTTCATCAGGCTTCGGCTAAAATGCTCGGCGTGTTGCAGCAGTTACAAGCCGACCGGGCGAACCTCCCGGACGAGCATGGTGACGCCACGCAATCCCCCCAGCCTACCTGAGATTGCCCGCCGGCACACCGAACGGTATTAACCGGCCGTCCGCGCCAGCTTCACGCGTCCCCTGCCCGTGGACCCTGCCGTCCAGTTCAAAGGTCGGCGCGAACCGGACGATCCTCGCCACTTCGGCTGCCTCCAGACCGGCCAGGGCCTCGATCGCGCCGAGCACGCTCTCGCGCGACGAATAGATATCTTCGCGCATCAATAGCCGCGCCATCGAGGCCGAGCGTCCGCCAATGGCTGCTGCAATCTTCTGATGCATCCGGAAGGACTGTTCGGCATCTTCCATCCGCTGCGACCAGACAATCCGGCGATGAAGCGCGTTGGGCAGGACCATGCGCGCCATGTCGGGCATCAGCGTAACGCGGGACATGCGCATCACTTCAATGTGGAAGCGAAGGTTCTCGAGCACGACACGTTCAAGCGCGTCGGGATCGCCCGGCGATGCATCGCGGGCCTCCAATGTCAGCGCGTCCAGCAACGAAATTTCTGCGGCGGTTGCGCGTTCTGCCGCTCGGTATGCGGCGAGCCCCTCAAAATTGGCGCGCATCTCGAAGAGATCCTCGATCTCTTCACGGCTCCAAGTGCGCACCACAAAATCGCTCCACCCCTGGCGGGCAAGGTAGCCTTCATGGGTGAGGGCATTGAGCACTTCAGCCACTATGGCCGGGCGGCAAGCATATACTTTGGCGACGTCCGCCTTGGAAATCACCTGCCCGGGCAAATAGCGCGCGGACAGGACCCCGAACCTGATTTCGAGGAACATGAGTTCAGAAAGAGACTGCGCTTTGGTCAACCGACCTCCCTTGGGGACGAGTTCTTGCCCACCGATCTTGCTGGCAATCTAGCACAAGATCGATTTGATTTCCGAATCCGGGCGGTTCGGATTATCCGGATTTTGTCGTCAGAGAGCTATTTGAGGCATAGATGGCGAAAGCTAAATTACCAGTCATGCGAACGATTGCCTGCCCGGCGCAGGTTGTCTTCGCTCTGCTTCGAGAGCCGCGCAAGCGGCAGCGCTACGACAGTCCTGCCCACCTACCTGGCTTTCAGAATCTTTCCGAAGACGATGCGCTGCGCTTTGCGCAAGAGCTCATCGACCTCGGCCTTGTCGTCCGCGATCACGGCCGCTTCACAATCGTCGACTGGACCATCGAGCGCATCGTCGAGCATCTGGCGCTAGCCGGATCCATCCAGGCACTTGCTGCGGCTCAGGTCGCTGCACTGCAGGGCAAGGTCGATTTTGCATACCTCGAGGACATCAACGCGGCGCTAAAATCCTACAAGACCCAGGCGGATAACCTGCTGCAAGGCGCATTTCTCGATTACCAATGGCATCTCGAACTTGTCCGGCTCAGCTGCAACCGGGTGGCCCTTGCCACTTATGCCAAGGCGATCCCGCCCGCGGTCTGGATTGCCGGAGCCAACTACTTCCAGCTCGACGAGGCGCGAAGCTCGCTGATCGAGCATGACCGCCTGGTCGCCTACATGAAGGCCGGGGATACGCTGCGTGCGCGGGACGCCGTGTCGTTTCATATCGAGGAAGCAGCGGCGCAGATCCGCCGCGCAGGTGTGGCTAGGATCGAGAGTTATCCCGTAGACAATTGTGCAGGAGTTCAGGTTGGGCAGAATTGAGCGAAGTTGCGGATGACGATCGCCTAAAGGTAGGAGATAGACGCTAGACGCAGCAGCGATCCCTCGTCCTCCGGGGCGTCGACGTCGATGCATTGCTCGTTTTCGCAAAAGAGAACGAACGCATTGGCCCCTTCATGCTTGGCGCTCCGGTAGATGATGCCATCGAGACTACGACCCTCCGCCGATCGGAAAAGCCGGCGGAAATACTCGGTGACAATCTGCGTCGGGACATATTCGATGTGCTCGCGGCCATCTCGCGCTATCGGTTGCGATATGTCGGCGGCGAAGGCGTGAAGGAACCGTAGAGAATGGATTAGCGGCTGCCGATCAAGATCAAAGACGCTCGGCACTGGTGGCAACTCGGCCAAATCGAGCAATGTGAGGTCACGCAGGGATCGGAAGGTTCCTACCGACAGTGCCTTCCCAGCATGCATGGCCGGATCGAAGGTTTCAGCATGCGCCGTGTCCAAGTCGAATGCACCGTAAAACATCGGAATACCAGCGGGGCTCATCCGGTTCGACTGACGGGCATGTTCAGGCTTGGGTGTGCCTATCGCCGATGCTGTCGTCTGCGGCTGATCGTCGACGCGAATTCGGATCAGGGTAAGCGATGTCCGGCCCCCACCTTGCGTGGGTGATGCCCAGCGTGGAGTTTGCGCGGCCTGATTTGGGCCGAGGGCGCTACTCCTATGATAATCCCGTGTGATGATCCTGTGAGCAAGGGCGCGCAGCGGTTCGAGATATTCACGGGCAAAGGCAAGCGGCGGGAATGGCCGCCGGAGCTCAAGGCCTCGATTGTCGCGGAATGCTATACTGGCGGCGAGCGTGTCGGCGCTGTCGCGCGGCGACATGGGCTCGATCCTTCGCAGGTCTATGCCTGGCGGAAGGATTTGAGCAAACAACTGGAGGACCGTGGATTGGCGCCTCCCTTGGCAGAGCCGGTCAGCACGATGTTCGTGCCAGCAGTGGTCGAGCCGGCCACGCGACCGGAACCGGCAGCTGCGCGCCGAACACGGCGCAGGCGGCGTGCCACAGCTGCTGCTGTCGAACTGGAGATCGATGGCGTGGCGGTGAAGATCGCGCGCGGCGCCGATGCCGGCGTGATTGCCGCCGTAATTGAAGCGCTCAAGGCCCCACGATGATCGGGCTTGGTGCCGGTGCGCGTGTGATGGTCGCAACGCGCCCGGTAGATTTCCGCAAAGGGCCTGACGCTTTGGCCGCGCTGGTAGGTGCCGAGTACGGCGGCGATCCCTTTTCCGGCGTGATCTACGTGTTTCGGGCCAAGCGCGCAGACCGGATCAAGCTGGTCTGGTGGGACGGCACCGGCCTGTGCCTGATGGCCAAGAAACTTGAGCAGGGCGGCTTCAAGTGGCCCTGCATTCAGGACGGCGTGATGCGGCTGACAGCAGCGCAATTGGGCGCGCTTCTCGAAGGGCTGGACTGGCGCCGGGTGCATGGTGGGCGGCGCCCGATCGCACCGCAAATTGCCGGTTGACGGGGCTTTCTCCTGCTGATTCACTGTGTCCATGCTCATGGAAGCGGACCTTCCCGAAGACGTTGAAGCGCTGCGTGCGTTCGCCCTTGAGCAGTCCCGCAAGCTCGCCGAAGTGATGGCCGCCAAGGGCGAGGCAGACGCCGAGATCGAGCGGCTGCAGTCGATCGTCGATGCCTTCATGCGCCACCGGTTCGGTGCACGTTCGGAGCAACTTGACCCTGATCAGTTGCAGCTTGGCCTTGAAGATGTCGAGACGGCGCTGGGCCAGGCTCGTGCGGCACGCGACGCGGCAACCGGCCAGTCCAGGTCCGACCGACCACGCAAGGCCAACCGCGGTTCGCTGCCTGCGCATCTCGAGCGGATCGAGCAGGTTGTCGATATCGAGGACAAGGCTTGCCCTTGCTGCGGCGGGGCGCTCCATCAGATCGGCGAGGACGTTGCCGAACGTCTTGATGTAGTGCCGATCACCTTTCGCGTCCTGGTCACCCGCCGGCCGCGCTACGGCTGTCGTGGATGTGAGAGTGCAGTGGCGCAAGCCCCGGCACCGGCGCGGATCGTCGAGGGCGGCATTCCCACCGAAGCGCTGATCGCGCAGGTCCTTGTCGCCAAGTACGCCGATCACCTGCCGTTATACCGGCAAGCCCAGATCTACGCGCGGCAAGGCATCCAGCTTGATCGCTCAACGCTGGCGGATTGGGTTGGCAGATCTGCTTGGTATCTGCGCCCATTGCGCGACCACATTTTGGAACGATTGCGACGATCCGAGCGATTGTTCGCCGACGAGACGACTGCGCCAGTGCTCGATCCCGGGCGTGGCCGGACCAAGACCGGGCAGTTGTGGGCCTATGCGCGCGACGATCGCCCATGGGGCGGCGATACCCCGCCAATAGTCGCTTATGTCTATGCCGCCGACCGCAAGGGGGAGCGGGCGGAAGCGCATCTCGGCGATTTTGCCGGCATCCTGCAGGTCGATGGCTATGGCGGCTACACCGCGCTGGCCAAGCGCCGGCAGCAGATCGTGCTCGCGTTCTGCTGGGCGCACGTCAGGCGCAAGTTTTACGAGCTGGCGGACAATTCCCCAGTCGCCGTCGAAGTGCTGCAGCGGATCGCAGCGCTCTACAAGATCGAGGACGAGGTGCGTGGCGCCCCTGCAGAACAGCGCCAGCAAATCCGGAATGAGCGGAGCCGCGTCATTGTCGACGATCTGCGGATCTTTCTCGAGGCCAAAAACCGCCAGGTCAGCGCAAAGGCCAAGCTCGGCGAAGCCATTCGCTATGCGCTGACACGCTGGGATGGCCTCTCACGGTTCCTCGATGACGGCCGTGTCGATCTCGACAGCAACGCCGTTGAACGCAGCATCAGGCCGCTGGCCCTGAACCGCAAAAACGCCCTGTTCGCAGGGTCTGACGAAGGCGGGGACAACTGGGCGGTGATCGCCACGCTCATCGAAAACTGCAAGCTCAGCGGCATCAATCCGCATACTTGGCTGACGCAAACGCTCGAAAAATTGGCCAACGGCCATCCGGCGAACAGCGTCGGCGAACTCATGCCGTGGACTGCCGTGGCCTGAGAACATCGCTTACGGATCAGGTCAGTTTGCCCGCCTATAGTTTTGATCAGCCCCTCATCGGCGAGTTTAGTCCTGATCATGTCGGAAACAGTTGCCAGCACTTCGGCCGGCGTCAGTTCGTCATAACTATCGCCCGACGCCTGAAGAAAAAAATAGCGTGATTGGTTCTTGGTGAATGTTTTGAAACTGTCCCAGCCCCAACTGAGCCGCTGACTGTCGGTACCGCGATAAAATTCGCGTTCGACCCAGGCTTCGCACTCGATCATGTCGTCGAGCGCCGCGATCATATCGTCATTCTCAGAAAATCCGGCATCGTAGAGAACATCGGCAGTCGTCGAGAGTGGCGCCTGCCAACCGCCCTCGCGCGTGATATACATGATCCCTTCTTGGGTCGGCTCATTCCAATCGAAGCCGAGCCCGCCGAGGACGACGCCGGTAAAATCCTCGAAGGGAGCGGCAATCGGCTGATCGGACACGGCCTCGCAAAAGCTGCAGGCTTTCGACTGAGTATGCCCGGCGATCCACTCGGCCAGAAAAGGATCCGTGACGCAGGCGGTGCACACGTAGTCGTCGGACTCGCCGTAACCGCGCTCGTCCATCTCCATCATCCAGGCTTTGACGATGCCCATTACGTCTCCCCGCTGTGCGTCTGACAGCTAGATAGGACTGCGTCGGACCGAAGTCATCGCCAAGTTGAGCTTCGAACTCAGGATGGTTACTTGCCTTTGATAGCCCAATCTCAGTAGCTATGTGTCGGGGGGTCTTGTGGCAGATCATTCAGCAGCCGATTCGGCGAGTGGTTATCTTTTTCAGTGCCGGTACGCGCTCCTTGCGGCCTTGAAGCGCCAGGACGTGACGCCGGGGCTCGAGATCTCGATCGAGTGTTTCGACGACATCGCCTTTTCCAACAGCGGCTCGCCGAAAGAGCTTCTGCAGTCGAAGCACAGCCTCAAACCTAAGCCTATGAGCGACCGGGCGGTCCAGTTCTGGAATACGATAGGTATCTG
>Ga0116175_1001880_pt1 | contig 13127 bp, 10 predicted proteins | sample AD_UKC125_MetaG_FD_89802 | JGI IMG/M metagenome (GOLD analysis project Ga0116175, IMG submission 89802) | Active sludge microbial communities of municipal wastewater-treating anaerobic digesters from USA - AD_UKC125_MetaG | ecosystem: Engineered > Bioreactor > Anaerobic > Digestate | place: USA... | reverse complement strand
GTGCCAAGGCAACGATTCCTGCGATTATTTTGGTTCGTTTTTTCATATGGACCTCCTTTGAGGGATTAAAGACGATTTTTGTTTATATTATAGCATAAAAAAATAAGCTATTCTAGTCAAATTATTATGTAAAATATGTTAGATCTTGTACTAAATTCTTTGAACATTAACAGTTGATGTTACTATGTTTTTGAACAATAAAAGGAAGCTAAAGCTTCCTTTTCTCTATCTACTACACCAATCCCTCTAAGAGGCCGCGCATGAAGTCTTCAGATGAAAATTCTCCGATGTCATCGATTTTTTCGCCGAAGCCCATAAACTTGACGGGAATGTCTAGTTCCTGGCGGATGGCCAGGACGACACCCCCTCTGGCTGTTCCGTCGATCTTGGTCAAGACCAGACCTGTCAGCGGGGTAATTTTTGAAAATTCCTTGGCTTGAACCAAGGCATTCTGACCTGTAGAGGCATCGACTGCCAGTAGGGTCTCGTGAGGAGCATCCGGCAGGACGCGTTTGACAATGCGGCCAATCTTCTCTAGTTCGGCCATGAGATTGTCCTTGTTCTGCAGACGGCCGGCCGTATCAATCATGAGGATATCAACACCTTCTGCAATGGCCTTCTCCATACCGTCAAAGACAACGCTGGCTGGGTCGGATTTTTCAGGTCCGGTCACAACTGGCACATCCACTCGGCGGCCCCACTCAACCAACTGGGCTACTGCTCCTGCCCGGAAGGTATCGGCAGCCACCAGCATGACTTTCTTGCCAGCCTGCTTGTATTTGTAGGCCAATTTTCCGATTGAGGTCGTCTTTCCAACCCCATTGACGCCAACAAAAAGCATAACTGTCAGGCCTTCCTGCATATTGATGGCTTCCTTGAATTGGCCATCTTTTTCATAGATATTGACCAACTTCTCCAAAATCACGCGCTGGAGGTCAGAGGCCTTCTTGGCCTTTTGCAGTTTGGCCTCATAGCGCAAGTCCTCAGTCAGGGTTGAGGCGACCTGAACTCCCACATCCGAGAGAATAAGCAGCTCTTCTAGTTCTTCAAAGAATTCCTCATCCACTGTCCGGAAATTGGCAAAGAATTCATTGAGGCGGGCTCCAAAGCCCTTTCTGGTCTTCTCTAAGCTGCGCTCGTATTTTTCTTGGTCGGTTTCAGGGACTGGTTCTGGCTCAGCTGGGACTTCTACTGCTTCCTTGGTCTGGATAGCGATGTCCTCGCCTCTTTCTTGGGCCTCTTGGACTCGGGCAGCCAGGGCCGCTTTCTCAGCATAGTAGCGCTCCATAAGGTCCAGGGTCCGTTGCTTTTGGGCTTCTTGTTCTGGAGTCAGGGCTGGCTCGGTCTCTGTCCCAGTTTCCGGTTCATCCAGCATGGATGGAGCTGCATCCTCTTCCTGCAGCCCTTCCTCAACAAGGGCGCTTTCTTCAAGATTCTCCTCGGGTTTTGCCCCAAATAATCGATCAAATAATGCCATCTTATTCCTCACCTAATACATATTTTCGAATTGCCCAGGCAACCGCATCTTCTTCATTGGTCATGGGGGTCACGACATTGGCGACTGCCTTGACGGCGTCAGCACCATTGGCCATGCAGACGCCCAGTCCAGCCCAGTCAATCATAGACAGGTCGTTTTCTTCATCCCCACAGGCCATGACTTCTGCCTGTTCAATGCCCAAGTGGCCAATCAACTTGGCTAATCCTTCTGCCTTGTGAACGCCTTTGGGACTCCATTCCAGAAGAATCTCCCGAGATTTGAAGATTTCAAACTGGGCATGCAGATCTTCTGGTATCTTTGGAATCTGTCCATCTAAGAAATCAGGCTCACAGGCTGTGACGGCCTTATTGAACTCCATCTGTCTTGGCAAAGCATCAAAGCTGGTCGGAATGTAGTTGAGTAGGGCATTACAGGTAGGGTAAAGGGAGTCCACTGCCGCCGGTAGCACATAGACATCACCGCCATGGACCACATCCAGGGGTAGACCCAAAGCCTGGGTCGTTTGGTAAATACTTTCGACAGCCTCGATGCCAAAGCCGATTTCATCCAGGATACCCCCATCGTTGGTCTGAACTAGCCCGCCATTAAAGGTGATAGAATACTCCTCCCCTCCCATCAGGTCCAATTCTTTGAGAAAAAGCTCCACGGCTGGCAGGGGACGGCCAGTGGTAATGACGACTTTAACACCCTGGGCTCTGGCCGCTTGCAGGGCTTCTTTATTGGCCCTCGAAATCTCTTTTTTGGCATTTAAAAGGGTGCCATCTAGGTCTAGGGCGATTAGTTTGATTGGCATACAAGTTCCTCCATATAAGCGATTACTGAGCCAGTGTCATGGTCAGCAATCACAAGATCGGCAATCTCCTTGAGTTCAGGGACGGCATTTTCAGGGACGATAGCCGATCCAGCAAAGCGAAGCATCTGCTCATCATTGTAGTTGTCTCCAAAGGCCACCACTTCAGATGGCAAAATTCCCAAAACCTCGCAAAGATGACGCAGACCATTTCCCTTATCCACATGGTCCAGCATGACATCCAGACACTCAAAGCCGCTGGTCAAGGAAACAACGCCTTCGATTTCCTGAGTCAGCCATTGGCTAGCTTGAAACACGTCATCCGCTGCAAAATTAGCCCCAATCTTGAAAATCTCATCCTGAACAATGGCAAAATCATCCACCGTAAAGAGGCTTGGATAGTAATGTTCAAGGAAGGCCCGATAATCATCATCGATGCTGGATAAGGTATAGGCCCCCTTTTTGCCTGACAGATGGATCATATCCCGGTTTTTAAAATGACTAGTTCTGATTTTATCTACAATGTCTAGATAAAGTTTGCGAGGCATGATTTCTTCATAGAGGGTCTTGCCCTTATACTCCACTACCGTTCCATTTTCCCCAAGAAAGATGACCTGGTCCTGAAAATCCGCAAAGACTTCCTTGAGGGACTGGACTGCCCGACCGCTAGCTACGACAAAGTAAATCCCTTTTTCCTTGGCCTGGGCCAGCAACTTCCTTAAGCGCTCAGCATCATATTGGCTCTTTTTGTCCAAAAAAGTACCATCCATGTCAGTCGCCATCAACTTAATTGCCATTTTCTCTCCTTTTCAACAGTTCTTACCTCATTTCACTAAAGATTATTATACCACAGAAAAAGCCCAGTCTACCGATGAAAAAATTCCCCATGAAACAGTTCATGGGGAAAGTGGTGAATTTACATCTTGTCAATGTCTTTTAATTTGACAGAAACAATTTTCGAGACACCTGATTCCTGCATGGTCACTCCATAAATGGCATCTGCTGCCGACATGGTACCCTTGCGGTGGGTAACGACGATGAACTGGCTGGACTTGTCAAAGCGGTTGAGGTAGTCCCCAAAACGTTTGACATTGGCCTCATCCAGGGCCGCTTCCACCTCGTCTAGGATGACAAAGGGAATGGTTTTGACCCGGATAATGGAGAAGAGTAAGGCCAGAGCTGAGAGTGCCTTCTCCCCACCAGACATAAGGTTGAGGGACTGGATTTTCTTTCCTGGTGGTTGGACGGAAATCTCCACGCCAGCAGTCAAGAGGTCTGGCGTTGTCAGAATCAAATCAGCCGATCCGCCACCAAACATCTGCTTGAAGGTCAGCTGGAAGGATTCCCGGATGGCATCAAAGGTCAGTTTGAAGCGCTCTTTTACCTCATCATCCATCTCATGGATGGTCTCCAGCAGCAAATCACGGGCTGAAAGTACATCATCTCGCTGGCTATTGAGGAAGTTGAGGCGGTCATGAACCTCTTGGTATTGCTCGATGGCATCCAGGTTGACAGGTCCAAGGGCCCGAATGGCCCGCTCAAAGTCCTTGAGGGTTTTCTCTGCCTGGGTCAAATCTTCCAGTGGCTGGGCTTGGCTCTGGGCCTCTTCAAAACTGCACTTATAATTCTCTGTCAGACTGAGCAGGAGGCTGCGCAATTTATGGGCGGCCTGCTCACAATCTGCTTCCAGCTTGGCCTGACGGCGGATAAGGTCATCATTTTTCAAGCGGGCCTGCTCCAAGCGTCCTTCCAGGTCCTCGAACTGGCCATCAATATCTTCTAATTCAAACCTGATGCGGATAATGGCCTGGTCGGTTTCTGTCTTGCGGGTCTGGGCTTCAGCAATCTGCTGGGTCAGGACTTCCAGAGTTGTATCATCTAAGGCGATGTTTTTCTCATCGATGATTTCCTGCAGGAGCTGGATTTCCTTGGTCTGGCGGGCCAAGTCTTCTTCCAAGCGCTGGATGGTAGATTCCTCAAAGCGGATTTCAGATGTGACCTGGGTTTGTTCCAAAGTCAAGGCAGACAGTTTACCTTGCAGGTTTTGAAGCTGCTCTTGGATGGCATTGCGGTTGGTTTTCACTTCTTCAATCTGCTGGTTGATTTCTACCTTCTTACTTTCAAAGTGAGTCAATTCAGCTTTCAGAGCTTCGATAGAGGCCTGCAGATCTGTCAGCTGGTCTTCTGCAACCTGACTGGCTTGCAAATCATACAACTGATTCAAATCCGCCAAGCGTTGAGCTACTTGTTCTGTCTGCAGTCGGATTTTCTGCTCAGCTAAGCGCGCAGCTTCGCCTTCTGTCTTGATAGTTTCCAAGTCTGCCAGGCCCTTGTCCAAATTCTCCTTTTCTTGGGCCAGCTTGGCTTCTTCAATCTTCAAATCTTCTGACAAGGTCTTGATTTCAGCAAGCAGGGCATCCAGTTCTGGTTTGATGAAGAGGCTGTTGTTCTGGCGGGTGGCACCCCCAGCAAAGGATCCGCCTGGGCGGATTTCAGATCCGTCCAAGGTCACGATGCGGACCTGGAATCGAGTGGCTCTGGCTGCCTGATTGGCCTGTTCCAAGTCCTCAAAGATGGCCGTTGCTCCCAGGAGATTTTGAAATATCCCAGACAGTGACGAGTCATAGGAAACCAACTGGTCTGCTGTTCCCAGGAAACCTGGACTGGCTTCTAATTGGCTCAGATGGTGGCTGGCCAACTGACGAGGCTTGATGGTTGTCAGAGGCAGGAAGGTCGCCCGTCCCTGCCGATTTTTCTTGAGGAAGGCAATGGCAGCCTTGGCATGGCTTTCTTCTTCGACAATGACGTTTTGACTGGCTGCCCCAAGAGCGATTTCCATGGCGGTTTGGTAGCGCGGCTCAAAGCTTACGTGTTCACTGACCGCCCCAATAATGCCCCCAATCTGATTGGCATGTTGCAAGACCGCCTTGACACCAGCGTAGAAATTGGAATGGTTCTTTAAGATTGCCTCTAAGCTACTTTGACGGGCCTTTTTCTCCTTGAGGAGGTCCAGAAGGTCAAACATCTTGGTCTGTTGCGCCTGGTAAGCCATCTGGGCCTGGGTCAGGCTGACCTCGCTGACCTTGTAGGCATCCAACAGGTTGCGGAGCTGACTTTCGGCCTGGCTCAGTGTTTCCTGGCTGCTGGCCAAGTCTTTTTCAGCTTCGGCCTTGTCTGCCTCCAGTTTTCGCAATTCCTGGACCTTGCTTTCAGACAGACGCAGATGGTTATCCCATTCCTGCTCCAGCTTGGCCAGTTGATTGGACTTTTCAGCCTCTGTCTGCATGAGGCGGACATAGCTTTCCCGTAAGTGTTCGATGACCTGGTCAGGATCTTCAGAGAAGTGGGCAATTTCCTTTTGAGTATCCGCAATGCTTGGTTTCAATTGAGCAAGACGGGCTTCAAGCTCAGCCTGATGCTCCTGACTGGCCGCTAGATTTTTCTGGGTTTCAGATAGGCTTGCTTCCAGCTTAACCAAGCGTTCTTGAGCTTCTTGCTTGCTGGACTCATTTTGGCTGGACTCCAGCTCATGGAGGGCCTGTTTGCGCTCTAAATCACTGATGAGGCGGGTCACATCCAAGAGCAGGGCCTGCTCATTTTCTAGGGATTGGGACAAGTTGTGCCGCTCTTGCTTGAGGGCCTGATTTTCCCGCTCCAGTTTGTCGCGCTGGTCATAGTAGCTGGTCAAATCGGCCTTGACTTGACTAAGAGCCTCCTCTTTTTCGGTTAAAAGGCTGCGCCCCTTTTCAATCTGGGCTACCAGGACATTGAGATAGAGCTGTTGGCGCTTTTCATCCAAGTCTATAAATTGTTTGGCCACCTGAGCCTGTTTCTCCAAGGGTTTGATTTGGTTGTCCAGCTCGAAAATGATGTCCTCTAGTCGGTCCAAATTATCCTGGGTTTGCGCTAGCTTGCTTTCCGTTTCCTTTTTACGGGTCTTGTACTTGAGAACTCCTGCCGCTTCCTCGAAAATAGCACGGCGTTCTTCGGGCTTGGAATTAAAAATTTCTTCCACCCGACCCTGGGAAATGATGGAGAAGGAATCCCGGCCCAGTCCAGTGTCCATAAAGAGGTCGTGGACATCGCGCAGGCGGACTTTTTTGCCGTCAATCAGGTACTCGCTGTCCCCTGAGCGGTAAATATGGCGGGCGACAGTGATTTCCTTGGCCCGGTCCGCAATGAAGCCATTGCTGTTGTCCAGGGTGACCACAACAGAGGCAAAATTGAGGGGCTTGCGCTTTTCTGTCCCTGCAAAGATGACATCAGGCATCTTGCCGCCCCGCAAACTCTTGGCTGATGATTCACCCAAGGCCCAACGAAGGCTCTCTGTAATGTTGGATTTTCCAGACCCATTGGGACCGACCACAGCAGTTACTCCCTGGTCAAAAATGACTTTTGTTTTGTCTGCAAAGGACTTGAATCCCTGCATTTCAATCGATTTTAAATACATGCTTATCCTTTGGCCTCCAGAGCATTTTTAGCGGCGGCCTGTTCTGCTAATTTCTTGGAGCGGCCCTTGCCTTGACCGATGACTTTTTGATCGGCCATGACCTGAACGGTGAAGGTCTTGTCGTGGGCTGGTCCCACTTCATCAATGACCAAATAAGTAATGTCGATTTCACCGTTGACCTGCAGGGTTTCCTGAAGGCTGGTCTTGTAGTCGGTCACACGCTCGAAATTGCCAACTTCCAACTGGGGAATCATGACCTGATAGAGGAATTTCTCCACAGCCGCTTCTCCCTTGTCCAAGAGCAGGGCTCCCAAAAAGGCCTCAAAGGCATCGCCCAAGATGGTGTCTCGATTGCGGCCGCCCGACTTTTCCTCCCCTTTGCCCAGGAGCAAGTGGGCATCAAAACCGCAGCTTCTGGCGAAGCCTGCCAAACTTTCCTCACGGACAAAGCTGGAGCGGAGCTTGGACATTTCCCCTTCTGGAAAATGCGGGTATTTCTGGTAAAGGTACTTGGAAATAATGAGTTGAAGAACAGCGTCTCCTAAAAATTCCAGGCGCTCATTGTGTGAAATTTTTAGAAGGCGGTGCTCATTGGCGTAAGAGGTGTGAGTAAAAGCTGTCTGTAACAGATTCAAATCGCTAAAATCGATACCGTAATCCGTCAGCAACTGCTGATGCAAGTTTTTCATTTTCGATGCAGTTCCTTTTTTGATAGTCTGCCGGCTAAATCCGACCTTTCCATTATACCATATTTTTCCCTTTCTGATGGTTTTAGCCCTCATACTTTTCCAACTCAATCCCCAGCCTAAGTCAGGCAAAAATGGTATAATAAAAAGCAGAAGAAATCTGACTAGAATGAAATACAAGCGAGGAAAGATATGATAACCAGAGAGTTCGATACCATCACCGCCATCGCAACCCCCCTGGGCGAAGGGGCTATTGGCATTGTCCGCATTTCAGGTACAGAGGCCGTCGCCATTGCCAACCGCATCTTTCAGGGGAAAAATCTGGAGACAGTTGATTCTCATACGCTCAACTATGGCCATATCCTGGACCCTGATAAGGATGAGATTTTGGATGAGGTCATGGTGGGGGTCATGCGGGCACCTAGGACCTTTACCAGAGAAGATGTCATCGAAATCAACACCCACGGCGGCATCGCTGTGACCAATGAAATCCTGCAGCTGATCCTTCGTCAAGGGGCCCGGATGGCTGAGCCAGGTGAATTTACCAAGCGGGCCTTTCTCAATGGTCGGGTGGACCTGACCCAGGCTGAGGCTATCATGGATATCATTCGGGCCAAGACCGACAAGGCCATGAACATCGCCGTCAAACAGCTTGACGGCTCCCTCAAAGACCTGATTGACAACACCCGCCAGGAAATCCTCAACACCCTGGCCCAGGTAGAGGTCAATATCGACTATCCTGAATATGATGATGTGGAAGAGATGACCACTGCCCTCCTGCGGGAAAAGACCCAGGAATTTCAAAACCTGCTGGAAAACTTGCTCCGCACAGCCCGTCGGGGGAAAATCTTGCGTGAGGGCCTCTCCACCGCCATCATAGGCCGTCCAAATGTCGGCAAATCCAGCCTCCTCAACAACCTCCTGCGAGAAGACAAGGCCATCGTGACAGATATCGCCGGAACCACCCGCGATGTCATCGAGGAGTATGTCAATATCAAGGGGGTTCCCCTCAAGCTCATCGATACAGCCGGCATCCGCGAGACGGATGATATTGTTGAAAAAATAGGGGTCGAACGCTCCCGCCAGGCCCTGGCGGAAGCTGACCTGATTCTGCTGGTTCTCAACGCATCTGAAAAACTGACAGACCAGGACCGCGCCCTTCTGGCCCTTTCTGACATGACCAGACGCATCGTCCTCCTCAACAAAACCGACTTGAAAGAAGAGATTGAAGCGGAGGAATTGCCAGAAGACGTCATCCGCATCTCCGTCCTAGAAAACCAGAATATCGATCAAATCGAAGAACGGATCAACCAACTCTTCTTTGACAATGCCGGAATTGTGGAACAGGATGCCACCTACCTTTCCAATTCCCGCCATATTTCCCTCATCGAGCAAGCCGTCCAAAGCCTGCAGGCCGTTAACGAGGGACTAGAATTTGGCATGCCTGTCGACCTCCTCCAGGTTGACCTGACCCGCACCTGGCAAATCCTGGGCGAAATCACAGGTGATGCCGCTCCAGACGAACTCATCACCCAACTCTTCAGCCAGTTTTGTTTGGGTAAGTAAAAAGGTTCGGAGAATCTTTTTAACCCAAGCTTAGAAACATGAAAACGAGGAAAGTTTTAGGGAGATTGTTTTCTCCAAGCTTAGAAATATGAGTTCGAGGTAAGGGTGAGAGACTATTTCAACCAAACACTTGAAAAGAAAAACACGGAGAATGTCTTATGTCTGCTGCATTATTATCCTTTATCGCGATTGTCCTCTTCATGATTCATGAATTTGAAGAGGTTATTTGGGTGGTACCGTGGATTACAAAGAACACCAATAATCCTACATTTGCCAAGGAAATGTTTATGCTGGGTAAGGCCAGTTATCCTTCTTCAGAGACGATGGCTCTTCTCATCCTTGAAGAATTTGTGCTAGCCAGCTTCGTCTTGCTAATTGGTATTTTCCTTAAAAAGCCTGAAATCGTAGCAGCTGTCACTCTTGGGCATACGCTGCATCTCTTGTCACATCTTAGTGAACTATTTCGTTTTCAAACTTGGGTGCCAGGTACTATAACTGCTACACTGACACTTCCTATCTTACTCATTGTTCTCTGTAACTTCTTCAAAACAAACCCTATCAACTGGTTACAACTCAGCATTTGGACGGTTGTTATCCTCGTCCTACTTCTTGCCAATCTTTCTTGGTTACATAGCCAAGCTCAAAACGTAGAACGTTGGTTACATTAAAAAGCTTGATTTCTCAAGCTTTTTCATTTCCTATTTACTCAAAATCTCTGCTACGATCCTTTTTAGGTCAGGCAGGACCTCTTCCCGAAACCAAGGATTTTTGACTTGCCAGATATTGTTACGAGGAGAAGGGTGGACGAGTGGGAAGTAATCTGGAAGAAAGTTTTGGTAGTTACGGACATTATCCGTCACCTTGACAGACTTCCTTTGCTTCAGATAGTAGTGCTGGGCGTACTGCCCAATTAAAATCATCAATTCAACATTTGGCATTTGTGCCAGAATATCCGCATGCCATTTATCCGCAAAGTCTTTGCGTGGCGGTAAGTCGCCTGATTTTCCAGAACCTGGAAAGTAGAAATCCATGGGAACGACTGCAAAGAGACCTGACTCATAGAATATTTCCTCATCCACACCTAGCCAAGCACGGAGATTATCCCCTGATGGGTCTCGGAAATAGAGACCTGTCGCTTCTGCACGACTTCCCGGAGCTTGTCCGACCAGAACAATGCGTGCTGTCTCATGTGCTTCAAAAAGAGGGAAAATCCCTCTCTTTGTGAAATCTTTATTTTCAGGATCGGCAATAATAGCCTGACGAATGTCTTCGATACTCCTCATATAGTTTATCTCCCAGATCACTCGCTATTTTATCAGCTCATAAATGGCCTCTGCATAGATGGCTGCAGCCCGGTAGAGGTCTTCCACATCCGCAAATTCATTGGCCTGGTGCATGGTGTCGGTATAGCCTGGGAACATGGCTCCAAAGGCTACGCCACGCTTGAGCAGACGACCAAAGGTACCACCGCCGATGATTTGTTCATGCCCCTTGAGTCCTGTCTGTTTTTCATAGACAGAGAGAAGGGTCGATACCAGCTCATCCTCCATTGGCGTGTAGTGAGGAGTGTGCATGTGTTGGCTGAGACTGACCTCGCGAACCCCCTCCAAGCCTTCCAAAACAGCCTGAATTTTCTTCTCATCCGTTCCTTGTGGAAAGCGGAAATTGAGGGCAATACGATTATCAGATGAAGCCGCATCAAAGCTGAAGACACCCGCATTCATGGTCAATTTGCCCATTTTCTCATCTTCATAAGCCACACCGGTAGCCTGTCCAAAATGGTCTTGATGCAAAATCTGGCCAGCGATTGTCAGGTAGGCCTGGGCAGGTCCAGCAAAGTCAAACTGGCTGAGGAAGTTGGCCAGGTAGGTCACGCCATTGATACCAGAAGCTGGACTTGCCCCGTGGGCTGACTTCCCAATCACTTCCAGCTGGAAGCGGCCTGCCTCTTCTGTCAGGCTGGCTGTGACTGGATTTTCAGCTGTAAAGGCCACCAATTTTTCCTGCAAAAGGGCCATGTCAACTGGACCAGAAAAGACTGCCCGACCCGCTTCAGGAACCATATTTTCCCGCAGACCGCCGGACAGACTGTGGAGGACAAAGTCTCCATCATTGGCACCGTCAAAGTGCAGATACTCGGTGATATTGCCCTTTTCACCATTGATAATAGGGAACTCGGCATCAGGGGAAAAGCCAAAATCAGGTTTTGGCAAACCTACATGGGCAAAATAATAATCCATATCCGCCCAGCCTGATTCTTCATCCGTACCGACCACAAAGCGGACCCGCTTGGAAACTGGCAGTCCCAGATCCTTGATGATTTTCAGACCATAGTAGCAAGCCATGGTTGGCCCCTTGTCATCCGAAGCTCCACGCGCATAGAGCTTGCCATCAATGATTTGCGGCTCATAAGGATCGGTCTTCCATCCGCTTCCAGCAGGTACCACATCCAGATGAGCAAAGATCCCCAGCTCTTCCTCTCCTTGGCCAAAGGTAAAATGACCAGCATAATTATCGACATTTCGAGTCTCATAGCCATCGCGCTCAGCCATTTCCAGGAATTTTTCCAGGGCCCGCACTGGGCCAGGACCAAAAGGATGCTCCTGATCCGCCAAGCTATCATCCCGCTCTGAGTTGATGGCCAACAGGCTGAACAAGTCCGCCATCATGGCCTCTCTGCGCTTATCTACTTCTGCTTTAAAATCGATTGACATAAACTTCCTCTTTTCTCTCTAATCTCCCCCTATTTTACCACAAAGAAAGCGATTTTTCAGAAGAAAAACCAGCTTACGCTGGTCTGAGTATTAGTATTTAATAGACAAATTGGCCAGATAATCACTACCAAACTGACTGAGCCGATTTCTCTTGTCCTTTGATTCATAAAAATCAATCATAGCAAAACCTGCCTTTAATTGACCAGCAATCTGTTCCTCTAAGGTATGGCTAAACTCATAGCCAAATTCGGGATTGATGGTGATTTCCCCTGCTTCTTCCAGCTGGCGCGAATTGAAGGGCAGAGGATATTTGGGAGTCAGGGCTTTGTCTGGATGGTCCCACACATCGTCAGCATCAAATACATACATCCAGGGATTCATGTAGCCGACCATGAGCAGGCCACCCTTTTTCAAGACCCGATAGGCTTCCTGCCACATATTGGTCAAGTCTTCAATATAGACATTTGACACAGGGCAAAAAATGATGTCAAAGCTTTCATCCTCAAAGGGGAAGACCTGGGTCATATCCGCCTCAACTGTCTGCATGTCCAGATTTTCTCGCTCGGCAACCAGCCTATCCTTTGCCAGCTGTTCCTTGGAAAAGTCCATGATAGTCGTTTCATAGCCATGGGCCGCAAAGATGGGCCCCTGCTGACCGCCGCCACAGGCTAGGCCCAACAATTTCTTCCCTGAAGCTTTTTCAAACCAGGCCAGCGGAACGGCCTTCCCCACTGTCAAGGATACTTGAAGGGGGTTATTTTTAGCAGCCACAAACTCCTCATGGCTGATAGGAATTGTATAGCTATTGCCCTGCCTACCTGAAACCCGATTCCAGCGTTCCTGATTGTAGTTTACATAATTGGTCATTTTCTTTCCTCTGGAGAGGTCTAGCTAGTCTGCCCTCGTTCTAAATTCTTCATTTTATTTACCTCCTTTACTATGCTGATTCTATTATGACACAAGCGAGAAGAAAAAGCCACCTTGCGGTAGCTTTCAATACAGTAGGCTTTTCATTTGCTTTTCGTACAAGGCAACGAGGTACAGGTTATACTAAGGTATAGCAAGCCGAGCTAAGGAAGTAATAAATGAAAAATGGGAAGACTAAAAGTCGTTAAAATCCCAAATATCATCCACCCAACCCTCATAGAAGTCTGGCTCGTGGCAGACCATGAGGATGGAGCCCTTGTAAGCTTGGAGGGCCCGTTTGAGTTCATCCTTGGCATCCACATCTAGGTGGTTGGTCGGCTCGTCAAGAACCAGGACATTGTTTTCGCGGTTCATGAGCAAGCAGAAGCGAACCTTGGCCTGCTCGCCGCCAGATAAGACTTGGATCTGGCTTTCGATATGCTTGGAAGTCAGACCACAACGAGCCAGGGCTGCACGAATTTCTGCCTGATTGAGAGCCGGGAATGCATCCCAGACT
>Ga0116175_1001879_pt1 | contig 13134 bp, 17 predicted proteins | sample AD_UKC125_MetaG_FD_89802 | JGI IMG/M metagenome (GOLD analysis project Ga0116175, IMG submission 89802) | Active sludge microbial communities of municipal wastewater-treating anaerobic digesters from USA - AD_UKC125_MetaG | ecosystem: Engineered > Bioreactor > Anaerobic > Digestate | place: USA... | reverse complement strand
GGAGAAACTTTCTACATCTGATGGGTTAACTACAATGGCTACTTCCCTTACGCCCAGCATCATCATCACGGAAAGTGGGTAGTAGATCATGGGTTTATCGTAGATGGGAATAAGATGCTTGTTAATCACCCTTGTGGTTGGATAAAGACGTGTCCCGCTCCCTCCTGCTAATATGACTCCCTTCATGAAAACACCTCCGTCATTCGCATGATGGTTTCCCCACAACCTGGCAGTTCAAACAAACTTGCCCCTTCAGTACGTCATTTATGAAAACACCATGGCAAGCATTCAATGGGAATGTAGAACTGTCACTGCGGCTATCACGCGCCCATGCACCGAACACCCATAATATGAGCTCACTTTTCGGCAACAACCTTGCCAAAAGCCAAACTGGCAGATTCTTTAATTCAACAATGTTTCTCCAAATCCATATCAGCGTTTTAACCATGACTAAAAGGTTTGGGAAGGAGCTTCCTACCTCCAACCCTGCAACACATCGTTACAAACAATTATGAGTTCCGTTGTCCTGCTACTACTATTGAACCATGGTAACTGCTAAGCCATGAGTACATGAACGTACTTTGCTATGATCTACATTCTAACATGATTGTGGAAAAGATGCGGACTTACCAAGCCTCGTAAAATGAGTGCATGAAACAAGAAAGCCGGCCCTTAAGGTTCAGGGGCCGGCTTTCTCTCTGCTTGTTTTAGGCGTGTGTCCTGGATTACTCCAGTTTAATTCTTACTCCTTTGGATTCAGTAGCTTTCTTGGGGAGCGTGAGTTCCACTACGCCATCGTGGTACTCGGCTTTGGCTTCCTCAGCCTTTACCTCGGTGGGAAGCGCAATGGCCCTTTCGAAAGTACCATAACGCATCTCGCTGTAGTAGACACCCTCTTTTTCTTCCTTCTTTTGCTCCTGCATTTCGCCCTTGAGGTAAACTCTATCTTCCTCAACAGTTATTTCCAACTTATCTTTGGGAACGCCAGGGACCGCTGCACGGACGTAAACGTTGTTTTCATCTTCGGTAACCTCCACTGGTGGTACAAACCTCCTACTTAACCCTCTACGAGACGGCCTGGTAGGCTCAATGCCAGTGTTCCAGAATTCTTCCATCATCCTATCCATTTCATCAATGATGGACCTCATTTCTTCGAATGGGTCAATCCACCTTCTGCTCAGCATGGCCCATCACCTCCTTCTAACAGGTTTTGTTTTCTCATCTTCTCCTGTTTCCAGATGTTTATATACCCACCACGGGTATGGGTTATGCAAAGTGGTTACGCATGAGCAACGTGATCACTTTCCACGGCTTGGAATGCTTCCCAATCCATCCACGTGTTTACATTTAGTAAGGCACTGAGGTCCTTTCTGAAGGGCAAAAGGACATGAGGAACACGTGAAAACACCTCTGTGAGCTTGTAAAACCCGTTGTTGTAGCACTCCAGAATTTTGCCCACAGCGTCAGCTCGCAAGACCGAAGGAAAAGGCTGCAAGAAGCCATTCACGCTGTAGAAAGCCGAGCATTCTTCTCTTGAGGCACATTCCAGTAGGGGCATGACCATTTCACCATTAACAAGAGGCATGTCCACCGCTGAAAAAACATAGTTGGAGTAAGGCAAACTGCACAAAGCCGTGAGCACCCCGGCCAGAGGTGTGTCTTCACTGAAAGTGTCCAGAACAAGTGGCACATCGTGCGTCTCAAGGGCAAGCTTGGACACAAGGTAAACAGGCAAACCCAAGGAAGAAAGATTCTCAGCAACCAAGTTGAACAACGGTTTACCCTGAACCTGTAAAAGTGCCTTTGAAACACCCAAACGTCGGCTTACACCTCCGCAAAGTATGACCACGGCACTGCTGCTAGCCACGTCACTCACCCTGCTGTGGCGGGTAGACCACCACCACGAATTCGCCCTTGTAAGAATCTTTTATGAGCTCATGGGGATAGCCCACCACGACTTCTTCGTGCAGTTTTGTTAGCTCCCGAAGCAAGGCAACCTTGCGTTCAGGGCACAGCTCATTAAGCAACGAGAGAAGTTTACCCACGCGATGAGGGCCTTCATAGATGACAAGCCCAATGTTTAAAGGCAAGAACTTCTCCAGCTCCCTACGGCGTTTACCCTCTTTGAGCGGTAAGAAACCCAAGAAAACCCAAGGCTCGTCCAAACCACTAATGGTGACAGCCATGCACAGAGCAGAAGGCCCTGGTACCACAGTGAAGGGAATACCAGCAGCATTGAGCTGCCGTACCAAGTAGGCACCTGGGTCAGAGATACCAGGCATGCCAGCATCGGTAGTGACAACCACAATTTTACCCTGCTGGTGAAGTTCAATGATACGGTTCACGTCGGAAGTGCGCGATGACTCACGTAGGTAAATGAGAGGCTTCTTGACCTGCAAATGACTTAGCAGTTTTAGCGCTTTTTCCTTGCTCTCGCACGCTATGACATCAGCTTCCTGAAGGACCCGAATCGCTCTAAGAGTGATGTCCTCTAAATTCCCCAGGGGAGTGCCAACCAAGTAAATCATTTGTCCTGCTCCACAAAATCCAAAGCACTGCGTCCTTTCCATTCGAGGCTACCACGCTGAGCGAGGTAGGAACCATATACCAAGAAGAAACCGCTGGTTATGTATACCAGCGGACTTAAAAAAGCCACGACCCAGGGTGCGTCAAAAGCACCCACAACACCGATCCAAACGAGGAGATTGGCGCTAATCACCCTTATGCTCCACGTGGTATGAGTGGGAAAAAGAAAAACGGGCATTAAAGCAAAACAGGTTAACCAAATACACGCAAGTAAAGTCAGAGACCACCGATAACCAAACACGGCGCCATAAGACCGACTGAAACCCTTAGCCGCATCGCTAATGCCTTTGTACATGCGGCAGTGCAGTAAATCGCCAAAGCGGAAGAGGAAAAACTCTTCCCCACTTCGGCGCGCTAACGAAGCCAGTGCCACATCCTCAGTAATTGCAGACTTAACTGCAGCATGGCCGCCCAAGCTGTGGTAAAAGTTCTTCTCGAAAATCATGAACTGACCAATGGCCAAACTGAACCCTCCCAGCAGCTTTATGCGGTTGGATAAGAAATAAGGGAAAATGGCTAGAAACCCCCAATAAATGAAGGGCACGCTGATGAGCTCCCCAAACGACTTCATGTCTTCAGTGGGTATGCCGCTCCCTGCTTTTATGTTGTGTTCCAGTACAAAAGACATGATACTGGGGAGCATGGAAGGCTTCGCCACGGTATCTGCATCAACAAAGATGAAGTAATCGCCTTTGGCATGCTTTGCAAGGTTGTGACAGGCCCAGTTCTTCCCCATCCAGCCGTGGGGAACATCTGTACCTTTCAGCACTTTGAGCCTTGGGTCTTGTATGCTTAACAACTTATCCCAGGTGCCATCGGTGGAATTGTCGTCGTAAACAATGACCTCAAAGTTGTCATAATCCTGGTTTAGCAGACTCTGAACGCAGGGTAATATGTTTTCCACTTCGTTTCTTGCAGGAACCAGCAGTGAAACCATGGGAGCAGTGGCGAGTGAATGCCGTGCTTCTGTTTCCTTAATCCTCTTCATGGCTCTAATGTTGGCAAAAAGCAAAACAAGATTGTAAATGCACATGAAAGAAATGGTGAGCATTAAAATGGACTTGATTCTCACGTTTCAATCAGCTGCCGCTTTCCCAGAAGCTCTTTTCTGTGGCTGTAGGCGAGAATAAAAAAATTCATGAGTCCGGCAAGGAAAAGCTGTGTCCACTGAAGGTAAAGATAAATAATAAAACCGAAGAAACCTCCCACCACGGCATAGGCGTCATCTAACATGTGACTGCTCAGAGCAAAATAAAGGAACTTCAGCAGTTCTCCGAAGCAGAAAAACAAGCCCAATATTAAGCCGAAATGCATGAAACCCAAAGCGAACCAGACACCAACAGTGGCTGCTACGCCCTTACCGCCCTTCCCCTTGAAAAACGGTGAAAAAATGTGTCCCAATATGGGTGCCACCACAACACAGCCCATTTCCAGCGGTGACAGAAGACCAGCTGGAGCATCGTAAACAAAGTAGTGCACCGGGATGTAGGCTTTAAGTACATCCAACAGTCCACCTGAAGCGCCAAGCCAAAAGCCCTTCGCTCTGAAGGCATTCATGGCTCCAGGATTTCTATCTGAACCGTAATCACGTATGTCCACATCATAAAAAAGTTGTCCGAGCAAGTAGGACCAAAGAATGGAGCCGGAAAGGAAACCCACAATGCAGGCGAAAATGATGTGCATAAATAAATTTTACCAAACAGCAGCTGCTTCAAGGACAATCCCAGTACATTTGCTCGGTTTCCTCCGAGGGAACCACCAGTGCCTTTCTTAGCGGAGTTACTTTCTCATAAGTCCACTGCTTCACAATGCGTGTGCTGCGTTTGTACCAAACTTGAACCTCTTTTCTGAGGTTCATACGCGAACCCAAGAACTGAGAAAAGACCGAATCCAATTGGGGTGGGCAGATGTAAGCCACCTCTTTGTAGCGGTTCTTTTCCAGAAATGTCATGAAAGGCTGCCACCGCTCACCTTTGCCCACTTTACCTCTGCCATATGGCGGATTAAAGTAAACCAAATCAGCACTAACGCGCAAGCTCCCCACATCAGCTTGATACAACATGAACAAGCCTTCCAATGCATTGATGGCTGTGGTTAGTCTTAGAGCCTCGAACAGCAGTGGGTCAGATTCCGCTAAGTGAAACACCGTGGCCTTACGGTGAGCAAAGAGTTGAAGTGCCATGATACCACAGCCCGTACCCAACTCCACCGCAGTTACAAAGCGCCCTTCAATGAGATGAGGTAACAGAACTGAATCCATGCTGAAACGGTAACCACGAACAGGTTGAGCTACCAAAAACCCCTTATGGAAGGTAGGTTCAACTGTGAAAGCATCCATATGAGGTAATTATACGTGCCCACACAAGCAAAAAGCCATTTCACTGTGCTACAATGTTCACCAGAAAGAAAGCGGTGGCCCTTCGAGGACCGGTGAAATTCCGGTACCGGCGGTAAAAGTCCGCAACCCTTGGCCCGCAACCAGGGTGGAGCTGGTGGAATTCCAGCACCGACGGTTCATAGTCCGGACGGGAGTTGGGCATGCATTGCGGCCCTCCACCGCAGACAAACAAACATTTAAGGAGGGTTTAGAAGAAATGAAGCGTTTAACCCGCTTAGCCATTTTTGTGGCATTGGCTTTCGTGTTTTTTAAGTTGGAAATCCCCTACCCGGTACCAAACTACGAGTTCCTGAAGCTGGATTTGGGTGAAGCCTTTTTGCTCTTGGGCACGTGGGTGTTCCCTCTGGAGGATTCGCTCATGGCACTCACAGTATGGGCTTTCTTGGGTTATTTAACAGGTTCCAACCCCGTGGGTATGCTTTTTAAGGTGGTATGCATCTTAGCAACGCTGATTCCTTATCATTACCTAAAAAGCTCAAAATCCAAATGGGTTTTGGTGCCAGCCATTAGAACAGGCATCATGGTTCTGTTTAACTGGGTTTTTGCACCCATGCTTTGGGGGCTCCCCACCGGCATGTTACCGGCTTACATTCTCATAGGCGTGATTCCAGTGAACTTGCTGCAGACCTACCTGAACTTGGCTGTGGCAGAAACGTCGGCAAAGTACTTACGGAGTCACATCAAAGATATTGCGGCCTAAGTAGGACACCAGGGCCATGCGCAGTAGCCAACCTTTCTGCGTATCGGATGGAGGAAATGCCTTGTAAATGTTTTTCAAAAGGATGACGAAAACTATTGGCCCTGCTATGCCCACTTCTGCCAAAAGGTGAAGCAGAATGTTGTGAGCATGGTTAAACGGAAAGAACTGAAATAGGAATGGATGGGAGTAGATCTTCAACGCCAAAGGGAACGTGCCAAAACCGACTCCACTAAAAGGTCTCATGACAAACATCTCCCAGGCAGCGCGCCAGATATGAAAACGCTGTGTGTAGAAAGCATAGGGACCCACAAATTCTCTGAGAGTGTAAGGTATGGCATAGATGATGAAAGCGGTTAGGGCAATGAACCAGTACATGTTCACGCCACCGTACAAAAGTGCCATGGCAAGACCCAGGATGGGACCACGGGACTGAGTCAGAAGCAGGGAAACTAAACTGAACAGCTCTGCCCAAAATTGGTGCTGACTGTAGGCATAAAGAAAAAAGTAACTGAAAAATGCCGCACTGGTGGTGCTTACAAGAAAAGGCATGGTTAAGCGAAAAGTGCGCCAGCCATTGAAGTTCACAACGCCGCCGTTTTTATCAACGGTCCAAAGAAAGCTGATAACCAGAAGAGAACCAGTCAGGAAAGCCAGATGTTTGCCATCAACACGTTCTGGTAGTAGAGCGATCACCAGCACAATGGCAAAGTAAATCAGTGGCACCAATAGCCAAAATAGCAGAGTACGCAGTGGTTCAATGGAAAATACTGTATTGTAACATGCTACGAAGAGAATGAACAGCAGTTCCCACTTAGTAAGCCGGGCTCTGCATGCTGTGGTTGTAAAGGTTTGCCACATCCTGCAAGTTTAAGCTGCGAGCCAACGAGGCGGCTTCACGCATTATTTGACCGTTACGCCAAGCAGTGAGCATGACGTGTGTGAGGTGGTCGCGTGGGTCTTGCTCATAAACAAATAGGTCATAGTAGTAGAAACGTTCAGCTGAACCCATTTCAATGGCAGTTTCGCGGTCGTACTGCCAAGCCAGGTCATAACAGTAGAACCGCACACTGGTAAAGAAGGAGGACTTGGCACCTTTATCGCAAGCTGTCCAGACAGGCTTTTCTTGACCAGTTATGTACAAGTAGCGCAGAGTCAAGGCTTCGAACCCAGGATAGGGCACAGCGTCGAGCACACTTAAGTACGCTCTTGTAACCTCTGTTACGGTCCCGTTATGAACACGCTCCACCTTAAACGAGGGATAACTTTCCAAAGCCAGACGGTCTATGTCCGAAGCCACCCGGCTAAAAGGAATACCCAGTGTCATGAAAAGCATAACAGCAAGCAAGACAACATTTTCAATCTTCTTTTTCATACCGTTAGTATTCTATACCACCTTAACAAAATAACCTATGCAGTTGCTATAGAATGTAAGCGATGGTCATAAGTTTGGCTGTGGTGGTTAAAAAGCTTTTGGTGGTTTAAAGCCACCAAATGGAGGTCGATAAGAACATGGGAATAAAACTTCACGATCAGACCCTTAGAGACGGACATCAGTCTCTGCTTGCTACGAGACTGCGCACGGAAGACATGCTGGATGTTGTTCCTCTCATGGACGAGGTGGGATTTTTTTCTGTGGAAGTGTGGGGCGGAGCAACCTTCGATGCTGCTATGAGATACCTCAACGAAGACCCCTGGGAAAGACTCCAAATACTTCGAGAAAAGTTCAAAAAGACCCCACTGCAGATGCTACTAAGGGGCATGAATTTGGTTGCTTATCGCAACTTTCCAGACGACGTGGTAGAAGAGTTTGTTCGCTTGTCACGGAAGAACGGCATTGATAACTTTCGGATTTTCGATGCCTTAAATGACCTGAGAAACCTGGAAGTGCCCATAAAAGCCGTAAAGAAATATGGCGGACATGCACAGGGTGCCTTGTCCTACACGGAGAGCCCAGTACACACAGTGGAGTACTACGTGGAGAACTTCAAGAAATTAGCAGAAATGGGCTGTGATTCCTTGGTGATTAAGGACATGGCTGGGATCATCTCACCGAAACGCGCAAAAGACATCATTGAAGGAGTAAAGGCGGCAGGCATCGATTTACCACTGGAACTGCACTCCCACTGCAGCAGTGGTATGACGGAAATGGCATACATGGAAGCGGTGCATGCGGGCATAGATATTTTGGACACGTGCATGTCACCCTTCGCAAATGGTGTTTCCCAGCCACCCACTGAATCAATTGTTGCCGCTTTGCAAGGCACTCAGTGGGACACAGGATATGACCTAAAACTGCTTATGCGCATCAGGGAAAAGCTCATGGTGGTGTGGAACAAATACAGCCACCTACACGAGGAAAGCCTACTTAGGCCTGATCCGGGCGTGTTGGAATACAAAATACCCGGTGGCATGATGAGTAACATGCTCTCCCAGCTCAGGAACATGAACGCTCTGGATAAATTACCCCAAATACTGCAGGAAGTACCAGTGGTTTGGAAAGAGTTCGGTTACCCACCTTTGGTTACACCCATGAGTCAGATTGTGGGCAGCCAGTCAGTGGCAAACATCATAGGTGGAGAACGCTACAAAATTGTGCCCAAGGAAACCAAGGATTATTTAAGGGGCATGTACGGAAAACCGCCTGCCCCCATAGATGAAGACGTACTGCAAAAGGTATTCGGCCCAGGCTGGAAGGACCAAATAATCACGGTGAGACCAGCCGACCTGCTGGAACCTGAGCTGGAGCGGCGGCGCGATGAACTGAAGAAAATGGGCCTACTCAAAAAGGAAGAAGACGTGCTCACCTACACCATTTTCCCCGACGTCGCACTAAGGTTCTTCAAAGGCGAGATTGAGCCTAAGTTCACATCCAAAGACCTGCCACTTAAAAAGAAAGTGTTTGAAGTGGACATAGGTGACGCCACCTACAAAGTAAGACTGAATTAAGCTAAAACAAGAGGAGGCTGCTAGTGCTGCTAGTGCTGCCAGTACGAGGTCATTGTCATTGATCCCGCAGTATTTCGTGGCCGGCAGCCTCCCCGTTCTCCTCCTCATCTTCTTCCTCCATGAGATCCAAAGGTGAACAACCTAGAACCTGCGCAATTTTGAATACGGTGTTCACCCCGGCTCCTCTTTTTCCGCCCAGGATGCGATACAAGTGACTGGGATCCACACCAGCTTCCAGAGCCAATCGGTATAAACTCCAACCGCGTTCCACACACATGTGAATGAGCTTTTTTCTGTTTAGTTTCATAGTCCGTTCCTTACTCCTTTCGCCTTTTTGGCATAGAACTCACAGAATAAAACTTGGTCTACAGGCTATAGGATAGCATACAAATGTATGCCTATACTACTAACATGTTCACAAAAACAGGAGGTGAGTTTAGAAATGGAAGAAGTCAAGAGAACCGTGAGAATCGTGTGGCTGAACAGTGAAGGAAAAAAGCGCCTTTGGTCACTGAACAACATTGACCCCACGGCATCGGCTACCGCCATCATGGAACTGGCAGATGCCTTGGGCACGCTGACCACCCGATTAACAAAGGGTGTACAGCTCATGGTAGTAAGCAATTTACTGCCGTAACCAACTAAAGAAAGAAGAAAGGAGGAATGATGCACATGGTTACATTGAATCTGAGTTTTAAGACGAACATGGACAAAACCATGGTTCTAAGAATCCCCGACCCGGTGATGGATCTAACCACGCAGCAAATACAAGAGGCTGCCGATGCCATAGTGGCAACAGGTGTACTTAGGAGCGAAAAACTGGGAAAACCAGTACAGCTTATTGACGCAAATTACGTAGAACGCATTGCCACAGACATGCTGCCTTAGCACAAAGTGAAGTCGCATTCCGCACTCTTTTGTTTCGAGGCATGAGTAGGGAGCCGGTTGGCTCCCTACTCCCCTTTTAGACGCACTTGCGGGCTTGCATGTGCCCGCAGAAGGAGGTAAAGACACCATCATGGACATTATTGAGATAGTTGGCAGTTTGGGTTTTCCCATAGCCGTGGCTGCCTACTTCATCGTGGAGATAAACAAAACCCTGGCGCAGCTTTTGCTTGCCATTAAGGACCTCTCTCAGGAGATCGCTCTATTAAAGGAGGCTGTGAGAACCAATGTGGGAATTGACACCTGATACGAAAATACTAAGTGAAAGCGAGCTTACTTGGTTTCAGCTACAAAAGGGGCTGAAAGGCACGCCCATGGAAGTGTTTGCACCAACTTTTGTTTGCGCTGAAAAACTCAGCGGAGTAAATGCCTTGCTGCTTACCAGTGTGGCAGTACTGGAAAGCGGATGGGGTAAATCAGCTTTAAGCAGGCGCACTAAAAACTTGTTCGGCTTTCAGGCTTATGATAGGAACCCCTCAGGAGCAAAAGTGTTTAGCAGTTACGAAGAAGGTATTTTCTTCGTAGCAGATTACATTAGAACAAGATATGCAACAGCAGGAGGTGCTTACTACAGAGGGGGTACATTGAAAGCTATGGGAAGTTTGTGGGCCAGCGATCCACAGTGGACACAAAAAGTATGCAGCGTTGCAGCAACACTGCGGCGGCGTGCCCAGTAGTTAGAACCAACAAAAAAGAGGAAGGGGCTCCATCCTTAGGAGAAGGAGCCCCTTCTTCCTGTGCACATGACTTCCCCGTAACGTATATGGGAACGAAGAGTGGCAGCCAGTTAAGGCTTAGAACTGCACCTTGGGAACATTTTGAGCATCCTGTTCGGCTTGATAGTACTCGGCAGGCTTCAAACCCATGGGGCCAGCTAACAGGTTGTAAGGAAACATTTGAATGGTTTGGTTGTACATCATCACAGTATCGTTATAAGCCTGCCTGGCATAGGCAATCTTATTTTCTGTGCTGGTGAGTTCTTCTTGAAGACGCAGGAAGTTTTCGTTGGCTTTGAGCTCGGGGTAACTTTCTGCCAATGCAAACAGACGACCCAAAGCCTGCGTTAATTCCCCCTCAGCTCTACCCATTTCTCCTGGCGTGGTCGCTGACATGGCCTTATTTCTGGCGTTAACGACCCTTTCGAAGGTTTCCTTTTCGTGAGAGGCGTAACCTTTTACCGTTTCAACCAAGTTTGGTATTAAGTCGTGCCTCCTCTGAAGTTGAACTTCAATTTGATGCCAAGCGTTTTGTACACGGTTTTTAAGCTGGATTAAACGGTTGTAAATCCAAATAACGATGAGTACTAAGACCAGAAGTACGATCCAAATCCACATACGGCATCACCTCCATGACGTATAATAACATAAACCATGAAGAAAACATCGCTGCTTCAAGCAAGTTTTTCGTTGCAACGCCCTCACCATGAACACAGCACTTACATTTTTGAGAACGGTAAAGCGCAACGAAGCAGAACTGGGGTGAAGTAGGTAAAAACACATGAGTCTTAGAGTAAGATACTGGATTGTCGCTATTGTCCCCCTGCTCTTAGCTGTTTTTCTCATAACTTGGCTTTTTTCCACCAACATGTGGAACATTTACCTACAGGAAAGGGAGACCAAGCTTCAGGGGGTGCTGAATCTGATGGTAAAGAACTTCGAAGCAGTAGCCCCACAGCAAGATAAGGATTCGCTAATTACCAATGCCTTGAAAGGTGATATGCAGCTTCAAGAAGAAGCCCGAGTCCGGCTCAATGCCGCTTTGCTCCCCTATAATCAAGCACTGCAGAACGCCATGCCCACGCTGGGACTGTCCTACTCAATTTCTTTGCTGGGCGGGCCCATTGCTGAGGTGAAAAACCCTGAAGCAGAAGGGAAAACCCGTATTGAGATCTCTGCACCCATTTACTGGGGTGGTGAGCAGATTGGCGCTGCCAGAATCTGGGAAACCGCAGACGACCTCAGAGCCAGCTTCACCAAAACAAGAAACACTGTACTGGGAGCCGTAGGTGGCATTCTCTTGCTGGCTGTCATATTGGCTTTCTTCGTCATTGAGAGTGTGAACAGGGACATTGTTAATTTGGTAAAACAGCTGCCTTCTTTGAAAGAAAGCCAACTTCCTTTGGACACCTTCAAAGGGGAAATAGGCCTCATTGCCAGCACAGCAAACGAACTTGCTGCAGAGCTTAAAGAGCGAACCCAGGCATTGAACGCTGTCATGGAAAACAGTCCTGTGGGGCTGGCGTTGGTAAAAAACGGTGAAATCATACTTACGAACCCCATTATGGAAAAACTGTTACCCGATTTAGAAAGCCGCATATCTGCTGACACACCGGATTATTACCATGAGAACGTAAAAACCAACGACAGGAACATCTCATTGACGTTCTTGAGGGTGTCTGACGAGGAGCTCATCGCAGTGGCGGAAGACCTAACTGACGTCATAAACATGAGGGAAGCCATGGCACTTCAGGAGAGGTTAGCAGCCTTGGGTAGGTTCTCTGCGGGTATTGCCCATGAGATAAGAAACCCATTGACAGCCATTAGAGGCTTTTCGCAGATGATATTGAAACACGGTAGCCAGGAGGACAAAGCTTACGCGGAGAAAATCCTGCGAGAGCAAGAACGCGTTGAAAAGCTGGTAAAAGACATGCTCGTTTACGCCAAACCCAGAACGGCTGAAAAAAAGCCCATAAAGCTTTATGAGTTTGTGGCTCAGCACTTTGCAGATAACCCACAAGTCAAACTGGATATTCCCCAAAATCTGGTGTGGAGCTTGGATGAAGAGTATTTACTGCAAATACTGAGTAACTTAGTGGGCAACGCATTTGATGCAGGAGCCACGGAAGTGTCAATTGAGGCAAAGAAAGAAGGTTCAAGCTTGATCCTCACGGTGGCGAACAACGGTCCGCCCATACCTCAGGAAGACTTAGGAAAGATTTTTGAACCCTTTTATACCACAAAGAGCACAGGCACGGGTCTGGGACTTGCCATTGTGAGGAGTGCCGCAGAGATACAAGGGGGGAGCATATCTGTGAAACAGACGGAGGAGAAAACGATCTTTGAAATCGTCTTTTCTAACGGCTCAGTGACCCAGGGTAATAGTTAGCGTGCGGTAATGGTGGCGTAGCGGCAATGACTGGAATGAACAAGCTCATGTACCTGATAATGTTTGTTACGGTGTGCATTTTTGTGCTGCTGCTACCCCTAATGGACTACATCCCCAGAAACAGCTGGGCAGTGAAGCTATCAGATGTGCCAGTCTTTGCACCACCACCTGCTCAGGAGAAGACCAGGATCATCTTTGCAGACCGAGTGGAAGAAACTGCAAAACAGGAAAGCGACCTGGAATCGCACATAAGGGTCCCTATTACGTGGACCAAAGAGCAGATTGTGGTGAACATGCTCACAGGTGCCCATGCCGGCATTAACAACTTCAGAAGCAACAGCAGCTTACCATACCTTTATACGCTGAGTCACTTGGATGGATATGCCACTCTGAGCAATATTCCTGAGAACCTTGGTTTCCTGAACCGACTTGCCAAAGGTGAAAAGCTGGAAAT
>Ga0116175_1001873_pt1 | contig 13162 bp, 13 predicted proteins | sample AD_UKC125_MetaG_FD_89802 | JGI IMG/M metagenome (GOLD analysis project Ga0116175, IMG submission 89802) | Active sludge microbial communities of municipal wastewater-treating anaerobic digesters from USA - AD_UKC125_MetaG | ecosystem: Engineered > Bioreactor > Anaerobic > Digestate | place: USA... | reverse complement strand
GTTCGCCTACGTCGAAACGCCCGACCAGTTGTCCTCGATCGACGAGGTCAAGGCCGACATGGAGCGCGAGGTCCCGATGGACCGGCTCATCTGCGGAGACGTCGGGTACGGCAAGACCGAGATCGCCGTGCGGGCGGCGTTCAAGGCGGTGCAGGACGGCAAGCAGGTCGCGGTGCTCGTGCCGACGACGCTGCTGGTCCAGCAGCACCTGCAGACCTTCTCCGATCGCTACCTGCAGTTCCCCGTGACGGTCAAGGCGCTCTCGCGGTTCCAGAACGACACCGAGTCCGCCGCGGTGCTCGCCGGCTTGGCCGACGGCAGCGTCGATGTCGTCATCGGCACCCACCGGCTGCTCACCGACTCGGTGCGATTCAAGGACCTCGGTCTGGTCGTCGTCGACGAGGAACAGCGTTTCGGCGTCGAGCACAAGGAAGCCCTCAAGGGCATGCGCACGGCCGTCGACGTGCTGTCGATGTCGGCCACCCCGATCCCGCGCACCCTGGAAATGGCCGTGACCGGCATTCGCGAGATGTCAACGCTCGCCACCCCTCCGGAGGAACGCCACCCGGTGCTCACCTTCGTCGGCCCCTTCGACGAGAAGCAGATCGCGGCGGCGATCCGGCGCGAGATGCTGCGCGAGGGCCAGATCTTCTACGTGCACAACCGGGTGCAGTCGATCGAGAAGGCCGCCGCCCGGTTGCGAGAGCTCGTCCCGGAGGCGCGCATCGCGACGGCCCACGGCAAGATGGGCGAGAGCCGCCTGGAGCAGGTCGTCGTCGACTTCTGGGAGAAGCGGTTCGATGTGCTGGTCTGCACGACGATCGTCGAGACCGGCCTGGACGTCTCCAACGCCAACACCCTCATCGTCGAGCGTGCCGATCTGCTCGGGCTCTCCCAGTTGCACCAGCTGCGCGGTCGAGTGGGGCGCAGCCGCGAACGCGCGTACGCCTACTTCCTCTTCCCCCCGGAGAAGCCCCTTACCGAGACCGCCCACGACCGGCTCGAGACCATCGCCAGCCACACCGAGCTCGGGGCCGGCATGGCGGTGGCGATGAAGGACTTGGAAATTCGGGGAGCGGGCAATCTGCTGGGCGGCGAGCAGTCCGGCCATATCGAAGGGGTCGGGTTCGACCTCTACGTGCGCCTGGTCGGCGAGGCGGTCGCGGCATACAAGGGGGAGGCCGACACCGCTCCCGCCGAGGTGAAGATCGAGCTGCCCGTCGACGCCCATCTACCGCACGACTACGTGCCCGGCCAGGGCTATCCCCGCCAGGTGGGGGAGCGGCTGCGACTGGAGGCCTATCAGAAGCTCGCCTCGGTCACCGACGAGGCCGGGGTGCTGGCGATCGAGGAGGAACTGCGCGACCGCTATGGGCCGCCACCGGAGCCGGTGGCCAACCTGTTCGAGGTGGCGCGCCTGCGCACTGTCGCGAGGGAGGCAGGCCTGGCCGATGTCTCGATGCAGGGCGCGTTCGTGCGCTTCGGGCCGGTGCCGGCCACCACCTTCCCGGACAGCCGGCGGGTGCGCCTCAACCGGCTCTATCCCGGGTCGATCGTCAAGGAGAGTCTCGATGTGCTCCTGGTTCCCAAGCCGATGACGGCCCGGGTCGGCGGTCAGCCGTTGCGCGACACTGCGGTGCTGCGGTGGGCTTGCGACGTCGTCCGCGCAGTGCTGCTCGACAACGTGGCCCACGCCGCTCGGGTCGCCACCGCGGGGGCTGGCACAGTCAGGGGGCAGGTGGGGCAGAATAGCTCCGGTGCCGCACGGCACGAAGGGAAAGGACCCGCTCGATGATCACTCGCCGGACCACGTGGCGCCTTGTCGGCACTGCCCTGCTCATGTCCGGGGCGATGGCCCTGTCCGGGTGCAGCGGCGCCGCCCGCCCAGGCACGGCATTGATCGTCAACGGCACGAGCTACAGCCAGGCCCAGGTCCACGAGGCGACCCGTCAGCTCAACACGATGGCCGAGCTGGCGGCCCAGCCGCTCACCGACACGACGACGGTCAACTGGTTGGTCGTAGCGCCCTTCGTCCTGGCGCACACCGAGCAGAAGGCGCTGTGGACCCCGGATGCCGGTTACAACGCGATGATCACCCAGATCGCGTCGCCGACCCCCGAGACGGTGTCGATCGTCAAGGCCAACAACGCGGCCGCGACCTTCACCGACGCCGACTGGCAAGAGGTGCTCGCCCAGATCTCCACCTCGCAGGTCGTCATCGATCCCCGCTACGGCAGTGGGATCAACCCCAAGGACGGCACCCTGCTCAAGACCACTCCCGACTGGATCATCCAGCCGCCCGCGGCCAGCAAGGCCCCGTGACCTCGACCGACTCCCCGCAGTCGGCGCTGGCCGACCTCGTGGCGGTCATGGACCGGCTGCGCTCACCGGGGGGCTGCCCCTGGGATGCCGAGCAGACTCATGCCTCCTTGGTGCCCTATCTGCTCGAGGAGGCCCACGAGGCCGCGGAGGCGATCGAGTCCGGCGATCGTGACCACATCGTCGAGGAACTCGGCGATGTGCTCTTGCAGGTGGTCTTCCAAGCCCGGGTCGGGCAGGAACACCCGGACGCGCCGTTCGACCTCGAGGTCATCGCCGCCGGACTCGCCGCGAAGCTACGCCGCCGGCATCCCCACGTCTTCGCCGACGTGCAGGCCGACACCCCCGAGCAGGTCGTCGCCAACTGGGAGCAGCTCAAGGCCGCCGAGCGGGCGGCCCAGGGCGTCGAGGGCGGTCCGTTGCACGGCATACCGGCTGGTATGCCATCCCTGGCCCGGGCGGCCAAGGTGGTCTCTCGCCTCGATCGCGCCGGTCTCGGGGCGCGCGTCGATGCTCAGGTGAACGCCGGTGGACCGGGTGCCGAACTCCTGGGAATCGTCGCGCGACTGGTGCGTGCGGGTGACGATCCCGACTCCGCCCTGCGGGCCGCTGTGAGGGCGCTGGCCGACGCCGAGGGATAGGGTTGGGACGACGGCCGGCGGCTTGACGCAATGCGGCGTGAGGCGGGATCGGCCCAGCCCGAACCACGTCTTGGAGGCAGTCCAGTGGCCAGCATTGAGGCAGTAGGTGCACGCGAGATCCTCGACTCCCGCGGCAACCCCACGGTCGAGGTCGAGGTGGCCCTCGACGACGGCACCATCGCGCGGGCAGCCGTCCCGTCCGGTGCCTCGACCGGAGCGTTCGAAGCGTGCGAGCGGCGCGACGGTGACAAGGGCCGCTACCTCGGCAAGGGCGTCGAGCAGGCCGTCGAAGCCGTGCTCGACGAGATCAACGAGCGGATCATGGGCTTCGAGGCGTCCGAGCAGCGACTCATCGACGCCGAGATGATCGCCCTGGACGGCACCAAGAACAAGGAGAAGCTCGGCGCCAACGCCATCCTCGGCGTCTCGCTCGCGGTCGCGCGCGCGGCGGCCGACTCGGCCGGCCTGCCGCTGTTCCGCTACGTCGGTGGCCCGAACGCCCACATCCTGCCGGTGCCGATGATGAACATCCTCAACGGTGGCGCCCACGCCGACTCCAACGTCGACATCCAGGAGTTCATGATCGCCCCGATCGGCGCGCCGTCGTTCAAGGAGGCGCTGCGCTGGGGCGCCGAGGTCTACCACATGCTCAAGAAGGTCCTGCACGACCGTGGTCTGTCCACGGGCCTCGGCGACGAGGGTGGCTTCGCCCCCAACCTCGAGAGCAACCGCGCGGCGCTCGACCTCATCGTCGAGGCCATCGAGAAGGCCGGCCTGACCCCCGGCAAGGACGTCGCGCTGGCGCTCGACGTGGCGGCGACCGAGTTCTTCAAGGACGGTTCCTACGAGTTCGAGGGCGTCAAGAAGACCGCCGACGAGATGGCCGACTACTACGCCGACCTCGTGGCTAACTACCCGTTGGTGTCCATCGAGGACCCGATGAGCGAAGAGGACTGGGCCGGCTGGAAGGCCATCACCGACAAGCTCGGCGACAAGGTCCAGCTCGTCGGCGACGACCTGTTCGTCACCAACCCGGAGCGGCTGCAGCGCGGTATCGACACCCGCACCGCCAACTCGCTGCTGGTCAAGGTCAACCAGATCGGCTCGCTCACCGAGACCCTCGACGCCGTCGAGCTCGCCCACCGCAGTGGCTACACCTGCATGATGAGCCACCGCTCCGGTGAGACCGAGGACACGACGATCGCCGACCTCGCCGTCGCGACCAACTGCGGCCAGATCAAGACCGGTGCTCCGGCCCGCTCCGACCGGGTGGCCAAATACAACCAGCTGTTGCGCATCGAGGAGGAGCTCGACGACGCGGCAGTGTATGCCGGTGCCGGCGCGTTCCCGCGGTTCGCGGCGGGGCGCAAGTAATCTCGCTGCCGCGTCGGTCACACTGGACGGTATGCCGTCCAGGAGCCTGACGTGACGACCTCTCGCAGCACCCGGCCGACGGGCTCCGCCCGCCGGCCGGGTGCTGTGGCGACCCGCCCCGGTGCACGGCATACCGGCCCGGGTGCGCGCACCGGGGCCCGACGTCCCGCGTCGGCCGCGCGGCCGCGTGAGTCGGCCACCGCCGAGGCGACCAAGGGCACGGTGTGGTGGCGTTGGGTCGTGCTCGCGGGCCTGGTCGTCGTGTTGCTCGTCACCGTCGTGCCGACCGCCCGCAACCTGGCCCGGCAGAACGCCGAGATCGACGCGCTGCGCGACAAGATCGTGTCGCAGCAGCAGCAATTGGCCGAGCTCAAGGCGGAGGAGGAGCGCTGGGCCGACCCGGCCTATGTCGAGCAGCAGGCCCGGCAGCGGTTGAAATACGTCAAGCCCGGCGATCGGTCCTACACGGTCATCGATGCCACCGATCATCCGGCCACGACCCCGGCCGTGTCCGTCGCCGCTCCCCGGGCCGATGCGTCGGCACCGTGGTACGGCCGGATCTGGCAGTCGGTGCAATTGGCCGACCAGCCGCTCGGGTCGGTCACCGGGCGGTGACGCCGCGCTGACCGGACGGTGATCCGGCCAGCACCTGCCGGCCACAGCCCGAGTGGGTAGGCTCGGCAGGGTGAGGACCCGCGGACCCCAGCAGCCGGTCGATGCGGCCGACCTCGCGGTGGTCCAGCGCCAGCTAGGACGCGCGCCGCGGGGCATCGTCGATGTCGCGCATCGCTGTCCATGCGGGGCCCCCGACGTCGTCACCACGGCCGCGCAGTTGCCCGATGGCACCCCGTTTCCCACGACCTACTACGCCACCTGCCCCCGGCTCACCGGGGCGTTGAGCACGCTCGAAAGCGCGGGGGTCATGTCGGCGATGCAGGAGCGCCTCGGCGAGGACCCGCAGCTGGCCCAGGACTACCGCCAGGCCCACGAGGCATACCTGGCCGATCGCGCCCGGCTCGGCGAGCCGCCCGAGATCGCGGGCATCTCGGCCGGAGGCATGCCCGACCGGGTGAAATGCCTGCACGTCCTGGCCGCCCACGCCCTGGCGGTCGGTCCGGGAGTCAACCCGCTCGGTGACCAGACTCTTGCCCTGTTGCCGCGGTGGTGGGCCACGCAATCGTGCGTGACCACCGAGAACGAAGGAGATGACCGGTGACCTCCCCCACTCGTCGTGTCGCAGCTGTGGACTGCGGCACCAACTCGATCCGTCTGCTCATCGCCGATATCGACCCCGATGCTCATGCCCTCACCGATGTCGTGCGCCGGATGGACATCGTCCGACTCGGGCACGGGGTCGACAAGACCGGGGTCATCGCACCGGAGGCGATGACCCGGACCCTGGCCCAAGCCCGTGAATATGCCCAACAGTGTCGCGATCATGGGGTGACGACGATCCGGTTCGTCGCGACGTCGGCCAGCCGCGATGCCCGCAACGCCGACGAGTTCGTCGCCGGCGTGCGCGCCGCCTTTGGCGACTTGGACGTCACCCCCGAGGTGATCAGCGGCGCTGAGGAGGCCCGGCTGTCCTTCCTCGGGGCCACCGGTGACCTACGCGCGGCAGGGATCCCCGGGCCCTACCTCGTCATCGACATCGGGGGCGGGTCGACCGAGTTCGTCCGCGGCACGTCCGAGGTCGAGGCGGCCCGGTCGGTCGACATCGGCTGCGTGCGGATGACCGAGCGCCACCTGGTGAGCGACCCCCCGACGCTCGAGCAGATCGCGGCCGCGATCGTCGACGTCGACGGCCAGATCGAGATCGGCGCCACCGAGGTCGACGTGCATCCGGTGCGCACCCTGGTGGGCCTGGCCGGCAGTATCACCACGGTCACGGCGCACCTGCTCAAGCTGCCGGCCTACGATCCGGATGCCATCCACCTGTCGATCGCCGGCCCGGACGCCACGGTGAAGGCGTGTGACGAGTTGCTGCGGATGCCGCGTGCCGAGCGCGCGAAGCTGGGTTTCATGCACCCCGGCCGCGTCGATGTCATCGGAGCCGGGGCACTGGTCTGGTCGCGCGTCATCGAGCGGGTCAAGCGGGACACCGGCCTGGGCGAGCAGTTGCAGATCGTCACCTCCGAGCACGACATCCTCGACGGCATCGCGCTGTCCCTGGCCGGGCTCTGAGGCGGATGAGGACAGTCAACCGGGTATGCCGGGCCAGCGGCCCGGGATGACGGGCGAGCGGCCCGGGATGACAGAGCTGCCCCACCCCGTCACCGGTCAGCCGTTCGGGTCGCCCGTCCCGGCTGGCACGGGCTGGCCGGGGGACCCGGCCGACCGGCATACCCCCGTCGCCGACACCGCCGCGCAGGTGAGCTCGCTGGCCGTCTCGGCCGGCTCGGTCGCCGAGTTGGACGCGCGCATCTCGGTATGCCGGGCCTGCCCCCGCCTGGTCGCGTGGCGGGAGGAGTGCGCCGTCGGGAAACGGGCTTCCTTTGCGGCGCAGCCGTATTGGGGCCGCCCTGGCCCCGGCTTCGGCGACCCGCGGCCGGCGGTGCTCGTCGTCGGGCTCGCGCCTGCGGCCCATGGCGCCAACCGCACCGGGCGGATGTTCACCGGCGATCGCAGCGGCGACTGGCTGTATGCCGCGCTGCACCGCGCCGGCTATGCCGCCCTGCCGACGAGCGTCGCGGCAGGCGACGGTCAGGCCCTCACCGGCATGCGCATCGTCGCGACGGTGCGCTGCGCCCCCCCTGGCAACCAGCCCACCGGCCAGGAGAAGGCGACCTGCGCTCCCTGGCTGGACCGTGACCTCACCCTCGCGGCGCCGTCGCTGCGCTCGATCCTCGCCCTGGGCGGTATCGGGTGGGATGCCACGCTCGCGGCCGCGCGCAGGCTGGGGTGGCACGTGCCCACACCCAAGCCGCGCTTCGGCCACGGCGCGGTATGCCGGGTGGTCACCCCCGCGGGCCGGGAGATCCGGCTGGTCGGCAGTTATCACGTGAGCCAACAGAACACCTTCACCGGGCGGTTGACCGAGCCCATGCTCGACGCGGTGATCGGGAGCCTGTGATCCGCGGAGCAGGGGCAGTGGCGCAGCGTCACACAGAGCTAGGCTGTCGCCCGTGACGCCACCCCCTCCCGTGCTCGCCGTGACCGTCCTGGGCGATGACCGGCCCGGCATCGTCGCTGAGTTGACCGAGGCCCTGGCCGGAGTCGGGGGCAACCTCGAAGACTCGACGATGACCCTGTTGCGCGGGCACTTCGCCATGGTCGTCCTCGTGCGCAGCGACGCGTCCCAGAGTGCCGTGGAGGCAGCAATGGAGCCGCTGCGGCGCTCGGGTGGTTTGAGCGTCGACGTGCGCTCGCTGCCCGACCCGGCTCAGCACTCCGGCGCGGGCCAGTCCTTCACCCTGCGGGTCCACGGCGCCGACCGGCCCGGGATCGTCGCGTCGATCACCCGGGTGTTGGCCCGGCACGGGGGCAACATCGTCGATCTCGGCACTCGGCTCGGCTCGGCTCTCTATGTGCTGCTGGCCGAGGTCGTCCTGCCCGAGGGCGCCGACGTGTCTGCAGTGCAGGACGACCTGGCCGACGCCGCGCGCGGGCTGGGCGTCGATGTCAGCCTGCACCCCGTGGACGACGACCTGCTGTGAGCTCGGTGGTCATGCCGTCCCTGCCGGCCGGCCGGGTCCTCCCGGTCGTGCAGGCTCCCGACCCGGTGCTCGCGACCCCGGGAATGGCCGTGGATCCCACGGCGCCCGAGGTCATCGCGATGGCCGCCGACCTGCTGGCCACCCAGGCCGTCTCGCCCGGCTGCGTCGGGCTGGCCGCCCAACAGGTCGGCGTCGCCTGGCGGATGTTCTCCGTCGACGTCACCGGCCACCCCAAGACCCGCACCTGCCACGGCGAGTTCGTGCTGTGCAATGCCGTGGTCGAGTCGGCCACCCGCAAGGATCGTGGCCGCGAGGGGTGCATGTCGGTGCCCGACTTCACCGGCGACGTGGCCCGGGCCCGTCGACTGGTCGTGCGGGGTCAGCTGCCCGGCACGGGGGAGTGGGTGACGATCGAGACCGACGCCTTCGAGGCCGTGGCGCTGCAGCACGAGATCGACCACACCGACGGGATGATCTTCCTCGATCGGGTCGCCGGTCCCCACGCGGTGCACCCACGGCGCACCTACCTCTGAGCGGCGGGTCGGACGGCATACTTGCTGGTGCCCTCGTAGCCCAATGGCAGAGGCAGGCGACTTAAAATCGCTTCAGTGCGAGTTCGAGTCTCGTCGGGGGCACATAGCGGGAACAAAGGCCCCGGCCCCGTACGCTGAGCCGGACAAGACGCGCCTCCATTCCGGGGGCACACCTTTGGAGGATCGATGGCGGGCAACAATCCGGTGTTCTCTCGGATCGACAAGCAGCTCAAGGAAGACCGGTATGCCGGTTTCGGCCAGCAGCCGCAGGCCCAGCAGCCCTACGGTCAGGGCCCCTACGCGACGGCGGGCACGACCTACCCGGTCAATAACGATCAGCTGAGTCACCAGCAGTTGCAGGACATGTACCAGGCGCCCAGCGCCGGGCCACTGCAAACCGGTCGGGTCACCTTCGACGACGTCATCATGAAGACCATCGGGCTGTTCACGCTCGTGGTCACCCTGGCCGCCCTCAGTTGGGTGGTCACCGCGGGTTCCCCCGCCCTGACGATGCCGTTCTGGCTGGCCGGCATGTTCGGTGGCCTGGTCATCGGTCTGGTCATCGCGTTCAAGAAGACCGTCTCGGTGCCGCTCATCGTCCTCTACTCTGCGCTGGAGGGCGTCTTCGTCGGCGCCTTCAGCCGGGTCATGGAGCGGGCCTACCCCGGCATCGTCGCCACCGCGGTCGTCGCGACCCTGTGCACCTTCGCGGGCATGTTCCTCGGCTACAAGAGCGGGCTGATCAAGGTGACCAGCCGCAGCCGGCGCATCTTCGGCTTCGCCCTGATGGGCTACCTGCTGTTCAGCCTGGTCAACGTCATCGCCCTCTTCGCCGGCTGGACCCATGGCTGGGGCTTCGGCGGCAGCGGCCTGCTCGGCATCGGCATCTCACTGCTCGGTGTCGGCCTGGCGTCCTACTCGCTGGCCGTCGACTTCGATTCCATCGACGGCGCGGTCCGGATGGGTGCCCCGCAGAAGTACTCCTGGCTGCTGGCCCACGGCCTCATCGTCAGCCTGGTGTGGCTCTACATCGAGATCGTCCGCCTGTTGGCCCGCCTGCGCGACTGACGATCGCTGTCGCGATGAACTCGGACGGCGCCGATCGCGGCGTCGACGCAGAACTCGACCGTCTGACCCAGCGGTGGCACCAGCTGCCGTTGGGTCAGGCGGTTTCTGCTGCCGAGGTGTTTTTCGCTGCCGCGCAGGCGCTCGCCGACGCGACCGCCCGGGCGCACGGCATACCGGGTATGCCGTTGCCGCGCCTGCACGAGCGCTACGGGCCGGCCGTGGTCATGGACCAACTGTCGGTGGTGGTCTTCGACGCCGCGCAGGCGGGCGTCACCGACGTTGCTGAAGGGTTGCGCCGCCTGCGAGCCGACTTGCGCTGACCTGCTGTGAGGGTCAGCTGAGCCGCTCGTAGATGATCGCCATGCCCTGGCCGCCGCCGACGCACATCGTCTCGAGGCCGAACTGACCATCACGCTCGCGCAACCCGTGCAGCAAGGTAGTCGTGATGCGGGCGCCCGTCGAGCCGAACGGGTGGCCGAGCGCGATGGCTCCGCCGTGGACGTTGAGCTTGTCGAAGTCCATCCCGAGGTCGTCGGCCGAGGGCAACACCTGGGCCGCGAATGCCTCATTGATCTCGTAGAGGTCCATGTCGGCGATCGTCATCCCGGCTCGGGCCAGCGCCTGGCGGGATGCCTCGACCGGCCCCAGGCCCATGATCTCGGGGGAGAGGCCGGTCGTGCCGGTGGAGACCACCCGGGCGAGCGGCGTGAGGCCGAGCTCCTTGGCCTTCCGGTCGCTCATGACGACCAGAGCAGCGGCGCCGTCGTTGAGCGAGCAGCAGTTGCCGGCGGTGACGGTGCCCTCCTCGCGGAAGACCGGCTTGAGTCCGGCCAGTGCCTCGAGGGTGACACCCGCACGCGGGCCGTCGTCGGCGCTCACGACCGTGCCGTCGGGGCAGGTCACCGGCGAGATGTCGGCGGCGAAGAAGCCGCTGGCGATGGCCGCCTCGGCGCGGTTCTGCGAGGTCACGGCCCACTCGTCCTGGCGGGCCCGGGTGATGCCCCGCGAGGTCGCGACGTTCTCGGCAGTCTGGCCGACCGAGAGGTAGACATCGGGAAGCAGGCCCTCGAGCCGGGGATCGGTCCACGTGACGTTGTCTGCGGCCATTGCGGCACTGCGGTCCTTGGCAGCGGCGAAGACCGGGTTGTGGTCGCTCTCGTAGATGCCCCCCGCCCCGAGGAAGCTCGTGTATTGCGACACCGATTCGACCCCGCCACTGATGAAGACCTCGCCCTCGCTGGCCTTGATCGCGTGGTAGGCCATCCGAGTGGTCTGCACGCTCGACGCGCAATAGCGGTTGATCGTCACGGCGGGCAGGTGGTCGAAGCCGAGCAACACCGCGATGACCCGCGCGACATTGCCGCCGGCCTTGCCGGTGTGGTCGGCAGCACCCCAATAGAGGTCTTCGATGAGCGCGGGGTCCAGGTCCGGCACCTGCGCGAGGGCAGCCTGGATGACCTGAGCGGACAGGTCATCGGGTCGGATGTCCTTGATCGATCCCTTGAAGGCCCGACCGATGGGGGTGCGGGCAGCAGCGACGATGACGGCCTCGGTCACGGGTGGCTCCTCGGAGTCCAGCGCAGCGCGTCGGTGAGCGCTTGCTTAGTTACTCAAGAGTATGGCGTGGCGCACCCGCGCGCCTAGTGTGCCGTTTCTGACACCGCTTCGCCTTTGGATGGGCACCGAGAGGGCGTTCGGCGTCCTTACGATGGTCGGTGCCGGCGCGTCGTGTGGTGCCAAACCACCACTTGGGGCAACGAAGCGGGCCTGATCTTCGTTGCTGCCGTCGGCAGTTGGCTGCCGGTCAAGGTCACCGGTGCGAACGGCCAGATCGCGACACTCACGGAGTGGGATGCCGTCGCCCCTACCAGTGCCCGGCAACCGATCAGGTCGCCGACGGATTCGCACTCGGCAAGAAGTCCTGACGTTCGCTCGGTCGGCCATTGGCCGGCCGAGGTCCTTAGGATGCTGCACACGTGACGGTGGGCGTTGCGTGCTCAAGACTCCCGAGGGGGACCCATGGCCGTCATCATCGTCAGATTCGGCGCGGCGTTCGGCGCGACCGTCGTTGCGGTCGGACTGACGGCCTGCGGACCCGATGCTGCCCCAGCGGGCCCGCCGACCTCGGCCACCAGCGCCGCGGCACCGACGTCGAGTGCCATCACGGCTCCGGCTACGTCTGCTGAGTTGGTGAACAAGACCGTGGCGGCCATCACGAAGGCCACCTCCGTGCGGATGGCCGGGACGGGTGTCGTGGGCGGGAAGCCGACCTCGAAGGACCTGGCGGGCACCACCGACGACAGCAATGGGCACCATGTCGTGGCGCTGGACACCGGCGGGGTCATGGAACTCATCCTCGCCGGCGGCAACACCTATCTCAAAGCCGACGATGCCTACTGGAAGTCCCAGCGGCTCGAGGATTTCGGTCGGCCCTTTCTGGGCAAATGGCTGAAGACGCCCGCGGAGAGGAAGACCGCGAGCGGCACGACCGTGTCGAATTACCTCAAGTACCTCATCGACAGCTCCGCGCCCGATCTGTTGGCTCCAGCGGTCGAGACCACCACTCTGGACGGCAAGCCGGTCTTCGTGTGGACCAATAAGAACGGGAAGGAGTTCGGGCAGGTCTTCGTCGCCGCGGATGGCAGCTGGTTGCCGGTGAAGGCATTCACGGCTCGCAACGAGGTCTTCCGCTACACGGACTGGAACAACGTGGCGCCGTTCTCCCCCCCGCCGGCCGACCAGGTCCTCGACGCCAGCGGGGTGCCCTGACCGCGGACCCCGCTGGCGAGGGGTCGGGATCAGGCCTGGCCGGTGCGGCGCAGCACGTCCTGGAACCAGTCGACGCTCGTGTCGAAGGCCTTGTGCCCAGCGATGCGAGGGAACTCGATGGCGCGCAGCTCGTCGCCGCGCTCCTCGTCGTGGCCGATGACTCCGGCCACTCCGGCCATCGCGGCTTCGACCGCCTTGTCGACCATCGCGGCGATGAGTTCGAGGTCCTGGGCGTTGGCCGCCGCCGAACGGCTGAAGTAGCCGGACTTCTGCACCATCGTCTTCTCCGCGTCGAGCCGTGCGGCGAATTGCTTGGCGAAGTATTGGCCCGGGTTGATCATGTCGAGCTTGACGTGGCCGAACGGGTCGCGCGGCACGTCCTGCCCGGCGGCTTCCATCGCGGCGACGATGTCGGTCACACCCGCGCCTTCGGACAGGAAGATGTTGACGCAGCCCACCTCGTCCATGACCTGGTGCAGCCGGGCGGCCTCGGCGTCGAGGTCGATGTGGATCTCGGGGACGTAGACGCCGTGGATGGCCCAGCGCTCCGCGGCCAGGCCGATGCTCGGCACCCACTCCTGCGCCGCGTGCCAGGCCTGGTATTCGGCGGCTGCCTTGGCGGTCAGCCATCCGCAGCCGCGGCCCATGACCTCGTGGATGATGAGCATCCGCGGGTTGGAGCCGTGCTCGGCGAGGATGTTCTGCGCGAAGAGGCTGGCCTGCTCGGCCGCGGTGTAGGCACCGAGAGACTGACGGATCGGCACGACGTCGTTGTCGATCGTCTTGGGCAGGCCCACGACGG